>Ga0182033_10001913_pt1 | contig 10528 bp, 10 predicted proteins | sample tim00Cox0000000H_FD_125968 | JGI IMG/M metagenome (GOLD analysis project Ga0182033, IMG submission 125968) | Lab enrichment of tropical soil microbial communities from Luquillo Experimental Forest, Puerto Rico - timezero.00C.oxic.00.000.00H | ecosystem: Environmental > Terrestrial > Soil >...
ATCGAACACCGTCCGCGTGTCAGCGAGGATAACAAGACCAAGGCTGGGCTCGGTATCAGTTGCAGCCGCAACAAGCGTCACAGCCGCTTCACGCGCTAGCCTGGGCCATTTGCCGCCCGCCAGATCCGCAACAGCGATCAGCGGCTCCCAGATGTCGGCGGCACGATCCTGAATCTCACGCGGCAGGTCTGGCCATTGGACTTGATTGGGAAGTGACCGAACCCAGGCCCCAATCTCATCCCTGATGCGAGCGCCCTCTTTACCGTGAATACGGCGTCGGAACGGCTCGATTTTTTCCGCTTGGTGCCGCCTGCGCATACGAACAATAACAGAGCGGGACATCAGGGTGTCGGGTAGCCAGCCAATCCCGGCGAGTGCGACAGGGCAGAATGCCTCGATAGCTTCGACTTTGACTTGCCTGCCGCGGAGGACGGAACGATAGGTTTTCGCTCCGCGACGATGGCCAGCGTTCAACAACCCCCGGATGTCCTCATTGTCCTTCGCCCGGGGGCCGAAGATCGTGTCGATTTCGTCGAACAAGATCGTCGGCAATCCATTGGGGTTGCCAACGCTACGGAGCGCCGACGGCGACATGTTCACAGCTTCCATCGGTCGAGGGACGAGGCATTCGGTGGTCTCTAGCGCCCGCGTTTTTCCGCTTGCGGGTTCTGGGGAAAGAAAAGCGATGCGAGGGGTATTTTCCCACAAGTGAATCAGGTGGGTGTGAACGAGCCAGAGAGTATGCGCTAGGCGAGCTTGCTCGCTTGGATAGGCGACAAAGCGGCCCAGAAATTCATGCACGGTCGATAGGACACGTTCGCCTCGCCGCGCATCATTTTCGAGCATGATTTGGTCAAGCTGCGCATTATTCATGCCCGGCCTCCCAATAGAGGGCGGACATCAAACCATCGAACGCTTCATCCACGCAGAGTTCACCGGCTTCCACCAGTTCAAAGCGAGCGGCGGCGCGTAGAAGAAATACGAGTCGTGGGTCTACTTGCCGGACAGTATCGTCGCTTAGCTTAGCGCAAAAAACTTGCGGCGATTTGCCTTCGAGTGTAGGGGAAAAGGTGACCTCGCTGCCAAGCTGGTCAATTTCCAGAGCCCCGTGTGCCGCCACAGCGCCGGGGCTTTTTGCTGTGCTCACGCGGCAACCTCCAAGCGTCGACTGCACTTGCGAGGTCTCCTACGACCGCGGTGCTCGGAGACGCACGTCGCGATTTCAGCGGCTGTCATTTCGTCGGCTCAGTTTGGCTATCGCCGCGAAGCAGCTTTTCTAATCGGTACATCGGTACTCTCAATCTGCCGCCGAATCGCAAAGTTGGAATTTCGCCGCGACGGGCAGGCGAATAGGCCGCATTCTTGGAGAGGCCGACAATCTTGCCAGCTGCGGGCACTGAGAGCGTTTTTGGGTTTTCATTGTTTGAGTTGGTCATCGAGCATCCCTTCAAAAACCTTGAGATGTTTGACCTTGCTCCGTTTGAACCTGCTTGTCACGCATTAACTCTGATGTTATAGAGTATTGGTGTTATTTGGTGTAATACTCCGATGTTTGAACTCGATTTCGAATGGCCAGTGGCAACCGGATACGTCGTGCGAGCCGCCACGGGACCACGTGGTGATCGCGCAATCTATGTCGCGAAAAACGCCACATACACGCTGCGCAAGCCCTTAGTGGAAAATCCAAAATTGTATTTGGAGTTTGCCAATCTAGACGGTTCTGAAAGTGCCTGTCTGAAATTTGCTCACGAATACGGCGCGATGTCGGACCTGAGATATCCAGGACAACAACCTGGCGTGTTCGACGCGCTCAGCCAGTGGAAGGGACACATCCGAAACCTCCAGGGCCTTATCCGGCTTTGCGAACTTGGTCGGGCTCGTCCTGCAGAGGCCTTTCGGCAGTTCGGGAAGCGAGACAGGCGGCTGTACGGCGGGCTCGAGGCCTACGTGTCAATTGAAAGCCCGAAGGCCCCACCAACTCTCAAGATTCGATGCGAGTATCTTCTGGCTGGGCTTGAGCTCCAAGCTATTCAGTCGATTCTTTTTCAAGGCCGCACATCGATTCAATGCATCGAATGCAGTAAGCCGATTGAGATCGGCGTCGGAGCACGACGGTCGCAATCAAAATTTTGCTCAACGCGATGCAAGGATAAATACCACAATCAATTAAAGGCAGAAGCAAAGAGGAGCCGCCATGCGTAGCACCGGACACATCCGCCAGCGCACCCCAGGATCATGGGAGTTGCGCTACAGCCTTGGTTGCGATCCGGCCACCGGCAAGCGACGTGTCGCAACAACTACCGTACAGGGTAAGCGTCGCGATGCCGAGAAAGAACTGCGACGACTCTTACGAACGCTCGATACCGGGGAGCATGTTGATCCCACCCGCATCACCGTGCGGGAATGGCTTGTCGCCTGGCTTAATGCAGTTCGCGGCGAAATCTCTCCAAAATCCCATGAGCGCTATTCTGAGATTGCCGAAAATTTCCTTATGCCGGCGCTAGGTAATCTTCCGCTTGTGAAGCTCGCACCGAGCCATATTCAACAAGCTTATAATGTTTGGGTTAAAGGCGGCCGACGTGACGGCAAGAATGGCGGGCTGTCTGCGCCGACGCGCCGATATATTCATACGGTATTAAAGTCCGCTCTCACGCGGGCAGTCGAACAGCAAGTATTGGTACGCAATCCAGCCGATGCCTTTAAGAGAAGGCTGCCAAAGGTCGAGCGCAAAGAGATAGTGACGTTGACTGCCGAGGAATGCGAGCGGTTGTTGGAGAGCATCAAAGATACTCGTACCTATTGGCCGGTCCTGCTCGCCCTTGCGACAGGGATGCGACGTGGTGAAATTCTCGCATTGCGTTGGAAGAACGTTGACCTGGATCGTAGCGTTCTGCGCGTGGTTCAGAGCTTAGAACAGACCAAAACCGAACTTCGCTTCAAGGATACTAAGACCAGTCGGAGCCGTGCCATCACCCTTCCAACATTCGCAGTCGAAGAGCTTCGCCGGCTCAAACGCGAACAGACCGAGGAATTGCTCGCGCTCGGCGTTCGGCAAACCGGCGAGACCCTGACCTGCTGCCGCGCCGACGGTGAGCCCTTGCAGCCGCGAAGCGTCACGCATTTGTTCATTCTTTTGCGAGGTCGGGTGAAGAACCTCCCGCGAGTGCGGTTCCACGACCTGCGGCACTCACACGCCACCCAACTGCTCGCCGACGGTGTCCATCCCAAAGTCGCTCAGGAACGTCTTGGTCACTCGACCATCACGACGACGATGGACTTGTATTCGCACGTTACCGACAATATGCAGGCCGACGCGGCAGAAAGGCTGAATGCGGCATTTCAGGTCGCTAAAACCCAGCTCAAAAGCCGAAAATAGGAACGTTCGGTAGCAAATTCGGTAGCAATGGCCGTCGGAGGAATTGGCGCAGATCGGAAAACGAATACATATCATAGTGTTGGAGAGGTGGCAGAGTGGTTGAATGCACCGCACTCGAAATGCGGCATACGGGCAACCGTATCGGGGGTTCGAATCCCTCCCTCTCCGCCAACTAGCTCTTCGCTCCTCTTCGCAGCGCTTCCGGAAACGTCCATTCCTAGCGGTCTTTAAATCTTGATTTCTCTGTCCACCTTCGCCAGGCTTTGCTACAATACTCACGTTTCGGCGTGATTGATGGCGTGAATAGGAGTCTCCGAAAAGGGGGTTCGACGGACAAGTGCGGCGACGAATCGATCGGCTGACCGCGCTGCTAGTCGCGAAACAGCGCAAGCCTGGACTCTACCCAGACGGAAACGGGGTCTATCTGCAAGTGACGCTTGGCGCTGATGGCACGCCGCGTAAGTCCTGGGTGTTTAGATTTCGCATGCGCGGACGACGAGAGCGCAAAATGGGCCTCGGTGCGTTTCCTGATGTGGGCCTCCAGCAAGCACGCGACAAGGCGAGCGACGCCCGCAAACTCTGCAAAGACGGAATTGATCCGGTCGAGGCACGCAAGGCGGAACGGGCCAAGGCCCTGCTGGCTAATGCCCGGATCGTGACATTCAACCAATGCGCAAAGGCCTACATCGCGGCGCATCGGGCTGGCTGGCGAAACGCCAAGCATGCAATGCAATGGACCAGCACGCTCGAAACCTACGTGAGTCCAATCTTCGGCACGCTGCCGGTACAGGCGATCGACTTGAGCTTTGTGACCAAGGTGCTGGAGCCGATCTGGAGTACGAAGCCAGAGACGGCAAGCCGCGTGCGCGGGCGCATCGAGGCCGTTCTGGATTGGGCGAAGGTGCGCGGCTATCGCACTGGCGACAACCCCGCACGCTGGCGCGGGCATCTCGACCACTTACTGCCGGCGCGCACCAAGGTGCGCAAGGTCAAGCATCATGCCGCGCTACCTTATCGTGAGATCGGCGTGTTCATGCTGGCGCTGCGCGAGCGCCACGCCCTCGCGGCACGAGCGCTCGAATTCGCGATCCTGACCGCAGCTAGGACTAGCGAAGTCATTAATGCACGCTGGGATGAGATCGACCTGCGAGCCAAGACGTGGACCGTGCCGGCGGAGCGGATGAAGGCTGGCCGCGAGCACCGCGTGCCGCTCAGCGACGCCGCGATTGGCATCCTCGATCACATGCAAACCATCCGGCAGAACGACCACGTCTTTCCTGGCGAGCGCCGCGCCGCGCTGTCTACCATGGCGTTCCTGATGCTGCTCCGGCGCATGGACCGCGATGACCTGACGGCACACGGTTTCCGTTCGACGTTTAGCACGTGGGCAGCCGAATGCACCAATTTCCCGCGCGAGGTCGTCGAGGCAGCACTTGCACACGTCGTCGGCGATGCAACCGAGCAAGCATATCAGCGCGGCGATGTATTCGAGAAGCGGCGTAAGCTCATGGTTGCCTGGGCAACGTATTGCGCCAAGTCGCCGCAAAGCGGCTCGGTAATCGATTTGAAGGCCAAGGTCTCAGCGTGATGGGGCGCCGGCGGGATCAGACAAAATCGCCACCTGATACGGATAAGGTCGCTCCCAAAGCGGGTGGCGCCGCGCCGGACTTCGCGCGCGAGTTAGCCGATCGTGAGCTAGAGCTAGACGCATGCTCGCAAGCGATTTACGGACGCTCCCATGCTGAATTTTGTGACAAACTATATGGATATGCGTTCGCCCGGGGACATGAGCAGGGCGTGCGAGAGGGACGGACTGCCGGCCGGCGAGCTGCGAAGGGTCTCAAGACATCTGCCAAGAAGAGAGGACGGCCACTAGAAATCGACGAGAACTTGAGGGCGTTTCTAATCTACCACGTCAACAAGCGAGAACGGGGCCAATCGACAAGGGGAGCTGTGATTGCGCTTTTACGCAGATGGCAAGTGGGAAACTGCCTGGTGCTTGCCGATCGCTCCATTGACTGGGATGCTGTTGATCCCTCCACACCTGCCTTGAAGGCTGCTCTTTCCGTTACGCCTCCCGACTTGAGCAAAGCGCTGAACGCCTATTACCGGCATCAGCCGCGAAAGAAGCCATCTTAATACTTCGATTTTCTGGGGTCCCTTTTTCGCAGCAAATATTGGTGCTTCATTCAGCTCCGCACAGCTTTTTGCTTGTGGAGCCGTAGATGCAATCTCCAGAAGAAAAACTCAGTCCCCTTCGGCCTCATTTTGAGTCCTTCAACAGTATGACGCAGCGACTTGGTGGTATCGGTCCGACCAAGGGGTGGGAATTAGTCAAAGAAGGCAGAGTTGAGGTTGTTTACCTGGACCGTCGTACACTCGTTGTCGTCGAGTCAACAGACCGCCTGGCCGCTCAACTTCGGGCAGAAGCATCAAGCAGAGAACCGAGTGATTGGTCTCGGCGGTGTGGTTTATTGGCATCGGCCGCGAACAAGGGTAGGCGACGAGCGCTGGCCAAAGAGCAAGACGCGACGCCCGAAATAAAATTGCCGCATAAGGCATCCCCTCGTTCGAAACGGCAATCAAACGAGACCGCGGATATCTCCAATCGAACCCACTCAGGACAAGGCATTGATGTAATGACAAGCAATCCAACATTTCGGTCCGTGATCCAACGGGGACACCGGTGAGCGAAACCGACTACAAAAGCTTTCTAGCAATGCTCAAAGGCGAGCACTCGACCGAGCCGGCTCCACCCGCGGAGCAAAAGTCGAGCACGCCGCCAAGCACGCCGCGAAATAACGCGGATGATGCTGCCGATAACAGTCTCGCCCTGAAGCTTGAGCGAGTCACTGAGAAGGCGCTCGACAAAGCAGACGACATCCTCAGTCTTCCTCTTCCTGATCCTGATGATGCTAATTTCGGCGCAATACTGCGTTCGCAGAACGCTGCGGCAAATACCATACTGACCACGCAGGTCAGGGTCGACGAGAACCACCTGCGCAAGCAGCAGGTCGACACACTACCTCAATTGATTGCTGATATCGCAGAATATCGCCGGGCTGAACGCGAAGGCAAATTGGCGGAGTGGCATGCGTCGAAAACCGCGCAAGAGAAAGCGGCACAACAGGGTGTAGTTCAGCCCCGACTGTTACCGACTCGCTAAAAAATGTCGAACATACCGCGATACAAGCAACAGACAACGCGTAGTAATCGCGGAAAAGGCCTCCGCAAACTCAACATTTTGTCCCTCTTAGAAAACCGCGGATGCAAATTTACAAAAAACCATCCTTGTCGTGCTTGGGAACATCGATGCAACCGACGCTAATGGGGCGATTCGGTCATGCCCACACCACCAAGTGGCCCGCTGGACGAAGTCGAAATTGCCAAACGATTTTTGCGCCTCATCCTGCCCGAAGAGGGCGATGGCTATGGCGATGGCTATTACGTAGCGGCCATTAGGACACGGCGCGGGTTCAAGCACGTATTCGCTACAAACGTCGAAGAACTCTGGGGTGTGATCGAAAGCGCGGACCGCGACGAGTTTGACACCTTTCATGCTTGTGCAAGTTTCAAAGAGCCTTTCAGCGACCCTCAAGGAACACCGCCGGGGCAGCGCCGTTTTGGCCGCACAAAACACAATGTTTTGCACGTCAAAGTTTTTTTCCTCGATATCGATGTCGGCCCTGAAAAAGTTTATTTGGATCTAAGCCATGCTGCAGCTGCGTTGGCCGCCTTTTGTAATACCCTGAAATTGCCATCTCCAATTATTGTTAGAAGCGGTTCGGGGCTACATGCATATTGGCCGCTGCAACAAACGCTCGATCCCGATACTTGGCAGTGCTACGCGACGGGCTTGAAAAATCTGTGCCAGCTGCACGGACTTCACGTCGATCCCGCGCGGACTGCCGATATCTCCAGTGTGCTTCGCACGCCCGGAACCAGAAACCGCAAGAGAAAAAAAGCGGTCGAATTCGATCCTGAATACTTGGAAAAGATTCATCCTTACGCGATTGAGCAATTCAAAATTTTTGCTGCGCACGCCGATAAGCCGCGTTCCAGCAAGCACGCGACGGCGGTGCTGGTGCTGCCGGACAAAATCCCCGAGTACTTGGTGCGCGATAAGCCCGCCCACATCGCGGGAGCGATGCAGCAAGTTTCGACGCATGTGTCAGCCAGTGGGCTGCAAGTCGCCGAAAGTTGCGAACAGGTGCGAGCGTTACGCCAAAGTAAAGGCAATCTGATGGAGCCACTTTGGTATGCCACCATTGGTGTGCTGGCCTTTTGCCAAGACGGCGACGAACTGGCGCATGAGTGGTCGCGCGGCGATCCGAGATACACCGCGGCCGAGACCCAGGAACGACTGGACCGGGCGCGGACACTGTCGGGGGCAACTACCTGCGAACGCTTTCATTTCCTCAATCCAGCGAGCTGTGAGCGATGCCCGCTATGGGGAAAAATCAAATCGCCAATCACGCTGGGCCGTGACAACAGAAGTCCTGCCGCCCCCACGACGAACGGCGCGGCAAAGGGGAACGGCGCGCCGCCCCCGCCAGAGCTGCTGCCATGGGAATACATCGCAAGAACGAACGTGTTAAAACCAAAATCATACGCAAACACGCACAACGTGGTCGTGCAGCTCGGACTACGTTGCAGCCACGATATTTTTCACGATCGCAAGATTGTCGAAGGCGACGTAATAGAAAATCTCCGGCCCGCAACTGTCCGACGCGATTTGTCGCGCCGTTCGCGAGTTTATCATCCACAAGTTCCGGTTCGATCCCGGCCCTGAGAATACCCAAGAAGTCCTGGAAAGGGCGTGCGAGCGCAACCGCTTTAATCCGATCCTGGATTACCTCGACAGTCTAAAATGGGACGGACAGCCGCGCCTCGACCGTTGGCTAACTGCGTATATGAGCGTGGCCGACACCGAGCTTAATCGAGCGTTCGGCCGCCTGGTCCTGATCGCTGCGGTCCGCCGCGTGCGAACACCCGGCACTAAATTCGATCAGATCCTTGTGCTCGAAGGTCCAGAAGGAACCGAGAAGTCCAAAGCAATCGAAATCCTCGCCGGCGAAGATAATTTTTCCGATCAGACCATTCTCGTAAAGGACGACCGCACCCAGATGGAACTTATACAAGGCGTATGGATCTTTGAAATCGCCGACCTGGCGGGGATGAAAAAAAGTGACGTAGACAAGCTCAAAGCCTTTGCATCCAGAAAACGCGATCGCTCCCGATTGGCTTATGCACATTTTCTCACTGAACAGTCTCGTCACACCATATTCATCGGTACCACCAATGAAAAGATTTACCTCAGGTCGCAAACCGGAAACCGGCGTTTCTGGCCAGTGCTGACCGGTCACATCAACACCGACGCGCTCAGCCGCGACCGCGATCAGCTATGGGCCGAAGCGGCATACATGGAGGCCAAGGAAGAATCCCTGGTGCTCCCTGAGCCCTTGTGGGCCGCGGCGCGCGTCGAGCAGGAGCAGCGGCAGGAGCAGGACCCATGGGACGACCTGCTCGCCGACGTGAAAGGCGAAGTATACCCGATCGGCGACACACCTAGCGGCGAGGGTTATGAAGAGCGGATCTCAAGCATAGACCTGCTGCGTAGAAAGCTCGTTCTGCCCATCGACCGGATCGGCGATCGGGAAACCAAGCGTCTCGGGCACTGCATGCGACGCCTCGGCTGGGAAGGTCCGAAGCGAATGCGGATCAATAATCAAAATGTTAGGGGCTATTACCGAAAATGTATTCAGTAGAAATTTGCAATCGGTCAGCAGCACGTTCCTAGCTGTGTTCCAGGCGGCCTGGAACGGGTAACGCATTGTGCAGCCTTGATTGTTCCTGGCGTTCCAGGTGTTCCATCTAAATAAAGAGAGAGTACTGCCAACAGGTCAAAGTGGCTGTAGCAGGCCTGTATTCACGTGCTCGCTCCCCTTCAGTAGATCGGCCGCCACACCCGGTACACGTGGAACGGCCCTGGCCATTTCCGCTCGCTTGCATCCGGCCGTTAGCCGTTAAGTGTCTTTCAGGAGTCTTCTTCGCCGTCTGCAAGCACACACTAAGCCTCAGTCGAGATGGATAATTCTCTACCCAGTAGAAAAGCTGGACACGGCTGATCGCGTCGTTCCTTGTGGCCGCAAGCCCGGCTCTCGGATCAAACCTCGAACGACCAGCGTGCTGCGGCGTAAGGACTACCGCGGGATGACGCTGCAGGAGCTGCGCGCAGCTGCGCTGGAATCAATTGCAATCTTGCAGGAGCGGCTTCGGCGGACGGGCAGACTGTCCGGCTGAACTCTATTCAATCATTTTTCAGAAGGCGCCATGGCTCCACGCGGAGCCCCTTGGCGATGCGGGCAATGTTATCGATGGAGACGTTTCATGTCGACTTGCGGCTCCCTCGACATGCGTGCTCTCCTTCGCGACAGTCGATCACTACTCAAACTGTCCCGGTATGAAGCGACCGGAATTCTTCGCGGCACGCTTCCCCGAAGTTGCCAAGAATGTCGATGGCGTTCTTGTTGATCATCTCGCGCAACTCAAAAAACGTCTTGTTTGGCTCCAGATACATATTGGTGATCTTTTGTCCGATTTGCTCAGCGCTGGCGAGGACTCTCGGTGATGACAGCACGCGCATTCTGCCAATCTTTCCGTAGAGGCTTACTAATGTGGGAATATCCGGTTCTTCATGTCGGAGCGCATCGGCATAGCATTGCGTGGCGGTTTCAATGAATTCCTTATAGAGCTCTCCCCGCAGGACCTTGTCCTGTGCCAGCAACTGAACGCGTGACTGGGTCTTTTGAGCGAACCAAGAAGCTATTCCCGATGTAAGCCCGCCTATTGCCGCTCCTGTGAGACCCGCGAGAGCCGGGATAATCGATATGTCCATGGCTTCCTCACTTTCTGAGTTGGGCCGTCCTCTTCTGCACTAAAAGCTGCGCTGAGGTCCCAGCCAGGTGCCAGGCGGCAGAGCGGGAAGCTTGCTCTTCAATCCGTCGAGCATGCCCTGTACGACGCTGTCACTTAGCTTGTCATATTTTTTTCTTGGGCCAACGAGCCCGTCAGCCAGCAGCATGGTGAGACCATGCACAAGCGACCAGCAGGCCAGAATTGCGCCGGCGATCTTTCGTTCATTTCGCGGAA
>Ga0182033_10001914_pt1 | contig 10526 bp, 6 predicted proteins | sample tim00Cox0000000H_FD_125968 | JGI IMG/M metagenome (GOLD analysis project Ga0182033, IMG submission 125968) | Lab enrichment of tropical soil microbial communities from Luquillo Experimental Forest, Puerto Rico - timezero.00C.oxic.00.000.00H | ecosystem: Environmental > Terrestrial > Soil >...
ATGTGGATGCGCAACACGCTGATCCCGCTTGACATGCTCTTCGTCGATGAGCGGGGCCGGATCGTCAACATCCGCGAGCGCGCGGTTCCGCAGTCACTCGATGTGATCGCCGCTGCGGCGCCGATTCGTGCGGTGATTGAGCTGAACGGCGGCACCGCAGCGCGCCTCCGCATCGCGCCGGGTGACCATGTGCAGCACGCAATCTTTGGCAATGCGTCGTGACCGCCCTTCTCGCGTCCGATCAAATGTCGACCCGCCAATCGAAGCTCTCGCCGATCGGCGGAACGGGTTTAGAGGAAACTTCTGGCGAGGTCGAGAAACGCGGCGAGTTGGTCGTGGTGGACCCAGTGACCGGCACCGTCGAACGAGACCACACGAGCATGTCGGAAATTGCGCAGGCGACCGTCGGTCTCCGGGTTTGCGGCCCAGCTCTCCTCCCCGTAGACCAGCAGGGTGGGACAGGAGATCCGCGCCCAAAGCTGCTCGATTTCGGCCTGCGGCATCCCGTAGGCCGATTTGGCACGGGTGTAATTGTCGAATTTCCAGCTGTATGTTCCATCTTCATTCTGGTTGACACCATGCTGGGTCAGGTGGCGCGCCTGCTCCGGCGAGAGGTGCTGGTTGGCCTCCTGCATGCGCTTTAGGGCGTCTTCAATCGAGGCATAGCGGCGCGGCAACCGTCCGGACAGCCGGCGAGTCTCCTCGATCCATTCATGCATCCGCTCGGCGAGCGGCACCCGCGCCCGCTCGGCAGTTTTTTCCGGCGATGCCCCAACGCCTTCAATCGCCACCACGCGGCGCACATTGTCGGGATATATGCCTGTGTAGCGCAGTGCGATGTTGCCGCCGAGCGAATGGCCGATAATGGTAATCGGCGCCAGTTCCTGTTGATGGATCAGCTGGGCGAGGTCATAGATAAAGGCGGCGAGCGTGTAGTTACCGTCGGGTGACCATTGGCTATCCCCATGACCCCGTAGATCCGGGGCCAGCACGTGCCAGTCGCGCCGCAGCGCGGTGGCGACCCAATCCCAGTTGCGGCAGTGATCCCGCCCGCCATGCAGAAGCACAAGCGGGGGTGCCCCAGGATTTCCCCAATCGACGTAATGCAGCCGCAAGCGCTGCGAGAAATAAATGCGTGAGGTTGGTGCGGAGCTATCGAGGGTCATCCGTTTGTCTCGTTATTTCGGGCGGCAAGCCGAGCGCCATCCTAAACATGCGAAGACCCCCGCGCGCTCGCAGGCGTCAAGCGGGGGTCGTTGTCGCGAAGTCTTTTTCTTCGCGCTCGGGTTCGAAACCGAGCTAAATCTTGGACTTTGAACTCGGTTGCCGATGCCAAGCGGTCGGCAACTCGCTCTCTCCGGGTGGCGTCATGTCTGTTGCACACCCTCCCTCTAAGTTGACGACAAGGTTCATCTACGACTGCCGTTGCGGCGCGTCAAGAGGCAACTTCCGAACCTGCCCTCGCAGGCGCTTGAAACCCATGGAGGCCTCGTCTATCTTGTTGGCACTCTCGAACCGCGAGTGCTAATCCTCGCTTCGAGGATATGCTTTCTGGAGGGACTCATGAAATTTCGACCGTTACAGGATCGCGTGCTGGTTCGTCGTATCGAGGAAGAGGAGAAGACCAAAGGCGGCATCATCATACCTGACACCGCAAAGGAAAAGCCTATGGAGGGGGAGATAATTGCCGCCGGACCCGGAACGCGCAGCGATGACGGCAAACTGCATCCGCTCGATGTCAAGGTCGGTGACCGGGTGCTATTCGGGAAGTGGTCGGGTACCGAGATCAAGATCGACGGCGAGGATCTCGTCGTCATGAAGGAGAGCGACATCATGGGCGTGGTCTGAGCGACTACGTCCGCCAGGCTCATAACGGGAGAGAATCATGGCAGCGAAGGAAATCCGGTTTCATACCGACGCGCGCGATCGGATGATGCGCGGCGTCGACATTCTTGCTAACGCGGTGCGAGTCACGCTCGGCCCCAAGGGCCGCAACGTCGTCCTCGACAAATCCTTTGGCGCGCCGCGCATCAGCAAAGACGGCGTGACCGTCGCCAAGGAGATCGAGCTCGCGGATAAATTCGAGAACATGGGCGCGCAGATGGTGCGCGAAGTGGCATCGAAGACCAGCGATCAGGCCGGCGATGGCACGACGACCGCGACCGTGCTCGCTCATACGATCGTGCGTGAGGGCGCCAAGGCGGTGGCCGCGGGCATGAATCCGATGGATCTGAAGCGCGGCATCGACCGGGCCGTCGATGTGGTGGTCAAGGAGATCGAAAAGCGCTCCAAGAAAGTGTCGACCAACGACGAGATCGCTCAGGTCGGCACGGTTTCCGCCAATAATGACCACGAAATCGGCAAGATGATCGCTGAGGCGATGCAGAAAGTCGGCAACGAAGGGGTGATCACTGTCGAGGAGGCGAAGAGCCTTGAAACAGAGCTCGACGTTGTCGAGGGCATGCAATTCGATCGCGGCTATGTCAGCCCGTATTTCGTGACAAACGCCGAGAAAATGGTGGCCGAGCTCGAGGAACCCTACATTCTACTTCACGAGAAGAAGCTGTCGAGCTTGCAGTCGCTGCTGCCGTTGCTCGAATCGGTTGTTCAGTCGGCAAAGCCGTTGCTGCTCGTCGCCGAGGATGTCGAAGGCGAGGCTTTGGCGACCTTGGTCGTCAACAAGCTACGCGGCGGTTTGAAAGTCGCGGCAGTCAAGGCCCCCGGCTTCGGCGACCGGCGTAAGGCGATGCTCGAAGACATGGCGATCCTGACCGGCGGTCAGGTCATCAGTGAAGACCTCGGCATCAAGCTCGAGAACGTCACGCTCGACATGTTGGGCAAGTCCAAACGGATCCGGGTCGAGAAAGAAAACACGACGATCATCGACGGCGCCGGCCAGAAGGACGACATCCAAGGCCGCTGCACGCAGATCCGCCAGCAGATCGAGGAGACGACCTCGGATTACGATCGCGAGAAGCTCCAGGAGCGCCTAGCCAAGCTCGCGGGCGGTGTCGCGGTGATCCGCGTCGGCGGCGCGACCGAAGTCGAGGTGAAAGAAAAGAAAGACCGGGTCGACGACGCCACCCATGCGACACGGGCGGCGGTCGAGGAAGGCATCGTTCCCGGCGGCGGCGTCGCTCTGCTCTATGCCGCCAAGGCGCTCGACGGATTGACGCCCGAGAACAACGATCAGAAGGTCGGGATCGACATTGTCAAGCGCGCCTTGCAGTCACCGGTTCGGCAGGTTGCCGAAAACGCCGGCACCGAGGGATCGGTCGTCGTCGGCAAACTGCTCGACTCGAACGATCTCAACCGCGGCTTTGACGCGCAAACCGGCGAATATGTCGACATGGTCAAGGCCGGCATCATCGATCCGACCAAGGTGGTACGGTTGGCCTTGCAGAACGCCGCCTCGGTGGCGGGCCTGTTGGTCACGACCGAGGCCATGGTCGCCGAAAAACCCGAGAAGAAGCCCATGCCCGCGATGCCGCACGGCGGCGGAATGGACGGGATGGACGACTTCTAACATATCCCAGCCGACAAGCCGGGCCGGCATTCTTCGCGGAGTGCCGGCCTCTTTTTTGCGGGTCGCCGACACCTCGGTCACTCGCGCGGATAAACGAAATAGGTCTCCGTCGCCCCTTTGCCTTTGACGTCGAGCAGGCCGCGAGGCTCGCAGCAGAAGGTTGTACTCGGGGTCATGCAGATGCTTTCGGTTATTGACTATCCGGACGGTCGTCGTTTCGAATCGTCCTCGACGGCGAGCACGCGCCACGCGCGCGGATGAACCCCGCGGCACCACCTGATGCAAGCACGACCAGAAAGCGGCGGCCGCTTTGCGTGATTGCTATCGGGCGCCCCATGAGTCTCTGCTACGGACTCAAGCAAACCAGGTCCAGGCTAGCTGTGGGGGCAGTCGACCGCGGCATCTTGGAGTGACGATCCGGGTATGTGTCATACGGCCTAGGATACGGCGCCGGAGCCACTTCCATCGGGGTGAGATCGATTATCGGTTATTTCCCGGTTAGGCTTTTTGCTTCCCGGTTCGGCAGCCGATGTGTTCTGGGTTTTTGAACCGGAGGTCGGCCTGTAAGTATCTGAACCAAAGCCAATTAGTAACTCGATTTTGTGATCAAAGAGCGTTTTTACCCGGTTTTTCCTGCAAAGCCGGCAATGTGGCGCGCCTCGGCCTGCAGTTGTTGGCGGCGCAGCGCCCGGCCCGGACGTTCGCCAGTCGGTTTGCCGTCCGTCCACACCGGGCGCCCGTTGACAAAGACATGCTCGATGCCCGCCGCCGGCGTCGTCGGCATTTCGAAGGTCGCCCGATCGGCGACGGTCTCCGGGTCGAAGACGGTTACGTCGGCGTAGGCGCCCGGTTCAAGAACACCGCGACCGGCGAGACCGAATCGATAAGCGGACAGGCCGGTCATTCGGCGCACCGCCTCTTCGAGGCTGAACAGACCGAGCTCGCGGCTGTAATAGCCTAGAACGCGTGGGAAGGCGCCCCACAGCCGCGGATGCGGGTGGGTGTCGTGCGGCAACCCGTCCGAGCCGATCATCGTGTATGCAAACTGTAACACCCGCTGGACGTCGGCCTCATCCATCATCCAATAGACGGCACCCGCCGGCTGCAGCCGGACGGCCGCCTCCTGCTCGCTGACCCCCCAATCGGCGGCGATCGCCGAGAGCTCGCGGCCGGCCTGCTCGGGGGCGCTCTTCGACCAAGTCACCAGGACTTTCAACGCCCGCGCGGCCTGCGCCGCGTTCAGCACGGTCGAGGAGGCGACGTAGGGATAGGCGTCGAGCCCGACCTCCTGGCGCGCGATCGCCGCGGCAAGCAACGGCAGGGTCTCGATGGTGCGGCCGAAATTCTCGCGGCCGACCGTCTTGTGGTGCGAGATCACAACCGGCACCCCGGCCGCTCGGCCGGCGGCAAAGCTTTCCTCGAGGCTGGCGACGACCGCATCGCCCTCGTTGCGCATATGCGTCGTGTAGAGCGCTCCGGCGGGACGCAACAGAGCCGCCAGAGCCTCGATCTCGCTGGCAGGCGCGTGCGATGCCGGGGCGTAGGCGAGCCCGCTCGACAATCCGACCGCACCGGCGTCCAGCGCCTCCTGCAGCCGCCCGCCCATTTGCCCGAGCTCCGCCTTTTCGGCCGGCCGGTCGAGTGCGGTCATCGCCCCGACCCGGAGGGTCGAATGGCCGACGAGGCAAGCGGCGTTCAGCGCCGGCGACGCCCGGTCGAGCGCGGCAAGATAATCGGCGAAGCGCTGATAATGGTAATCGTCCGTGTCGCCGATCAGATCGAGCGGCGGCGGCGGTGCCGCCGCGAGTACCAGCGGCGCGAGGCTGACGCCGCAATTCCCGGTCACGACGGTGGTGACACCTTGGCTCGCTTTGGCCGCCATGTCCGGGGTCGCAAACAGCGCGCGGTCGTCATGGGTGTGCACGTCAATAAAGCCCGGCGCCACGATCTTGCCCGCGACGTCGATCTCGCGCGCCCCCGCTGCACGGGCGATCGCCCCTACAGCAGCAACCCGGTCGCTGGTGATGGCGACGTCGGCGCGGCGGCGCGGCCCGCCGCGACCGTCGACCACCTCGCCGCCCCGCAGAAGCCAATCAGTCATATCTAGTCCCCTTGGTGAATATGCTATTCTTGCCGATCCGCCGCCGGAGACCAGGAGAATCGTCAATGCTGTCGCGCGAGGAAAACGAGCTGATCACCCGGGTGACACCCGGCACCCCGATGGGCACCGCGATGCGCAGATACTGGATCCCGGCGTTGCTGGCGCGCGAGATCGCCGAGCCCGATTGCCCTCCGGTGCGCGTGCGGCTGCTGGGCGAGGATCTGATCGCCTTTCGCAATACGGAGGGCCGCACCGGGCTTTTGGATGAATATTGTCCGCACCGTCGCGCCTCGCTGTTCTTTGGTCGCAACGAAGAATGCGGTCTGCGCTGCGTCTATCACGGTTGGAAATTCGCGGTCGATGGCAGCTGCGTCGACCAGATGAACGAGCCGGACGAAAACCAGTTCGAGCACAAGGTGCGCCTAACCGCGTATCCGACCTGCGAATTGGGGGGTGTGGTCTGGGCTTATATGGGTCCGGGCGAGAAGATCCCGCCGCTGCCGAAGTTCGCCTGGACACAGGCAGTGGAGAGCCACCGACACGTCAGCAAGGTCATTCAGGAGTGCAACTGGCTGCAAGGCCTCGAAGGCGGTCTCGATACCTCGCACGCGCCGATATTGCATCGGCTCTTGAGAGACAATGCCGGACGCGGCGGCATCAGGCCGTCCAACCCCTATGTACGCGCCGGCGCCCCGCGGCTCGTCGTCGACATCACGGACTACGGCTATCAGTACACCGGCCTCCGGCGACTTGGCGATGCCGAAATGCACGCGCGCACCTATCATTACATCCTGCCGTTCCACCAGATCCGCGCGGCGTCGAACGAGGTCGGCGACTGGGGCGATGCAGGGCACGCCTGGGTCCCGATCGATGACGAGACGACGATGGTCTACAATTGGGTGTATACGCGCAAGTCGGCGCCGCTCAGCGACGAGGACCGGCTCGAGCGCGCGATCGGCAACGGCCCCGAGCATGTCGACCAGACGACCTTCCGCTCAAAGGCCAACCGCGACAATGCCTACCTGATCGACCGCGCGGTGCAGAAGACCGAGACCTTCACCGGCATCGACGGGATCAACGTGCAGGACCGCGCTATCCAGGAGAGCATGGGGCCGATCTGCGACCGCAGTCAGGAGCATCTGGGCCCGGCCGACAAGGGGATCATTCAGATGCGGCGGCTGTTGCGCGAGGCGATCAACACTGTGCGCGCGGGTGGTATCCCGGCCGGTATCGCGCCGGGCTACTACGATCTATATTGCGCACTAAAGGTATTGCCGCGAGATGCCGATTGGCGCGCGATCCTGGCGCCCGACATGACCCGGGAGAAGATCTTGCAAACAGTCTGATTCTCTCCGCTGGGGATCCAGATAGAACTCGCTACCTACAATATTGGTTGAGCCTGTGGGGGTTGCGCCCAGTTCTGCTGACGTAGTTGCTCTGGTGCGATCCGGGCCCTAGGTTGCGAACCGGCCTGAGCCAGAGCATTCCTGGCCGTTTAGACCGTTGGCTGGAAAAGGTGCCGATGCTTCAGAGAGCCGTCTCGCAGGCCGCGGATTCGATGTTCGATGCGCTCGCAATTCTGCGCGATCCGCTCAACGCGGAGGAGCTGATTATGCGCGCCCGACGCCGGATGAGCTTGGTCGACTTCGGCGCGACACCTTTCGAGGAGCCGCTGCGGAATTTGCTGCGCGCGTGCCGCGAGGAGGCGGAACTGAGCCTCTTCGGGCGCTTCGCGACGCGCTGGGATGCGGTGCGATTTCTTTCCAACTTGTTGCGTCTGCGCGAAGAAGAGAGACGTGCCCCTGAAATACTCGAGCAGCAGGTCGAGCGGCCAATCTTCATTGCTGGCCTGCCACGCTCGGGCACCACCTTCTTGCACAGCCTTTTGGCGCAAGATCGCGCGAACCTCGTCCCGCGTGTCTGGCAGCTGATCCATCCCTATCCGCCGGAGGAACCAGGCGCCGGGCCCGACCTGCGGCCGCGGCGGGTCGCGCGGCAGCTGCGCGTGTTCGGGTTACTCGCACCGGAATTTCGGCGCATGCACCCGATCGATGCCTTCTCGCCGCAGGAGTGCTCCGAGATCACGGCGCATGTGTTCGCTAGCCTGCGTTTCGATACGACCTATCATGTTCCGAGCTATCGCCGCTGGCTCGATGAAGCTGGACACCTCGACGCGTATCGGTTTCACAAGCGCTTCCTCCAGCACTTGCAGTACCAGGCAGCGGTTCCCGGGCATTGGGTCCTCAAATGTCCCGACCACATCTTTGCCCTCGGCGCGCTTCGCGCCGTCTATCCGGATGCAGGCATCGTCTTCGTCCACCGCGACCCGCTCGCCGTTCTGCTGTCCGTCGCGAGGCTGACCGAGGTGTTGCGACGGCCATTCGCGCGCCGCGTGGACAGGCGCCAGATCGGCCGCCAAGACAGCGACCGCTGGCTTGCGGCCACCGAGGTCATGATAGAGGCAGCAGATCAGGAAAAATTCGAAGCGCCGATACTCCATCTCTATTACCTGGACTTGGTCAGCGACCCGTTGGCGACGGTGGCGACGCTCTACCGCCATTTCGGGCGGGCACTCGACTCTGCTACCGCCACCCGGATCAGCCAGCTAGTGGAGGCGAAGCCCAATGGCGGGTACGGGACCCGCCGATCCAACCTCGAGGAGTATGGGCTGGATCCCGTCATCGAGCGTGAGCGCTACACGCGATACATGAAGCGTTTCGGGATTCGGCCGGAGCGGAGAACAGGCTCGGCCAGGCCGGTCCAAGGCTCGGCTGCGCTTGTCGGGTCGGCTGGCTGAAGCCGCCGACAAAGTCTGCTCTACTCGCAACGCGACCCGAGCGCACTTGTACTTGAGGGCTGCTTCACATCGTCACGAGGGCGGGGCAGCGCCGCTAATAGGGCCGGTATAAAGACAAGACTAGCAACCAAGGTGCAACCTAGGCTGATCAGCAGCAGCGTACCCATGCTCGCGGTTCCAGGATGCCGCGATAACGCGAGTGAACCAAACGCTGTCCCCGTCGTAAGCGCCGAGAACAGAATCGCCCGGGCGGTAGCCGAGCCCAACACCGATGTCCGACCGGCTCGCCAGTTCATGACAAAGTAAATGTTGAATGAGACGCCGACACCCAGCAACAGCGGCAACGCGATTATGTTCGCGTAATTGAGCAGCAATGGCAGGAGCACTACTACGACAACGGTCATCAGCGCGGACAGCAGAAGCGGGGCCAATACCAGCGACACATCGAGGACCCGGCGCAGCGCAACGAAGAGGATCGCGGTGAGGGCGATCAGCGCGGCAATCGCGGCGGCACGAAAGGAACCTATTATCGTCGCGCTAGTCGCCTCGATCGTAACGGCGGGGCCGCCGGCATCCGGCGCGATCGCGGTGATCGCGTCAACGAATTCGCGAAGCCCGATAGTGCTGCCGGCTAAGGGCTTTGGGACCACTTGGACGCGCGCCCGCCCGTCGGGAAGGGTCCAATCGCGCGCTAGCACCGGCGGAATGGACTGCAAACTGACCGGCCGCGCGCCCAACGCGTCTCGCAGCTGGTCGAGCTCGCTTGGCAGAAATCGTGTGAGCATCTGGTCGACGGTAACCAACACCGGTCCGGACGCTGCCGCTAGCTTCTTTAGGTCGTCGGCGATCGCGTTCAGTACGTGACCGGAGGGCAGCTTTGCCAGTGCCAGCTCGATCTTTTCGAGCGCCTTGCTCGCAGCTGTCCGGATCTCATCCGGCGTGGCGAGTGCGGCCGGCTCGCGCGGTGTAAGCGTCGGGCCCAAGAGAGTGGCGGCATCCTCGATCAAGGCCAGCTTCGACTGCTGGTCAGCGGGCACAAAGCTGTTGATCGACAACACTTCCGAGACTACCGGCAGCCCGTAGAGCCGATCTGCCAACGCTGCCGCCGCGTCGGCGTCACGGGTCAAGATATCGATCGTGAAGGGGTTGGTCAGTCGCGAATCGCCGAGGTCCTGCAGAGTCCGCATGGCCTCGCCGCTCGGGTCTTTGGTGTGCAGCGGGTCAGCATCGAAGCCCAGCCGCGGTAACAGCGTGATGCCGAGCGCGGCTAAGATCGCGAATGGTGTCAGAAGCGGCCAGGGCCGTCGGCGTACCACCTCGTCCACCGGCACCGCCCAACGAAAGCCGACTTCCGCGCTTTCCCCGCGTGGGCGAAAGAGACTGATTGCGGCTGGCAGGAACGTCATCGTGCAGAGAAAGGCGATCAGCATCCCCACGCCGGCGATCAGTCCCAATTCAGCGACACCCCGGAAGTCGGTTGGCACAAAGGCCAGAAATCCTGCCGAGGTGGCGGCGGCCGCCACCAAAATCTGCCCGCCGACGCGGCGGGCAGTCTCGGCCATCGCGGCTCCTGGATCGGGGAGGCGATGGCGATTTTCGCGATATCGCACGCAGAACTGGATCGCGAAATCGACCGCGATCCCGACGAAGAGAATGCCGAAGCCGACGGAAACCAAGTTTAAGGTCCCTACCGCGCTCGCTGCGAACAACAGGGTCAGCATCAGCCCGAGCCCCAGGGTCAGCAGGATCGGCACGATTAGGCGCCACGACTTGACGGCCAGGAACAGCCACAGAGAGATCAACAGGATGCTGGCGATCATGCCAAGGACCGCACCCTGAGCGACCGAGGCGAACTCCTCGTCCGCCAACGCCACGCTGCCCGTGATGCGCACGCGTGCATCGCTGGATCTGACAAATTCTAGCCCCGCCGCGACTTCGCGCATTGCGCCGGTGGCTGCCCCGCCAGGCTCGATGCTCGCGAGATCGAGCTTTGGCTGAACGAGCACGAATTTATACTTTCCGCCGAGATCCGCGAGGTCGCCGCCCAACAGCCGCGTCCACGACAACGGGTGCGGGCGACCCGCGATGACATCGGCCATCGC
>Ga0182033_10001915_pt1 | contig 10523 bp, 14 predicted proteins | sample tim00Cox0000000H_FD_125968 | JGI IMG/M metagenome (GOLD analysis project Ga0182033, IMG submission 125968) | Lab enrichment of tropical soil microbial communities from Luquillo Experimental Forest, Puerto Rico - timezero.00C.oxic.00.000.00H | ecosystem: Environmental > Terrestrial > Soil >...
AATTCGACCCTTTGCGGTCATTTACGATAGCGGCTTCCTTGGCCCATTTTTTCAAAGCGGACATCGCAGCGCAACGTTGGCACGTTGCCATGAATTGCGTTACTATAATAGTCAGGTTTTCGGGATCGACCTCGACAATTTGTCGAATTACCCTGCAGCTACGCAGAGGTCCCGCTACAAACGTCATATTGGAATTAAACCCAGTGTAACGGTTTGATCGATCTGCCGATGGTGCGCAATACGGAGGAAGCGCAGGGCGCCCGCGCGCTGGTCACTCCTTTGAAGGATGAGCCGCCTCTCTCGGCGCAGACGATTTTGATCGACGACGGCGAGATCGAGATTGCTGTGCCGAGAGATCGAGCCGGAAGCTTTGAACCGCAATTGATTCGCAAAGGGCAAACCGGTTCGAAGGCTTTGATGATCGAATTTTAAGCCTTTACGCGCGTGGCATGACGGTTCGTGAGATCCAAGGTCACCTTACCGAGCTCTACGGGATCGACGTCTCACCCGACCCCATTTCACCGATGCCTGTCGCTGGAGAGCGCCGGCCGGTCGATTTCCTCGAGCAACTGCCGCCGCGTGACGCCGAGCCGGTGGATCGGCCGCGCCTCGTTGAGTCGGGTCAACAGATCGCCGATCGCTGCATTGACCTCGGCCAGGCTATAGAAGGTCGGTGAACATCCGAATACAGTGCTGTAGATGGCATCGCGAAGGAAGAGACCCGTTGTCCACTGGTTGAAAACAACATTATAGATAAAGCTGTTAGCAACAAGGTTGCCACTGGCATCCGTGGGGCCGTTGGTTATACCGACAGTACTGTAGTTTCCTACCAGACAGAAATTATAGAAACAAGGGGCCATAGTGCCATTATACACGGTGCCATTATTGCATTGGATCACCGTGACACCAGCATAAAGTTGGGCTTGCGGGTTCTGGACAATCCCTTCACCGATAATGCGGCAGACGTGATCGCAAGTTGCTGACAAGGACATAATAACCGGCAGGCACACAGACGATACGGCCTGTGGCGACTGCGGCCACGAAAGCAGGATAGCTGTCCTTGGCACCTGTAGGATCGGCACCGTATTGAGGGTCAAGGACATTGACCACATCACCCTGAGCCAGCTGATTTACCTTATATCAAGCTGTTGAACTGCACAACAAGATCGGCTGCATTAGTACCCGACCCTGCAACCATAGCTCACCTATAAACGCACCAATATTAATAACCGCCCGTAACAGACTGTACGAGCCATTTTCTAGCAACCCAACTATAACGAGCAACGACCTGGACAAAACTACCAGCATTAGGGGCTGCCGGTGCTGTCAGGCTCCCGAAATCCCAATCATCTGGTGTTCCAGCACCCGTTGTCCACGACAGAGTGAAAGCATTACCCGTTGTCTGTTGAATAATTATAGTGATGGTGAACCCTTCGACTGCATTAATAGGGGCACCAATCGTTGTATTTCCTGTTAGAGCGACCTCAAAAAATTCAGAAAAACAACAATTAAGATTAACCGTTCCGTTCCCAGTTACTGATGTACCATTTTCGGAACGCATTGCAACCATTTGATAGCATTGTACATTAGAATAGCCATTGGTACTATCATAAAACACACCATTAATTCCAGAAACATTCGCGCTAGTACCTACCTCAGACGCAAAAAAACCCGCAACACCGATGAGTTTAACAGTACATGTTGTGGGTCCAGAATTAAATGTACCAAAAAATGAATTTGCAATTGGACCTGCTGCGGCCCCATTACTTAGTCCAAATTGCCCTCCATTTATAACATATGTTCCATGGCCCATGAAAAATGGCGGTATTATATAATTCAATACACTGTTAGTTCCAGCGCCTACGTTAGTACTGGTAGTTAGGGTTGAGCCAGAAGCAACTCCCGAACAAGCTGTTACATTATATTGGACTGAATTAAATGTTATATAAAATGGTTGCCCATTACTATTAAAATAAGTAACGAGTTCTGGCGGTGGCAGTATGCCAGTTACAGTTATAGTTTTATTACCTCCAGAAGCGGTTCCAGTTGGTTGTCCAAAACCTGCGCTAACATACGACGCCTCAAAATGACATCCAATCCAATTTACATTCGCATAATCCATAAATCCAAATGGAAAAAAATTAAAATCGAACGAGCAAGAGTGAAAATACATTTCACACTGCACAATAAACCACGGGATTACATTATTAGAAATGGTGCAGCCATACCAATTAACGTTTTCTCCTGCATTGTTTAGTGTATAAACACTAGCATTAACATATATACCTGCCCCGGTAGACGCTTGAATGTTTACATAAACATTACTGATTACGTATGAATTATTGTTTAAAAACCATCCCCAATAGAACCCTTCTATTAGAAGATTTTTTAATAGTATAGTTGAATAAAACCCATAATTGCTAGTAGGCGCAAAAAAAGTAATACCTACTTGTTTACGCGTTCCATTATCTGTTGTTTTTAAAATAATACCTTCTATCGAATGTACCATATTTCCAAATATGATTGCTCCTGAGTTGGTAACGGTAATCGCTGAGGCGCCAATAGAAATATTAGTACAGTTAATCGTAGCACCATACCCCCGCAAACTTGTTGTAGAACAATCTATAGAGAGACCTGATCCTGAAATAGTCCAACTATAATTACCAAGATCGACAACACCGCCGCCTGCGGATTGTGCTGCATTGAGCGCTGCCTGAATTACAGCTGTATTGTCACCCGGAGACCATACAGGGTAAAATTCCCCACTATAAGGCATTAAATAATTAGCGGCCATCTTAATCAACCCCTAACCACAAATCACCTATAATGCACCATTCAACCAGTTCATGATATAGTCGGCGGATCGTATGGCCATCGTGTTGGGCCACATTACCATTTCAATAGCCTCTCTAAATCGTAACAGATAGTTCCCTGCAACCATTAAGGCACTCCCTTTCGATCTTGCGAGCCCCCGGCCCTTGAGTGCTTACGATACCATGAAGTCCCTGCGGCTCTGAGCACTTTTCACTTAACAGGCATCCATGAGCGCCCGAGAGGGAGACGTTCAATTCCGGCTGTGGATTTTGGGAGCGCGAGGATTACCGGCGAGACGGGCGAGCATGTCATAGAGGCCGAGATTATCCACACCTGGGGCTGGCCGCATGTAGCACCTGAACATCTTCGCCATCAAATTTGCCTGATATTTTCTGATGCGATAGGTATTTTTCATCCTGGGACAGATATCCCAAGTGCATATGAATTATGGAAAGAAATAGACAGAATATGCTCAAAAGAAATTAAATCATATAGCACATATACAGATCGAATAACAGATTTCTATCGGGACGGTTCGAGTGGCTGCGGCAGTTGCCGCATTCATTGCAGGCCTGATCGCGGAGCCGAGCCTGGCGCGCGCGCAGACCTTCCGGGATCTGCAGCGGGCTTTCGCGGCGCTGCCGCTCTCAGCCGGGTCGGCGGCGGCTGTGGGTTCTGGACAGCTCGGCAAATATCTTTTTGTCGCCGGCAAGGACAATGTCGTCGAGCAGCGCATCGTCGCGCTCGGACCTTCTGACCAGGGGCTCGTCGCCATAACGCGGGGCGTATCCGAGGGTGACTGGGTTATCGAAGGAAACTTGCAGAAGATCGGCCCCGGAACGCCGGTCAAGCCGATCCCGTCTTCGAACTGATTAGCTAAGGCCTCGAATTTTCGGCCCGTCTGCACCTTCTGATCTCGCCCGGCGTACAGAAGCTGCGTCATGTGTCTCGGCAGGGACAAACGGATCGTGGGTTCGCCTTTGCCATCAATTGCGAATGGCCGCTGCAAATTTGTTTACCGCCGCGCCGCAGTCGTGTTGTCGGATTGGAAACGGTCGACACTGGAATTTCCAGTTAACGACAGTGGATCTCTGGCGCCGATGCAGGTCCGGCGGCTGTCCATCCTAGACCTGACCTTCGGCCTACGGATTGGCCCCACTTCCACCGCCAGCAAAGGGTCAATTCGACCCAATGCGGTCATTCAATCGGAACACAGACATCGGTCGCTCGCGGACAAAGCGGCCCTTCGAGCTTGGCTTGACTTTCGCTCCTTCCAGTCGGCTCGGCCCGATGATGCCTCCATGCCCTCATCGACCTTCTGCGGCAGATCGCTGACCAATGGCCAGCTCGAGGCTCTCAAATCCTCCTATGAGGCAAAACCGCCTTTGCGACTACCTCCATCACACGCACAAGCCACGTCCGATGCATGCAATTTCGTCGACGTTCTGAGCAAGGATGAATTCCTCGCCGACAAATGGACCCTGCAAGCCGTCATCATGAGTCTCATTATTATCGGCGAAGTTGCCACCAAAGTGATGGATCGCTACGCTGAATTCGTCCAGCGGCACCGGGATATTCCATGGCGCAGCATGCGTGGGATGCGAAACCGGATCGCCCACGGCTATTTCGACATCAACCTCGACGTGGTTTGGAATAGGCTGCAGACCGGCTTGCCGGAGTTACTTGAGCGTCTCCCGCCGCTCGTGAAGGTGCAGCTGCTGATCGCGACGACGACGGAACCGAGCCGTGAAACCGATGGTTTGGGACATGGGCTGTGACTTGGTGGCGATACAGGCCTCGTCATTAGCTTGCTTGGCCAAAAGGTCATGATTGCGTGCTGGTGGTTGCGCTCTGCCATGCACGTGTACCTGTTGAGCTCTATGCTTCCTGACATGCCGCTGAGTTGCCCTGCCCCGACGATGGTTGCAATTCATGACTGCCACAGCCAGACCCAGCCGTGACCGCCTTCAATTTTTCCGGGTAGTTCGCAGATCTGCTCCAGTGTTATTCCGGCGGCAGGCTTAACTTCCCAACCCTGCAAGACATACCACGCTTCCAGCGGGGTCAAGGGAAACGGCTTATCCGCTGGCCAGGTTGGATAACCTTTCTTGCGTATCACTTCCGGATGTGGCTTTGCATCATTGGTTTCGGTCATAGGAAGGTGTCCTTTTTTGCGTCTTCTTCGTCCGAATTTTCGGGCTTTCTAATGGGGCGCGCCACTGCTTTTTAGCTAGCAGTTCAAGGTTCGGCGCTTCGCACCGCACCTCTACGGGAATATGCGGCTCGACAGGTACGATCGTTACGGCTGCCGTGAGGGCCTTGGCGGCTACACCATGCTGTTTGGCCGCCCCTTGGATCTCACGCACTTCATCTTGCAACATGCCTGCGCGCGCTCTTGAAAGCGTCGTTCATGGCGAAAGCGAGGTCGCCGCGCCATCATCATCTCAAAACATCTCGCGAAGAACGTGCCGAGGCCCCAGCGCATGCACAGCCTCGTCACACAGTGCTGGGACGCCCGAACCCCTTCTCGATCGCCAGCGGTCGCGTGCATTGCTTTGCCACGGCAGCCCTTCGGCTAAAAATCCGGGGCGAACGTCCGCTGCAAAAATCGCCCGACGACAAGGATGACGAACTTCTTCCGCCATCAAATACGGCGATGCCGGCTTGCTTCGACACCGGGCTTTGCGGGCCGCGCCTTTCCGAGGGAAGCGGTAACGGCCCCGATATTATGTATGGGGCAAATTAACGATGGGTCCGATCGACGGCTGGAATCCGCGCTGCAGGACCGGCGTGCCGTCCGAAGCCACTCCGGCGAATCCGGTGGAAAGTCGTATCTGCCGAGCGGAGCCGCGGCCGGCCGCGTGGTATAGGTGGGTATTAATTCCCAGCGAAGAGCGCGGACCATGACGAATGGACATGAGCGAGGCCAAAACGCGGCGGATCCGCTGGCGCACCCCCGGCGGATGCAGGTGATCCTCGCAGACCTCTGCCTCGAAGCCATGAATTTTTCCGCCAAGGCTAAGGTAGAGGAGACCGTCCGGCAGTGGCTGTCGCGGACGTCGCTCGATCCGGAGGACCCCCAAAGCGCCGAAATGATCGCCGAAGCCCTGCTCCTCGCGCTGGAACTCGCGACCTTCACGCCCGCTATGAGCGGCGCGAGGCCGGTCGACCGGCTGGCACGGCAGCGCCAAGCTGCAAATCAGGACGAAACGACGGCGTTGGCGGCTCTCAAGCGGGCGAGCTTTCGGCTCTTGCGCGTTCGATCCATAACGACGGAGGATCTGTTCTGCGCCGAGGACCTTGCGACAGGGGAAATGCTGTCGCTCTTCGACGACGGCCTCCCGCCCGCGGCCATGGGAGTGACGCTCGCAGCCCGCCTCTGCCCCCTCGCGGACGGGATTTTCGTGACGGTCGGTCCGATGACCCCGCTGGATGAGGCGGCACTCGGCGTCGCCCTGGGTTTCGTCCGGCCGGGCAAAGGGCTCGTCAATGAACAGCGCTGTGCGGCGGCGGTCTATCGCCATGTCATCCGCCACGGTGCCCCCAAAATCCCGGGGGTGAATGACATGCCCGAGAACGACCCCCTGCCCCCGACCGAGGAGAGCGACCTCGATGCGCTCGCCTGGCTATGGGCCGAGCTCGGTGAAGGCGTCACGCCGCCTCCGGCGAGCGTCGAGGCCGCGCGTTGCCTCACCTCGGGGGAGAACCTCCTGCAAGCCCTTCTCGCCTCGCTCGCTGCTGGCCGAGGCGGCAAGCGGCGTTTGGCCGCCGCCTATCGCCGGCTTGCGGCGCTGCAAATGGAGACGTTGCAGCGCCGTGCGAGCGCGGGAACCGGGGACGATCCTGCACCACTCGAGACCATCGCCGCCGCGCTCGAGCAGGCGGTGGCCGAAAAACGGTATCCCGGCGAAGCCGCCGAGCTGTTTCGTGACCTCCGCCGCCGGCTCTCCGCCGAGGCGGGGCCGAAGCGAACAGACGCCGACCTCACGCGTGTCATCGAGCGTATCCAGGCGCTGCGGGCCAAGACCGTCGAGCAGGGCTGCACCGAGCAGGAGGCCCTGGCAGCGGCGAACAAGATGGCCGAGCTTCTCGATCGCTACGGTTTATCGCTGAGCGAAATCGAGCTCCGCCGCCAGCCCTGCCAAGGCATTGGGATCGACACCGAGCGACGCCGGCACGGACCTTTGGACCGATGCGTTCCCGCCATTGCCACTTTCTGCGACTGCAAGGTCTGGACGGAAAAGACTGCGACTGGGACCATCCGTTACGTATTCTTCGGCTTGCCGGCCGATGTCGAGGCCGCGCATTACCTCTATGACCTCGTTACGTTCGCCTTCGACACGGAAACCGCGTCATTCAAGTCAGGCGCTATCTATGCCGAAATGGCCGGCGGCCATCGCCGCACTGCCGTCAACTCGTTCCAGATCGGCCTCTCGCGCGGCCTCTCTGCCAAGCTCGACGCCCTCAAAGCCGAACGCGCCGCCCAGAAATCCACCGGTCGCGATCTGGTGCCCCTGAAAACGTCGATCATCGACGAGGAATTGGCGAAGCTCGGCCTCTCGTTCCATGCCCAAGGCCAGAAACGCGGCCGGCGCGTCCTCGCCGAGGCCTATGAGGCGGGACATGTCGCAGGACGCAAATTCGAGGTGCGTGCCGGGCTCCAATGAAGAGACGATTGCAGAAGTCCCCCTGCCCTCTTGACAAGGTACTGTTTCGCAATCGTCGCGTATTGCCGCACGCGCAGTCCTTCGCGAGAGCGATTCTGCCTCAAATCCTGTTGCGGCTCTGGCTGAGAGCGGCCGAGCTATAACGTGACCTTATGGAGGGACCTGCGCAGGGCGCACGGCTTTCGGGCGCCCAATAGGTGCGTGGCCAATGGGTGATTTACGCGTTGTACTGGCGGCGACAAAAGACTAGTTATCTAACTAGATGTAATGCTGCTAGAGGGAGACGCTCATGAAGAGCTGGTCGGTTCAGGACGCCAAGGCTCGATTCAGTGAGCTCCTGGACACATGCCTCAAAGAGGGTCCGCAGGTCGTCACCAAGCGCGGCGCCGCCACCGCCGTGCTGGTGCCGGTTGGTGATTGGCAACGGCTTCAGCATTCCGCGCGGTTAACATTGAAGGAGCTGCTCCTGGCAGACACGCCGCGCCACGATCTGCTTGTGCCCGAGCGCGGTCGCCTGCGCCGGCGTCCGCCTCAGGAGCTTGTCTGACATCCATGTATCTTCTCGATACGAATGTCGTTTCCGAGTTGCGCCGGGTCCGGCCTCATGGCGCCGTGCTGGCCTGGCTCGAAAGCGTCGCGGACGCCGACCTTCACCTCTCAGCGGTCACCATCGGCGAGATCCAAGCCGGGATCGAACTCACGCGGGAGCATGATCCACAGAAGGCGGTTGAGATCGAAGCATGGCTTGATCAGGTGGCCGAGACCTATAATGTCCTAGCACTTGATGCCCGGGTCTTCCGGCGCTGGGCTCGTCTTATGCATCGGCGCCCACATGAGCTGATCGAAGACGCGATGATCGCGGCGACCGCAGAAGTTCACAACCTCATTGTCGTGACTCGGAACGTACGGGATTTCGAGCAGCTTGGGATTCGAACCCTTAATCCGTTTGGGCCGTCGCCTGTCTGAGGGGGTGACGGAACAAGCATTTCAACTGTTGTCGAAACTGCCGCTCTGGCGCTACCAACCCGTCCATTCGACCCTTTCCGGTCATTCAATCGGAACGCATACATCGGTCGTTCGCGGACAAAGCGACCCTTCGAGCCGGACTTCACTTTTGGCTCCTTTCAGGTGGCCCGGCCCGATGATGCCTTCATGCTCTCATCGACCTTCTGCGGCAGATCGCTGACCGATGGCCAGCGCGAGGCTCTCAAATCCTCAGGATTTGAACCCTTCGCCCTTCCGTAAACGTGCCAGAGAAATATCAACGATGAAATCGACGATCGGCGCCGAGGTGCGCCGGCGGGACACGACGTTGCTCGCCTCAAGGGCATATTCAAAAAGCATGTCGGAGAGTTGCGGCCGGGTCAACACCTGCAATTTTTCGCGCAAAACGCACTCTCCGGCGCGCACGACCTCGGTGAACCTGCAACCGGAACCTGCATGCCTCCCATTGTTCCCGAATAGCAGCGCAAGGTACAGATCCGGTCGAAGGGTCGCAACGAGCCTGGCAGAATCGGCCGTCAATTCTCTGGTTGGAAAGAGGATGGTCAAAAGCGAGCAAATGCGGTGGTCCCAGCGGCGCTGATCTCATGCTGCAAGTCAGAGCCGCGATGATGAATGGCAATTTGCGCCAGCGGCTCCGCGAGCAATCAAACCTGCCGGAATTCCCCATCCGGGCGATCTTCCAACCAATCCCACCCTTGCTCAGAGCTGCTTGACACCCCAGAAAAATTATCGGTCTCTAAAGTGACGCGGACCCGAATTAAGTACAATCTGACACCCGCTCCCGGATCCCAATCTTATCTCAACATCGTCCGTGAACCAAATTTGCAACGGAACCATCCAGGAAGTATCGAACATCGTCAATAAAACTACATGTAGTACTAGGCGCGCGTGATCGACGTGGTGTGAGCCAAGTAGGTAATGTTGAGGCTCAACTTCTCCACCACTTGCTCCCAGAGATCCCCCCAGCCCTTTGTCCAGGCCGTCACCACGGGCTCGTCTTGCAGCCCCAGCGAATCCATCAAGATCGTCCAGGTGATTGCAGGCGTGACCCAGACCAGACCGTAATAGGCGGAGATCTGTTTCAGCGGGCCGTAACCCTGCACCTCATAGCCGTACTGCAAGATGCTGACCAAGGACAGTAGGTCGTGTGCCTCCAAAAACTCCATGAAGGTCTGCGTGCCGAGGGCCTGCTGGAATGCCTCCGGCGCCTGGGGCGGCATCGGCAGCCAGAAGCCCATGTACTCCAAGTGGATCAAGGAGTATTTCGCGAGATCCCAAGCAATGCCAGTCTTGATTAGGACTTGATTCAGCCAGGAATCTTCCCAACCAGCCAGATCTTCCGCCTTGAGCACCACATACTCAGCATAAGGAATGATGGGCTTCACGTTGAAGCCAGGAGAGAACTCCCCTGCAGTGACGATCGACCGGAAATCCTTGTCACCTTTCGTGAAGTCGATTTGCTGGTTGCCCCCTAGGAACCGCTGAAGGTCTTTGACCATCGGCACATAGGCTGGCGACAGGTAGCAGGTGCCCAGCTCACAAACGGTCTTCAAGTCCGTGCCGGGTGGACATGGTCTGTCCTCGACGATCGTATGCGTCTTGCCGCCGAAGCGATCCGTGGTTTCGAGGATGTCCACGTTCGTGTACCCCATCCCCTTCAGCCTGGCGGCGAACAGCAATCCGCTCACACCCGCGCCCAGGATCACGATCGGGGCGTCGCATCGTTTCGGCAGAGCCCGTCTTGCACCATCAACCACCTCGAGCATCAAGTTGGCGTAGCTCCAGCAATGCAGGACGGACTCGAAGCACATCGAGGCATGCACGATCAGCGTCTGTCTCTGCCCCTGACGGTCGAGGAGCGTCCAGGGCAATCCGGATCTCAGCGAGGAGCTCTCGAAATGGTCGAAATACGGTGTCGTGACACTCGTTCGGATCTCGAAATCCTGACCGTATGGCCACCAATCGCTGATCTTCAGTTGCGACCGCAAGACTTCCTCAAACTTCGCCGGACTCCAAGGACAAGGGGTCGGTCCAAGC
>Ga0182033_10001917_pt1 | contig 10522 bp, 10 predicted proteins | sample tim00Cox0000000H_FD_125968 | JGI IMG/M metagenome (GOLD analysis project Ga0182033, IMG submission 125968) | Lab enrichment of tropical soil microbial communities from Luquillo Experimental Forest, Puerto Rico - timezero.00C.oxic.00.000.00H | ecosystem: Environmental > Terrestrial > Soil >...
AGCGCCGAGATCAAGTCCTCGGCCAAGCCCGCCGGCATCGCCGGCGGCAGCCGCCCGACGCCGGCGACGCGGCGGCCGAACCAGCCGCGCTCGGCAGTGACCAAGGGCGTAACGACTTTATCGCCGAAACGTTGCCGCAGCACGCCGCGCAGGTCGCCGATGGCATCGACCAAGCCGAGTTCCAGCGCCCGCCGTCCAGTCCAGAACTCGCCGGAGAACAAGTCATTTTCGGGGCCGGTCAGCTTGGCGCCGCGCCGCGACTTCACCAGCGCGATGAAATCGTCGTGGATTTCGCGCTGCAGCTTTTTCAGCCGTTCGACGTCGCCTTCGTCCTCGGGCAGGAACGGATCGAGCATCGCCTTGCGATCGCCCGACGTGTAAATGCGCCGCTCGATGCCGAATTTGGCGATCAATTTGTCAAAGCCGAACGAGCCACCGACCACGCCGATCGAGCCGACGATGGAATGCGGATCGGCGACGATCTCGTCGCCGGCGCAGGCGATCATGTAGCCGCCGGAAGCGGCAGCATCCTCGACGAAGGCGATGACCCTGCGCTCCTTCTCCTCCGCCAGTTCGCGGATGCGGCGGAAGATCAGGTGCGACTGTACCGGCGAGCCGCCGGGCGAATTGATGACGAGCGCCACGGCCGATGCACGGCCGATTCCAAAGGCGCGGTCGAGCATGCGGGCGACCGCGGCGAGCGAAAGAGCCGGCCGCAGCGGCGTGCCGAAGCCGATAGCGCCACTAAGCCGCACCACCGGCACCACGGGTTGGTCACGACGGAAGCGCTTCGGGACCAGCGGTCGTAACGCTGTCAACACGCTATTTCCGAAGCCTCGAACGCGGTCGGCACTGCGGGTTTCGCTCATGGGTCCCACATATGAGTTGCCGATTAAACGGGCAAGTAACGGATTGTTAAGTGGTTGGAACGCTTCTTGCTTTGCAAGGTTTAGCCGGTGGCGACAAGGGACGATGGACTGGAAATGAAAATCTACATGCTGTTGATGCTAATCGCCGTCATCGTGGGCTTTTCGCATCTGCCCATCCGCGTCCGCACCAAGCAGGCAGCCTCCGTGCCGGCCGATTCGGTGTAAGCCCGATGCCTAACGGCTGAGCAGGCCGGCGTATTCAAGTCGCAGACAAGGACAGCGGCGCTGCATCGCGCAGCACGGCTTCGGCTTCCGCCGACGGCCCGCCGTCGGCATGGACGAGCGTAATGCCCGGCAGCAGGCTGAGCGGCGCGCCGCTGTCCTTGACCGCGCGGACGAGCACGCGGATCGCCGCAGCGCCGGGCTTCGGATGAACAGGCAGCACGGCGATGGCGCCGAATTTTCCGGCGAGCGCAGCGAGCACCTGCCCGAGGCCGTCGGCGCGCCAAATCAGCGTGAGCGCCCCGCCGCCGGCGAGAAGCCGGGCCGCGGCGGCGAGCCAAAGCGGCAGCGTATCGGGCGAGGCGGCATGGGCCGCGCGACGCCCGGGGTCGGGCGAGGATTGCTGCGCGACGTTGAACGGCGGATTCATCAACACGCAGGCCGCCGATCCCGGCGCCATCCCGGCGGCGGCAAAATCGGCGGCGGTGCCCGCCACGTCTAGACGGACCGCGCGCACCCGGTCGGACAAATTGTTGAGCTCGACATTGCGGCTCGCAAGCGCGGTCAGTTCCGGATCGATGTCGACCAGCGTGACGGTAATCCCTGCGATGCGGCGAGCCAACGCCAATCCAGCGCCGCCGACGCCGGCACCGAGATCGACCGCATGGTCGCCGGGCCGTGCCGCCGTCGCCGCCGCGAGCAGGATCGCATCATGGCCGACGCGATGGCCGCGTATCGGCTGCCGTATCGTCAGGCGGCAGCCGAGGACCGCGTCCTCGCTCTCGCCGCTTTCAACGGGCATCGGGACGCAGCTCGTTACTGAAACCAGCTTCGGCGAGGAGCTGCCGTGCCGCGGCGAATTGATCCTCGCCGACCATGATGCGCCGCTGAAAGGCGCCGATCGAGCCCTCCAGCACGCTGATGTTCTGATCGACCACCAGATGGCTGATGGCGGCGCTCTTGAGCAGCGCTTCGATCGCCGAAATCAAGACCGCATCATTGGTGCGAACGAGCTCGCGCATGGTTCAGCTCCGCCGCCGTTCTTCGCCCGGCGCGCGCAGCGCCAGATACGCGATTAATTTCGCCTCGCGCCGGCCGCGCGTCACGGTGTCGAGAATGAGCCCGCAGGCGATCGACAGCACCGCCACCACCATCAGCCCGGTCGACAGCACCGCGGTCGGCAGCCGCGGCACCAGCCCCTCCTCCAGGTAGGTGATGAAGACCGGGATGACGAGGCCGATCGCCATGATGGCGAGCGCAAGCCCGAGCGAGCCGAACAGAGCGAGCGGCCGCTCGGCGCGGTAGAGCTTGAGCACGGTCCACAGGATGCGAAAGCCGTCGTGCCAGGTCGAGAGCTTTGAGGCCGAGCCCGCCGGCCGCGAGTAGTACGGCGTCGGCAGTTCGCCGACCGGCAATTCCAGCTCCAGCGCGTGCACCGTCAATTCGGTCTCGATCTCGAAGCCGCCCGACAAGATCGGAAACGATTTGACGAAGCGCCGCGAGAACACCCGATAGCCCGAGAGAATGTCGGTGAAGGCGCGGCCGAAAATGTGGGTGATGAAGCCGGTCAGCATCAGGTTCCCGGTGCGATGACCGGGCCGGTAAGCTGCCGTTTCGCGATCGATGCGCGAGCCGACCACCATGTCGAGACGGTCGTCGCGCAATTTCGCGACGAGCTTCGGCGCGCTCGGCGCGTCGTAAGTGGCGTCGCCGTCGACTAGCACGTAGATGTCGGCCTCGATGTCGTTGAACATGCGCCGCACCACGTGACCCTTGCCCTGATGGGTCTCGCGGCGGACCACGGCGCCGGCGCGCTGCGCCGCTTCGACCGTGCCGTCGGTCGAGTTGTTGTCATAGACGTAGACTGTGGCGCCGGGTAGTGCGGCGCAGAAATCGGCTACCACTTGGGCGATGGCGCGCTCCTCGTTATAGCACGGTACCAGAACCGCCACCTCGTACCGGCTCTCGCTCATGGGCTCGCTGCTGCTCTCGTTCTGGGGCATTCCGCGCGACGATTGTGACTTACATCGTCGTGACTTGACATTGCCGTTTGCGGCGGCCACGTCCAGTGCGATGCGGCGCCGGCTTAAGGCCGGCGCACTTGTTGCATCACCATATCGTTTCTATGCTGGCGCGTTTAGTGGAGAGCATTGCGTGGCCGTCGTTATCCCCTTCGAAAGTCCATGCGAGCCGTCGATCGAGCGCCTGATCGGACTGATCGCAGCCGACATGCAGCGGGTCAACGGCACCATCCTGTCCCGCACCGGCTCCGAAGTGACCATGATTCCCGAGGTCGCCAACCACCTGATCAATTCCGGCGGCAAGCGGTTGCGGCCGATCCTGACCTTGGCGCTAGCGCAGCTCACCGGTTACGGCGGCGACGGCCATATCAAGCTCGCCGCCGCGGTCGAATTCATGCACACCGCGACGCTGCTGCACGACGACGTGGTCGACGAGAGCGAGATGCGCCGCGGCCGGCTCGCCGCGCGCATGCTGTGGGGCAACGAGGCGAGCGTGCTGGTCGGCGACTTCCTGCTCGGCCAGGCGTTCAAGATGATGGTCGAGGTCGGCAACCTCAAGGCGCTGGAGATTCTGTCGTCAGCGGCCGCGGTGATCGCCGAGGGCGAGGTCATGCAACTCGCCGCCGCCAAGAACACCGCGACCACCGAGGACGAATATATCGCGGTGATCCGCGCCAAGACCGCCGAGCTGTTCGCTGCAGCCTGCGAAGTCGGTCCGGTGCTGTCGACGCGGCCGCGCGCCGAGCAGGCGGCCTGCCGCTCGTTCGGCATGAACCTCGGCATCACGTTTCAACTGGTCGACGACGCGCTCGACTATGGCGGCGCTGCGCAAAAGCTCGGCAAGAACGTCGGCGATGATTTCCGCGAAGGCAAGATTACGCTGCCGGTGGTGCTCGCGTTTCGTCGCGGCTCCGACGCCGAGCGCGAATTCTGGCGGCGCACGCTGGAGCGTGGCGAGGCAAGCGACGCCGACCTCGAACACGCCATCGGTCTGATGGCCAAGCATCGCGCGCTCGAAGACACGATAGGCCGCGCCCACCATTACGGCGCCATCGCCCGCGACGCGCTGGCGCTGTTTCCTGACTCAAAGATGAAGACGGCGCTGGCCGAGACGGTCGATTTCTGCATCGCGCGGACGCATTAGCGGGCTTTAACGCACGCCGCCCAACGCCGTCGCCCTCACCCACCATTGCGGATGCGCGGCGTGAATTTTTTCTGCCGCCTTGATCGCGTCGGCGGCGGAGGCAAAGACCGCAAAGCCGGTAGAGCCCGAGCCCGAGATGCGGGCAAGCTCGCAGCCTGGCCGGTTGCGCAGCGCCGTGAGCACGTCGGCGATTTGCGGCGCCAGCGCCAGCGCCGGCAGTTCGAGATCGTTCGCCTGGCTTTGGAGAAAGCGAAGCAGCTGGTCGCGCTTGGTCATGGCGGCGAGCACGGTGGAGTCGGCGGGCATCGCCGGCGTGAGATTGGGCTTCCAGGCGGCGAACACCGCCTTGGTCGCAAGCGCGACGCCGGGATTGACCAGTACGCCTTGCAGCGGCGGCAGCTTGAGCGGCCCGGAGAGAATTTCACCGAGGCCGCGCATCAGCCTGCTGCGCGGATCGACGCAGACCGGCACGTCGGCGCCGGTGGCGCGCGCGGCCGCATAGATGACCGGATCGTCGGCTTTGAGACCATGGGCGCGCGCGAGAAGCCGCAACCCCGCCGCCGCGTCGGCCGAGCCGCCGCCGAGCCCGGCGGCGACCGGGAGGATTTTGTCGAGCACGAAGGCACCGAAGCCCACGGTCGGCACTCGCTCGCTCAAGGCCCGCGCCGCCTTGAGCACCAGATTGTCGGCGGTGTCGCCGGCGGCGCTGGCGTTCGGCCCGCGCACCGCGAGCCTCAGTTCGCCGCCCGGTGAGAAACTCAGGCGATCGCCGACATCGGCAAACGCCACCAGGCTTTCGATCTCGTGATAGCCGTCGCTGCGGCGGCCGAGCACCCGCAGCGTCAGATTGACCTTGGCGGGCGCGTCTTCAGCAAGCGAAACCGGCAAGAACGATCCTCACCCGCCGTTGCCGGGCTTCTTCTTCTCGGCATCGGCCGCCGACGACTTGTCGTCGGGCAGGCCGTCTTTGATCTTGGCCTCAATCTTTGGCAGGTCTTCCTTGTCGGGATTGAGGTCTTTCGCCTGCGACCACTGGTAATGCGCTTCGAGCGTGCGGCCGACCCGCCAATAGGCGTCGCCCAGGTGGTCGTTGATGGTCGGATCGTCGGGCTTGAGCTCGACGGCGCGCTCGAGATTCTTCACCGCCTCGTCGTAGTTGCCGGTGCGGTAATAGGCCCAGCCCAACGAGTCGACGATATAGCCGTCGTCCGGCCGCTGCTCGACCGCCTTGCGGATCATATCCATGCCGTCGTCGAGATGGACGCCCTGGTCGACCCAGGAATAGCCGAGATAGTTGAGCACCAGCGGCTGATCGGGGAACAGCTGCAGCGCCTTCTTCATGTCAGCTTCGGCGGGCGGCCACTGATGCGAGCGCTCGTAGCAGATGCCGCGGAAATAGAACACAACCCAATTCGACTTCTCCGGATTGGGAATGGTGTCGATGGCCTTGCCGTAGGTTTCGGCGCAGGCGGCGAATTCCTTGCGTACGCGCTGGATATTGCCAAGCGCGAGGATGGCCTCGGTGTCTTTCGGCCGGTCCGCAATGACGCGCTCGAGCCGCTTCTTGGCGTCGTCGGAGCGGTCGAGCTGGTCGAGATCCCCGGCGAGTTGGATCTGCGCGTTGCGCGACAACGGCGAGGTCGCCGGCACGCGCTCGTAGATCTTGATGGCGAGGTCGGGCTTCTTCAGCGACTCGTAGAGGTCCGCGAGAGACAGCATCGCCATGGCGTGCGACGGCTCGAGATAAAGCGCGAGCTGCAGATAGATCAGCGCCAAATCCTCACCGCCGCGACGGCCGATGGAGGCGCCCAGCCCGTACAGCGCTTCGGCGGCGCCGGCCTGAGGCGTCTCGACCAGCGGCGGCAGTCGGTCGCCATTACCGGCCGCCTTCATTTCCTGGACGATCAGCGGATGGTCCGGCAGCGCCTTGCTGAAGTCGGCATAGACCTGCAGCGCCTGATCCTTGTTGCCGGCGCGCGTCAGGAAGCGGCCATAGGCCTCGACCGTGCGCACCGCCGTGGGATCGACCTTGTAGGCGCGCTCAAAGCGCTTGGTGGCCTCTTTCTTGTTGTTGCCGAGATCGAGAATGAGCCCAGCATGCAGATCCTTGAAGATCGAGTACCAATCGGGGCCAGACAGCTTGTCCATGGTATCGATGGCGCCGTTGCGGTCGCCTGCGCCGGCCTGCGCCCAGGCTTGCAGCAAGGTCGCGGTGAGATCGGTCACCGGGCCGCGCACCGATTGAGCGAAGTTCTGCCGCGCGCTGGAATAGTCCTTCTGCCGGAGCGCGCGCACGCCGACGACGAGGCGCGCGATCTTGTCGGTGCGGTCGATCTGCAGAAGCCGGTCGGCGAGCTTGGCGGCCTGATCGACGTCGCCGTCGGTCAGCACGGCGACAAAGGCGCGGCTCAAAAGCTCCGGATTGCGCGGATCGGATTTCAGCACGTTGAGGTAATAGGCCGCAGCCGCCGCGGCATCGCGCTCGGCGCCGGCGTGGCGCGCGGCGAGATAATTGCCGGCCGGATTGTCGCGAACGAACTCCGGCTCGGCCGACGCGGGGCACGCCAACGGCAGGCTTGCGATGATGGCGGCGCCAACGATGGCGGCACGCCAGGGCAGCAGCGAATGAGTCACGAGAGCTCCATCGGCAACGGGATCGGCGGACCGGGAATCAAGCGCCGGAATCCAGCCTGGACGCGAGAATGACCTTTTTGCCCTGCCCCCGCAAGGACACGAAACCGGCTTGCATCCGTTCCACCGGCGTCGGGCGGGACTAAAGGCCCGAACGGCGGCGAAATCGCGGCAGGGCGGGCGCCTGCCACTTCGACCACGCGCCCGGCGCCACGTCTCACATATTCGGATAATTCGGCCCGCCGCCGCCTTCGGGCGCTACCCAGGTGATGTTCTGGTTGGGGTCCTTGATGTCGCAGGTTTTGCAGTGGACGCAGTTTTGCGCGTTGATGACGAAGCGCGGCCGGCCGGCCTCCTCGACCCATTCATAGACGCCGGCCGGGCAATAGCGCGCCGACGGGCCGGCAAAGACGTCGTGCTCGGAGGACTTCTGCAAATTACCGTCGCGCACCAGGAGGTGCACCGGCTGGTCCTCTTCGTGATTGGTGTTGGAGAGGTACACCGACGACAGGCGGTCGAAGGTGAGCTTGCCGTCGGGTTTTTGATAGGCAATCGGGCGGCATTGCACGGCCGGCTTCAGCGTCGCGTAATCGGGCTTGCCGTGCCGGAGCGTGCCGAACAGCGAAAAGCCGAGCGTGCTGGTCCACATGTCGAAGCCGCCGAGCGCGATACCCGCGATGGTGCCGAGCTTCGACCAGAGCGGCTTGGCGTTGCGCACCTTCCATAGGTCGCGGCCGATCGCGGAGCCGCGCCAGGCCGCCTCGTATTCGGCAAGCTCGTCGTTGGCGCGGCCTTGGCCGAGCGCCGCGGCGACATGCTCGGCCGCGAGCATGCCCGACAGCATAGCGTTGTGGCTGCCCTTGATGCGCGGCAGGTTAATGAAACCCGCGGCGCAGCCGACCAGCGCGCCGCCGGAAAACGACAATTTCGGCACCGATTGCCAGCCGCCTTCGGTGATGGCGCGGGCGCCGTAGCAGATGCGCTTGCCGCCTGCGAACGTGTCGCGGATGAGCGGATGGGTCTTGAAACGCTGGAACTCCTCGAACGGCGACAGATAGGGATTCCGGTAGTTGAGGTGCACGACGAAGCCGACCGCGACCAAATTGTCGTCGAAATGATAGAGGAATGAGCCGCCGCCGGTACCGTTATCGAGCGGCCAGCCCATGGTGTGCTGTACGAGGCCGCGGCGGAATTTTTCCGGCGCCACCTGCCATAGCTCTTTCAGGCCGATGCCGAATTTCTGCGGCTCGCGATTCTCAGCGAGGCCATACCGCGCGATCAAAGTCTTGGTGAGGCTGCCGCGCGCGCCTTCGGCGAACAGCGTGTACTTGCCGCGCAGCTCCATACCGCGGGTGAAGCCCGACTTCGGATGGCTGTCCTTGCCGATGCCCATGTCGCCGGTGGCGACGCCGGCCACGGCGCCGTTGTCGTACATCACTTCGGCGGCGGCAAAGCCCGGATAGATGTCGACGCCGAGCGCCTCGGCCTTCTTCGCCAAGTACCGACACACGTCGCCGAGTGAGACGATGAAGTTGCCGTGATTGCTCATCAGCGGCGGCATCAGGACATTCGGTACCCGGACCGCACCGGACGGCCCGAGCACATAGAAGCGGTCTTCGCTCACCGCGGTCTTGATCGGCATGTCCTCGCCGCGCCATTCCGGGATGAGGCGGTCGAGCCCGATCGGATCGATGACGGCGCCGGAGAGGATATGGGCGCCGACCTCGGAGCCCTTTTCGACGATGACTACGGAGGTGTCGGGGGCAAGCTGCTTGAGCCGGATGGCGGCGGCCAGCCCCGCCGGCCCGGCGCCGACGATCACGACGTCGAATTCCATCGCCTCCCGGGCCGGAATCTCCGGTGGATTCATGGCTCGCTCCGTATCCCGGACGATAACGCGCTGATCTTTCACGAAATCGGCGCGCTGACAATCGTGCGGCGATGGGCTCCGCAAATTCACACCGGCGCGCGCCCCTCATGGACTTAAAGTGCTGCCGCGATTATGCCTGCGCCATGATGTCCGAATTAAAGGACGCGCGGGAACTGCTGGCGTTCTACCTTGACGCCGGGGCCGACGCCGCCGTCGGCGAGGCGCCGGTCGACCGCATGGCGGACGAAATTCCGCCGGCCGCGCCCGCGGCGTCGCTGCCGCCGCGCCAGCGCGCTGCACCTTCGCCGGCCGCGCTTTCAACGGAGAGGACTTTTCTCCAGACCCGCGCATCGGCCGCTCCGCCGGCCTCGGCCGACGCCGCCGTCATGGCGGCGCGCCAGGCGGCGCGGACCGCGGCGACGCTCGACGATTTGCGCGCACTGCTCGACGCCTTCACCGGCTGCCCCCTGCGCAATACGGCGACGCAGCTCGTCTTCGCCGACGGCAATCCGCAGAGCCGCGTCATGTTCGTCGGCGAGGCACCGGGCCACGACGAGGATGTCAACGGCAAGCCCTTCGTCGGCCGCTCCGGCAAGCTGCTCGACCGCATGATGGAAGCGATCGGGCTTGATCGCGGCAAAGTCTACATCGCAAATGTCGTGCCGTGGCGGCCGCCCGGCAACCGCACGCCAACGCCGTTGGAGACCGCGATCTGTCTGCCGTTCATCCGCCGCCAGATCGAGCTCGCCGACCCCGATGTTCTGGTCTGCCTCGGCGGGCCGTCGATGCAGACGCTGCTCGGCACCAGGGACGGCATTACCCGCATGCGCGGGCGCTGGCTGCCCTTCGATACCGGCACGCGCGAGATCAAGGCCATGGCGACGTTCCACCCCGCCTTCCTACTGCGCAGCCCGCTGCAGAAGCGCTTTTCCTGGCGCGATTTTCTGGCGATCAAGAAGGCGCTGGGCTGAATACGCTCACGCGCTGGCCCAGCCGGACTGCGCTTGCTTAAGCTTTCGTCCGCATGAGGCGGCGCCGCTCCAGGCTCTCGGCCGACCAAACTGCGTCGAGATCGTAGAATTCAGGAACCGACTTCGCGCCTGCCGGCAGCGTCACCCAGAGCTGCTTGGTGGACGTGAAAATGTGTATGTCCGGCGGGCAGAGATCGGGCTTGTCCATGGTGCCGACGCGAACGAACCGAACGGCGGCACCGGCTTCCGGGTAATTACTCCAAATCGCCACCCGGCAACTTGGGCAGCGCGCGATGTTCTGGCCTTTTCCGCTCGCGGATGGCGTCCAGAAGAGCTCAGGCTCGCCGGCGGTATGGACGACACGATCGGCTTCAAAGAGAGCGTTGAGCGCATGCACGGTGCCGGTCTCCCGCTGACACCAACTGCAATGGCAAGCATGAACAATCAACGGCGTTCCGACCAGACGATATCGGACCTGCCGGCAGGTGCATCCGCCTTCCATGTTCGGCCTATCTACGAATGAGTGCGCTTGCAGAGCGATATCACTTGACGTTCATATAGCTCGGCACGCCGCCGGACAGAAAATCCTCACGCGGCGGTGCAAACACGTCGATCACCTCGGTGTCCTCGGGAAAGTAGGCCTCGTGCTCGACGCCGCCTGGGATCACCACCACGTCTCCGGGGCCGCAGGTGCGCTTCTCGGTGCCGAGGCGGAACTCCATCTTGCCCCTGAGCATGACGGCGATCTGCTCGTGCGGATGCTTATGCGCAGTGGCATGAGCGCCTGCCTTCAT
>Ga0182033_10001923_pt1 | contig 10498 bp, 9 predicted proteins | sample tim00Cox0000000H_FD_125968 | JGI IMG/M metagenome (GOLD analysis project Ga0182033, IMG submission 125968) | Lab enrichment of tropical soil microbial communities from Luquillo Experimental Forest, Puerto Rico - timezero.00C.oxic.00.000.00H | ecosystem: Environmental > Terrestrial > Soil >...
CTCCGGCCGACCGGGAGCATCGCTTTGGCCATGGCAAGGCCGAGCCGCTCGCGGTGCTTGGCCAATCCGCCTTCATCATCGGCAGCGCGATGCTGCTGTTCGCCGAGGCGATACGGCGGCTGATCCGGCCCGTCCCGGTCGAGAACCCGCCGGCCGGGATCGCGGTGATGATCTTCTCGATCGCGGTCACTGTGGGTCTTGTCCTTTACCAGCGACATGTCGTGCGTCGTACCGGATCGATCGCGGTCAGCGCCGACGAGCTGCACTATCGCAGCGACGTTGTCTTGAATATCGGCGTCATCCTGGCACTCGTCCTCGGCAGCACACTCGGTCAGCCGCTCCTCGATCCGTTGTTCGGCGCGGCGATCGGCGTCTGGATCGTCTACAGCGCCGTGCGGCTCGTGCGGCTGTCGCTGTTCCAGCTGATGGACCACGAGCTCGATGACGACGAGCGCGAGAAAATCAGGGCAATTGCGCAATCACACCCCGATGTCGCGGCCGCGCACGATCTGCGCACCCGCGTCGCCGGGCCGACCGCCTTTATTCAGATCCACATCGAAATGGACTGTTCGTTGAGCCTCGTTCGCGCGCACGAGATCTCCGACGAGGTCGAAGCCAAATTGCGCGCCGCCTATCCGAATGCCGAAATCATGATCCATCAGGACCCTGAGGGTATCGAGGAGCCGCGCGCCAACTTTCCGCGCCGGGTCGCCGCACGATGAGCAGCACGCGCAAGGTGCTGCTATTGACCGGTGCCAGCCGCGGGATCGGTCACGCCACGGTCAAACGCTTCAGCGATGCCGGCTGGCGGATCATCACTTGCTCGCGCGACGCCGTGCCGCCCGAATGCAAGCGCAACCCGAACTGGACTCATCACATCACCGCCGACCTCGGCGATCCCGCGGATGTTGAGCACCTCGTTGCCGAGGCGCAGGCACACCTTGACGGCGCGCTGCACGCGCTCGTCAACAATGCCGGGGTCTCGCCAAAGGCCCCGACCAAGGAACGGCTCGGCGTTCTCAACGGGGACCTCGAAGATTGGCAAAGAGTGTTTCAACTGAACTTCTTTGTGCCGCTGACTTTGGCTCGCGCCTTTGCCCCGGCGCTGGCGCAGGGCAAGGGTGCGATCGTCAATATCACGTCGATCGCCGGCCATCATGTGCATCCGTTCGCCGGCTCGGCCTATTCGACCTCAAAGGCGGCATTGTCTGCGCTGACGCGTGAGATGGCGGCCGACTTTGCGCGGCTTGGCGTGCGCGTCAACGCCGTCGCCCCTGGCGAGATCGAGACCGCGATGTTGTCACCCGAAACCACAGTGCTATTGCCGCGCATCCCGCTCAATCGGCTCGGGATACCCTCCGACGTCGCCGGCACGATCTTTTTCCTGTGCAGCGAGGATGCCGCCTATGTCACCGGGACCGAGATCTCGGTCAATGGCGGCCAGCACATCTACTGAGAACTAACAACGGTTCAGGCGGCGGGAGCGCGAACGTTCACTGGCGGCGAATGCGCCGTCGCCCTGATGACTGCGGTCCCGGCCGTCTTGTCGTAGTAGGTGTCGTGGCGGGAGACGATCTGCCAGACGATCGCCCCGCAGAAAACAGCAAAGCCGATCAGCACCAACCACGGGGGCGTCCCGATCACTGCCAGTGGGAAAAATTGAATGGGTAGGAAGAAAGCGAGATTTCGCTTGGTGGCAGCAGAAAAGCGGCCGGTTCCAGGAACGATTTGGACGACACGAACGCGCATCAGGCGCTTGCCAGTTGTCTGGCCATGTTCCCGCTCGCAGCCAATCCGAAAAACGAGAAGGGCGAGAATGTGTAACCACTGAAGGTCGAGCCACTGGCCGTTCAAGGGTTTGCCATATGCATCGACGGGAACTGTGAGGTATACATTAGAGCCGGGGTGGGGCTGTGATTCTTGGCTGATCTCCAGCCATCGCCCGGTTGGAAAACAAAACAGAGTGTTGACATTATCATAGACGTAATTCGCCTGGAACTCTGGCGGGATCTTGACACCGGAAGGAATCGCATCCAGTCGGTAAGAATATACGATATTGACGATGTTCGATTGAATGCCGCCGCCGCTCAATGCGTAAGCGGGTATTCCCAGCAGCTGAAGCCCCGCAGCAATAATTAAGGCGTCTACAAAAAGAGCACCCAATCGCCGCCAGAACCCGCCGCGTTCTGGGAGGAGGCTCTGTTTGTTAAACAATAGCGCACCTAGTTTTCAGCATTATAACCGATCACGACTCCTTTATCAATAGCTCGCTTTTGATTGCGCGCGCTCGATTGCGGCGACGCTAATGGAAAGTCAGGCGGCGCGGCGCAAGGTGAGCCGGGTCCATACGTCAGTGAGACCCTCGGCCAGCGCATCGATGTCGGCGTCGCTGTGCAACGGCGACGGGGTCAGGCGCAGTCGCTCGGTGCCGCGCGGCACGGTCGGGTAGTTGATCGGCTGAACGTAGATCCTGTGTCGCTGCAGCAGCTCGTCGCAAGCGGCTTTGCAGCGGGCGGCGTCACCGACCATGACCGGCACGATGTGGCTCGGGCTGGGCATCACCGGCAAGCCGGTCTCGGCCAAGCGACGCTTCAGAGTGGCCGCGCGTTCTTGATGACGCTCGCGTTCGACCCGGCTCTGTTTCAGGTGACGGATGCTGGCGAGCGCGCCGGCGGCGAGTGCGGGCGGCAGTGAGGTCGTGAAAATGAATCCCGGCGCATGGCAGCGCAGAAAATCGACGAGTGCCGCTGAGCCCGCGATATAACCGCCGATCACGCCAAAGGCTTTGGCGAGCGTGCCCTGGATCACCGTCGGGCGGTGCATGACCCCGTCGCGTTCGGCGATGCCGCCGCCATGCGCGCCGTAGAGCCCGACGGCATGCACCTCGTCGAGATAGGTCATCGCCCCGAACTTGTCGGCGATGTCGCACAATTCGCCGATCGGAGCGATGTCGCCATCCATCGAATAGACCGACTCGAAGCAGACGAGCTTGGGCCGGTCGGCGGGCACGCGGTCAAGCAGCCGCCCCAGGTCGGCGGGGTCGCTGTGGCGAAAGATGTGCTTCTCGGCGCGGCTGTTGCGGATGCCGGCGATCATCGAGGCGTGGTTCAGCGCATCGGAGAACACGACCGTCCCCGGCACCTCGCGCGCCAGGGTCGACAAGACGGCATCGTTGGCGACATAGCCCGAGGTAAAGATCAGCGCCGCTTCGCGGCCGTGCAGCTCGGCGATTTCGCGCTCGAGCAACAGGTGGAGGTGGTTGTTGCCCGAGATGTTACGGGTGCCGCCGGCACCCGCACCCATCGTCTGCAGCGCTTCTTGCATCGCCGCGAGCACCGCCGGGTGCTGGCCCATGCCGAGATAGTCGTTCGAGCACCACACCGTGACCTCGGCGCCGATCCGGTGGTCGAAGGCGCGCGGAAACCGGCCGCAACGCCGCTCGATGTCGGCAAAGACGCGGTAGCGCCCCTCGGCACGCAGCGCCTCCAGGCGCTCTCTGAAGAAGCCTTCGTAGTCCATCGCTTCTACGGTCACCCCAGACCACTGCATACTAACACATTTCCGGAAGTATGCGCCGGACGACATGTCGCGGCCGTTGCGGCTCTATTTCTCTGGTGCGCACATGTAGGTTGCCCGCGCCGGCAACAGCAGAGGGCAAAATTGCATATACCAGTCGGTGCTGGAATAGGTTGCAACCGTGTTGGCGGCACACTCCTGCTGCGCGGCCGCCTGAATCTGATCGAGCGTGCTGACAAATGTGTCGTAACATATCGCAACCCGCGTCAGGGCAGCGTCCTCGCCGGGGCGCGCGGCGTGCGGATAAGTCGCATAGGGTTCGAGCGCGGAGCAGCCCATCAGCGCTGCGAGAAGTGGAATCGCGCCAGCGACTTTGATCATGACCCGGCTAGCGCTCGTTCGAGAAACGCCGCGCATGCCAGCACGCGCGGGTCGTCGCCGATCCGCCCGATGAGCTGAACGCCAGTCGGCAAGCCGTTCTCCGCCCAGCGCGCGGGCAAGGTCACACAGGGAACACCGAGCAAGGTCCACATCCGGTTGAAGATCGGGTCGCCGGTATTGCCGAGCCCGAGCGGGGCCTCGCCCGGTGCCGCCGGGACCAAAACCGCGTCGCACGAGCCGAAGAACGCGGCGAGCCCGACGCGCGCTTCCGCGGCATGGGCGAGCGCCCGATCATACTCGTCGGCGCCGACTGTCATCCCGCCATCGAGCATCTGAGCAAAGCGCGGCGACAGCTCGGCGCTGCGCAGGGTGCGCTCATAGGCGAACGCGCGAACCGCTTCGAAACACATGATCGTGTTCTGCGCTTCGGCGAGCCCGTGATGCTCGGGCGCGATGGCGAGCTCAGCGACCGCCGCACCTTCGCGTTCCAGCGCCTCGCGTGCGGTGTCGAGAGCGGCGGCGGCGGTCGCCGGCTCGGCTTCGTCCCACATCGGGGTGCGATAGAGCCCGAAACGCGGAGGCTCGCCCGGCACGGCGAGATGTCGCAGCGCCGGCCGCTCGGACAGCACGGCGGCAAAGAATGCCGCATCCTCGACTCTGCGGGCGAGGATGCCGATTGTGTCGAGACTGTCCGCAAGGGGTTTCACGCCCGCGCGGTTGATCATTCCAAAGCTCGGCTTGTAGCCGACGCATCCGCAATAAGCGGCCGGGCGGATGACCGATCCTGCGGTCTGGGTGCCGAAGGCGAGCGGTGCCATCCCGTCGGCGACGGCCGCCGCCGAGCCGCTCGACGAGCCGCCCGGAGTGTGGGCGGGGTTGCGCGGGTTTGCCGTCTTGCCCGGCGTGAAGGCGGCGAACTCGGTGGTCACGGTCTTGCCGAGGACGACCGCACCGGCGGCTTTAGCGAGCGCCACGCAGGATGCATCGGCGGCGGGGCGGTGGCCGCGGTAGATCGCCGAACCGTAGCTAGTCGGCATATCGGCCGTGTCGATCAGGTCCTTTACTGCGATCGGGATCCCGTGCAGCGGTCCGCGCGGCGGCTCGGCGTCGCGCTGCCGGGCGGCAGCAAGCACTTGTTCGCGATCGAGATATTGCCAAGCCCCGACCACGGTCTCGCGCGCGTCGATCCGGTCGAGATAGGCGGCGGCTAACGCCGCGGCGGTCAATCGGCGCTCGGCGACTTGCCGGGCCGCCTCGCGAACGGTCAAAGAGCGGAGATCAGCCAACTGGGTCTCCTAAACGCAGTTTAGGCAAACTAGCAAGCGGGGTTAGCATCGTCGATGCTCAACAGGCAGGAGGCGCAAGATGATCGAGATTCCGGCGCGTCGTGGCAAGGCCGCACGGGTTCGCAAAAGCCAGACCGTCAAGGTCATCAACACACGAGGGCAGCAGGTCGTCGACACCTGGGCATTCAATGCTGACAACATGCGCGAATTCATGTCGATGGAGCACAGCCGTGTTGCGCTCGGGCGGATCATCCCGGGGATCGGTGACGCCCTCGTCACCAACCAGCGGCGACCGATTTTGACATTGGTCGAAGACACCTCGGGCGGGATCCATGACACGTTGTTCGCGGCCTGCGACCGCTGGCGCTACGAGCTGCTCGGGTGTACCGAATATCACGACAACTGCACCGACAATCTCGCGGCGGGGCTGGCCGCACTCGGGCTGGCACTACCGGAGACTCCGGCGCCGTTGAACCTTTTCATGAATATTCCGGTTATTGATGGCAATCGCGTCGAAGTGCGACCTCCAGTCAGCACACCCGGCAGCCATGTAGCTCTGCGCGCCGAGATGGACTGCATTGTTGCATTCTCCGCCTGCCCGCAGGATCTGCTGCCGGTCAATGGCCTCGCAATGCGGCCAACAGAGGCACACTTCGAAATAATGGACTGAGCCGTCCCACCCGGTTCCCGCAGTCCAAGACATAGAGCTGACGCGGAGTAATTTTAATAACGCAGTAGCATTTCGGGTCGATCGTGGATCCGAGATCCAATTATTGACGCCTCGGCAATCGGGGCGGGACGGCAAAAATGCGGCACATTCGATTCAGACAGCTGGTGCTCGCTGCGATTATAGCGATCTTGATCTGCGGGTTCGTCGCACTACCTGAAACTGCAGGAGCACAAGGCGTCACTGCCCTGAGCTTGAGTTCACCACTGCCTGGTAAACCGAAATCGGTCGATCCGGGCCCGCGAGGCGGCCCCGCCGGCGCCGGCGGCCCGCTGGCCGATCTCGGTGCTGCTGACCAGCAGCTTTTTGCCGCCGCGCGGAACCGATTTCAGCAAGTCGATTCCGTCTCCGGAACGGTGCCGGGCGAAACCGGCAGCGGCCTGGGCCCACGCTTCAATCTTAACAGCTGCGCCGGCTGCCATGCCTTTCCCGCCATTGGCGGTTCGAGTCCCCGGATCAACCCACAGGTCACCGTCGCGAAATTGGATGGGGCAAAGAATCTCTTGCCGTCATTTATCAGTGCGAGTGGACCGGTCCGCGAGGCGCGCTTTGTGCTTAACCCCAACGGTACACCGGACGGCGGCGTGCATGATTTGTTCGTTATAAGCGGCCGCAACGACGCGCTGGGGTGCAGCATATCGCAACCCGACTTCGCCGCAGCCATCACTCAACACAATGTGAGTTTTCGCATTCCGACGCCGACCTTTGGGTTGGGACTCGTTGAAAATGTGCCCGACAGCAATCTCGAGGCGGCGCTGGCAACCAGTCGCTCTCTAGCGCGGTCTTTGGGCGTCTCCGGTAAATTCAACCGCAGCGGCAATGACGGCACGATTACCCGCTTTGGCTGGAAAGCGCAGAACAAATCTCTGCTGATGTTTGCTGGCGAGGCCTACAACGTCAAACAGGGGGCGACCAACGAGCTCTTTCGCAACAAACGGGAGACCGATCCGAGTTGCCAATACAACTTGCTGCCGGAAGATAGCACCAATGTGGCGAACACTTTCAACAGCGGTGTTCCCGCCTCGGATTATTCGTCGGATATTGTCAATTTTGCTGCATTCATGCGTCTCTCGGCACCGCCGGTCCCGATGCCGGATACCGCTTTGACGGCCCGGGGGCGACATGTCTTTCAGAATATCGGGTGTCAGGCTTGCCATATCATGACACAGACGACTGCCCGATCGGAGTATACCGGCCAGAGTAACGTCACCCTTTCTCCATTCAGCGACTTTGCCCTGCATGACATGGGTATGGGACTGGCCGACGGCATCGCTCAAGGCAACGCCTCTGGCGCAGAATTTCGGACAGCCCCGTTGTGGGGTCTGGGCCAGAGACTATTTTTCCTGCATGACGGACGGACATCGGACCTGTACCAGGCGATCACGGCTCACGCCAGCAGCGGTTCGGAAGCCAATACGGTGATCTCCAATCTCGAGATGCTGTCGCCAGCGGACCAGCAAGCTCTATTGGATTTCTTGCGCTCATTGTAGGCTTTGCAGCGTCTCGATGCACCGAAGGTGGGGTCTGGTCGTGCTTGTTTGATCCGGCGGGTTGCGCTGCGGAGATGATGGAACCGTTCCGTCGCCGGATATCCGAGATCGACGGTATGGTGGTCGACGGTGAGCCAGCAGAAATGTCGATTTCGGGGGCCCGCTTTGCGAGGCTCGACTTCAGCGGCGTCGGCCGTCCTGGTTGCCAAGAGCCGCTGCCATTTCGTCGGCTTAAATCTGACGACGGTTGGTTCCGACGAGCGGGCGAGCCTCACGCAAAGCCTCGCCCGTCTGTCGCTGGGCGAACCGGTTGATCGTGCCGATGAGGTGCCGGTTTGCGCCAAAGACTACGCGACCCCGGAGCATGTCATTTCGCGCGTCGAGCCGACCCCCGCCGCCCCGAAATTTACCTCGGCTCCGGTGCGCGTCATCGTCGGGAGCGACGGCGGGGTTAGGCACATTCATGTCATACGCGCGTCTGCAAACCAAACAGCGAATATCGCGGCAGCGCTGAGCGGCTGGCAATTTAGGCCATTCACCATTGAGGGCCGGCCGATCGAGGTAGAGACCGGCATAACGGTCCGATTTTGAAACCGCCAGCGGCGCGGCCGCTGCGAGCTTCGGCAGCGGCAAGACGGAAAAGCCAGGTCTGCCCTGACATTGAATAATATGCTAATGTTATGGCGCACGATGAGAGAGTGCCTTTGTGGAATTGGAGCGGGACGGCCTTCAGGTCGCGCGGCGTGCCATATTGATAGGAGGGTTCGGCATCGCAGCCGCCGCCAAATGGAGATCTGCAGCCGCCGCGGCACATGTGGACATCGAGTACCACGGCGGATCGATATATTGGCCGTCCGGTCGCGCCCGAGCAGTGGTCGGAGCCGGCGGTGTAAGCCAGAACAAGAAAGAAGGCGACCGGGCCACACCCGCCGGTACGTTTCCGCTCCCGTTCGGGTTGTATCGGCGTGACCGCATTAAGCTTCCGAACACGGATCTCCCGATGAAGGCGATGCGGATGGCCCATGCTTGGGTCGACGATCCCGGTGACCCAAAGTACAATCAACTGGTCGAGCTACCATATCCCTCACATACCGAGGAGCTCTGGCGAGCCGATGGAATTTACGACCTGCTGGTGGTAGTTGGTTACAACATGAACCCAATGCAGGCGGGTGCCGGCAGCGCTATTTTCCTTCATATCGCTCGGCCTGACTTTTCACCTACAGATGGCTGCATCGCGGTCCGCCGTGACATTCTTCTCCAGTTGATCGGCATGTTGGGTCCGGATAGCACATTGACCATTCGAGAATGATCTGCGCGGTCAGAGCGCGCCGCGAACCCGCTGTCGCAATCTGGTGAGCCTTCGATGCGCTGCTCACGAAAACCGTGGGGAAACGATGATCCGCCATTTGTCCATCGGAGCGCACGGTCCAAATCAAGCCGCCGGCATTTTGGCCGAGTTGATGGGCGGTGTCGCGGTGCCGTTTCCACCCAATCCGGGGAGCTTTTTCGCGCTTGAGCTCGACGAGCACGGATCGGATGTCGAAGTTTATCCGACGGGAACCGAGCGGCGGCCGGGCGGCAATAACGGCGGGCGCGTTGTGAAAAGCCCGAAAGCGTGCGGCTGCGGCCGATCCGTTCCGCGCTCACCGAGATTCTCATCGAGAACGAATCGATGGTCGAAATCCTGTCGCCCGACTTCGGGCGAATATTTGGCCTCTCCCGCGCCGACAAGGTCGCAGCCGCCGTGGCGGCAGCAACTCCGGAACGTCCCGTCAACGCCCGTAACAGCCTCGCGGCGATGACCAGGGACGCCAGGGGATCACCTCTCCGGCGCGACGGCCCAGGCCGTCACCGCCCACGACTGGGCCGTTCGAGCGTTCAACCTCGCCCACGGCTATTCGATCAGTCTGTTTGAGGAGGCATGTCTCGCGCCCGCGACCTCGCGATGGCACATCCTGGGTGTTTGCTCTGGCGAACGACATCTGTCTGATGATCGAGGCCAAAGTGTTGGTCGAAACCGCCGGGTCTTCGCCGGTAAACGAGCGCGAGCAGGCTTATGGCCCTGCGCTCACCCATTTTGTGGAAGGTGCCCGGACTGCCGCCGTCGCGGTGCTCGACCGCCACCTGATGCGCTCCCGTTTGACCTTGTGGTGCATCGGGGTGCCGCGGTAACCGGTGGGTTTCTCGGTGTTTTCCTTTGGGTGCGGGATCGGTCGGCGCGGGCCTTGCCGTTCTGGTATCAGGACCAACCTTGCTACAGCGCCTTGCTGGCTATGCACGTCTTCAGGCTGGAAGAAGCCGGGATTTATCCGAGAGCCGAGGACGAGTCGCGGGCCGCCGCCGAACTCGAGCCGTTGAGCTTTTGGCCGCACCACACGGTCGTGCATGTGATGGGACAGACCGGGTGTCCAGAAGACGGGTTGGGTTGGATGGCGGCACGGGAGGCGCTGTGTGGTCGATCCCGGCCATATGAACAGGTCCATAGCTGGTGGTACAACGAGGCCAGACCGGGCTGATCGCGAGCGTGTTCCGGCCATATCTGTCGTGCTGGCGCCCGAACCGGGGGTCAACTCGACTCGGGGTCATCGTTTGACGATGGTGGGCGCGACTGGGATTGAACCAGTGACCCCTACGATGTCAACGTAGTGCTCTCCCGCTGAGCTACGCGCCCTTTACCACCGGCTAAGGCTGGATGCTCGGGATGTAGCGAAATTACAGACGACAGGCAAGCGCGGACACTTGTCGGCAGTCAGTCAATCTCAGTTCGATCCGCTGCGGAAGTTGCCGCAACCGGTCTGCGGCGATAGTCTCGGCCTGTGATACGGCTGCGAGGTGCGGGATGTCGAGGGGGATGTTGCTGTTGGCGGCCCTGATGGTCGCCGGTTCCGGGCTGGATGCGCTAGCGGCAGAAGGGTCGGGCAATTCTGCCAACGACAACCTGCTCGCCATGTCACCGGAGCAGCAAGCACAGATGCTCACAAAGGGGATCAAGGACTGCGTCGGGGAATCGCCGTTTCCGATGGGGGTCACGAAGACTGGCAAGGCAAAGGGCTACGCATATTGGAGTGTGCGCTGCAAGGACGGCAGAAGTTTTGCGA
>Ga0182033_10001933_pt1 | contig 10484 bp, 10 predicted proteins | sample tim00Cox0000000H_FD_125968 | JGI IMG/M metagenome (GOLD analysis project Ga0182033, IMG submission 125968) | Lab enrichment of tropical soil microbial communities from Luquillo Experimental Forest, Puerto Rico - timezero.00C.oxic.00.000.00H | ecosystem: Environmental > Terrestrial > Soil >...
GGCGACGAGAGGACCGGCGACCGGCCCGATGGTGTAAAGCGCGAACCGCAGGCCGAAGCCCGAGCCACGAATTATCGAGGGCGTCATGTCCGCGAGCAGCGCATCGCGCGGGGCATCCCGAACGCCCTTGCCGACCCTGTCGGCAATCCGCGCAATCAGCACGGTCGACGCGGACTCGGCGATCGGGAACAGCAGCTTGTTCACAGCCGATAATGCATAGCCGAGTAGGACGAGCGGTTTCCGACGACCGATCCAGTCACTGGCCGCACCTGAAAAGATTTTCGTCGCAGAAGTGGTCGCCTCAGCGATTCCTTCGATCAATCCGACCGTCGTCGTGCTTGCCCCCAGCACCGTGACCAAAAACACCGGGAGCAGCCCATAGATCATGGCCGACGACATGGCCATGAGCAGACTGACCACACCGAGCACGGCCACGTTGGGGGACAGGCACGCGACCTCCTTTTCAGGCGCGATGCGGACGCTGTCGTGCTCGTCGGTTGTCATCTTATCGGTTCGGTAGCTTTCTGCGTCGGTTTGATCAGCTCGCCGCGGTACATCAAGTCGGCGGGCTGCAGGGAACACACATTAAAGAACCGCCAGGCGATTTTGAAAGCGGAATGTCCGACGTTGGTCGTGCCCGAGGCAGCGAGCTCGCTGCGAGCAGAGAATGTCGTGATCGGCTGGAAGGATGCCCGCAGCGCGCCGTGCCGGTGTAATGCGCTTCCGCTCCTGCAACGAGCGACGAAAGCCACTATTGTTGAAAGCGTATGGTCCGGATGAAGAAGGCAGCAGCATGGCGTCTCGACAACGTGGCTGGCGCGCCACCGCATCGAGAGCGGACCCATATTCGAGCAAAAGGGATGGCTGGAAGGATGGCTGGTTAGTTGCGCGCGCAATGGCGCAACTAACCACCACTCGCTTGGCGATTGCTTCGCCGGTATTCGCGGCTCTTTCAGGCGGCAGCCTTTATCTCGACCTTTTTCTCCGGCTTCTGCGCCGTCTTCGGCAGCGTCACAGTGAGCACCCCGTTCTTGAACGTCGCTTCGATCTTGTCTGCCTCGACTTCTTCAGGGATGGGCATGCGGCGCTGGAATGATCCGTAACGTCGCTCGGAGAGATAGTAATCCTTCTTCTTCTCTTCCTTTTCTTCCTTCTTCTCGCCCTTGATCGTGAGCATGCCGTTCGCGGCTACCACCTCGACATCGCTTTCGCTCATGCCCGGCAGTTCCGCGGTAATCTCGTAGGCTTTGTCCGTCTCGGCGACATCCATCGCCGGGCTCGTTTCCCAGGTCAGTTCACGCCGCCACAACGGCTCCAGCTCGGATGCGGAGCGACCAAACGGAAAGCGCCAAAATCCTCCGTCGAAGTTATCGAACAGGCGGTCGATTTCGCGGTGCAGGGCCTCGAAGGGTCGCCATTCGGTCAACGCGGGCATCTGCTTGCCCCCGGTCTTTACGGTCAGTTTGGCCATGGCCAAATCCTCCTTTTTAGGTTGCAGCTGAACCGCCTAAGCCGGTCCGACGTGCCCGATGTTGACATACGTCAAATTGCGAGAACGGCGCCTGTGCTGGTTGTTCCTCAGCTTGGCCGCTTCCCACATGGCGATCGTGAACCGCTGGAGGATGTATGTCTTACACATCCCTTATGGTGTACATCGAGGCTGACGCGACGCCGGAGCAACGTGTACGTCTCGCCGCAAGCCTTGCCGATCAATTCAATGCATTTCTGATCGGACTGTCGGCTGTCGCCATTCCGCCGCCGATGACGACCGATGGCGTGATCATGGACATGATGCGGACGAAGCTTGCCCAGCAGGGCGACTGGTTTCGCGGCGTCGCGGGCGCCAATCAGCGAAAGATCGACTGGCGTTCGATGCTGGACTTTCCGGCCACGGCACTCCCGTGCGAGACGCGCAGGGCCGATCTTGTGATCGTCGGACAGGTGAAAGCGCCGGCAAATGCCTACCGAGCACTCGATCCGGGGCTAGCGATTCTGAAAATGGGACGTCCGACGCTGGTTGTGCCCGAGGGAGTGAGCGCCCTGCGAGGAGAGCATATCGTGATTGGATGGAAGGATACTCGCGAAGCGCGCCGCGCCGTGGGCGATGCGCTTCCATTTCTGCAACGGGCGACGCGGGTCACCATTGTTGAAGCGTGTGGTCCGGGCGAAGAGAAGGCAGCGGTAGGGGGGCTCGACGATGTGGCCCGTTACCTGGCGCGCCACGGCGTGGAGGGTGGGCCCAAGATCATGCTCGAGCAAAAAGGATCCGGTGCGGAGCAGTTGATCCAGAACGTCCAGGAAGAACACGCTGACCTGCTAGTCACGGGTGCCTACGGACATAGCCGCCTCGGCGAGTGGATCTTCGGCGGCATGACGCGGGAGCTGCTAGAAACAAGTCCCGTCTGCTGCCTCATGTCGCACTGATTTTTTGGGAGAACTCCTTGGAGGACGATGACCATGCAAACACCGGTTCAAATCGATTTCCAAGGTATGCACGGCAGACCGGAAGTCCGCACTTCGATCGAGAAGCATGTGGCCCAGCTGGAGCAGCGCTATGGCCGCGTAACGGCTTGCCGGGTCGTACTGAAAGCGCCTGGCGGACATCACCAAACCGGCGGTCTCTATGAGGTCAACATTCATCTCGCGCTCCCCAACGGCCGCGAAGTCAATGTCGGGCGTACGCCGCCAGTGGATGACCACGCCGATATTTGGTTTGCCATCAATGATGCCTTCAAGCACGCGCGCCGACGCCTGCAGGATCATGTTCGCCGGCTGCAGGGACAGGTGAAACAACACGAAAGTCAACCAGTTGCGATGGTGAAAGCAATCGACCCGTCCGGCGAGTTCGGATTCCTTGAGGCCGCCGACGGTCACGAGGTCTATTTTCATCGAAACAGTGTCCTCGACGGCGCATTCAGCCGTCTTGCCGTGGGCACGCACGTCATGTTCGCCGAAGAGATGGGCGAGAAAGGACCCCAGGCGACCACGGTCAAGCTGCTCGGAAAACACAGATTAAGGCTATGACCCGCTGTGCTGCGTCGTTCGAGAGCAAAACTGGATGGAAACATTTGCCGCACGATGCCGACGTCGGCGTGCAGGGATGGGGCACGACGGTGGCGCAGGCGTTTGAACAGGCGGCCCACGCGCTAACGGCGGTCGTCACCCATGCGAAGGTCAAGGCGCAGCTCTCGGTCCAGGTGCGCTGTGAGGCGCCTGACCTGGAGCTGCTGTTCGTCGAGTGGCTCAATGCCGTTATCTATGAAATGGCGGTGCGAAAAATGCTGTTCGGGCGCTTTGCAGTGCGGATCGATGATGGATGGCTCGAAGGGACGCTGTGGGGTGAGCCGGTCGATGTCGCGCGCCATGCTCCGGCCTGCGAACCGAAAGGAGCAACCTATACGGCTCTGAGGGTGGCCAAGAGTCCCGATGGCATTTGGTCTGCCGCCTGCATCGTCGATGTGTAACGGAGGCGGCCATGGATCTCGCTCGTTTCACTGAGGTCGACCCCACGACGTGGCGGATCGAGCCGCGCGAGGCCATGCGGGTGCCAGCGATTATCTACGCCGATGAGAACCTCATCCGTGACATGGATGACAAGGTCTTCGAGCAGGCCGCGAACGTCGCGACACTTCCTGGAATTGTGCAGGCCTCATACGCCATGCCGGACGCCCACTGGGGTTACGGGTTTCCGATCGGAGGTGTTGCCGCGTTCGATCCTGATCATGGCGGCATCGTATCGGCCGGCGGCGTCGGATTCGACATTTCGTGCGGGGTGCGCACGATGCTCACCGGCCTCAAGGTTGCTGACATCATCCCGGTGCAGAAATCGCTGGCAGACTCGCTATTTCGCCAGATCCCGGCCGGTGTCGGCAGCAAGGGGACAATTACGCTCGATACTATCGACATGGACGCGATGCTGTCCGGCGGAGCGCGTTGGGCGGTCGAGCGTGGCTGGGGCGACAGGCGCGACCTCGAACGGATCGAAGAGGAAGGCACGATGGTGGGCGCTAAGCCCGACCATGTCTCCGAGCGCGCCAAGGAACGCCAGCGCCGGGAGATGGGCACGCTCGGCTCCGGCAACCATTACCTCGAGGTCCAGGCCGTTGCGGAAATCTTCGACGCGGCGGTCGCTCGGGCGTTCGGGCTCGCACTGGACGATGTCGTGGTCACGGGGTCGCGCGGCCTCGGTCACCAGATCGGGACCGAATTCCTCAAGGAAATGGTCGTGATAGCGCAAGCTTCCGGCATCGAGCTCCCTGACCGCGACCTCGCCTGCGCACCGATCAACTCGGAGGTCGGCCAACGATATCTCGGCGCGATGCGCGCTGCGATTAACTGCGCCCTCGCCAATCGCGAGATTTTGGGCCAGTACGCGCGACGCGTTTTCGCGCACTTCTTTCCGAATTGCGATCTGCGTCTGCTGTTCGACGTATCGCACAATACCTGCAAGGTCGAACCACACGCGGTCGATGGCAAACGGCGAAGACTGTTCGTGCATCGGAAGGGCGCAACTCGGGCGTTCGGGCCCGGTCACGAAAGCCTACCTGCCGCACTGCGTTCAGTCGGTCAGCCCGTGCTGATCGGCGGCAGCATGGGGACGGGCTCGTACATCCTAGTGGGAGAGACGAGCAGCGAACGGAAAGCATTCTCGTCAGCATGTCATGGTGCCGGCCGCGCGCTATCCCGCCATGCTGCGCTCAAGCAGTGGAGCGGCCGCAAGGTGATTGACGACCTCGCGGCGCAAGGAATCCTGATCCGCAGCCCGTCGACGCGCGGCGTCGCCGAGGAGGCTCCCGGCGCCTATAAGGACGTTGCTGCGGTTGTGGCTGCCGCCGAGCGGGCCGGTCTGGCCCGCAGCGTCGCACGGCTAAGGCCGCTGATCTGTATCAAAGGATAACTCGGGTGTCATACGGCACTCGAGCATCTGCGGCCCTACCTTAGTATCTTAGCGATCTCTCGCCGACACACCGCTTGTCCTCCACCCTGGAGACTCCTCTGGGGCGCTCGGAATGACGGCTGCGGGTCCTTCCGCCATGACTCATCGGCAGATTGTTCATCGCATACCCCAGATAAGCACCTCGCGATACTTCACTACCGTACTTCACCAATCTTGCCTCCGCACGACGGTGGTGCATCAAACCACATGAGGTGATGGCGTATTTTGATCTCGATCAATAAACGCCGGCCGAATATCGACTGGCATGTAAAGTAAACGGTGGAGCGAGCCATGAAAAAATTGCTGCTGATTGCTGCGGTCGCTGCCGCAATTCCATATCCCGCAAATGCCGATATGCCTGCAAAGGAATTGAAGGATTTCTGCCAGGACTACCCCCAAAAGGGCGAAGCGACCACTATGTGCATCGGATACATCTGGGGAAGCTTCGATGCCGCGCGCGCCCTGAAGGCGGCTTGCGAGCCAGCAGGCATCTCAAGCAGGCGACTTATCAATCTAGCCATCAAACGTCTCAAGGCGCAGCCGGAGCAGTTGAAACTTTCCGCGACCTCGGTGATCCTCGATGCATACAAGAGTGAATTCCCCTGCCCGCAAGAGCCAGCGCGATGACCTATCAAAAACTTGGCGGCCCAAGCGTCCAATCAGTGGAGTTAGGATTGAGGAGCAGCGCCCGCAGCAAGAGACACACCACAAGCCGAGGGGATGCACATGCAAACAGCATCGAGCCGGACTGAAATGCCATCAGGTGAGGATATGGCACCGCTAACGATCTCACCTGAGATTGCTTCATCATCGTCAAGGCCCGGGAATTCGACGCCAAGGATGAGGTTACCGAGCCGGATCCAGCATCGAATCCCTCCGATGACCGGGACGCTGCGGTGCTTGAGGATCATAGCGACGATCCAGTCGTCGAAGAGCTCACATCCCTCATCAATTCCTTGTCGGAAGATGAGCAGATCGATCTCGTGGCGCTGACCTGGCTGGGCCGTGATGACTATACCGCCACTGACTGGCCGGAAGTGCGCGCGGAGGCAGCCCGTGCTCACAACAAACGCACAGCCGAGTATCTTCTCGGCACGCCGCTGCTGGGAGACTTTCTCGAGGAGGGCCTTTCACTCCTCGGCCGCTCCTGTGAAGAGTTCGAAATCGATCGCCTGTGAACTGCGAGCAACAGCCTTGGCGACCTATCCGCAGGCTCTCCTAACCATCGAACTTTGATGGCTCGTATCGCGGGGCTTTGGATCAAACGCAAAGGACATGAGATATGGCACGCATCGCAAAATCAAGATCACCAAAGCGCAGCACCCGCGATAAAGAGACTCGACGCCAACGCCTGGAAAGGCAGCTGGACGAAGGATTGCAGGAAACGTTCCCAGCGTCTGATGCATTGGCGGTGACAGAGCCGGCACCGACCCCGCCTGGTAATGGCGTCGTCAGCCGTTCCAATTCGCCGCATAAAGGTCCGCCCTATGGCTGAGTGGTGGTTCTATCTTTCGCAATTCTTTTCAGCCCACTCCCGTAGTGGACCGCCTACCGGTGATGTGCGCTACATCCCCATCTCAGCTTCTAATGCGGCTTCCTTCTTCGGCTGCTCCGGTATCTCAGTCATAGTGGCTTCGGTCAGCAGCAGAACGCTGGCAACCGATACCGCGTTTTCAAGGGCTATCCTTATGACCTTCGTCGGATCGATGATGCCCGCCTCCACCAGATCGACATATTCCTTGCGACTCGCATCGAAACCATAGTTGCCTTCTCCAGCGAGCATCCGCGCCACGACCACGCCGCCGTCCACGGCGGAATTTTCGGCGATCTGACGCGTCGGGATCTCGAGGGCGCGCTTGAGGATCTGCACGCCGGTCCGTTCATCGCCGCTGCAGTTCGCTTCCTCCTGCTCCACCCGCCCAATGCAGCGCAGCAGGGCCAATCCGCCGCCTGACACGATTCCCTCGGCGACCGCTGCCTTGGTCGCGCTGATGGCATCGTCGAGTGCCTCCTTGCGCGATTTCATTTCGGCCTCGGAAGGGGCCCCCACGCGGATTACCGCCACGCCGCCAGATAGCTTGGCCAGCCGCTCTTGCAGCTTCTCGCGATCATAGTCACTGGTGGTCTTTTCGATTTCGCGCCGGATCTGTTCGATGCGTCCGTCGATTCGCTTGCGATCACCGCCACCACCAATAATCGTCGTGTTGTCCTTATCCACGACCACGCGCTTGGCGTGCCCGAGCTGCTCGATCGTGACATGTTCAAGAGAGAGGCCCAACTCCTCAGAGACGAGCTGTGCACCGGTCAGCTCGGACATGTCCTGTAGCATGGCCTTCCGGCGATCACCGAAGCCCGGTGCCTTGACCGCACAGCTCTTCAGCGCGCCGCGAATCTGGTTGACGATCAGGGTGGCAAGTGCTTCGCCCTCGACATCCTCGGCGACGACCAGCAGCGGCCGGCTCGTTTTTGCGATCTGCTCAAGCAAGGGGATCAGGTCCTTGAGGGCCGCGATCTTGCGATCGCAGAGCAGCACCAGCGGATCATCCAGGACGGCCTCCACCTTCTCCGGATTTGTGATGAAATAGGGCGACAAGAAGCCGCGATCGAATTGCATGCCTTCGACCACCTCGAGTGCGGTCTCGGTGGTCTTTGATTCCTCGACCGTGATCACGCCTTCACCGCCGACCTTCTCCATCGCATCGGCAACCAGCTCGCCAATGGCCGGATCGTTGTGAGCGGAAATCGTGGCGACCTGCGCCTTCTCCTTGCGTGTGGCCACGGGCCGCGACATCTTGCGCAGCGCTTCGATGGCGACCTTGGCGCCGCGATCCAAGCCGCGCTTGAGGTCGATCGCGCTAGCACCGGCGACGACGTTGCGCACTCCGTCGGCGAACATGGCATGGGCCAGCACGGTCGCCGTGCTCGTTCCGTCGCCGACGAGGTCGCCGGTCTTCTCGGCCGCCTGCCGCAACATTCGCGCACCGAGATTCTCGTCCGCATCCTTGAGGTCGAACTCCTTGGCAATGGTAACCCCATCGTTGCAGACGATCGGGGCGCCCCATTTCTTCTCGATCAGGACCGACTTCGATCGCGGCCCCAGCGTCACCCGCACGGCATCGGTGAGTTGGGTTGCTCCGCGCAGGATTTTCTCGCGCGCAGCAGAACGGAACAGGACATGCTTATGTGTCATCGCTGCTCTCGGATCGTTCGATTTTATGCTTCGGCGAGGTGTCGCCGGTACACTACGAGATGGTCGTTGACGGCGTGCACTCCTGCCATGCTTTCGGCTGCGACGCGGACTGCTTTTCTCTCGGTTTCGGAAGGCACCATTCCCCAGAGATCCACCACTCCACCGCTGACGGTGACGTTCAATAACGCGGTGTGAGCCCACGGCTGCGCATTCAGATGAGCCAGCAGCTTGTCGCGAATTGCCGCATCGACGCCCTCAACCTCGAGTCCGATGCGCTTCGATGCGACCGCCTGAATCAGATTGGCGCGAGTGACAATTCCGACCAGCTGTCCATCGCGCACGATCGGTACCCGCTTGATCGAATTCTTCTCCATCAGGGTAGCGATCTCATCAAGGGGAGTATCGGGCCCGGCAGTGACGACCTCGCGCACCATCAGGTCCCCGACTTTGTGGGCATGCGCCTTGATGTATTCGGCGGCGAGTGTCTGTCCCCCGCTCAGCAGCAAGCGATACCACGGGCGTTGATGTTCGGTGCCCGCCTCCGATCGCCGCAGCAGGTCGCCTTCGCTTACGATTCCGATCAGCTTCTCTTGATCGTCGACGACGGGGACTGCGCTGATATGGTGCTTGAGCAGGGTTTGAGCGAGCTCTCTCACCGAGGAGTAAGGCTTGACGGTAATCACGGGGGAAACCATTACGTCGCGGGCTTTCATCGTTCGACTCCAAGGGCCAACGCAACAACGCATGCTGGCAAAGCAGGCCTAATCTCTCAGGGAATCGGCAGCGCTCTTTGACGCAGATCAAGTTCCGATACCGCCGACAAATCGAGGCTGCCGGTCTTCGACCGCCATCGCCGGGTTCGCTACTTTGATGTTTGATCCCGTTCGATGGGGAATTGATCAGGCCGAGACGATCCTGAGGCGCCTCGGAACGACGATAGTCCATGATGAAACGGTGGTCGGTTGAATCGTAAGACCGAAGCCTGGGTCGATGTTCCGTCTCCGATATCCCAGGAGCCGGTGCTTGCACTGCTTGCCGATCCGGCCACTCATGGCAGGGCGCCGGTCAAACGGATCGATACCCACGCAGCTTCGGTGTTTCTTGCCGGCGACCGCGCCTTCAAAATCAAGCGCGCGGTGCGGTTTCCGTTCCTGGACTATTCGACGCTCGACCTCCGCAAGCAAGCCTGCGAGGCGGAGCTGGCGATCAACCGGCCGCTCGCGCCGCAGATTTACCGACGCGTGGTGCCGATCACGCGCGAGCCGGACGGGGGTCTCAAGGTTGGCGGCGCCGGCGAGCCGGTGGAATGGGCGGTCGAGATGGCGCGGTTCGACGAGAGCGCAACGCTCGATCACGTGGCGGATGCGGGCAAGATCGACGCGGCGCTGGCCGATGCGCTGGGTCGCGCGGTGGCGCAGGCGCATGCGCATGCGCAATCCGCCGAGCCGGAACCTTGGATCAAGGCGCTCGCCGACTATATCGAGGAGCACGTCGAGGCGTTCGGCGCGCGGCCGGATCTGTTTCCCGCCGCCGAGGTCGCCGCGCTGGCGCAAGCAAGCCGCGCCGCTTACCGGCGCATCCATCCGCTTCTGCTCGAACGCGGCAGCCGCGGTCTCATCCGCCGCATTCACGGCGATCTCCATCTCGGCAATATCGTGCTGCTCGAGGGCCGTCCTGTCCTGTTCGACGCGATCGAATTCAGCCCGCTAATCGCCTCTGGCGACGTGCTGTACGATCTCGCCTTCCTGCTCATGGATCTCGCGGAGCGCGGGCTCAATACTGCCGCCAACATCGTGCTCAATCGGTATCTTGTCGAGACACGACGCGGCGCGGACCTCGATGCGCTCGCGGCACTTCCATTCTTTCTTTCCATGCGCGCCGCAATCCGCGCCAAGGTGGCGGCGGCGCGCCTCGAACGCGCCGGCGCTGAGACGCCGGGTGCCGAGCGCAGCGCACGCAACTATTTCGCATTCGCGCGCGGTTGCCTCGATCCGCCTCCGCCCATGCTGATCGCGGTCGGTGGCCTTTCCGGCACCGGCAAGTCGCTGCTGGCACGCGCGCTCGCGCCGGATATTGGGGCGCTGCCCGGCGCCGTCGTGCTGCGCTCCGATGTCGAGCGCAAACGCTTGCTCGGCCGAGATGAGCACGACAAGCTGCCGCAGGACGCCTACGCGCCAGAAATCACCGCACGCATCTACGCCACGCTTGCCGACCAGGCGCGCCGCGCGGTTGCCGCCGGCCATTGCGCCATCGTCGATGCGGTGTTTGCGAAACTGTATGAGCGCGAGGTGATGGTGCAGTCCGCGGCAATCCTCGGCGTGCCGTTCCGTGGGCTCTTCCTGGAGGCCGACCTATGAC
>Ga0182033_10001942_pt1 | contig 10461 bp, 7 predicted proteins | sample tim00Cox0000000H_FD_125968 | JGI IMG/M metagenome (GOLD analysis project Ga0182033, IMG submission 125968) | Lab enrichment of tropical soil microbial communities from Luquillo Experimental Forest, Puerto Rico - timezero.00C.oxic.00.000.00H | ecosystem: Environmental > Terrestrial > Soil >...
TAAGAGTCCAGAAGGTGATTTGGGGCTGGGCTCGAAGCTGTCATAAAGCCGATGCCCGCGCTCATTCGCAGAACGGGACGTTATGGAACGTCAGCTACCGGCTCACTCCGCCTTGATGTTGGCCGCCCAGATCACCTTGGCCCACTTCTCGGTCTCGTCGGCGATGAATTTCTCGAATTCGGTCGGCGTCATTGGCGCCATTGACCTATCAGACGCGCAACGATGTCGTTCCCTCCACCGGGCGCAAACTCGACAATCCAGCGTACCGGATACGACGGGTAGGATTGCGCTCCTGCGAGGCGTGAAATGGCGGTCAGCGCAGCAGGGCTCCCTGCACCACACGACAGTGCGGTAGCTTTGTGATAAATTACACCGAATTCCCGAACACGTTGAGGTGTCCGACAGCCTGCTGCTGCCAAGATGAAATTGCCACATATCGCGTTGTTAAAGCGTGATATCGTCCTTGTTAAGCACGCGTTGCGCGATGAGAAGGTCGGTAGATGTATTTTTGACCGGCGCAACCGGCTTTGTCGGCTCCGCGCTGGTGCGGGTGTTGGTGACTGCTGGATTTTCGGTGCGCGCGCTCGTGCGTCCTACCAGCCAGCGGAATGATCTCTTGCGCTTGGGAGTTGAGCTCGCCGAAGGCGACCTGCGAGATCGGGGATCGATCAGAGCAGCGGTGGCCGGCAGCCGCTACGTTTTCCATGTGGCGGCCGACTACCGACTATGGGCGCGCGATCGTGACAACATATTCGCCACCAATGTAGAAGGAACGCGCAACGTGATGGAGGAGGCCCTGCGCGCGAGCGTGGAGCGTATCGTCCACACGAGCAGCGTCGCGACGCTCGCATTGCGGCCTGGCGACGCGCCCGCCGATGAAACCATTTCCCTCTCCGAGCAGGAAGCAGTCGGCGCCTACAAACGCAGCAAGATCATAGCCGAGCGCCTGGTGCGTGATATGATTGCGCAAGGGGGCCTGCCTGCCGTCATTGTGAACCCCTCGACACCGATCGGACCGCGCGATATGCGCCCGACTCCAACCGGCAGGATCATTCTCGCGGCCGCTTGCGGCCGGATTCCGGCGTTCGTCGACACCGGCTTGAATCTGGTACACGTCGACGACGTAGCGTTGGGGCACTTGGCAGCGTTGCGCCGCGGAAGGGTAGGTGAGCGCTACATTCTGGGTGGGCAAGATGTCCCATTCGCACAGATGCTCCACGACGTCGCCGATCTGGTCGGCCGGCGTCCCCCCAGGCTTCGCCTGCCGTGGTACTCGACGCTGCCGATTGCCGCCGTCGCGGAGGCGATCGCCTGGGTGACCGGCCGCGAACCCCTCGCCACGCTGGAAGGCGCGCGTCTGGCAAAGCATCGGATGTTTTTCAGCTCGAAAAAGGCGGAGCGGCAACTGGCTTTTCACGCCCGACCCTATTCGGAAGGACTACACGACGCCATTCGCTGGTTCTGTGACAATGGCTATTTTGGGTCGCACTGGGCTGCGCGACACGATTGGCAGCGCACACCGCACGAATGAGATGACTGCTTTCTTGACTCACTGTTCTCACGAAAAACGCGTGCGTCATAAATGGCTGTAGCGAAAAGCGGAACGTCACACTGGTTAGCAGCCAGAGTCTGGTCACCTCGAATTGTAAAATGGGAATGGTAAGAGTCAAACAAGTTGTCGCCATCGCCTGGTTAATCGGGGTCTCTGCCTTCATTGGTCTTATTATTTGGTCGGGCCCTTCTGCAGTTGGACAAGCGGTAGTAACCGTTGGTTGGGGACTTCCGCTCCTCGTTATGGTGCGCGTCGTCACGGTTGCCGCGGCGGGAGCGGGCTGGTGGCTGCTTTTTCCCGCGGAGACGCGTTCACGGCTCCGAATATGCGTTCTCCTGAGGTTTATTCGCGAAGCAATCAATGTGCTGCTAATGCAGGTTGGCGGTGATCTCATTGGTGCGAGGTTGCTGACGTTGCGTGGCGTTTCGGGGCCACTTGCGGCCGCCAGTGTTATCGTGGATGTCCTCATTCAAGCTGCAACGCAGTTTCTATTCGCGATCCTTGGCCTTATTGCACTTGTTGCACTCGAAGCGGATGAGGCGTTGGTGCGAATTGCCACGGTCGGGCTCACGGCTGCGGCGGTCATGCTTGTTGGCTTCTATCTGGCTCAACGCCCCGGCGGTCAACGAATTCTTCGCTGGAGCATAGGTCGACTGAGGAGCACTCGAAAGTGGCGTGTGCTCGGGACGACTGATGCGGTTTATCAAAACCTGGCCATGATCTACTCGTCTCGGTTCCGTATTGTCGTCAGCAGCCTGACGCATATGACTGGATGGATTATTGGTGTGATCGAAGTCCTGGTTGTGCTTTCATTTATGGGCCATTCCGTTGGAATCGCACAGGCGCTAGTAATCGAAAGTCTCATGCACGCAATTCGGGGCGCGGCTTTCGTCATTCCTGGCGCGTTGGGAGCCCAAGAGGGCGGCCTGGTGCTGCTGTGTGGCGAATTCGGAATTGCCCCGGAGCAGGCGATTGCATTATCGCTCGCCAAGCGGGCGGCCGATCTCGTGGTGGGCGTGCCGAGCCTTTTGGGCTGGCAGGTGCTAGAATGGGAAAGTCTTACGGCGCGCTTGGGAGGAACCGTCACTTCCCGTTCACACGAGCCGCCGAAAGAGGTATAATGCTTACATGATGCGCACGCTCTTTTTGCAAGCGCCGTCGTTTGAGGGTTTCGACGGTGGGGCTGGCGCGCGCTATCAAATGCGCCGCGAAATCCAGTCGTTTTGGTATCCGACCTGGCTTGCTCAGCCGGCCGCATTGGTTGCAGGTTCAAAGCTCATCGATGCGCCGCCCCATCGCCTGAAATTCGAGGACATCGCTCCTGACGCCCGAAACTACGATCTCGTGGTACTGCACACTTCAAGCCCGTCTTTCTTCGCAGACATACGAACGGCCGAGTCACTCAAAGCGCTGAAACCGAGTTTGAAGATCGGCATGATCGGGGCAAAAGTCGCGGTCGAACCTGACGCAAGCTTGCAAGCTTCGAGCGCCGTCGATTTCGTCGCGCGCAATGAGTTCGATTTCACAATCAAGGAGGTAGCGGAAGGGCACGACTTGCGGCGCATCACGGGGCTGTCGTGGCGCAATGCCGACGGTGTTATTGTTCATAACGAGGAACGTCCCGTGCTTGAGAACATGGACGAATTGCCCTTCGTCACGCCAGTCTACAAACGCCATTTGACTATCGAGAATTACTTCAGCGGTTACCTCAAACACCCCTATATCTCATTCTACACCGGCCGTGGATGCAAATCGCGTTGCACGTTCTGCCTGTGGCCGCAAACGATCGGAGGCCACCGCTACCGCACCCGCAGCGTAGGGCACGTGATCGAGGAGTTGGCCTGGGCGCAGAAGGCCTTTCCACAGGTGCACGAGTTCTTTTTTGATGATGACACGCTGACCGATGACCTGCCGCGCGCAGAGAGGCTCGCGCGCGAGATTGGTAAACTCGGGCTTGTGTGGTCGTGCAATGCCAAACCCAATGTGCCGCGAGCGACTTTGAAAATACTGAAAGACAACGGGCTGCGACTGCTGGTGGTCGGTTACGAATCCAGCAACCAAAAGATTCTTCACAACATCAAGAAAGGCATGCGCGTCGAAGTCGCTAGACGGTTCGCTAAGGACTGCCGTGAACTCGGCATACGCACCCACGGCACCTTCATTCTCGGTCTCCCCGGTGAGACCCGGGAAACGATCGAGGAAACCATCCGGTTCGCCATAGAGGTCAACCCGCATACCATTCAGGTTTCGCTTGCGGCACCCTATCCCGGCACGTTTCTCCACCGACAGGCATTGGCGAATAATTGGTTAGTCCAGGAAGATGCGAAATTGCTAACCGAACGCGGCATCCAAGTTGCATCTCTGCATTATCCGCATCTCAGCCACAGCGAAATTTTCCAATCGGTGGACGATTTCTACCGGCGCTTCTATTTCCGCGCGTCGAAGATTGCCGCGATTGCTAATGAAATGATCCGTAGCCCGGAGGTATTGCGGCGACGCCTCCGCGAGGGTTTGGAGTTTTTCCGCTTCTTGCGGGAGCGGAGAGCGGCTGCGCTCTAGCGAGTAGCGGGGAGGCGAGCTTGGAGCGCGAGGCTGCGTGCCCGCCGACACGGCTCCATGCCATCTACGGCGCCAGTAACGTCATGCTAGGGTTATAAAATATCGCCTTCAATATTCGCTGGCTGATCCTGTCCCAATCTGATAGCCTGCGTCCTGGTTTTGGCTCCTGGGCGACGGATGCCAATTGAACCATTCAATCGGCGCGATTTCATCAGGCTATTTGGTAACGCGGCTGCATTACGACCGCTCGTGATGCGCGCGCAGCAGCCTGACGCTATTCCGGTGGTGCCGCCTGATGCTCGTCTGGCGGCCCCATTCCGCCGGCGCCCGTCGGGTATTGGTGTTGAACGCCGTATCCGCATCTGGGTGCAGAAATTCCGAAAATGACGCCTGAGCATCGCCCATGATGAACCTGCCGTTGCTGCACCACGACGAACCGCTTGCCTGGATCGTGAACTGTTGCATCGTGGGCGCATCACTCGGTTGCCTTTATCTGGTTACGACGTCCGTTCTGGCGTTAAGGTTCACACGCGAACGCAACATGCGACATCAGACTTCATCAGCCGTTACGATCCTTAAGCCGTTGCACGGATCAGAGCCCCACCTGTTCGGACGACTGTCTTCGTTCTGCACTCAGCGTTACGACGGGCCAATCCAAGTGGTATTCGGAACGCAGGATCACGCGGACGCTGCAAAAGAGGTAGTCAAACGCCTGGAGACTGCCTTTCCGGAGAAGGCGATCGTACTGAAGATTGGTACCCAGGAGTATGGCGCCAACCGCAAGGTCTCCAACCTCGCCAACATGATGGCGCTGGCACAGCACGATATTCTGATCGTCGCCGACAGCGATATTCAGGTCGGTCCCCATTACCTTGCTGCGGTGGTCGGGGAGTTGCAGAGGCCGAGCGTAGGGGCGGTCACCTGCCTCTATCATGGCGTTGCAGGAGCCGGTATTTGGTCGGACCTTTCAGCCCTTGCAATAAACAGCCATTTTCTTCCCCAGGTCGTGACGGCGTTGACCTTCGGTCTAGCGCGGCCGTGCTTCGGCGCCACCATCGCGATCCGCCGGCAGCTGCTGACCTCGCTCGGGGGATTCTCGATGTTTGCCGACCTTCTCGCCGACGATTACGCGATCGGAGAGGCGGTGCGGGAGCGCGGGTACGAGGTGGTTATTCCGCCTCTGTCGGTGAGCCACGTGTGCCTGGAAACCAATTTCAAATCTCTGTTCGAGCGACAGATCCGATTCGCGCGGACGATCAAAAGCATCGATCCCGTCGGTTACGCAGGATCGATCGTTACTCACCCGCTTGCGCTCGCGGTGATCGGGGCGCTCATGGGCAGCTCAGGCTGCTTCGGTCTCGCAGTGCTGGCGCTTGGTTGCCGCATCGCGCTCTGTCTTTCGATTGAACGCGCCTTCCGGCTGGGCTGGCAGCGTTACTGGCTCCTGCCGATCCTGGACCTGCTCGCATTTGCAGTCTACCTGGTGAGCTTCACTGGAGCCACCGTGAGCTGGCGCGACCACCGTTATCGAGTGTCGCAGGACGGCGGCCTCGCACAAGTAAAGGAGTAGTCTCTTGAAAATCGATGTCCTCGACTTGCGACACTGGCCGGAACCCCGCGCGTAACGAATGCCCTGCGCAAGCTAGGTTACGCAGTGTGTTCGTTGACGATGTCGGACACGCTTTGATCGGGTCACCCCCGATACGCGACCACCTGCTGACGCTGCGAAGGGTTGCGCTCGACTGAATGCCGGCGATGCTCGTTGATCGCGACGATAGGGCAGGCATCAGTCTTCTCCCGACGTGAAACGGTCGCCGATGGCGACTCTGCGCGGTCATTCCAGGAAAGGGGCCGGCCGCCCGCTAAGCTTTTTTGGAGTGACTGTTGCGCCCAGGTAACGCTCGATACCCCACCACGCGAGTATGATGAGGTCCTCCATCGGGCCGGGTGGGGGGCGACACAATCAGCGATGATGCTCTGGCCTATCTAGACCGAAATGTCGTCCGTGTGCTGCGGGATCGGCCTGTGCCTTATTCACGGTCACTGCATTGATGAGTTGCCATTCAGCGCGCAATACAACCGTTCCACCATGAAAATAAATGGTTACTTTGCGCCGATAACCGCAATTACATGGTCGGTCCGGCTGTCGAGTCGCTATTCGTGGCCTGTGATTCTCGGCTTCTTGCTCGTCGCAATCGTCTCCATCAGCTATGTCACGCGGCATTTCGCCATCACCACCGACAGCAACAATCTGCTGTCCAGTTCGCTGCCCTGGCGGCAGCAAGAACTCATGCTCGATCGTGCTTTTCCGCAGCGGGTCGATCAAATCATCGCCGTTATAGACGCGACGACGCCGGAAGCCGCCGATAATGCGGCTGACGCGCTGGTAAACGAGCTCTTGTCACGGTCGGACGTGATCCGTAACATCAGCCGTCTTGATGGCGGCGAGTTCTTTGAGCGCGATGGCATCCTCTTCCTCACCCTGGACGAGGTACACCGCAACACAGCTGAGCTGATCTCTGCGCAGCCTTTCCTCGCAACTCTGGCCGCGGATCCGACGCTGCGCGGCGTTTTTCGCACGTTGTCGCAGTCGCTCGAGGGTGTGCGCCTGGGGAAAGCAAAGCTAGAAGATCTGAAGCCGGCGCTGGCTGCAATCGCTGATGCCCTGGAACTCCTGGCGAACGGAAGAGCCCCTGCGTTCTCCTGGCGCGCGCTGATCACTGGGCGGGCGCCAGAGCCCTCCGAGCTTCGTCACTTAGTGCAGATCCAGCCCGTTTTGGATTTCGATGATCTGAAGCCCGGAGGCAAGGCAACGGCGGTCATACGCGAAGCGGTCTCCAGGCTTGGGCTCACGCCCGAAAAAGGAGTGAAGGTGCGCCTTACTGGACCAGTTGCCCTCTCGGACGAGGAATTTGCCACGGTCGCCGACGGCGCCACCTTGAACAGCGTCGTGACGTTGCTTCTTGTTGGCTTGGTGTTGTGGCTCGCGCTAAAGAAAGCACGCATCATTTTGGCGGTGTTTGTAAATCTCGTTTTCGGACTGTTTTTCACAGCCGCGGTCGGGCTGTGGATGGTAGGAGCGCTGAACCTTATCTCGGTCGCATTCGCGGTGCTCTTCGTTGGTCTCGGAGTTGATTTCGGCATCCAGTTTAGTGTCCGGTATCGGTCTGAGCGACATGGCCGCTGTGATCTTGATCAGGCACTTCTGGCGACTGCGCGTGGGATGGCAGGACCGCTTCTGCTCGCAGCGGCTTCGATCGCGACCGCGTTCTACTCGTTCCTGCCGACGGCATATCTGGGTCTTTCCGAACTTGGGCTGATCGCGGGAACCGGCATAGTCATCGCCCTCGTAACTACAGTAACCTTGCTTCCGGCTTTGCTCACCGTGCTCAAGCCATCCACTGAGCAGAGGCCCATGGGTTACGCCGCGCTGGCGCCCCTGGACCTGTTTCTGGAAAGGCAGCGCAACTGGATCGTCGGTACAACGCTTACCGCCACAATTCTTGGCTTGCCGCTGCTCGCAGGTTTGCAGTTCGATTTCAATCCCCTCAATCTGCGGGCTCGGGATGCGGAATCGACTTCGACTTTGCTCGATTTGATGAATGATCCTGACACGAGCCCGAAGACGATTGACGTGCTCAGGAGCAATCCGGTCGAAGCCTCGGCGGTAGCGGAAAGACTGCGCCAGTTGCCGGAGGTCGGCCGGGTGCTGACGCTACAAAGCTTCATCCCCGAAGATCAGGACGCTAAACTCGCTCTCATAGAAGATGCCGGTTTTTTTCTGCAGAATACTCTCAACCCTGATCAGATCGATGCCGAACCGACCCCGGCCGAGACGAGGGCGGCGATTGACAGGCTAGTCCATGACCTGTTTGACTCGTCGCGTGACCTCGACAGCCCTACAGCTGTTCAGGCGCGCCGCCTCGCCGCTGGGCTGGCCCCGTTAGTGAAAGCGCAGCCGACCACCCTAAACGAAGTAGAACACGTACTGGTCGCGCCATTAACGACTACGCTGCGGCAAGTAAGATATCTCCTGACCGCCAGAAAGGTGAGCATCGAAACTCTTCCACCCGAGCTGAAGAGGACCTGGATGTCCACTGACGGCCGGGTCAGAATCGAGGTGACGCCGAAGGGGGATGGTAACGACAACGCACTCTTACGCCGCTTCGTTGCAGTGGTTCGCAGCGTCGCACCCGAGGCCACTGGAGAGCCGATTTTTATCATTGAGGCTGCCTCAACTGTCGTTAACGCATTTCTCCAGGCCGGAATCTTGTCGGTCGTGTTGATTGCGCTGATTCTATTTATCGCGCTACGCCGCTGGATTGACGTTGCGATGACTCTGATACCTTTGCTCATTGCCATCATTGTCACGCTCGAGATCTGCGTGCTGGCTGGGCTGCAGTTGAACTTTGCCAACATCATCGCGCTTCCGCTTCTTCTGGGCGTTGGCGTCGCTTTCAAGATCTACTACATAATCGCGTGGCGCTCGGGTGAAACGAACTTCCTGCAATCGAGCCTTACGCGGGCTATCTTCTTCAGCGCCTGCACGACAGCCACCGCATTCGGAAGCCTGTGGTTCTCACATCACCCCGGCACATCCAGCATGGGCAAGCTGATGGCGCTGTCGCTGCTGACGACGCTGGCGGCCGCAGTCATCTTCCAGCCGGCTCTCCTGGCGACACAGCGAGATATGCGACGTCCCAGAGCACAGCTGCTACCCTATTCGACCTGATTGCGGACCGCCGATAACTTGGCGACGAAGAACAGCAACCGCCTCATCATCGACGGCCCAGCCGACCTCCGCAGGATCCACGCGGACCAGATCCGGTGAATCCCTGCTCAACTTGGCGAGCAACGCCAACAAGTTCACCGAGCGCGGCACCATCGCCATCGCCGCTCGGCAAGGACAGGAGAACGGCCGCGAGTGGGTCACAATCGCGGTCGCCGACACCGGCATCGGCATGACACCGGAGCAGATGGGCAAGCTGTTCCAGGAATTCTCCCAGGCCGACGCGTCCACCACCTGCAAATACGGCGGCACCGGTCTCGGGCTCGCGATCACCAAACGCTTTTGCCAGATGATGGGCGGTGACATCACGGTCGAAAGCGAACTGGGCCGGGGCTCGACCTTCATGATCCGCTTGCCGGCAGCCGTTGGCGGCGACGCGTCGGCTGCCGTTCACCAAGCCTCTCCGGCGACAAGCGTCAAGACCGGGCCGATCAATGCGCCGCTGATCTTGGTCATCGATGATGACGCAACGGTGCGCGACGTGATTGGCCGCTTCCTGGAACGGGAGGGGTTTTCGGTCGCGAAGGCCGATGGTGGCAAGGAGGGGCTGCGCCTGGCGCGGGAGCTCCATCCGGCCGCGGTGACGCTCGACATCATGATGCCCGATCTCGACGGCTGGACGGTGCTCGCCGCAATCAAGGGCGACCCGGATTTGGTCGACCTGCAGGTCATTCTGATGACCATCGTCGACGAAAAGAATCGCGGCTATGCGCTTGGCGCCACCGAGTATCTGGTGAAGCCGGTCGATCGCAACAAGCTGGTCGATGTGCTGCGCGCGCTGTGTGGCTCCACCGGCCGTCCTCTTCTCATGGTCGATGACGACGACCTCGGACGCGGGCAGATGCGGGTGGCCCTCGAACAGCAGGGTTGGACGGTGACCGAGGCGAGCGATGGACGCGACGCGTTGACGAGTTTGAGTGAAGCCCGGCCTGACGTGATCGTGCTCGACTTGATGATGCCGCACATGGACGGTTTCGAATTTTTGGAGGAAATGCGTCGCAACGCCGAATGGCGCGACATCCCCGTCGTAGTGGTAACCGCCAGGGATCTCACGGACGCCGACCGCAGCCGTCTCAACGGCGGCGTCGAGCGCATCATTCAGAAAACCAATTGTGACGACATGCTGCGCGAGGTGCGCAGCGTGCTGACAAAATGCGTGGAGCGGCAGCGCAGCCTACCGCGCGCAGAGGCGTAAATGAAGATTTTGTACGTCGAAGACAACGAAGACAATGTCTTCATGCTGAAGAACCGTCTGACCCGGGCGGGTCACACCGTCGTCATCGCCAACGACGGTGCGCAAGGCGTCGCAATGGCGTCGAGCGAGCGGCCCGAGATTATCTTGATGGATTTGAGTCTGCCGGTGCTCGACGGCTGGCAGGCAACGCGTCAAATCAAGGCCGCCCCCGACACCAAGCATATTCCGGTGATCGCCCTTACCGCTAATGCCATGGCCGGCGACCGGGAAAAGGCCTTGGCCGCGGGCTGTGACGACTACGACACCAAGCCCGTCGAGCTGCCACGACTGCTGGGAAAGATCAAAGATCTTGCCGAGAGGGCTGGA
>Ga0182033_10001946_pt1 | contig 10447 bp, 8 predicted proteins | sample tim00Cox0000000H_FD_125968 | JGI IMG/M metagenome (GOLD analysis project Ga0182033, IMG submission 125968) | Lab enrichment of tropical soil microbial communities from Luquillo Experimental Forest, Puerto Rico - timezero.00C.oxic.00.000.00H | ecosystem: Environmental > Terrestrial > Soil >...
CGAAGGCGCGGATCGATTCCAGCGTGTCGCCGAAGAAGTCGAGACGCACGGGTCGTGCGCGCGGCGGATAGAAGTCGAGGATGCCACCTCGCACCGCGTATTGGCCGGGGTCGGTGACCGTGCCGGCGCGGCCATAGCCGACATGCTCCAGCTTCTCTATCAACTCCGCCATGCTCACCGCATCACCGGGGACGAACCGCTGGATGGCGGTGGCGAAGAACTCGCGAGATGGCACACGCTGCAACACGGCGTTGACTGTGGTAAGCACGATCAGCGGCGTCTCATCAGCGCTGCCTGCGGCAAGCTCGGCCAGCGTGGCCACGCGGCGGGCAACAATCTCGGGATTTGGCGCCACGCGGTCGTAGGGAACACCGTCCCAGGCGGGGAAGCTCAGAAGCTTCACCTCCGGCGCAAAGAACTGAAGTGCATCGTCAAGGATGGCGAGACGCTGGCCGTCGCGGGCGATGTGTAGGATGGGCTTGTGCTGCTTGCCGCTCCCGAGCAGTCGTGCAAGCATGCCGAGCACCGCTGCGTCGAGCCCTTCTGGCACGCCGCTCGCGATGACCGAGCCGCCCGTGAGCAGCCGCGCGACGGGCAGGCTTTCAGATGTCATCGTTTCCGCCATGGATAGTCGTTAGCAGCCTTTGATGCGCCCTTGGATGATCCCGTGGAAACAGCGCAAGCGTCGCATCAGCGCATCGAGCGAAGGCTCGCCCAGCGAATTTCCCTCAAACAAGCTTGTGGCAATCTCAGGATCCGGAACATCAATCAGGCGCTCCAGCACGCCAATCTCGACGCCGCTCATGGTTTCGATGCTTTGCTCGGCGAAGCGGCCAAGCAGGAGATCCAACTCTTTGCTGCCACGATGGGTTGCCCGGTACAGGGCCCGGCGGCGGCGCATGGCAAGATCATCGGTGGACATGGGACGCAAAGGTTAGAGCGGAGGGCGTGCGCGCCTGTCAAGGCTGGCCATTTGAAGTTAGGGGCGGACTCTTGATACTTGGCGCATATGCGCCCCTCGCTCCTAGCCCCCCTCTTCGCCCCGGCGCGCAGCCTGAAGGGCGTCGGACCGCGCATCGAGGGGATGCTAAACAGGCTCGTCGCGCCGCGGTCTCAATCGGCACACGCCCGCGTCATCGATCTTCTCTGGCATCTGCCTCAAGGGGTGATCGACCGCCGGGTAACGCCAAGGATCGCCGATGCTCGCATTGGCGAGCTTGCCACGCTCGAGGTCAGGGTGGTCGAGCACCGGCCAGGGGGTCCCCGCCGTGGTTCCCGCGCCCCTTACCGGGTGCTGGTCGAAGATGACTCTGGTGCGCTGGAGCTCGTCTATTTCAATGCCGATCCGGTCTACCTCAGGCGCCTGCTCCCGCAAGGAGACCGGCGGCTCATCTCCGGCAAGCTCGAATCTTATGACGGCTGGCTGCAAATGCCGCATCCGGATCACGTGGTCGCGGTCGATGCGGCCGAGGCCGGTGTTGCGAAGCTCCCGCTGCTCGAGCCGATCTATCCCCTGACCGCCGGCCTCACCAATACCAGCCTGCGCAAGATCATTGGCCAAGCGCTCGAGCGCCTGCCTTCCTTCCCGGAGTGGATTAATGAGACATGGTTTAATCAGAATGCGTGGCCGAAGTTCGCCGATGCCCTTCAGCGCCTCCATGGGCCGGAAGCCGTGGTCGATCTCGACTTTTCTTCGTCCGCCCGGCAGCGGCTGGCCTACGATGAGCTGCTCGCCAATCAGCTCGCGCTTGCCGTGATCCGGCAGCGCCTGCGACGCAGCGCCGGACGCACCATTGCCGCACCGGACAAGCTGCGCCAAGCGATCCTTGCGAAGCTTCCGTTCCAACTTACCGGTGCGCAAGCCCGCGTGCTCAGCGAAATCGACGCAGACCTCGCCAGCCCCCACCGAATGGTGCGGTTGCTGCAAGGGGACGTAGGTAGCGGCAAGACAGTGGTGGCACTGCTTGCTATGGCGACCGCGGTCGAGGCCGGAACGCAGGCGGCGCTCATGGCGCCGACCGAAGTGCTCGCCCGCCAGCATTTCAAGACGGTCGAGACCTTCACATCGCCAGCAGGCTTGCGGATCGCCCTGCTCACTGGGCGCGAGAAGGGCCGCGAGCGCGAGGAAATCCTCACGACCCTGGGTGAGGGTCAGATCGACATACTGGTCGGCACGCACGCGCTGTTTCAGGAACCGGTCGACTTCCGCGACCTCGCCCTCGTGGTCATCGACGAGCAGCATAGATTCGGTGTGCATCAGCGTTTGGCGCTGCAGGAGAAGGGTATGGGACGCGGCGCGGAGCTTCTGGTGATGACGGCAACGCCCATCCCGCGCACGCTGCTCCTCACCAGCTACGGCGATATGGACGTGTCGCAACTCGAAGAGAAGCCGCTGGGACGTAAACCCGTCAACACCAGCGTCGTGCCGGGCGAGCGGTTTGACGAGGTGGTTGAGGGCCTTGCCCGCGCTATTGCCAATGGTGGACAAGTCTACTGGGTCTGTCCCCTCGTTGCCGAGTCCGAGGTGCTAGATATTGCTGCCGCCGAGGAACGGCACGCAGATCTCAAGAAGCGCTTCGGCGCTAAGGTCGGCCTCGTGCACGGGCGGCTTTCAGGCAAAGAGAAGGACCACGTCATGGCGACGTTCGCTGCCGGCGACCTTGCCATCCTGGTCTCGACCACGGTCATTGAGGTCGGCGTCGATGTGCCGAATGCGAGCATCATGGTGATCGAGCACGCCGAGCGATTTGGGCTTGCGCAACTGCATCAGCTGCGTGGCCGCGTCGGGCGAGGTGCCGCGCAATCTTCCTGCATTCTGCTTTATCGCAAGCCTCTGTCGGTAACTGCGCAAACGCGGCTTAACGTGATAAAGCGAACCGAAGATGGATTCGTCATCGCCGAAGAAGATCTGCGCCTACGTGGCGGCGGCGAAGTTCTCGGGACACGGCAAAGTGGCTTGCCGGAATTTCGCTTGGCGCAGTTGCCCGAGCACGAGGGGCTGCTGCAGGCGGCGCGGGACGAGGCTAGCCTCACCCTCGCCCGCGACCCCGAGCTTACGGGTCCACGCGCGGATGCGCTCAAGCTGCTGGTCTACCTGTTCGAGCTCGAGGATGCGATCAACCTGATGCGAGCCGGGTAACCCATCAAACCACCGGCTCTTCTTCGGGCAGGCGCTTTGACCCCTTGCGCTTGGCAAGTTCGCGCAAGCGCTCCTGCTGGTCGGGCGCGACAAGGCCTGCCGACACCACGAGTTTGGCTGCATCCTCGACGGAGAGGTCGAGTGGGATAACTTCGCTTGCCTGCACGAAGACGATAAACCCGGTGGTCGGGTTCGGACCGTTCGGCATGAACACGGTAATCATCTGATTGCCATTGCCGATCTTCTCGTCGACCTCGAGCGGCGGCTCACCAGCCAGAAACACGATGGCGTAAAGCCCGCGGCGCGGAAATTCGATCAGACCAACACGCTTGAACGAGCCGCCGTTCTTGGACAGCACCGTCTCGAAGATTTGTTTCAGGGTGCGGTAAACGCTGCGCACGATCGGCATGCGGGCGAGCATCATCTCGCTATAGCTGACAAGCGTGCGGCCGAACAGATTGGCGGTGAGCGCGCCGACCAGCATCAGCCCGATAATACCAACGATAAGTCCGACCCCCGGCACGTTGAAGGGCAAATACTGGTCGGGCAGGTATTCCTGCGGAATGATCGGCTTTACCCAGGCGTCAACAAGATTGATGAACCACCACACGACATAGATGGTGATGGCCACCGGTCCCACTACGATCAGCCCGGTGAGAAAGTAGCTGCGAAGCCGCGCGCCGAGATGCGAGGGAGGGGGCTGGACAGCGGCGGCCACGATCTGACGGAGAGGCTCGCTGCCATCGGACGCAGCTCCGGTCGGCGGGGATCTTGGGTCTGGGGTAGTGTTCATACGTGTCTTGGGCAGTGAGTGACGCCAATGGATTGGGACAATATTATAACTAGAAGTGTGGGAACCCTGCGACATTGACGGCGAAATGGTCGCCGTTTCAACGTGTCACGCGCATCAGGTTCTCAGGGGTTGACGAGAAAGCAATCGACTCCGCTGCGCTTCAGCGCATTGCAGACCTTAAGGCTTTCCGCCTTGTCCGGGAAGGGTCCGATCTGAAGCCGATAGAACGTGCCGAGATTGCCCATGTCGGTCTTTTCAACATGTGGCTGAAGCCCAGCGAGCTTTTCGTTCTGCTTGGTGACCTGGTTCCACAGCGCCTGCGCTTCCGCTTCGGAGCGGGTTGGAGAGAGTTGCAGCCGATAATTTCCCCCACCTCCCGAAGGAATCGGCACACTTGGGATCGCGGTCGCCACGCGAGTCTGGGGCGCGGCTTCTGCCTGGGTTTGTGTCGTCCAGGCCGAGGTGACAGCAAGCGGCTTGGGCGAGCTGGATTGAGCCGGCGACGGTTCCGGAGTCGAAGCGGACTCGCCCGATGACCCTCTGACCGAGCCCCACCAGCGAGAGAGTCGATTGCCGCTTGAAGGTTCGCTCGCTGACGCTTCTACCGAAGTGGTGCTCCAGGAGCCGGGGTTGGCCGCCTGCGAGTTGCGGGACGGCATTTCGGGCAAGCCCGTCGCCCCTGAGGACGCAATTGCTGTTGTCCGCCCACCCTCTGAGCGCACTTCGGTGGAGAAGGCGCCCATAGACGAACCGGGCTCGGCGCCGGCGCTACCATTGCTCGCGAGCAACTTGTCGACTTGGCCGCCGCTATCGTTCTTGCGCGCCGACTCAAGCTCGGTGTCGGCTTGCGACTTAAGACCGGCAGCGCGGTAGGCGAGGCTGCGATTGACCAGAGCCGCGGTGCGCTCGGACGGCAACAAGCCAAGCCAGATTGCGGCGCCTAGATCGGCAATTGCGCGGGTCGACTGGCCGAGCTTCTGATAGGCAAGCCCTCGGAAATAGAGGGCCTTGGCGGCGTCAGTCGGGGAGACCTTGTCGCCCTGCAGAACGTTGGTCATCTGCCGGACGGTCACCTCGTATTTGCCGGAGGCGTATGAGGCAGCAGCGGCGCTCAGGCCGGCCTCTTCGGCATGCAGTGAATTGACGAAACCGGGAGCTAAAAGAGCCATTAGCGCGCTCAACAAGAGCGCGGCGTGGCGGGGGCGCTTGCCGTAAATCGGGTTGCGCTCGCGGGGGCGTGTCCGATGAACCGCCATTCCTTGCTCAAACAAAGAAATCGGGCAAATCCGAGGCTTGGAAGCCTATTCCACTGTCACGGATTTTGCCAGATTCCTCGGCTGGTCGACGTCGGTGCCCATAAATACCGCGGTGTGGTAGGCGATGAGCTGCACCGGCAAGGCATAGACCAGCGGCGTCACGAACCGGTGCAGCGACGGCACCTTGAGGTGGGCGCGAATGGCGCAGCCAACGTTTCCCGGGTCGGCATCGCTGATCAGAATGATCTGGCCGCCGCGGGCAGCGACCTCCTGCATGTTCGACAAGGTCTTCTCGAACAGGTCGTCGCGCGGCGCGATGACGATGACCGGCATGTTCTCGTCTATCAATGCGATCGGCCCATGCTTCAGCTCGCCTGCGGCATAACCTTCGGCGTGAATGTAGGAGATCTCCTTCAACTTGAGAGCGCCCTCGAGTGCGATCGGATAGCTCTGGCCACGCCCGAGATAAAGCACATCGCGGGCGCGTGAGAGCGAAAGAGCGAGTGTCTCGTACGGCTTCTCGTCCCTGAGCACGGTCGCCATGTGACGCGGCACTTCCGCGAGCGCCTGCAGAAGCTCGGCCTCGAGCGTCTCGTCAATATGTCCCCTCGCCTTGCCGGCAATGATGGCAAGACAGGCAAGCGCGGTGAGCTGACAAGTGAAGGCCTTGGTCGAGGCGACGCCGATCTCGGGACCTGCGAGCGTCGGGACGATCGCATCTGACTCGCGCGCGATGGATGATTCCCGCACATTAACGATGGACAGGACCTTCTGCCCCTGCTCGTGGCAGTGACGGAGCGTAGCCAGCGTGTCCGCCGTCTCGCCAGACTGGGAGATAAATAGAGCGGCGCCGCCAGGCTCGAGCCCGCCCTGGCGGTAGCGGAACTCCGACGCGATATCTACGTCGACGGGGAGTCGTGCCCAGCGCTCGAACCAATATTTGGAGACCACGCCGGCATAGAACGCCGTGCCGCAGGCCGAGATGGCAAGCCGGTTCACCTTGGCAAAGTCGAAAGGGAGTTTCGGAGCCTCGATGCGGGCCGTCGACAAATCGACCGTGCTCGCGAGCGTGTGGCCGACTACCTCCGGCTGCTCGTGGATTTCCTTCGCCATGAAATGGCGGTGGTTGCCCTTGTCGACCAGAAGCGCCGTGGCAAGCGAGCGGGCGACGGGACGCTGCACGGGGTCGCCGACGCGGTCGCGTATGGCAACGCCCTCGTGGGTCAGCACCGCCCAGTCGCCGTCTTCGAGATAGCAGACTTCATCGGTGAAGGGCGCAAGCGCGAGAGCGTCGGAGCCGACGAACATCTCGCCCTTGCCGAAGCCGATGGCGAGTGGGCTGCCCTGCCGCGCCACGATCATTAAGTCGTTGTAGCCCCGAAAGATCATAGCAAGAGCGAACGCGCCCTCGAGCCGTTGCAGGGTGTGATAGACGGCGCGGACCGGATCGTTACCGGCCCTGAGCTCGCGGGTGATGAGATGGGCGATCACCTCGGTGTCGGTGTCGCTGGTGAAGGCGGCGCCCTCGGCGACCAGCTCGTCCTTCAGCTCGCGGTAATTCTCGATGATGCCGTTATGCACGACCGAGACGTCGTCGGTCATGTGCGGATGGGCGTTGGCTTCGGTGGGCTTGCCGTGGGTGGCCCAACGAGTGTGGCCGATACCGGTCTCGCCGAGGAGCGGGGCCACTTTAAGCCGGGCCTCAAGATTGCGCAGCTTGCCCTCGGCGCGGCGGCGTCCAAGCGCGCCGTTCTCTACCGTGGCGACGCCTGCGGAGTCGTAGCCGCGATATTCCAGCCGCTTCAATGCATCGACGAGCTGGCCAGCAACCGGCCCTTTGCCGAGAACGCCTACGATGCCGCACATCCTGCAGACTCCGAGTCTTAACCGTCACGCTACCTAATCTAGGAGGCAAAAGCGGCGCCAATTAACATGGCGTAATCCTTTATTTCCGCTTCTTGAGCTTGCGGAACCGTGCCGCCCAGCCCGGCCGCTCTTCGTGCGGAGCACGCGTCAAGGCCAGGGCGTCAGCAGGCACATCCTTGGAGATGACGCTACCGGAGCCGACATAGGCACCCTCCCCGATCTTGACCGGAGCCACGAGGGAGCTGTTGGAGCCGATGAAAGCGCCTGCGCCGATCTCGGTACGATGTTTGGCAAAGCCGTCATAGTTACAGGTGATGGTACCAGCACCGATGTTTGCGCGCACGCCGACGCTCGTGTCACCGACATAGGTGAGGTGTGGAACCTTGGCACCTTCAGCGATCTCAGATGTCTTGATCTCGACGAAATTGCCGACCTTGGTTTTCGACCCGAGTTCCGTTCCAGGCCTGAGCCTGGCGAAGGGTCCCACTTCTGCATTGGCCCCAATATGTGCTTCGACAAAGTGGCAGAACGCGTGGACCGTCGCCCTATCCTCGATGACTACGCCAGGGCCGATGAAGACGTTTGGCTCGATGACCACATCTTTGCCGATTTTAGTGTCGTGGCTTAGAAACACGGTCTCAGGCGCGATCAAAGTCGCACCCTCCTCCATGACCTTGTCGCGCAGTCGATGCTGTATCGTGGCTTCGGCTTGCGCCAGCTCAGCGCGGGAGTTGACACCAAGCACCTCGCTCGCGTCGGCACGCAGCATGCGCGTATCGAGCGCGCCGGCGTGGGCCAGCGTCACCGCATCTGTGAGATAGAACTCGCCCTTGGCGTTGGCATTGCCGATGCGCGACAGCAGATTGGCCAGCGTCTTGCCGCTGCCGAACCCCATGATCCCGGAATTGCAGAGAGTGATGGCGCGCTCCTCGGCGCTTGCGTCCTTCTCTTCACGGATGCCAATGAGCCTGCCACGCTCGTCGAGCAGAAGCCTGCCATAGCCTGTCGGGTCCTTCGCCTCGAATCCGATCGCCACGATGTCGGCGCCGTCCGCAAGTTCAAGGCGAATCCGGTTGATGGTCTCGGCGTGAAGCAGCGGCGTGTCGCCATAGAGCACGATCACAGAACCGCCAAAGCCGGCGAATGCGTTTTGCGCCGCCTTGACGGCATCGGCGGTCCCGCGCTGCTCGGCTTGCAGCACCACGTGGATCTTGGGATCGACGCTGCGGGCGATATCGCCAACCTCTTCCATATCTGGCCCCACCACCACACAGATTTCATCCACCGAAGCCGCTGTCGCAGCGGCTAGCACATGGACTAGTATCGGCGCGCCGGCAAGCGCATGCATCACCTTCGGGATGTCGGATTTCATCCGGGTGCCCTTGCCCGCTGCAAGGACGATGGCGAGAGCAGAAATTTGCATCATGCTTCAGCGACTACCGGTCGAGGCCTGCCGGGCTCAGACTTCGCGACGTGCCAAGCCACATCGCGCGATCTGTCTAATGTAAAGACGCCGCCAGAGCCATAAGGCGAGATAGCACGACAAGATTACGCAGAAATTGACCAGGAAAGCGAAGCGAGTAATCTCTCGCTCCAGGCCAGCCGCAAGCGGCGGAGCCACATTACCGGCACTTTTCCGCGTAGATTTCAGTGTCCAAGGGAGGCCGTCATGGCCGCTAAGAGCCAAGGTCGCAACTGGGTCCCCGGGCTGTTTGCAGCCTTTTGGATCCTGCTTGCCGCGTTCTCGAGCGCCTATCTCTTCCGCATTATCACTGGGCCGCAAGCAAACCGGGCCGACTCTGCGAGCGCCCGCACCGCCGCCACGTCGGCGTCCACAGAGCCTGTTGCAGCATCGCCGCCCCGGGCTGCGGCGATGTCGGCCGACCAGGCAGAGGGCCTGGTCCAGTCGAATGAGGCCAAGGACAAGGAAATCAATGAGCTCAAAGCAACGGTTCGCGACCTGTCTGGACAAGTCACCGAGCTCAACAACCGCCTGAAACCTCTTGAGAAGGTGTTGGGCCCGGTGGCAGCGCTGCCGAGCTCAACCGCGGTTACCACTTCGCCGCCTTCGCCAGAGGCGATGAAGCCCACGGAGAGACCATCACCGCCTCCCCCGCCGGCGCCCGTGAAGCCGGCTGAGAGGCCGTCCCCGCCGCCAACGCCGGCGGTTACGGTCGATGAGCCTCCCGAGGACCAGAAGCAGAAGCCTGAGGTTTCAGCGAAGCCTGCGGAGAAGCCCGAGGCGGACGCCGGTGCCAAGCCGAGCGACAACGTCTCATCGCCTCGCGGCGCCGAGGCGAGCGGAATGCAATCAGAGCCGGCAACATCGGGCGAGTCTCGATCAGGCAAGCCTGATGAGACGCAAACCGCAAATCTCAGTCCGGCGGCGTCCATTTCTCCAGGAACGACGAAGTTTGGCATAGAGATCGGCAGCGTCGGCAAGCAGGACGAGATCAGGCCGTTATGGAAGAGCCTCCAGACCAATCACGCCGCGCTGGTCGCCGGCCTTCAAGCCCGCCGCGTGATGGCCCCTGATAAGAAATGGCGGCTGATTGCGGGACCGTTCTCGAGCGCTGCGGAGGCGACGCAAGCCTGTGGGCTGTTTAAGAAGGCGAGCATGCCATGTGCGGCGACGGTCTTCGCCGGCGACGCATTCTGAGCGTTCGGTTTATCTCGCGCGGACAGTCAGAAGCCTAGAGGTCTGTCGTATTGAACGTGTCGCATTGATTCAGGTCTCCGCTGCCATAGCCGCGCTTGAACCAGCGCACCCGCTGCTCGGACGAGCCATGGGTGAAGGAATCCGGCACCACATAGCCTTGCGTCTGTCGCTGGATCCGATCGTCGCCGATGGCGCTCGCTGCCCGGAGCGCATCTTCGATGTCGCCAGGCTCGATGATGTTCTTCATCTCCTGCGCCTTGTTGGCCCAGATGCCGGCGAAGCAGTCGGCTTGAAGCTCGACGCGGACCTGTAGGGCGTTGGCCTGCCTCTGGCCCATGCGCTGCCGCGCTGCTTCAACCTGGTCCATGATGCCGAGTAGCTTCTGGACGTGGTGCCCAATCTCATGGGCGATGACATAGGAACTAGCAGAAACTAAGGCCTTCAAGGTAGCGTGCTAACGCGATGCTAACGGTCGGCGTCGGCCTTACCGAGGAGGAAGGCGAGCTGGCGGTACACATCCTGTGCGGTCTTGATTGAGGCTGCGCCACACGACCCGGCGCTCGAAGCGATGGCAAATTCTGACAAGCATTTGGCATGGTTGAGCCTTGTCCATGATCCTGCTGGTTCGTAGCTGCACATTACCAGGGCTGCTTTTTGCGTGGTTGGACTGATGTACCAAGGCGACGTCAAAGACGAATTTAAGCGCCAGCATGCGACGGTGATGTAGGCGCTCG
>Ga0182033_10001948_pt1 | contig 10446 bp, 9 predicted proteins | sample tim00Cox0000000H_FD_125968 | JGI IMG/M metagenome (GOLD analysis project Ga0182033, IMG submission 125968) | Lab enrichment of tropical soil microbial communities from Luquillo Experimental Forest, Puerto Rico - timezero.00C.oxic.00.000.00H | ecosystem: Environmental > Terrestrial > Soil >...
CAGCGCGATTTCCCGCTGGTGCAGGGGGTCGTCATGGAGGCCGGGATGATGATCGTCGTGATCAATCTGATCATCGATCTCCTCTACGCATACATCGATCCACGCATTCGCCTGACCAAATAGGTGCGCAATGGTCGACACCACCGATCTGACTGTTACGGCCGCGGTTGCGGCGGCTCCGCCTGATTTTGTCAGCGTCGGACGGCGCTGGACCAGCGTTGCGCGGCAATGGCCGGCGTTGCCGCTGGCGATCCTGGTGCCGTTCGTGCTGGTGGCGCTGTTCGCCGATTACATCGCTCCCTACGACCCGACCGAGCCGATCCCGGGGGCGAAGATCTTCGAGCCGCCCTTCTGGATGCCGGGCGGCAGCATCCATGCGCTGCTCGGAACCGATTTCCAGTCCCGTGACGTCCTCAGCCGATTGATCTTCGGCGCCCGGGTCTCGCTGATCGTCGGGGTAGCGGGGACCATCGTCGCCGGAAGCATCGGCACTGGTTTCGGGATCCTTGCCGGCTATCTCGGGGGCTGGGTCGACCAGGTGATCATGCGGGTAACGGATGCCTGGCTCGCTTTACCAGGCTTGGTCTTCGCCATTTTCCTCGCGACGATGGTCGGCCCCAGCATGTGGAACATCGTCATCATTCTGGGGCTCGTCTATTGGACCCGTTACTCCCGCGTCATCCGCGGTGAAGTCTTGAGCCTGCGCGAGCGCGAGTTTGTAAAACTGGCCGAGATCGCCGGGGCGAGCCGGGCACGGGTGATCATACGCCACATCCTGCCCAATGTTCTGAACTCGACGATGGTGCTGGCCAGCCTGACCATCGGCGTCGTCATCATCGCCGAAGCCTCGCTGAGCTTTCTCGGCGTCGGGGTGCCGCCGCCGGAGCCGGCCTGGGGTTCGATGCTAGCCGATGGCCGATCGATGCTGATGGTGGGGGATTGGTGGCTGACCGTCTTCCCCGGCCTCGGCATCCTGCTGGTGGTGCTCGCAACACAGCTACTCGGTGATTGGCTGCGGGTCCGGCTCGACCCGCAATTGCGCAACATGTAGGCGCGGGGTACCAGGGTGGCGCCGCTTCTTCGGGTCTCCGAGCTGAAGACGCACTATTTCTCGTTCGGCGGCACCCGCGTCGTCAAAGCCGTCGACGGGGTGAGTTTTACACTGAGTGAAGGCGAGACGATTGGGCTCGTCGGCGAGTCGGGGTGCGGGAAGACCACGACTTGCCTGTCGATCGTCGGTCTGCTGCCTTCCGCGGCGCGCATCGTCGGGGGCAGCGTCGAGTTTGCTGGGGAGGAGCTAACGCAAAAGCGGCCGCGAGAGATGCGCCGTATCCGGGGCCGGCAGATCGCCATGATCCTGCAGGATCCGATGGCCTCGTTGAACCCGCTTTTCAGCATTTACACCCAGGTCGCCGAGCCGGCCTATTATCATCAGGCGATCCGCGGCCGCTCGCTGCGGCAGCGCGTAGAAGAGCTGTTGCGGTCGGTGCGCATCCCGTCGCCGGCAATGCGGATGCGTGAATATCCTCATCAGATGAGTGGCGGGATGCGCCAGCGCGTCGTCGGCGCGATCGCCATGGCAGGCGGTCCGAAGCTCATCATCGCCGACGAGCCGACGACCAATCTCGACGTCACGATTCAGGCCCAGTATCTGGAGGTGCTGAAAGACATCCAGCAGGAGAGCGGTGTCGCACTGATCTTTGTGACCCACAATCTCGGTATTGTCGCCAAAATGTGCGACAAGATGGCGGTCATGTATGCCGGCCAGATCGTCGAGCAGGGCCCTGTGCGGGATCTGTTCCGCGGCGCGAAGCATCCTTACACGCAGGCTTTGCTCGGGTCGATGCCAAAGCTAGGCAGTAAGGAACCGCTTTTTGCGATCCCGGGCCAGCCCCCCAACCTCGCTTACCTGCCCGCGGGCTGCGCTTTTCACCCGCGCTGCGCGCATGCCATGCCGCAATGCGCGACGCAAGAGCCGGGTGACCGTCATATTGGCCCCGATTGGGCGGCAAAATGCTGGCTCGTCGACCAGGAGACAAAGGAGCAATATGTCAGCGCCGTTGCTTGAGCTGGACCATCTGCAAAAATATTTTCCAGTCGGCACCGGCGCGTTGTGGCGGCGCAAGATCGGCTGGGTGAAAGCCGTGGATGGGGTGGATCTCGCGATCTACCCCGGTGAAACCTTGGGATTGATCGGCGAATCCGGATGCGGCAAGACGACCACTTCCAAGCTCATTCTATTGCAAGAGCCCCCCAGTGCCGGAGCCATCCGATATGATGGCGAGGACATCTCGAGCCTGCGAGGGCCTGAGCTGATGCGCTACCGCCGCGAGGTGCAGGTGGTGTTCCAAGATCCCTACAGCTCGCTCAGTCCGCGCATGCGGGTCGGCGACATCGTTGCCGAGCCCTTGGAGATCCACACCGACCTCCCCCGCGAGGCCCGCGATCAGCGCGTTGCAGAAGTGCTCGAGCTCGTCGGACTGCAGCCCGAGGTGGCGCGGCTCTTCCCGCACGAGTTCAGTGGCGGCCAGCGCCAGCGGGTCGCAATCGCCAGAGCGCTGGCGACCGATACGCGCCTCATCGTGCTCGACGAGCCGGTTTCGGCACTGGATGTATCGATCCGCGCGCAAATTATGAATCAGCTGGAGCACCTGCAGCAAACCCTGGGCGTCAGCTATCTATTTATCGGCCATGATTTGGCGACGGTGGCTCATATCAGCGACCGTATCGCGGTCATGTATCTGGGGCAGATCGTCGAGCTTGCCGACAGCCTCGAACTGTGCGCAAAGCCGCTCCATCCCTATACACAGGCTCTCTTTACCGCGGCCCTCCCCTCGCATCCCGACCAGAGGCACGAGAAGCTGAAGATTACCGGCGAGGTCCCGAGCGCGCTCGATCCGCCCTCGGGTTGTCGGTTCCATCCGCGTTGTCCTCACGCCACGCCGCATTGCGCGCGCGAGGCGCCGGTGCGCAAGGAGGTCGCCCCACAACACGCTGTTGCTTGCCATCTCTATTGAGCCGGGTAACCAGAGTCAGGACATTCACAGCCCGTTTTCAGTACGCAGCCGGCGCAATCGGTCAGTGATCTTCCGGGTGACGCTGGGGAACGGATCCTGATCCAGCATTCGTGCCACTCTCTCCCCATAGGCCGAGCAGAGAAGAAGAGCCGGTCTCGTCAAATCGGGATCGCTTTGCGCGCGCTCGCAGATTTCGATCAACAACGCCATCTCCTTCTTCGGTACCCACCGTGCCAACTTCTCCAAGTCGCCGAGGGTGACTGGCAAGTCGGGCGCTTTAGTGGAACTCTCTGTTTCGGATCGGGTTGCAGGTTCGCCGGTGGTCAATTTGATCTTCATGGCATCACCCTCCACGACTGTTTGCCAATCTCCGGATCGCCGGCTGAGCGCGCCCCGGCCTTACGTAGCATCGCCAAACCTTGCAACTTCTTAACTCACGTCTGGGAGCAATTTCATAAAATCCAATCGGTTGAAGCATAGCGTCAAAGCAAGGTCAACATTTCGATAGTGGTGTCCTTAGCCAGCAGGATATCAGCGATGAGTTCAGTGAAAGAGGACATAGGGTGAGGTTGATAAGAGGATCTTAACCGACATCGGGTAGTTGACCTCCCCAGCGATCCATAAGGGCCGGGGTGGACCTTGGTTAATACCGCGCAAACCCCAGTCGACCCGATCGAGACGATCAGGACGCCAATCTCGTCCGCGTGCCGCCAGTTCGATCTGCGGGCATCGGCGGTCTTCCAAGAGAGACGCACCAGCCCACCTGCGACATCCGCATCAGAGCGCAGCCGGTGTTGAGCTAATCGACCCCCCACTTTTGGAGGACGCGGATATTTCCCACGATTGCGATCTCGGAGACCACACTTGAGCGGGATGGCGTGCGGGGCCATTCGGAGTGACCGCCGCAGCGGCTCCGCCAAGAGACTAATGCGAGTTGTAACGATTGTCTTTCGCCGAAGGCGCCTTCGGCCCCAACACGCTGTGATCGCGTTCTGCGCCGTCCTCGTAATCATTTACGGCGCGAGCACGTTTCTGTCGCTTTGGCGCGGTCACCAGCAGGCGCTTGATGACGCCATTGCGACACTGGAGAGCACGGCTCGCTCGGCGGAAACGGGCACCGCTCATTCGCTGTTCGAGATCGACGCCACCTTATTGGGGGCGGATCGAATGCTCGCGACAGTGCTTTCCGGGAAGCAATGGAACGACCGGTCGGTCACGACGCTGCTTCAACAATTCGACGAACAGAAGTTGGCGGTCAACCGGATTCTGATCTTGGACGACAAGGGTCGGGAGGTTAACCAGTCGCACTCCACCGCTGATGGCGGGCGAAATTATGCCGGCAGCGCCTTTTTCATGGCGCATCAATCTGGCAGAGCCTCAAAGCTCTTCATCGGGTCGCCCGAGCGCAGCGCCACAACCGACGACTGGGTTGTCATGGTGAGCCGGCCTTTGATACGGGACAACCTCTTTTCTGGGGTCATTGCGGCCGTAGTGCCGATTGCCGCATTTAGCGATTTTTTCGCCGCGACAGCGCCGACCCGCGGAACCCGAATTTCCCTGCTGCTTGACAATGGTGTTCTGCTTGCAAACGAACCCGGCGCGAAACAGACGATTGGAGAAGTGCCAAATTTTGCCCCAGCGATCCTGGCTGCCGCGGCCAAAGAGCCGATGGGTGTGCTCGAAGCTCCGGCGGTTGAGGGGCGTCCGAGGTTGCTTAGCTTTCGAAAGGTGGCCGGATATCCTTTGATCGTGATGGTCTCACGCGAACGCGCCGACATTTTGCGGCTGTGGGCCGTCGAGCGAACCGAAACCATCATCGAATTCGCGTTATTCGCCGGCACCGTCGTGACACTCGCCTATCTGGTGTTGTGCGCGCTGAAGCGTCAGCAATTCGCTGCGGTGCGCCTGCGCCGCAGCGAGGGACGGCTCAAGCGCCAGACTTCGCTGCTCCAAAATACCCTTGAAAATATCGGCGAGGGTTTGAGTGTGTTCGACAGCCAAGGGAGGCTCGTCGCGTGGAATTCCCGGTTCTGTGAGCTGCTCGATCTGCCGCCTAGTCTCACGGCGGGTGCGCCGCTGCGCGACATCCTGTTGCTTCAGGCCGTGCGCGGGGATTTTGGCGACGACGAGCCGGAAGCCGAGGCTACCAGACGATTGGAGCGGTTCCACCGAGACGTGCCCACGGTTAAGGAACGGGTAACCCTCGGTGGCCGGATCTTGCAAATCCGGCGCCGCGCCATGCCCGACGACGCCGTCGTCTCGGTTTACTCGGATATCACCGATGTCAAATCATCCGAGCGGATGCTCATTCAAGCACGCAGCCAAGCCGAAATGGCGAACCGTTCGAAGAGCGACTTTCTCGCCAATATGAGTCACGAGCTCCGTACCCCGCTCAATGCGATCATCGGTTTTTCCGAGATTATATCTCATGAATTGTTTGGTCCAATCAGGAATGAGAAATATCTGGAATACATAAAGGACATCCACAAAAGTAGTCTTCATTTGCTATCGATCATCAACGATGTCCTCGACATGTCGAAGATCGAAGCAGGAAAACTCGAGTTCTCTAAAGAGATGTTAAACATCCAATCAGTGGTGGCCGATGTCAGTCGCATGATGCGCGAGCTTGCCGAGAGCCGTGGCATCGAGCTGATCGTACAGCCGTTGGACGAGGATGGGGAGATTTGGGCCGACCAACGCGCAATGAAGCAGATATTCCTCAACCTACTGTCCAACGCGATAAAGTTCTCGAAGGAGGGCGGCAGGGTCTTTCTTCGCGTCCTTGCCGATCAGCCTTCGCTGGCTGTTGTGGAATTCCAGGATTTTGGGATCGGCATGAATGAAGAGGAGCAAGACCGCGCCCTGCAGCCTTTCGGCCAGGCGAAGCCTGCCACCACGAGCAACTACGGCGGTACCGGCCTTGGGCTTCCGATCACCAAGGGCCTCGTCGAGGCGCACGGTGGCAAGCTGGCAATCAGCAGCCGCCTGGGATGCGGCACCGTCGTTCGCGTTATTTTGCCGACGGAACGAAAGGCGCTGAAGTCAATTGCCTGAAGCGCCCATTACCGGGCAGGCCGGAGGTCGCTGTCCGCCCGCATAACGCGAAACAAAAAGATGCCGGGCAGGAGGATGGTGGTTGCGACCGCCATCATTCGGAAGCTTTCGATGTAGGCAGCGTAAGTCGCTAAATCGAGCGCTCGCAGCGGCAACCCGCCGTCGACCGCCGTCACACCAAAGATATTGAAAATATTGGTCTGAATTCTGCCTTGCAGCACCGCGGTCATCACCGCTACCCCGGTCGCGCAGCCGAGCTGGCGCAACAGATTGTAGACTCCCGCGGCATCCGTTCGCAGCTCCGCGGCGAGTGTCGAAAAAGCAAGCGTGCTGAGCGGGGTAAAGAGCAGGCCGACCCCCACTCCCTGGAGCGCGCTCGCCGAGGCCAGCCAGACCTCGCCACCATGAAGCGGCACGCGCGACATCAGCGCCAGACCACCCGCCGTGATCAGAAGGCCGGTGCCCAACAAAGCCCGGTGATCGATCCGATCGATCAGGTAACCAACCGCGAGCATCGTCGCCATCGTCCCAATGCCGCGCGGAGACAGAGCCAAACCGGCTCGCGTCGCATCGTAGCCCAGCGGCCCCTCGCTCAAGGCTGGCAAGAAGACGATGGTCGTGAAAAGCAGGGCGCCCACCATGAAGTTGTAAAACACCGAAGTCGCAAAATTCACGTTACGAAATACTTGAAATTTGAAAAGCGTGGACTGCGACCGGCCACTGCGAATTGCAATGCCGCCGAGGGCGAGAATTGCGACGGTCGCTTCCGCCATGACCTCTCCCGTCGGCGGCCAAGCCTGTCCGATACTGCGTTGGAGTGCCAGTTGCAGCGACCCCACACCGACCACCAGCAGCGCTATCCCGATACTGTCCACGCGCGGCTTGACGGCGGGGTCAGTGGTCGCGGGCACCGGTCCCAATGCCAATATTGCGATCAATCCGAGAGGAACATTGAGAGCAAATATCCAACGCCACGAGGCGAGGTCAGTAATCACGCCGCCCAAAACGGGACCCAGTATCGGGCCTGCCATGATCGTGGCGCCCCATAACGCGAGCATGCGGCCATGATCCTCCTTGGGGTAGATATCGAGAAGGATCGCCTGCGCCAGGGGCTGGATGATTCCAGCGGCAGCACCTTGGACCAGACGAAATTGGATCAGCACGATCGAGGACGGGGCAATCGAGCAGAGCACCGAGGCAAAGACAAACAGGCCGATGGCGCTCGTGAAGAGTTGCCGCGGGCCAAAGCGCCGACGCAGCCAGCCGGTCAGCATCGCCGTTACCGCAGAGGCGCAGAGATAGCTCGTCATGACCCACGAGCCGAGATCAATTCCGCCACCCAGGCTTTGCTCCAGCTGAGGCAATGCCACATTGGCGATCGTAGCGTCTAAGGCTTGCATTGCGGTCGCAACCATCAATGCGATCGCTGTCTTCCGGCGGCTTGGGCTCGGCAGAGTTATCGGGTCGGCGCTCATCGGCGCGGCAATTGACGAATTCGCGTTGAGACGGCGCACGGGAGACCTCATGAGCCTACACCAAGCCGTATCAATGGATTCGGAGCGTGCGGTATCCCCAAACTGCCGCCCTCCGCTGTTTGAGCTAAATTTTGTGGCTGCGTCGGTGCCGCAAATCTCTCGGAATTGTGCTCGTCGGTCAACATCGTCCGACAATAATCGCTTATAGTTTTCGGCAAATTTATTTCAATTTTTTCGATTATCCTTGCGATGTGCTTGCTGCCTACTTTTTATTTCCTGTTAACTTCTGACGGGTAATATCGCTGATGTCCGGAAAATTGTTCGGAAATGCGAAGTAGAGTGAGGGTGTCCGTGAACCGCCTGACCATGCTTGTAACGGCCGAGGGAGAGTGGGTGATCGAAGACAGTGCCGAGTTTCGTGCGGCTTTAGGGGATGCCGAACCCGATTACGATGCCACCGCATTTGCTGTGAAGAATCTCGGCTTTATCAAATTTCAGATTCTCGACAACTCCGTAATCGAAATAGACCTGCATCCGCGACATACCCAGCTCCCTGCTTTGCTTGCGATTCAACAACAAATTTTGGCATCCCGCGTAAAATTATTTCGCATTAAATATTTTGAGGCGTCATGGCATTCAGAGATTACGATTTCAGCAGAGCGGGCGATCGCGCGACTCTGTGAGTTGTGTAAACCTGAAGTTACTCTGCCTTCCAGTGAGCGGTTCCTTGTTGAATCGAGAGACTACACTGAACTCTTGAACAATGATGAAGGACCATTGCGGCCGTTAGCCCAAAAATGGAGGATGTCTTTCGGTGAATTTGACCCGAGCGTTATCTCCTTCGCCATTAAACACCAACTCCTCTCGGGGATGATAGTCGTTGGTGTCAGGCCCCGTGACAAGGATCCGATATTCCGATTTATCGGAGATCAACACAATTGGTTGGGTAAGAGCTATCATTTTAGTGGGATTGGGGAAAAGGTGGAAAATCAGCCCGACAAGGAGTTCGGAGGTTGGGTTTCCGAGTTCTATAAGTTGGTGGCCAGTTCCGGACAGCCACGTTACGATCATGTCACGGCATTGGTCCAATACCAGGGAGAGACGGGCAGACCACGGCGGGTGGTCCGTTACGAACGGTTGTTGTTGCCGTGGAAAACCCCGACCGACGAGGTATTCGTCACATTATCCAAACTGGTCGAGAACAAGGAGTCGTCGCGACTGGTCGCCTCCGCTCCGGAGAACTCGTTCGCCGAGAACTCGGTGACCATGAACGTTGCCAGATCCTCATAGATTTCCTTTGCCCGCGTATAGGCGACCACGACCTCAAGATCACCCCAGGGCGATTGCGGGTAAAAAATACTGTGACTGAAGTTCTTTTGGCCATAGCCGGCGGCCACCCCTTTTTCGACGAGGATGGGTGCTACATAGGAGATTGTCCAGTCGATCGGCCACCGGGAGCAAGCATAAGCCCGTCCTATTCTCGGAAAGAGGCGGGAAAGCTGCCTTCCACGGAACTCGGGCCGCACCCAGACCGAGCCGGCACTCAGCACAACGCCGGTGATCAACTCTGCGGCAGGCGCCGTAACCTTGCACGGTTGACCTTCGTCGCGTCCGAAAAACATCACGCATGCCTGCTCGGCCAAATTCGTCTCAGGCCAGTAATAAACTCGGCCAGCCCAGGTAACCGCAATTTCGCCGTTTTGATCCTCGCCCGAAACCCAAAACGCATTTTCGGGTGAGACGTCGCTATATTCGGGGTTGAACATATTAACGAGGCGAAACCAGTTGCCGCGCGAAATTTCCTGCTTGTTCAAATAGACAAGCTCGCCGAAGTCGTGACGAAGCCGTAGACGAAGTCCCATTTGCCGTGCCGATTTGTCTCCCTCGAGAACGAACCGGGCGAGCAGGCGGGCCGGACCGTGCTTGATCGTAAGCGCATCCGGGAGGCGGAGATTGTTTTCTGGGACAATGTTGGGATAGATCAGGGTCATCGGCATCATCGAAAAAGGTAATCATCCAGCAATGACCGCATTGCCCTAGAGGTCAGCGTCGGTTTGTCTCGGCTGATCGTTAGCATAACGCTGATTAAATCTCGAACATCCGTCGATTTTTATCGATTGTCTATATAATGTCAATCCATAATAAGATTAACGGGAAGAATTTCTGATTCGATTTCTAATAAAAATTTAAGTGTGTTTTGGTAAATTCTGACGCGTTTTTGACGCTCTTGCGACCACACGCCCATGGTCCCCGGACGGGATTGCGCCACGCCGCGACCCCGGCAAAGACATATAAAAGGGTGATCGTTGCACTGGAATCCGATTATCCGGATACTCGCCAAGCTGTGGCGATAGGACCAGGCAGGATTGACATGAGCGGCAAGGACGAGCTGAAGCGCGCGGTTTGCGAGGCGATCGACCGCCATGCCGACGCGATCATCGATTTCGGCGAAACGATCCTGCGCAACCCCGAAACCGGCTTCAACGAGGTCAAGACCGCTGCCCTTGTATCCCAGCGCATGAGCGCCTTGGGGCTGGCGCCGCGTACCGCGCTCGCGCTGACCGGCGTCAAGGGGCGGCTGGCCGGGGCGACCGCGGGACCGCGGCTCGCCTTTATTGGCGAGCTCGACAGTTTGCGCACCTCGGAGCACCCGCTCGCCGACCCAACCACCGGAGCGGCGCATAGCTGCGGCCACAACGCGCAGATTGCTGGGATGCTGGGCGCCGCCATCGGGCTGACCAATGCGAAGATCGCCGAACATCTTGCCGGTGAGATCATCTTTTTTGCGGTGCCGGCCGAAGAATTTATCGATGTTGAGGAGCGCGCAGCGCGTGTCGCCCGGGGCGAGATCGAATTCATGCTCGGCAAACCCGAACTCGTCGCGAAGGGCCATTTCGACG
>Ga0182033_10001952_pt1 | contig 10435 bp, 7 predicted proteins | sample tim00Cox0000000H_FD_125968 | JGI IMG/M metagenome (GOLD analysis project Ga0182033, IMG submission 125968) | Lab enrichment of tropical soil microbial communities from Luquillo Experimental Forest, Puerto Rico - timezero.00C.oxic.00.000.00H | ecosystem: Environmental > Terrestrial > Soil >...
GCCCGCCTACATGACCAAGGAGCGTTTCGAGAAGGCGAAGAAGCTCAAGCTGATCATCACCGCCGGCATCGGCTCCGACCACACCGACCTGCAAGCCGCCATTGATAAGGGCGTGACTGTCGCCGAGGTGACCTATTGCAATTCGCTGAGCGTCGCCGAGCACATCGTGATGATGATCCTCGCGCTCGTGCGGAACTATATCCCGTCCTATGGCTGGGTCATCAAGGACGGCTGGAACATCGCCGACTGCGTCGAGCGGTCCTATGACCTCGAAGGCATGAATGTCGGCACCGTGGCCGCAGGCCGCATCGGTCTTGCCGCGCTTCGCCGCCTCAAGCCATTCGGCGTGAAGCTCCACTATTACGACAAGCACCGCCTGCCGAAGGAGGTGGAGGAGGAGCTCGACCTCACCTTCCACCCGAATGTGGAGTCGCTGGTCAAGGTCTGCGACGTGGTCACCATCAACACGCCGCTGCATCCCGAGACCGAGCATATGTTCAACGACAAGCTGATCGCCAAGATGAAGCGCGGCAGCTATATCGTGAACACCGCACGCGGCAAGATTTGCGACCGCGATGCCATCGTGCGGGCCCTCGAGAGCGGTCAACTTGCCGGATACGCGGGCGACGTGTGGTTCCCGCAGCCGGCACCAAAGGACCATCCGTGGCGCACCATGCCGCATCACGGCATGACGCCGCATATCTCCGGCAGCTCCCTGTCGGCGCAGGCGCGCTACGCCGCTGGCACGCGCGAGATTTTGGAGTCCTACTTCGCCGGCAAGCCCATCCGCACCGAGTACCTCATCGTCGACAAGGGCAAGCTCGCTGGCACTGGTGCCAAGTCCTACACCGCGGGCGACGCCACCAAGGGCGCCGAAGCGGCTTAGAACGCGAGCTCTCGGATCAGGGCATCGACCTGCCCTGACCGCCTAGACAGAAGTCCGGCGGGCAACGCGAATGTTGCCCCGCCGTCTCATTCTCCACAATTCGAGGTCGCGTCCATGCGCCGGGAGCAACTGACCGAGACGATTCTCGACATCAAGCGTAAGCGAGGCTCGAGCTGGCGTCACATCACAGACGAGATCGGCGGCCTATCGCCGATCCTCGTCGTCGGCGCCCTGCTCGGCCAGATGAAACTCGTCAAGCCGCTAGCCAAGAAGGCAGCCGCGCTCTTCGGCTTGAGCGAAGAGGAAGAGCGAATGCTGAACGAGGTGCCGACGCGCGGCACGCCGATGCCGCCTACCGACCCGCTGCTCTACCGCTTCTACGAGCTGGTGATGGTAAACGGTCCTGCTATCAAGGCGCTGATAGAGGAGGAGTTTGGCGACGGCATCATGTCGGCGATCGATTTCGACATGGAGATCGAGCGTCAGCCGCACGACAAGGGGGATCGAGTCAGGATCACAATGAGTGGCAAGTTCCTGCCCTACAAATATTACGGCAACGAGCAGGGCATTCAAAGTTCCGGCATCAAGGAAGAGTAGAGAGCGTGGCCGGTTCAGCGCATTTTGATTGTGGCAACGTCACGGACGCTGTGGCCGCCATGCGCATCGCCTTGCAACACAAGCCTAAGCTGAATGGTTGACGCAGGCGGGTCGAGCCGGCATAGGTCCAGAATGACGGTTTTCCCTGGAAGTGCGGATTGAGCTCCCCAATTGCCAAGGCGACGGCAATATCCGTCGCGGCCCGTCATCTCACCGCATTTGCCGGCCCCACGGATGACAGCACCGTCAGCAGCGGTGATCGTCACAACTGCGCGTGTCATTTGCGTTTTGGACGAAAGCTCACATGTGGATGGCGCGGCCGTCGACGGCAAGCGCCGCTTCCTTCACCGCCTCGTTTAGCGTCGGGTGCGCGTGGCAGATACGTGCGAGATCCTCGGCCGAGCCGCCGAACTCCATCAGCACCGCCGCCTCGGCGATCATGCTGCTGGCATCGGCCCCCAGGATATGCACGCCGAGCACGCGGTCTGTCGCCGCATCGACGATCACCTTAACGAAGCCTTCGGTGGTGCGATTGACCTTGGCGCGGCCGTTAGCGGTGAAGGGAAACTTGCCGACCTTGTAGGCGATGCCGGCTTCCTTCAGCTTCTCCTCGCTATTACCCACCGAAGCAACCTCCGGCGCCGTGTAGATCACGCTCGGGATCACGTCGTAGTTCACATGCCCCGCCTGTCCCGCCAGGATCTCGGCGACGGCCACGCCTTCGTCCTCGGCCTTGTGTGCAAGCATCGGTCCCGCGATGACATCACCGATCGCGTAGATGCCCGGCACGCTCGTGGCAAAAAGCGGATCGACCTGAATGCGCCCGCGATTGTCTGTCCTCACGCCAAGTTCGGACAAACCTAGACCTTCTGTGTTCGCCACGCGGCCGACAGCGACCAACACTACGTCGCAGTCCCGAGTCTCCTGCGGCCCGCCGCTGGCTGGCTGAATCCTCACTTTGCAGCCGCTGCCGTCGGTCTCCACTCCAAGCACCTTAGTGCCGAGCTTGAAGGCGATGCCTTGCCTGGTCAGGATGCGCTGGAATTGCTTCGCCATTTCGCCGTCGAGCCCAGGCGCGATGCGGTCGAGCATCTCGACCACCGTGACCTCGGACCCAAGCCTCCGCCACACCGAGCCGAGTTCGAGCCCAATATAGCCCGCCCCGATCACCACCAGCCGCTTCGGCACCTTCGGCAGCGACAATGCACCAGTGGACGAGACGATGGTTTTTTCGTCGATGGCGGTGCCTGGGATGGCCGCGACCTCGGAGCCGGTGGCAATGATGACGGCCTTGGTCTCCAAGGTCTGTTCGCCGCCGTTATTGCCGACGATCTCGACTTTCCCCGGACTGGCAATCTTCGCAACGCCGTGGTACGCATCAATCTTGTTCTTCTTCAGCAGGAATTCGACGCCCTGCACGTTCCCCTTCACGCCCTCGTCCTTGAATGCCAGCATGGCGGCAAGATCGAGCGAAGGCTGAACCTTGATGCCCATGGCAGCAAATGCGTCCGCGGCCTCGACATACCGCTCGCTCACGTGCAGCAGCGCCTTCGAGGGGATGCAGCCGACATTGAGGCAGGTGCCGCCATGGGTGGCGCGCTTCTCCACCACGGCCACTTTCATGCCGAGCTGCGCCGCGCGGATGGCAGCGACATAGCCGCCAGGCCCGGTGCCGATGACAATGACGTCGTAGATCATGACCTTCCCTGCAGTCTCACTCGGGCGTCAGGGTCGGCATCGGTCTCCTTGATGACCTTGAAGCCGGCACCTTCCAGCGCATTAGCCATCGCCTCAGCATCGTGGAGCGTGTTCTTGAGCGATGCGAAGGAATAGGCGGCGTTGCCGATGATCAGAGCGGTGCGCGGCTGCGGCAGAGGACCTTCGGCGCGAGCGAAAAATGCAAGCCACCGCGACAACAACGTAACCGGACGCATCACTGCTCGACTCCGAGTGCGCAAGACTTAGCAGTGACCGGCGCGCCGTTCCAGCGTCGTCGCTACAGATCGAGCACCAGTCGCTTCGGATCCTCAATTGCTTCCTTGATCTGTACCAGGAAGGTGACCGCCTCTTTACCATCCACCAGGCGGTGATCGTAAGAGAGCGCGACATACATCATAGGCCGCGCCACGATCTGCCCGTCGCGCACCACGGCGCGTTCCTCGATTCGATGCATGCCGAGAATGCCGGATTGCGGCGCATTCAGGATCGGCGTCGAAAGCAGTGAACCGTAAATGCCGCCATTGGAAATGGTAAAGGTGCCGCCTTGCATCTCCTCGAGCCCGAGCTTGCCTTCGCGAGCGCGGGTACCGAAATCGACGATTGCGCTTTCGATCTCGGCGAGGCTCGTGCGGTCGGCATCGCGCAACACCGGTACCACGAGACCGCGATCGGTGCCGACGGCGACGCCGATATGGTAGTAGTTCTTGTAGATAATGTCAGTGCCGTCAATCTCGGCATTGACCGCCGGTATGTCCTTCAACGCTTGCGCCGCAGCCTTCACGAAGAACCCCATCAAACCAAGCTTCACCCCATGCTTCTTCTCGAAGGCCTCGCGGTATTCGCGCCTGAGCTGCATCACTGCGCTCATGTCCACGTCGTTGAACGTGGTGAGCATTGCGGCGGTGTCCTGCGCCTCTTTCAGCCGCCTGGCGATGGTCTGGCGCAGCCGCGTCATTTGCACGCGCTCCTCACGGGTCTCATCGCTGGGAGTGATCGGCTGACGCTGCGCTCGCAGCGTCGCCTTCGACTTCGGCTCCCTGGCAAGCAGGGCTTCAGCCGCGCTCACCACCTGACTTGAGACGGGAGTGGGCGCAGCAGCTTGGCCGAGCACGTCCTGCTTCAGCACCTGGCCTCGGCGCCCTGTGCCCACGACGCTTGCCGGCGAGACGCCGGCCTCAGCGAGGTATTTGCGCGCGGCGGGCGACGGCGGCACCTCGTTGACGCCGCTGCTGTTGCCGTCGCCATTACTGTCGCTGACTTCCTCGCGCCGCATCGGCTCGCGCTCAAGCGCGGCGGGCTGAACCTTTGGCGAAGGTGGTTTGAGTGGAGCTGGAGCCGGCTGCGGCGCCGACTGCGGCGGTTGGATAGGCTCGGACTTGACCAGCGCAGGTTTCACCTTGCCGTCGCCCTCGCCGATCGCGCCAAGCATGGAACCCACCGCCACCGTATCTCCGGTCTTGACCATGATCGCGGAGAGAACGCCGGAGGCAGGCGCCGGCACTTCGACCGTCACTTTGTCGGTTTCAAGCTCGACCAGCGGCTCATCGGCAGTGACCACGTCGCCAGCCTCCTTGAACCACTTGCCGACGGTAGCCTCGGTCACCGATTCGCCAAGCGCTGGAACGCGGATCTCGATGGCCATGCCGTTATTATTTCCCTTGGTCAGCGAACGCAGTCTAACCCAAAGCCTCTTCGAGAAGCGCCTTTAATTCTGACTGGTGCTTGTGCGCAATCCCTGCAGCGGCCGAGGCAGATGCCGAACGCCCGGCGTAGCGCGGCCGCTTGTGCTTAGCCTCGATATGGTCAAGCACCCAGGAGAGGTTCGGCTCGACGAAGCTCCACGCTCCCATGTTCTTCGGCTCCTCCTGGCACCACACCATCTCCGCCTCCGCAAAGCGCGTGAGCTCCTGGATCAGCGCCCGCGCTGGGAAGGGATAAAGCTGCTCTATACGCAGCAGATAGATGTCGTCCAGCCCGCGCTTCTCACGTTCCTCGTAGAGATCGTAGTAGACCTTGCCCGAGCAGAGCACCACGCGCTTGATCTCCGCGTCAGGCTTGAGCTTTATCGCCTGGCCTGCAAGAAACTGAGCATCATCCCACAGCACCCGGTGAAAGCTCGTGCCAGGCCCGAATTGTGACAGAGTCGATACCACGCGCTTGTGACGGAGCAGCGACTTCGGCGTCATCAGCACGAGCGGCTTGCGGAACTGGCGGTGCAGCTGGCGCCGCAAGATGTGAAAATAGTTGGCAGGTGTGGTGCAATTGGCGATCTGCCAGTTGTCCTCTGCACAGAGCTGGAGATAGCGCTCGAGTCGCGCCGAGGAGTGCTCAGGTCCCTGGCCTTCATAGCCGTGTGGCAGCAGCAGCACGAGGCCGGACATGCGCAGCCATTTGCGCTCGCCCGACGAGATGAACTGATCGATCACCACCTGCGCGCCATTGGCGAAATCGCCGAATTGCGCTTCCCATAGTACGAGCGCGTTCGGCTCAGCGAGGCTGTAGCCATATTCGAAGCCGAGCACCGCCTCTTCGGACAGCATCGAGTTGATCACCTCAAACAGGCCTTGCGTCTTCGAGATATGTTTGAGCGGTGTGTATTTCTTCTCGTTCGACTGATCCATCAGCACGGAGTGGCGCTGCGAGAAGGTGCCGCGCTCGCTGTCTTGTCCCGACAGACGCACACGAAAGCCTTCAGTGAGCAGCGAGCCGAAGGCGAGCGACTCCGCGGTCGCCCAGTCGATGCCGACGCCGGCCTCGATCATCTTGCGGCGGTTGGCCATGATGCGGGCGATGGTCTTGTGCGGGGTGAAGTTCTTGGGGAAATGCGTGATCTTGCAGCCGATCTCCTTCAGCCTCTCGACATCGACTCCGGTGACGCCGCGGCGCGCGCCTTCCTCGGCAAAGCCGATGCCCGACCATTTGCCATCGAGCCAGTCGGCGCGATTCGGGCGGTAGGAGTCGCTTGCCGCGAACTCCTCTTCGAGCAGCACGCGGAAATCTGCGTGCATCTGCTCGATTTCAGCGGCGGTCACCAGCCCCTCCTCCACCAGCTTGTTACCGTAGATCTCGGTGACGCGCGGATGCTCTCCGATGCGGGCATACATCAAGGGTTGGGTGAAGGCCGGCTCGTCGGCTTCGTTATGGCCGTGGCGGCGATAGCAGAACATGTCGATGACCACCGGCTTGCCGAAGCGCTGGCGGAAGTCCATGGCGATCTTGACCACATGCACCACGGCCTCAGGGTCGTCTCCGTTCACGTGAAAGATCGGCGCGTCGATCATCTTGGCAACATCCGACGGGTACGGCGAGGATCTGGCAAAGCGCGGCGCGGTGGTAAAGCCGATCTGGTTGTTGACGATGAAATGCAGCGAGCCGCCAATGCGGTGACCTCGCAAGCCAGACAGGCCGAAGCATTCGGCGACCACGCCCTGCCCGGCGAAAGCGGCATCGCCATGCAGGAGCAACGGGAGCACTTCACGCCGCTCCGAATCGTGCAGCTGGTCCTGCTTCGCTCGGACCTTGCCGAGCACCACCGGATCGACGATCTCGAGATGCGACGGGTTGGCGGTGAGCGACAGATGCACGCGGTTGCCGTCGAAGTCGCGGTCTGACGATGCGCCCAAGTGATATTTCACATCCCCCGACCCTTCGACATCATCGGGATGAGCTGAGCCGCCTTTGAACTCGTTGAAGATGGCGCGATAGGGCTTGGCCATCACATTGGCGAGCACGTTGAGCCGCCCGCGATGCGGCATGCCGATGACGATCTCTTTCAGCCCGAGCTGGCCGCCTCGCTTGATCACCTGCTCAAGCGCCGGCACCAGGGACTCGCCGCCGTCAAGACCGAACCGCTTGGTGCCGGTGTATTTCACGTCGAGAAAACGCTCAAAGATCTCCGCCTCGATCAGCTTCTTGAGGATCGCCTTCTTGCCTTGTGGCGTGAAGCGAACCTCGCTTTCCGGTCCCTCGAGCCGATCCTGGATCCATTGCCGCTGCTCGGGATCGGAAATGTGCATGTACTCGGCGCCGATATGCTGGCCGTAGACCCGCTTCAGAATCGCGAGCACCTCGCGAAGCGTTCCGAACTGAAGGCCGAGCGCTCCGCCAAGATAGATTGGACGGTCGTAATCGGCCTTGGTGAAGCCGTAGGTCCGCGGCCGAAGCTCAGGGTGCTCTTTCCTTGTGGTGAGTTCGAGTGGATCGAGCTTGGAAATGAGGTGGCCGCGCGTTCGGTAATTGCGGATCAGCGTGCGGGCGGCGAGCGTGTCCTGCGCCGCGGCAAGCGCCTGCTCCTTGGTGAAGGCGGCCGGCGCAACGACCTTGGCAGCCGAGCCATTCGGCTTCCAGGACGGTCCGCGCGCCTGGAACAGCACGTCGTCCTTGTCGTCCCTAAGGCTTGCGAAAAACGCCTGCCATTCCGGGCCCACTGAATTAGGGGCCTTCTGGTAGCTTGCGTAAAGCTGCTCGAGATAGGCGGCGTTGGCGCCTTGCAGAAACGACGTGGTGGCAAACACGTCGTTCAATTCGTGCCTTGTCATGGGTCATCCTGCCGGTGTTACTTCTACCGGCCTGCCGCGTAAAAAGGGCAAGTCTTGGGCCGCCCGGCTCAACCCCCATGTAATACGCGGGCGAGCGTTGTTCCAAGGGCTCCGGGCGAATCGGCCATGACGATTCCCGCGGCACGCATTGCCTCAATTTTGTGCTGCGCATCCCCTTTGCCGCCGGAGATGACAGCGCCAGCATGACCCATGCGGCGGCCAGGCGGCGCGCTGAGACCAGCAATGAAGCCGACAACCGGCTTTTTCGTCTTGTGACCGGTTAGAAATTCCGCCGCGTCTTCCTCCGCGCTGCCGCCAATCTCCCCGATCATGATGATCGCCTCCGTGCCGTCATCCCTAAGGAACAGATCGAGGCAATCGATGAAATTCGTGCCGTTGACGGGATCGCCGCCGATGCCAATGCAGGTCGATTGCCCAAGACCGACCGCCGTTGTCTGCGCCACCGCCTCATAGGTGAGCGTGCCAGACCGCGATACAACACCTACCCTGCCAGCCCGGTGAATGTGGCCAGGCATGATGCCGATCTTGCATTGGTCCGGGGTGATGATGCCAGGGCAGTTCGGTCCGATCACGCGCGTCTTTGAGCCACACAATGCGCGCTTCACCCTGACCATGTCGAGTACCGGCACGCCCTCGGTAATGCACACCACGAGAGGCAATCCTGCTTCGATCGCTTCCAGGATCGCGTCAGCGGCGAAGGCCGGCGGGACATAAACAGCGCTTGCGTCGGCGCCGGTCTCGGCGACCGCCCCCCGAACTGTGTCGAACACCGGGAGCCCGAGATGCATGGTCCCGCCCTTGCCTGGCGTCACGCCTCCGACCATGCGCGTGCCGTAGGCGATGGCCTGCTCTGAATGGAAGGTTCCTTGCGAGCCGGTGAAGCCCTGGCAGATGACGCGGGTATTACGATCGACAAGAACTGACATGGGGGACCGGCTCTGCAAGTCGCTTCGGAAAATGAGTCTCAAGCTGCGTCACTTACCGCCGCGACGATTTTACGCGCGGCGTCGTCTAGATCATCAGCCGGAATGACCGCGAGCCCGGACTGTTGCAGCAGCGCCTTGCCGCGCGCGACATTGGTGCCTTCAAGCCGCACCACGAGCGGCACGCCGATTTTCACCTCCTTAACCGCGGCAATAATCCCTTCGGCGATAACGTCGCAACGCATGATGCCGCCGAAGATGTTCACCAGCACGCCCTTTACATGCGGGTCGGAGAGGATGATCTTTAAGGCTTCAGCGATCTTTTCCTTCGACGCACCGCCGCCGACATCAAGGAAGTTCGCAGGTTCCCCGCCCCCGAGCTTGATGATGTCCATAGTCGCCATGGCAAGGCCCGCGCCATTGACCATGCAGCCAATGGTGCCGTCGAGCTTCACATAGGACAACCCGAGCCGCGATGCCTCGACCTCGGCCGGTTCCTCCTGATCGAAGTCGCGCAACGCTTCGATTTCGGGGTGGCGAAATATTGCGTTGTCGTCAAAGCCGATCTTGGCGTCGAGGCAGATGAGCTTGCCCTCCTTGGTCACCACCAAGGGATTGATCTCTATGAGGCTCGCGTCTTTGTCGAGAAACAGGCCGTAAAGTGCGCTCACGAGCTTCGCGCATTGCTTCGCCTGATCGCCCGAGAGCTTTAGCGCCAAGGCGATGATGCGCGTGTGGAACGGCCACAGGCCCGGGGCTGGATCGACGGTAAGGGTGGTGATCTTCTCTGGCGTCTTGGACGCCACCTCTTCGATATTCACCCCGCCCTCGGTCGAGGCGATGAAGGCCACGCGTCCAGAATCGCGATCGACCAAGAGCGAAAGATAAAGCTCGCGCGCGATGGCGACGTCCTCGACCACATAGACTTGCGCGACCGGCCGTCCCTTCGGTCCGGTCTGCGGCGTGACCAGCGGCTTGCCCAACATGCGCTCAGCGTGACCGCGCAACTCTTCCAGCGTCTTGACCAGCTTTATGCCGCCGCCTTTGCCTCTGCCGCCGGCATGGATCTGCGCCTTCACTACCCAGGCGCCTGGCTTGAGCTTGCTCGCGGCGGCGACCGCCTCTTCCGGCGTGGTCGCCACATGGCCTTCCGCAACCGGCGCGCCATAATCGCTGAGCAGCGCCTTCGCCTGGTATTCGTGAATATTCATGGCCTCCCCCGAGCGTCCTTCCAGATCAGGCCACCGGCGCGGCGAGGCTCGGAGCGATGCGCTGGCAAAGCTCGACCAGCGACTTCACCGATTCGACCGAGCGCATGAAGGCGTCGCGCTCATGCGAATTGAGATCGAGCTCGATGACGCGCTCGACGCCCTTGGCGCTGATCACTACCGGCACACCGGCGTAGAGCCCCTTCACATGATACTCGCCGTTGAGATACGCGGCGCAGGGCAGGACGCGCTTCTTGTTCTTGAGATACGATTCCGCCATCTCGAGCGCGGCGGCGGCCGGCGCGTAATAGGCGGAGCCGGATTTGAGCAGACCCACGATCTCGGCGCCGCCGTCGCGCGTGCGCTGCACGATCTCACCGAGCCGCTTCTGCGTGATCCAGCGCATCTTGACGAGATCGGTGAGCGGGATGCCTGCCACCGTCGAGTAACGGATCAGCGGCACCATGGTGTCGCCGTGACCGCCTAGGACCATGGCCGTGACGTCCTCTGGGCTCACGTCGAATTCCTCGGCGAGGAAATAGC
>Ga0182033_10001962_pt1 | contig 10404 bp, 9 predicted proteins | sample tim00Cox0000000H_FD_125968 | JGI IMG/M metagenome (GOLD analysis project Ga0182033, IMG submission 125968) | Lab enrichment of tropical soil microbial communities from Luquillo Experimental Forest, Puerto Rico - timezero.00C.oxic.00.000.00H | ecosystem: Environmental > Terrestrial > Soil >...
CAAGGATATTTTTGTAAAGCGCCGCGTGCTTGGCTTCGCGCGCATAATCGAGTTCCTCGCGTACCCTTTCGCCAATCTCCTTCACCATGTCGCGCGTATCGATGACCGGGTTCAGGCGGCGATGCACGGCAAATAATACATCGAGCTGTTTCAAATCGGCTTCGACGGCGGATTTCATATCCGGATATTGCAGCTTGCAGGCAAGTTCCTGGTCCTCTTTTGCCCTGGCGCGATGAACCTGGCCGAGCGAGGCGGCAGCGGCGGGGTGGAGGTCGAAGGCGCCGAAGCGATTTTGCCAATCGGGGCCAAGCTCCGCCTGCATCCGCCGCTTGACGAAGGCGGCACCCATGGGCGGCGCGTCATTCTGCAGCTTTTGCAATTCCTCGGCATATTCGGGCGGTAGAATATCAGGCACGGTCGCCATCATCTGCGCGACCTTCATCATAGGCCCTTTAAGGCTGCCGAGCGCCTGGGCGAGCGCCGCGGCATTGCTCGCATGGGCGCCCCGCGCCCCGACGAGCTTTGCGCCCGCGATCCGCGCGGCAATTCCCCCGACGTTCGCGCCGACCTTGGCATAGCGCACGGCGCGGGCGGAAAAACGGTTCGATTCGTCATCTTGCATGGACGAGTCTCGGCAGATGGCAGCGCATGTTTCAAAAACCCTGGACCGTCCAGAGCCCTCATCCTGAGGAGGCCTGAAAGGCCGTCTCGAAGGACGAGGGCGGCTCCCGGCCCACTGGAATTCATCCTTCGAGACGCAGGCTTCGCCTGCCCTCAGGATGAAGATCGAGGCTTTTGAAACAAAAGTCTAACAAGAACTATGTCAGTCAGACGTTAATGCGGCGCAAGAGCGCTTCGAGTCCTTCGGGAAAAATAAGCTCGCCCGAGGCCGCGATCTCGTCCGCGCTCCACCATTTATGCGCAAGGATACCTGCACGTTCCAATTGCGTGAACCCGCTGGTGTCGGGCGAGAAATCCTCGACCCGAATCGCGAAATATTGTTCGACCGCGTAGAACCAGCTTGGGCCGAGTTCCATCGGAAATTCACGTGTAGTCACGACCGGCCCTAGATCGAGGCCCGTCAGTCCGGTCTCCTCAGTAAGTTCGCGGATCGCGGCCTGCTCAAAACTTTCCCCTGGCTCCAGACCGCCGCCGAGCGAAGCCCAGAATCCGTCAAATCCTTGCGCCACATAGCGCGGTGAAAAGTGCTTGGACGAATAAAGAAAGAGCAGAACTTCGCCGCGCGGATTGATGAGGAGAAGCCGTGCGGCCTCGCGGCGCGGGAGTGCAGATGGGTCATAGGGCAGGGGAAGCTTTCGCTCCATATCCTCCTTGGCCCAGCTCAAAAGCGACCATGAACCCGCTTCATAAGCGAGCCAGTTGGCCCCTGCATTGACGAGCGGATAATCGCGCTTGACCGCCAGCGTCTGGCCCATTGTCAAGCGACGAGCCATGTCAAGCACGCCGCCGTGGGTCACGACCAATATTGTCTCGCCGGGATGTTTCTGCGCGAGGTCCGTGAGCGCCGCCGCCACTCGCGCGGCAAAATCGCGCAGGCGTTCGCCGCCGCCGGGGAAGGCATGGGTGGGATCACGCAGCTGAAACCTTGCATAATCTTGCGGAAAGAGGGCCTGCGCCTCGGGATGGTTCAGCCCCTGGAAGTCCCCGAAATGACGCTCGCGCAAGGCGGGCATGGGCTCGACCGGCAAGGCAAGCTGCCGTGCGATTGGCGCCGCCGTCTGCAAGGTGCGCATGAGATCGCTGCTGTAGATTTTGTGGAACGTCCTCGCGGCGAGGTCCTGCGCCACGGCCTCCGCCTGCGCCTGACCCTTGGCATTCAGAGCTATATCCAATTGGCCTTGCAGCCGGCGTTCAGCATTCCAATTGGTCTCGCCATGGCGCACCAGACAAAATTGGGTTTGTGTCATATCTCTCGCTCGGCACCGCGATCCCAATGCGGGCTATGATCCAATGCCCAGAGAACTTGGCAAATTCATGTGAATCCAGCGCGTCAATTCACCTTCATCGATTTCGCCCGCCGCGAGGGCGAGAAAGACTGCCGTCGCCTGTTGGGGCGGAACCCTGAACTCGATGCCGTTGAGACCGAGAAAGACAAGGAACGCGGCAAAGGATGTCCGCTTGTTGCCGTCGATAAACGGATGATTGCGCGCTATGCCAAAGGCATAGGCAGCGCTGAGCGCCGCGAGATCCGTTTCGCCATAGGCAAATCGGTTTAGCGGGCGCGCCAGTGCAGATTCGAGCAGATTAAGGTCCCGCACGCCGTCCGGACCGCCGAACAGAGCCAATTGCTCGGCATGAATATCGAGGACGATGTCGAGATCGAGCCATATCGGCTCCTTCATTTTGCGAGCGCTTTGAACGTATCCGCATAGTCATGGAACGCGCGCCGCGCGATCTCCATGGCTTTTGCATGGCGCGGATCGTAGGGGCTGAGCTTCAGGCCGCGCTCGGTCTCTTCGACAATATGAAGCTTGTCGCCTTCCTTCAGCTTCAGCCGGGCCAGAAGTTCCTCTGGCAAGAGGAGGCCGAGGGAATCGCCGATTTTGCGGATGTGCAGAACCGTGTCTTCAGGGGCGGTTTGTTCGGCTTCACTCATGATGCACACCCCATGTTATACATCTCGTATAACATGGGTCGATCCAATCCCACAAACTAGAGTCAAGCCTGTCCCTCAAGCCCCTCCAATTCCGCGATCATGCCTTCGATCATCGAAAGCCCGATCTGCCAGAAGCTTGGATCGCGCGCATCGAGGCCGAAGGGCGCGAGGAGTTCGGAATGATGTTTCGTGCCGCCCGCCGAGAGCATCGCAAGATAGCGCTCGGCAAAGCCTTCGCGCGCGCCTTCATAGACGCCATAGAGCGAATTCACGAGACAATCGCCAAAGGCATAAGCATAGACATAGAAGGGCGAATGGATGAAATGCGGGATATAGGCCCAAAACGTCTCATATCCCGGCCCGAGCTTGATTGACGGTCCGAGGCTTTCGCCCTGAACGCTCAGCCAGAGATCGTTGATCTGATCTGCGGTCAATTCGCCATTGCGGCGCTCGGTGTGGAGCTTGCGCTCGAATGTATAAAAGGCGATCTGCCGCACGACCGTATTGATCATGTCCTCGACCTTGGCGGCAAGCATGGCGCGGCGCTCGCTCACATTGGCGGTCTTGGCGAGCAGAGCGCGGAAGGTCAGCATTTCGCCAAAGACCGACGCCGTCTCGGCCAAAGTGAGGGGCGTCGGGGCCATCAGCGCGCCATTGGGCCCCGCAAGCACTTGATGCACGCCATGGCCCAGTTCATGCGCCAGGGTCATCACATCGCGCGGCTTGCCCATATAATTCAGCAGAACATAAGGATGCGCGGAAGGGACGGTCGGATGCGCGAAGGCGCCGGGCGATTTGCCCGGGCGCACCGGCGCATCGATCCAATTCTTGTCGAAGAACTGCTCCGCGATCGCCGCCATCTCGGGCGAGAAGGCGCGGTAGGCGGTGAGCACGGTGTCCTGCGCCTCGCGCCAGCCGATGGTGCGCGTCGCGACCTTGGGCAGCGGCGCGTTGCGGTCCCAGTGCGGCAGCCGCTTCTTGCCGAACCAGCGCGCCTTGAGCGCGTAGTAGCGATGGGAAAGCCGCGGATAGGCCGCGCGCACCGCCTCGACCAGTGCATCCACCACTTCTCGCTCGACTCGATTTGACAAGTGACGGGCGTCGGCAACGTCGACGAAGCCGCGCCAGCGGTCGGAAATTTCCTTGTCCTTGGCGAGGACGTTGGTGATCAGCGCGAACGTGCGCAGACGCTCCTTGAAGGTCTTGGCGAGCGCCTGCGCCGCCGCCTTGCGCGTTGCCGCGTTCGCGTCCTGCAGGAGATTGAGCGTCGGCTCGATGGCGAGCGACTTCGCGCCGACCTTAAAGCGCAGGCCGGCAATCGTCTCGTCGAACAGCCGGTTCCACGCGGAATACGTGGTCACCGACTTCTCGTGGAACAGCTCCTCGATGCGGTCTTCCAGCTGATACGGCTTGTCCTTGCGGATGTCCTCGAGCCAAGGCCGATAATGGCCTAGGGCGGGCTCGCGCATGGCGGCTTCGAGCTTGGCGTCGTCGAGCCGATTGAGCTCGAGCACGAAGAACAGAAGATGGGTCGACGCCGCGGTGACGCGCTCCTGCACGTCGGCATAGAATTTGCCGCGCGCCGGATCGGCCGTGTCGCCGGCATGGACCAGCGCGGCGAACGAGATGAGGCGGCCGAGGAGATCGTCAAGCTGCTCGAAGCGCTGCACCGCTTCGGCAAGCTCTTGCGGCTTGTCGGTGAGCTGGGCCAGCCTGCCCTTGTAATTCTCGGCAAACGAGCGGCTTTCCGCATCGCCGCGATCGAGGTCGCGTTTGATCTGCGGGTCCTCAATGCCGGCATAGAGATCGGCCAGGTTCCACTCCGGCAGATGACCCAGGCGGGAGTCAGATTTCACTGCGCGGGCGGTGCGTTGCTTGGCAGGCATGAATTGATCTTTCTTCGGCGGAAAAGCGGCCGTTCCCCACGTCGCGGACGGTCGTTCCGGCTGGGAGGAATCAAGCAGCGGTCCGGACGCGCGAGCATCCGGGATGTCGAGGTTGCCTCGATATATTGTGGCCTACTCCCGGGGCAAGCGCCTCTCAGTTTGACCACGGGCCGCTCGTTTGCAACGTTTTAACCCGCAATTAAGCGCCCTCGGCGACAGTGCCAATTCGGTACATGGCGGTTCATCGAGGTCGCGTTGAAAGATTGGGAACATCCGCAAGAGCACGGCCTCCCGGAAACGGACGACGCTGGAGCGGCGCCATCACCGGCTGCCGAGCCGCCGGCCGCGGCGCTGATTTTGCTCGACGCCGCCGGCGCCATGCGCCCGCTCGAAGATATCGAGGCCGACGCGATTCGCTTCGCCATCGCCCATTACCGCGGGCACATGTCCGAGGTCGCACGCCGGCTACGGATCGGCCGTTCCACGCTCTATCGCAAGCTCGATGCGCTAGGCCTCGCCGCCGCGACCGCCGAAGCCAAACGCGCCCGTGGTATTGCGGTGACACCGCAAGCCAAAATTGAGCTCGCCTGAATCACACCGCGTTGTAAGCGGGTGACAGCGAGCCAAAATCGGACAAATTCGCCTGTCATATGTTGCCTCGCTCGGCAGATTCGAGTGAGCTCCCAGGTCGTGCGACCGGAGCTCGGTTACAAAGACGGGGACGCTGCCCTCGGCGATGTCCCTGCTGGAATTGGGAGGCGATGCAATGCGCGGCCCCGGTTACCTCTCGACGAGCGTGGCTCTTGCGTTGATGCTGGCAGCGCCGATCGGCGCGTTTGCCGATCCGCACGAGCCTGACGCAATTACGGCCGCCCCGCCGGCGACGCGGGCTGACCCGCCCGCCGCCGCCGCAGCGGCAAAGTCGGCCGCGCAGGCCGAATCGCCTGCCCCTGCCAAGGAATCGCCGGCTTCGGCGCAGCCAGCTGCAAGCGCGCCGGCTCCCACCGCGCCAGCGGTGAGCGAGGCACCCGCGCAAGCGAAGGATGCCGCCCCAGCGCCGGCCGCCGCTGTCGCCGCCGAGCAGGCCGCTCCTCCCGATCCGCTGGCCTCGCTTGATCCGGCGGACCGCGCGGTGGCGGAAAAGATCCGCGACCTGTTTCTCGGCAAAGCCGACAAGATTTTCGCCGGCAAAAAAGAGAGCGCAGCGATCGAGGCGTTCTACCAGCGCCGCAATCTACTGCCGCTGTGGCTCGACAAGGGCATCGAGAATGCGCGCGCCAAGGCGGTCGCTGCACGCTTGAAACAGGCCGATGCCGACGGGCTCGAGACTGCCGACTACAGGGCGCCGAATTTTGCCGGGTTGAGCGCGGAGGCTTTGGCGGAAGCCGAGCTCAAGCTGACCGAGACGGTGCTCACCTTCGCGCGCCACCTGCAGGCGGGGCGCTTTCCCTATCCGCGCGTGAGCAACAACATCGAGCTGCCGCAGGCACCGCCTGACACGGCTGATGTTCTCGGCAAGATCGCCGACGCCGCAGACGCCGGCAAGGCGCTCGACGCGTTCAGCCCGCCGCATGAGGAGTACAAGAAGCTCAAAGCCATGCTCGCGCAGATGCGCGGCAAGCCGGTCGCCGGGAAGGAGAAGGAGATCGCCGACGGAGCGCTGCTCAAGCTCAACCCGAAGGCGCCGATGGAAGACCCGCGCGTGCCGCTCCTACGCGAGCGGCTGGGACTTTCCGGCGCTGCGTCCGATCTCAAATATGACGCCAAGCTTGCTGACGCGGTGAAGAAATTCCAGCGCGCCAACGAACTGCCGGTCACCGGCAATCTCGATGCACGCACCATCAAGGAGCTCAACGGTCCGCCCCACGACAAGCAGATCGACACGATCATCGTGAACATGGAGCGCTGGCGCTGGTATCCGCGCGATCTCGGCGCCGCTCACGTGGTCGTCAACCTGCCGGACTACACGCTGAAAGTGGCGCACGACGGCAAAGAGGTCTGGTCCACCCGGATCGTGATCGGCAAGCCAACCATGCCGACGCCGCTGCTCAGCGAAACCATGAAATACATCACGATCAATCCGACCTGGAACGTGCCGCCGTCGATCGTGCAGAACGAATATTTGCCGGCGCTGGCGCAGGATCCCACGGTGCTGCAGCGCATGGGCCTGCGGCTTGTCTACAACCGCGACGGCAGCGTGCACATCTATCAGCCGCCGGGCGAGGCCAACGCGCTCGGACGCATCCGCTTCAATTTCCCGAATCGCTTCCTGGTGTACCAGCACGATACGCCGGACAAGCAGCTGTTCGGGAACGATACGCGCGCCGACAGCCATGGCTGCATGCGGGTGCAGGACCCGGCCAAATACGCCGAGGTGCTCCTGAACATCGCGCGGCCGAGCGAGAACTGGACCGTGGACAAGATCAAGCGGATGTTCGGAACCGCCGAACAGGACATCCAGCTGCCCGCGCCGATCTGGGTGCACCTGACCTATCAGACCGCGTTCGTGGATGACGCCGGCAAGCTGCAGATGCGCCGCGACGTCTATGGTCAGGACGGCCGCCTGCTTGCGGCGATCAAGAGCGAGCGCGGTACGATCGAGTCGCCGCAGGAGCGCAAGCACGAGCGCGAGCTGGTCGCATCGGGGTCGCCAGGGCGGCGCGTGCTGGGGCCGCCGCAAAGCGTCTTTTCCTTCTTCGGGGCGCTGTTCGGCGGCGGTCGTCCGCCAGGGCGCCCCGTGCCGCCGCGCCCCATCTACCGGTGATCGCGAACCTCTGCCGAGCGCCGCGGCGCGCCCGCTAACGGTTTCTTTTCACTGCGCTAAGTCTGGCAATCTTTCGCCATAGTCGGCTGTCACGTTTTCCGCATCGGGGGGGACGGGTGCGCCGATCGCGCGTTGCCCTTCCCTAATTAACAGTGCGTTAGCCGTATCGGCCGCGGTCTTGTGCCGCGGCGAAGAGCGGAGCTTGCGACCGGCGGCACGCCGCCGACGTGGGCGACTGACGCAATGAATGCGGGAATGGGACGTGACGGTCGACGCCACGCGCAGGATCGCCTCGCTTTCGCGTTCGGCTCGGGCGGCGGGCTGCTGCAGCATCGCCGCGCTGCTCGTTTTCTTCGGCTGCCAAGGCCTGCAGAACGCGGCCGCCGACGGCGAGACCCGCACGATCTCGCTCCATCACATGCACACCGACGAAAATCTCACCGTCACCTACAAGGTGAACGGCCGCTACGACGAGCAGGCGCTGGCCAAGATCAATCAGGTGTTGCGCGACTGGCGCGAGGACCAGACGGTCCAGATGGATCCGCACCTGATCGATCTGCTCTGGGAAGTGCACCGTGAAACCGGCTCCAAGGAGGCGATCTGGATCGTGTGCGGATACCGCTCGCCCGCCACCAATTCCATGCTGCGGCGGCGCTCGAGCGGGGTTGCCCAATTCAGCCAGCACATGCTCGGCAAGGCGATCGACTTCTACATTCCCGGCGTGCCGCTCGATCAACTGCGCGCGGCCGGCCTGCGGGCGGAGCGCGGCGGCGTCGGCTACTACCCGACCTCGGGCTCTCCGTTCGTGCATATCGACACCGGCAGCGTGCGCCATTGGCCGCGCATGCCCGAAGCGCAGTTGGCGAGCGTGTTGTCGAAAGGGCCGCTGGGCGGCCGCGGTGGTTCCGATGCGAAAGGCACGGCCGTGGCTCAGGCGGACAGCCAGGGCGGGGTGTCCGGCTTTTTTGCCAGACTGTTCGGCGGCGGCAAGAACGATCGCGAGGACGATACGCACAACGCGGCCCAAACGACGCTGGCCAAAGCAAGCGCGCCGACGCGCAAAATTACCGCGCGGCTACTGCCCGAAACAGGCAGCGAGAAAACAGCCGCCGCGCCGGAACCGCGCAGCGACAAGATCGCTGCTGCCACGAATGTGAAGGCGACGGCCGCGGCGGTCACCTCTGAGGCTCAGGCCAAAGCCAAGCCAGCGCGCGTGGCACAGACAACCAATCCCATACGGGGCAATGTGTCGGCGAACGACATCATCAACGAGCGCGGCTATTGGCAAGGACTGCCGGGCAGCGACGCGGCAGATGCGACGCAAGCCGGCGCGACGCGCGCGACGGCCAATCCGCGCCGTGCGGCGAGCGTCACCCTGGCGAGCGCCGAACCTGCGACGACCCTGACGGTTTCACCGTGGGCGAGCATCGATCGCAACGCGGCGGAGGTGATGCCCAGCGCTCTCGCCTACGCCTCGGAAGCCTCGCCCATCGCAGCGCGGGCGACGCCGATTGCTGCGGGAGTGCCGCGCGTGGTCGCGGCCGCCGCGCCGTCCGAAGCCGTTGCCGCGGTAAAACGCAGTGACGACGAACCTGCGGCCGTTCCGGCGCAGACGCGACACACCAGCGTGGTCCGGGTCGGCGATCGCTTCAACGATCCATGGATGCGGGCGATGATGGTAAGCCCGAGCGCGCACAATTTCATGCGCACCACGCTTTACGGGCTGCCCGATTTCCGCAATCTGCGGAGCCACATGTACAAGCCGGCCGCGACCGTGGCGATGACGTTCTCGGACGATCCGTATCTCGGCATCACGACGGAAAAATTCGCCGGGAGCGCCGTGGTCTTCATCTCGACGGCGACGTTCAACCCGCGCACCGCGGCGCTGCGATAAGGCTGACCCGGAGGGGGGTCGGTGGGGGCGTGACACCGCAGGTCGGGGCAACCTGACCTGCGGTGCACTTTTCACAGATCAGATGTCAGAATCGTAGCGCGGATGGAGCGGAGCGAAATCCGGGATTCTCCTCGACATCCCTGGGTTTCGCCATAGCGCGTCGAAGACGCGCGTAAACGCGCTTTAGGCTCAACCCAGGCTACAGCATGCCCAGCGCAAGCATGTAGGTTTCGAGGATCGTCTCGTGCTCGCGCCGCTCGTCGACGTCTTGTTTGCGCAGCCGCACGATGGTGCGCAGCGCCTTGACATCGAAGCCGTTCGTGCGGGCTTCGGCGTAGACGTCGCGAATGTCGTCCGCGATCGTCTTCTTCTCTTCCTCCAGCCGTTCCACGCGTTCCACGAAGGCTTTCAGATGCTCCTTGGCAAAGCGGGAAGCGGGCGGTTCGTCTTTGGCGGCGGCGGCCGTGGCCATCGAATCTCCTCCCATGACTCGCAGGCGCAGGTTTCAGGAGGCAAGGCTTCAAGGTCAAGGCGAGCGGCCAATCATCCCCGGAGTACACAGGGCGCGACGGCCCCCCTGCCGAACCGGCGCGCTCGGGATCACGGGCGGGTTGACAAGTGCGGATGATTCGCAGCGGGCGGGCTCACGTTCCGGTGCGCGCTGCGTCAGTGCTTGTGACCGCCCCCGGCGAACTTTGCCTGTTGGTCGGCCGAAGCTTCCTTTTGATGCTTGGCTTTCCATTCTTCGTAAGGCATGCCGTAAATGACCTCGCGGCTTTGCTCCTTGCTCATCGATACGCCGCGCGCGTCTGCCGCATCCTTCATCCAGTTCGACAGACAATTGCGACAAAAGCCTGCGAGATTCATGAGATCGAGGTTCTGCACGTCGGTGCGGGTGCGCAGATGCTCGACGAGGCGCCGGAAAGCGGCCGCTTCGAGCTCGGTGCGGGTCTTGTCGTCCATGGCCGATATCCCTCAGCTGGTGCGATCAAGATAGTGGCGCGCGGACGGCCTTGCCACCGGCAAATGCCCGCCGATCGTGACAGCACCGCCACGGTTTTAAATTTACGACGGCAGGGGTACGGCGGATGGCGGCGGTCCGCCTAAACTGCGCAGCACGGCGGATGAATCGAGGTCAATGCAGAGCATGCGGGCGTCGCCGCGCCAGTTTCTAGAAGGCCTGTTCCGCACGGCGGTCGCCGCGGCGCAGCCGGTGAACTGCGTGCCCACGTACTTGCCGCCG
>Ga0182033_10001963_pt1 | contig 10402 bp, 9 predicted proteins | sample tim00Cox0000000H_FD_125968 | JGI IMG/M metagenome (GOLD analysis project Ga0182033, IMG submission 125968) | Lab enrichment of tropical soil microbial communities from Luquillo Experimental Forest, Puerto Rico - timezero.00C.oxic.00.000.00H | ecosystem: Environmental > Terrestrial > Soil >...
ACAAAGCTGCATCGGCCTCGCCCTGCTTCGGGTCTGCCGATGCGAGCAACTTGTCGATCTCAGCTCCGCCACCGGCCGCGGCTGCGGGCTTTCCGCCTTCGGCGGGCTTTTGCTCCGCGCCAGCGGTTGGAGCGCCTCCGGCGGGTGCCTGAGGTAGCGGCGGCGGGTTGTCGTTCTTGCTACGCAGGAACAGGAGCACGTCGGCGCGCTCCTTTGCATCGGGCAGGCCTGGGAACAGCGCCATCTTGGTTCCGGGCACGAACGCGCCGGGGTTGGTGATCATGGCGTTGATCTTGGCGTAGTCCCAATTTCCGAGCTCGCCGGCCTTCGCCTTAAGCGCGTCGGAATATTCGTAACCTTCATGCGAGGCGACCTTCCGGCCGAATACGCCGTAGAGATTGGGTCCGATCATGTTCGGACCGCCCTTGTCGAAGTTGTGGCAGATCGAGCATTTCTTCGCGACGTCGGCGCCGTGCGACTCGTTCGCGCTCGCAAGCAGCGTAGCAAGCTCAGTCTCGCCACCGCCTCCGGCGGGCTTCTTCTCTTTGGGCTTTTGCTCTGCGACCTCGGGCTTATGCTCTTGGAATGCGATATTCACGATGGTCTTGGTGCCGAAGAACAGAAGCAAGGCACCGAGCACGGCCATCGCGATCTGATTCAGGCGGTAATAATCCATGATCCTCAATCCCCCCAGCAGGGCTACTTGCCGCGTAGCTCTTGCGATGGGGCGCGAGACTATAGGGCGTATGCGCTTGTTGCAACTCGGACATCCGCGTCGCGCCCATTGTCGCGCTGGACCCTATCCCGTGCTACCTGACGCCTATCATGGACTGCCTGATCGTCATCCCGGCAAGGCTGAAAGCGACGCGGCTGCCCGATAAGCCTATGGCGGATATCGCGGGCGAGCCGATGATCGTCCATGTCTGGCGGCGGGCGGTCGAGGCCGATTGCGGTCCGGTCGTGGTCGCAACCGACTCTGAGGCGGTGCGGGATGCGGTCCTTCTCGCCGGCGGTAAGGCCCTGATAACGCGACCAGATCATCCGAGCGGCTCCGACCGGGTATTCGAAACCATCGAGAAATTCGACCCGAGGGACGCCTTCGAGGTGGTGGTCAACCTGCAGGGAGACTTGCCCACGCTCGATCCTCACCTCGTGCGAAGCTGCCTCACCGCGCTCCGCGAGCACGACGCCGACATCGCCACCCTCGCCGCGGCCATCAGGCGCGAGGAAGAGCGAATCGACCCGAACGTGGTGAAGGTAGTGGGCTCGCCGCTCAAAGGCGGGTCGGTGCTCCGCGCGCTCTATTTCACGCGTGCCACTGCGCCTTACGGCGAGGGCCCGCTCTACCACCATATCGGCATCTACGCTTACCGGCGGCAGGCGCTTCAGCGCTTCGTGTCGCTGCCGCCGTCGCCGCTCGAGCTCAGGGAAAAGCTCGAGCAGCTCAGGGCGCTCGAAGCGGGCATGCGCGTCCATGTCGGGCTCGTTGACACTGTCCCGCTCGGTGTCGATACTCCGGCCGACCTTGCGCGGGCGCGTGAGCTTTTCAAGTCCCACCGCTGACCTCGCCCGCTTTCCCAAGCCGATGAAGAGATCGCATTCGAATAGAATCGCCTTCCAAGGCGAGCCGGGAGCCAATTCGCATCTCGCCGCGCGTGACGCCTACCCGCGCATGGAGGCGATTGCCTGCCCGACTTTCGAGGATGCAATCGCCGCGGTGAAGACTGGCAAGGCCGGGCTCGCCATGATCCCGATCGAGAACTCGGTGGCTGGCCGCGTCGCCGACATCCACCACCTTCTGCCGCATTCCGGGCTGCATATCGTCGCCGAGCATTTCGAGCGCGTGCGCCATCAGCTGCTCACCCTTCCCGGTGTTAAGCTGTCCGAGCTCAAGACGGTCCACAGCCACATAATGGCGCTCAGCCAGTGCCGCAACGCGATCCGCGCATTGAAGCTAAAGCCAGTGGTCGAAGCCGACACGGCCGGGGCCGCGCGTCATTTGCGCGAGACCGGCGACCGCAGTGCCGGAGTGATCGCGTCGAAGCTCGCCGCCGACATCTACGGGCTCAAACTGGAAAAGGCCGATATCGAGGATGCGGAGCACAACACCACCCGCTTCGTCGTTCTTTCCGCCAAGCCAGTTAAAGCGCGCGCGGGCCACGGCCCCATGATTACGAGCTTCGTGTTTCGCGTTCGCAACGTGCCTGCCGCGCTCTACAAGGCGCTCGGCGGTTTCGCCACGAACGGAGTCAACATGACGAAGCTCGAGTCCTACCAGCTCGAAGGCTCGTTCAACGCCACCATGTTCTACGCCGATATCGAAGGTCATCCCGGCGAGCGGCCGGTCAAGCTCGCCATGGAGGAGCTTCACTTCTTCTCGAGCGAGGTGACAGTGCTTGGCACCTATCCTTCTAGCCCGTTCCGCGCCGAGCTCAGGGCTTTGTAGGGCTGACCGCCTCGGTCGGGAATCTTTACGCCGGCTTGGCAGTAAAGAGTTGGCACCAGCCGCTTGCGCTGATCGGGTCTGCGACCACTTTGCAGGATGCGGGCGCTACGAACTGGACGCAGCCAGAGCATTGCTGCCCATCCTTCGGCTGATCCTGATATTTGGCGGCCTCATGCGTGAGCTTCTGCTGTGCGAACAGGTTCTGCGTCATCGCGTTGGTTGAGACGATAGCGCCGGCGATCAACGGCACGCTCTTCAACAACGAGCGGCGGCAAACGCCTTGTTTGGTCGAGCTTAAGGGATTGGCCATGCGAGCACTCCTTTCATCGCCCAGAAATGAAGCGAGTCTCGCGCGAAAGAACCTTTAGCTTACCTCGAAGGTTCCGCCGCCCCTCTTCGATAACCGACCTTGGTGCTTGCGCCAGGCGCCAAGACTGTTGGGGCATTAAGGCTCGAAATATCGCGAGCGAAGACGAACTCGCGCTGGACCTGCCTTCCGTGCCTGATCTCCTGCCCGACCGGCTTGAAACCGAGCTGGGGCAATGCGCCGGCCTCCCTTGTCTACTTTGGTCTCGACCTGAATCTGTCTGAGCGCAGGGTCGAGCGTGAAGCAACCTGGAATGGATTTCCAGGGTTTTTGCGGGGACGGGTTGCCACGTGGGGCCTTATCGCCGATATACTACCGAGGGAGGTTGGCGGCAGGCGCGTCCCTCGCCAACCGGGTCAGGTCCGGAAGGAAGCAGCCCTAACGAGCGTTTCGCGGGTTGCTCGTCCAGCCTCCCACCAATCACGGCCCTTTTCATCAGCGCCATCGACTCATTCCGCAGTCTGTTAGCTTTATCGGCATTGCCTGCAGTGACGGCAGTGCGGACCCTCGACTCGATGTCGTTGATAGCGTGCTTCGCGGCGTAGGCTTCCAGCTTCTTGCGGAATTCGGCCGCGGCGCTCAATCAGGAACCTCAATCTCAACGACTGCCGGTCCATGTCTTCACCCGCGCTGCGTCGTCATATCCGGGAATCGAGCGTAGAAGCGCCACAGCCTGTTACAGCGAATATTGATGTAGATTATTACTTGGCTCGAGTAATTTTAGATGTATCTTTGGGCTACTAGATAGCTCAGCGAATCGTCTCCCATGCGATTGCCCTCGTGAGTTTTTCAGCTTGGCGGCCTGCCAGGATTGTGTGCCGCCAACTTGGCTCCCCAAGGCAGATTCCCTTTCGTTACCCAAGCGTCGCAGCCTTCTTGGCCGAGAGTTACGGCCTAGTCTTGGGGGTCGGCTCTGGGCCTTTTTCCTGGGGCACTTGCCAGATCACCAAGTGACAGTCAGCCGCACATGCCTTCCCAAAATCGGTCGCTGCTGAATGGCACAGAATCTCGGATCCACCCATGTCCAAGATCGGACCGATAGCTTTCGCTACAGCAATTCTGCTCGCTCCAGTGGGCTTCGCTGGCAACACGATTGTCCTCACTTGCGAGGGAACGTTCACGAAAAATACGGGAGCAAACGAGCGCGACGCTGGTGAGACCATCGTCATCGACTTGGAAGAAGGTATCGTGAAATGGCGCTCTCACGATTTTCCAATTACTGGGGCGGAGGGAAACTTCATTACCTTTGGCAACGAATTAGAAGTTGAAACAAAAAAAGAGCACGGCAAGTGGACCGCCGGAACCATAGATCACGTTGCAGGGAAAGCTTCTATTACAGAAGAAGAGTTTCGCGACTACGCAACATCGTACACTAAGCAGGACTACCAGCTCACCTGTAGGAAGTGAAAGACAGATCGGCGCGCTGACTATTCAGTCGGGTCGGTCGAAAGCACCAACGCCCCTTGGAAGTGCAACATAGAGGCTATTGTTTGGGGGCTGCCCAGGGCTTCTTTCAAGTAGCGCTGCGATTTGTCACGGGGTGAAGCCAGCCGCAGAAAACTTCCAGAAATGTGTCGCGGCTACATATGAGTGTTGTGTCCACCCGCACTGAGATTTTTCAGATGCGCAAAGCCATACTTCTCGTTTGCATTTACTTATTCGGCTGCGCCTCAGCGCACCATTGGGAAAAAGCCGACAGCGCGGGCAAAATTGAATCTACTCAGGATGCCGAGGCTCTCAGAAAGACGCTTACTGACTGTTTAGCGAACGCTTCAGGGAAAGGGCAAGATTTGGACACCATGTTTGGTTCTAAAAGCGCTCAAGCAGTATTTGAGAAATGCATGCACGACAAGGGCTATACACAGAGCTGATTGCAGGTTCCGGGAAAAACGATAGGCCTGTTTTTATGTCGAGCTATTCAGTTGGGTCCGTCGAAAGCACCAACGCCCTAGCAGAGTCGCCCCGCGTTTATGTTGCACCTCGACCGTATGTTTATCCTCGGGCCCGGGTCCGTTAGCAAAATCGGTCTGGCGTCGGCCAAAAACCAACGCCTTCGTTTACCCAAGCGCGCGCGCTATCGTTGGCGCACATTGCGAGTCCCGAACCTACCGTTGGGGCAGATCGCACCCGATCTAGACTGCTTATGATCGGGCAAAGCCGCTAAAGTTCGCTCGCGTAGCGTGTCAATATCGATCACGCCTTCACGTGCAACCTCTACGAGCTTCCGAATCACTTTGTCGCTTAGTTCGCGAGCCTCATTGGGATCAACCACGCGTTTACCTTGGTTGAGCACTCCCCAAACCGACCTATGGGCTCGATATATGGTCATCATATCGACAGGTCTGATGTACTTCTTTGCTGAACGCATAGCCCCCTCCGTTACTCACAACTAGGGCAGGGAACTTTCACCACCGGCGACGCCCTTAACTATCATTCCGGTGGACAGCCGTAGCTTCAGGTTTTTCAGCCAATGAGTGGGAGGCTCCCGCCTCTATTTCAGGGGCGGAAGTGGCTGAGTTACAACGGCCTGATTGTGATGGAAGAAGCAGCCTCCCAGTGGAACCAAAGCCACCGAGAGGACCGCCAGGATGGCGATCATACGCATTACAAGACCCCGCTACGCAAAACTACGCCCGCCTAAGAAGCACGTTTCCGGCCCCGATTGGTGACGAAATTACAACAGTAAAAAAATGACTTCGGGGAACTACACAATCCACCCAAGCTCGCGCGCCTTCTCGTTGGCCGCGGTCCAGGCGCGGGCGCGAAATGTAAACTTGCTGATCGGAGAGTTCTTGTCGTCGCGAAGATCTGACGAAAGAAGCCAGGGCTCACCCCGCTTGCGGTAGGTGACCGAATAGCTTGTCCCAGGCATAGTCACGATGATGGCGTCGTCCACGACAGAGACGCGCAGGTCTGAGCCGTTGTCCTCCTCTTCCATTGCGCGATCATAGCATTGTACATGCAGGGACGAGTCGAGACGCATTGCCAGCAACATAGCCAAGCTGGGAAAGCTACTCGTCAAGGGGTAATCCGAATTTGGCGCGCCTGCCGTGGATTTTCGTAGATCATGCTTCTTTCACACTCCCTTGAAGGTTGCGGCCGCCAAAAGCACCAAATAGCCAACAAGCAGGACCAAATATCCGCCAGTGGGAAGGGGGATTGGCATCGATATCTTTGCGTAGACGAGAGCGCGAAGCACCACAGAGATAACGGCCAACGCAATCGAGATGTAGAAGATCATTTGTGTGGGTTGAGTAAGGCGCGTCGTATCCCCCTTTTCTAAAAGCCCATTATCGGGACGATGCAGTTTAGCACCGTGGGGCTACTCTTGATTTGTCCGCTCGGCAATTCTTAGGGAAAACACGCCGGTACCTCGGAGAGGTAAGCCAATGAGACTAATTCTGAAGGCGCTAGGCGCAGTCTTTGGTGTCCTGGCCTTAGCGGCTTTTATGGGGGCGGCGATTGGTTTAGGTGCCGAAGTTATTCACTGGATTGAGACGGGCACCTGGGAGGTGGGGCAAACTCTTGCAGATGCTTGGCCTGCCCTACCCGAAAGAATAGCTGCGCTGAAATGGGCGGGGCGCGCAACGCATCGCTCTATGGGTTTCGGCCCAGTCACTTACTTTGGTCTATGCAGCACTTGCGGTCGTCTGGCTGCTACTGTGGTTCCTCGTTGTGGAGCTTAGGGTCGAGTGAAGCGAGAACGGCAGACGCCGCGCGGAAGCGCGTGGGCACAAAAGAAACCGACGCCGAAACCCTCACGACCGAGTTTAAGTCAGCGTGGTAACATGAACGAGGTTAGAGGCTAAAAAATGTCGGCAAAGCCTGAAAAGTTGCTACCAAAATCTAGCTTGCTCGTCCAGCCTCCCACCTCGCCTTAAAGCGTTATAGTGCGTACCGGGCGCATCCCCTTGGCGCCGGTTGATGTAGCCTTCGCGTGAAAGTCCCGCCCGTCCATGGCCGAAGTCGAAGATCGAGAAAAAAGCGCGTGGAAGTCTGACGCCAAGTGCAAGGCCGATGGCGCCCCGCCGCGCGTCTCCGAGTCTGCCGCGGCGAGCCCCACTGCACTTGCCCGCAAATACAGGCCCAAGGTCTTTGCCGAGCTGATCGGCCAGGACGCAATGGTGCGTACGCTCAAGAACGCGTTTGCCTCGGGGCGGATTGCGCAAGCCTACATGCTCACCGGCGTGCGCGGCGTCGGCAAGACCACCACCGCCCGGCTCATCGCGCGTGCGCTGAACTACGAGACGCCGAGGGTTGCGGCTCCCACCCTCGACATGACCGAGGAGGGCGGGCATTGCCGCGCCATCCTCGAGAGTCGGCATCTCGACGTGATCGAGATGGACGCGGCGTCCCACACCGGCATCGACGATATCCGTGAGCTGATCGACAGCGCGCACTACAAGCCGAACACCGCCCGCTACAAGGTCTACATCATCGACGAGGTGCACATGCTGTCGAAGCAGGCCTTCAACGGCCTGCTCAAGACGCTAGAAGAGCCTCCGGAGCACGTGAAGTTCATCTTCGCCACCACAGAGGTGCGCAAAGTTCCGGTGACGGTACTCTCGCGTTGCCAGCGCTTCGACTTGAGGCGCATCGAGATCGAACAGCTCACGCAACACCTGGCGCATGTCGTCGAGCAGGAGGGAGCCAAGACTGATCCCGCCGCGCTTGCGCTGATCGCCCGCGCGAGCGAAGGCTCGGTACGCGACGCTCTCTCGATTCTCGATCGCGCCATCGCTTTCGGCGGGGGCCAGATCGAGGCCGAGGCGGTGCGCGGTCTCCTGGGTCTTGCCGACCGCTCGCGCATCTTCGACCTGCTCGAGACGGTGCTGTCCGGCGATGCCGGCGGTGCGCTCCGCGCGCTTTTAGAGCTCACCAGAGATGGCGCAGAGCCCGGCCAGGTCATCGCCGACCTGGCCGATGCCGTGCATGCCGTGACTCTGGTAAAGGCCGCGGGAAAGGAGAGCGCAGACCCTGCCGCCAGCGAGGCAGAGAGAACACACGCCGCAAGCCTTGCCGAGCGCCTGCCGATGCCGGCGCTTGCCCGCGCTTGGCAGATGCTGCTGAAAGGACATGAGGAGGTGCGGGAGAGCCCGCGTCCGCACGCCGCTGCCGACATGATTCTGGTCAGGCTCGCTTATGCCGCAGACCTGCCGTCGCCGGCCGATCTTGCCCGCCGCTTGCAGGATGGTGCCGGTGCAGGCGCCGGCACTCACGCACCTGCCGGTGGAGCTTCCAAGCCTTCAGGGAAGCCAGCTCACGCAGAGACCGAAGTCCCGCTTGCCTTTGATCGCGGCGACGACCAACAGCCGGAGCCTCGCGAGACCACCCCTGAGCTCAAGAGCTTCGACGACGTGGTTGCGCTCGCCGAGGCCAAGCGCGACCTGAAGCTCAAGCACGCGTTGCTCGAGCAGGTGCGGCTCGTGCATTTCAAGCCGGGCAACATCGAGGTCAATCCTCTGCCCCAGGCGCCTCGGGACCTCACGCAGGAACTGACGCGCAAGCTCAAGGCCTGGACCGGCCGCGTGTGGATCGTGGCGGTGAGCGACGAGAAGGGGGCAGAGCCGCTTGGCGTTCAGCGCCGCGAGAAAGAGGCGCGCGAGATCGAGGCGATCCGCCAGCACCCGGCGGTGAAAGAGGTGATGCAGCATTTCCCCGGCGCCCGCATCGCAGCGGTGCGGCCGACCATAGGGCCCGAGACGGAGGCCGAAGCGACAGACGAGCCTGAGCTTAAAGAGGACGGCGCCACGCGATGAAGAACTTCTCGCAGATGATGAAGCAGGCGCAGGAGTTGCAGGGCCGCATGGCTGAGATCCAGGCGGAGATGGAGCGTACGCGCATCGAGGGCCGCTCCGGCGGGGGCTTGGTGGTGGTGACGCTCACAGGCAAGGGCGACATGGCCGGTGTCAAGATCGACCCGTCTCTGTTCAAGCCTGAGGAAGCCGAGATCCTTGAAGACCTCATCGTCGCCGCGCACAACGATGCCAAGAACAAGGTCGAGGAGGCGATGAAGGAGAAGATGAAGTCGCTCACCGGCGGTCTTCCCCTTCCTCCCGGCCTCAAGCTGTTTTGATGGCCAAGGTTGCGGCAGGGCCGGAGATCGAGCGGCTGATCCAACTGCTTGCGCGGCTGCCGGGGCTCGGTCCTCGCTCAGCGCGCCGCGCAGCGCTCGCCCTCGTCAAGAAGAAGGAGCAGCTGCTAGGCCCGCTCGCAACGGCGCTTGCCGAGACGCGCGACGCCATTCTCACCTGCGAAACCTGCGGCAATATCGACACGCAAAGCCCCTGCACGCTCTGCCGCGATCCTGGCCGCGACCGCTCGCTCATTTGCGTGGTGGAGGAGGTGGGCGACCTCTGGGCGCTCGAGCGCGCCGGTGTGCTCAACGGCCTCTACCACGTGCTTGGCGGCACGCTGTCGCCACTCGACGGCGTCGGCCCCGACGACCTCTATATCGCCAAGCTGATCGAGCGCGCACGAGACCCCGGCGTCAAGGAGGTGCTGCTCGCGCTGAACGCCACTGTCGAAGGGCAGTCCACCGCGCATTACCTGATGGACCACCTCGCCGGATGCAGCGTCGCGGTCTCGCGCCTCGCGCATGGCGTGCCGATTGGCGGCGAGCTCGACTATCTCGACGAGGGCACCCTTGCCGCCGCGGTCAAAGCCCGCAGATCTATGTAGCGGCTGCCTTTTCCGATTGACCGTACCCATCGGCCGCAAGGAACCAAGCCTAAGTGCTGCACATTTTCACGTCGGCAGTCGGAGTCGCTCCAACGTAATGAAAAACGCGGGGCGCCTATCGCGCCCCCCTTCGCTAGCTCTTAGCCGCGTCAGGCTGAACTCTCCGCAAGATGCTCCGAGCGCTCGATCTCCGCGAAGTCCTCGCGCTTGATCAGCACCCACAGAAGCGCCAGGCCCGGAAGGGCCGCCGCGGCGCATAGCGCGAAGAACAGTACCCACCCGGTGGCCTCAGCCATGTAGCCGGTAACCGAAGCGAGCGTAGTGCGGCCGAACGAGGCGAGCGCGGTCAAAAGCGCAAATTGCGTCGCGGTATACGCCGGGCTGGTACACAGCGCCGAAAGGTAGGCCACGAACACCACAGTGCCGATCGCGCTCGTGAAATTCTCCGTTGAGATGGCGATGGCCAGCGCGGTGTGGTTGACCCCCACCGAGGCAAGCCAGGAGAAGGTGAAATTCGCCACCGCCTGGAGTACGCCGGCAATTAGCAGTGCGCGGGAGACTCGCAGGGTGCGCGCGAGCAGCCCTCCTTCCCCGCCGCCGACAAGCGAGGCGATCAGCCCGATGCCCTTAACGATTGCGGCGTAGCTCGCCTTGTCGAAGCCGATATCGAGCACGAACGGCCCGGTCATGACCCCAGCAAAGGTGTCGGTCAGCTTATAGAAAATGACGAAGACCAGGATCAGCAGCGCATCGTGCTTGGAGAAAAAATCTGCGAAGGCAGCATAGGCCGCGCGGAAGAAGCGGAACAGCGGATTGCCTTGCCGCTCGCCGAGCGCCTCGGCTTCTGCTTCGCCCTCCTTTTCGCGCGGCTCCTTGGCGAGCAGCGCCGCGATCAGGCCGATCACGAT
>Ga0182033_10001964_pt1 | contig 10402 bp, 9 predicted proteins | sample tim00Cox0000000H_FD_125968 | JGI IMG/M metagenome (GOLD analysis project Ga0182033, IMG submission 125968) | Lab enrichment of tropical soil microbial communities from Luquillo Experimental Forest, Puerto Rico - timezero.00C.oxic.00.000.00H | ecosystem: Environmental > Terrestrial > Soil >...
ACGCAGCGGGAAGCCCTCGATGCAGCTGTCGAATTTCCGCGCCAACAGCAGCGCGGTATCCAAGGCCGATATCATCGTCGGACTTTGCTCGGTCGGAACGAGAATAGTTTTCATGCGCGCACGCGCCCCGCTCATTCGTAGCCGAAGTCAGCCGTTCCCGGCAGTCGGTCCCGGCAGTCGTTTCCAATAAGTCGTTGCCAGTCAGCCGTTCGCTTCAGCCGTTCCCCTGGGCGTGGTCCCGCGGCCGGGATCTTATGGCGCCCATTGTAATCGTAATACTGCCGCGCCGGTTAAAAACGGACAAGCGGCTCCCTCCAGGAAATTGCCAGGATAAAACGATGTTAAAGCAATCATTTGCTAAAATGTTGGCGATTCGCCGCGCGCGGAAGCCCGCCCGCGGGTGAATGACGGGGCTACCGCAATGCGCAATTATGGCATTACGCAAATATCCAATGCACGCATTGTTATGATTTGTCCCAATTGCGGTCAGGAAAATTCGGAGTTCGCCGAGGCCTTGCGCGGGATGCGCTTTTACGCCTGTACGGGAGACGGCTGCGACTACAGCTTCGACCTCGCTGGTCCCGGCAAGCGCGTCGGCAGTTCTCTGGCCGCGGCATGCAAGAAGTTCTATGCCGCTTTCTACGCGGTGCGCGGGCAGGGCGCCCGATAGTGCCGCGGATGCGAACTTCGGGTTCAAAATCAGCACTACTGCGATCGCGTTGCTAGTGTTCTTATCGATTCCGAAATTCGTACGCGGGAGTCTTTAGGCGCCATCGCATCGCTCGCGCCGCAACCGGCGCGGCTGCATAGGCAGAGCGCTCCGTCGCGGTGGAGGATGGATCCATGAAGCTGCACTGGTCGCCGCGATCGCCGTTCGTGCGCAAGGTTATGATCGTCGCTCATGAGCGCGGTTTGCTCGGTCGCTTGCAATGCGTGCGCACCGTCGCGGCGATGACCACGCCGCATGCGGCGCTAATGCGGGACAATCCGTTGTCGAAGATTCCAACGCTCGTGCTCGACGACGGCATGGCGCTCTATGACTCGCCGGTTATTTGCGAATATCTCGACGCGCTTGACGGCAAGCCGCAATTATTTCCGCTTGAACGCGAGCGGCGCATGCTCGCGCTGCGCCGCCAGGCGCTCGGCGACGGCTTTCTGGATTTGCTGGTGCTCGCGCGCAACGAGCGATTGCGCGACCAGGCTTCGCAAGCCCTTTTGACGAGTACGGCGGTGCGTACCGCCGCCGTGCTCGACAGTCTGGAGCGCGAGTCTGACGCGCTTGCGGCCAGTGGATTTGACATCGGCCATATCGCGATCGGCTGCGCGCTGTCCTATCTCGATTTCCGCTTTGCCGAAGAGGATTGGCGCAAAAACCATGCGCACCTTGCCGTCTGGCACGCTGTCTTCGCCGCGCGGCCGTCGGTCGAAGCGACGCGGCCCGTCGATGATTCCTAGGGCGTGCAGGCAAACAGCTCAACAGAAATGAGTGTTTTTAACTTGAGTGTTGCTCAAAGGTTACAGAGACTTATCGGGATCGGAGGAGTTACCTTCAAACACTTTCATCGGTTCATTAGGGGGGCATCGATGCAAAGGCTTCGGACACAATTACTGGCGACAGCGGCTGCTGCTGCATTGACCGGTACCGCCTTAAGGCTCCTGCGCCGGCGCCAATTCTTTATACGGGTTGGCAGGGTTGGTACCTCGGCGGCAGTATCGGCGCTGCGCGGCTTAATATGACTGCCAATCAGACTGTTGGTCCCGACTTCGGTCCATGTTCGAGAGACAGTGGCGCCGAGACCGATCTCACCCTGTTTTCTTGCTCGACAGGAGCGACTGGTTTCACGGCAGGCGTTCAAGCGGGCTACGACTGGCAAAGCGAAGATTTTGTGTACGGCGTTGTAGCCGACTGGACGTGGACCAACCTTAAACACACTGTGACCAATAGCGCGGTCAGCGTCCCGTTCTTAGAGGCGAAAGTCGACTGGCTGGCTACGTTCCGTGGCCGCATGGGTATGGCATCTGCATCTGGCAAGACGCTCGTTTATCTCACCGGAGGCTTGGCATTGGCCGAACTCAAATCTAATGCTGGTGTTGTTAGCGAATGCCCTGACAAATGCTTTAATGCCGCTCTCAGCAAGACCCAAGTCGGATGGGTAGTGGGCACCGGCGTCGAACATAAGCTAAGCCAAAATTGGTCTGTGTTTGGCGAATTCCTTTATTACGACTTCGTGAAGGCCACTGCGCAATCGACGACTCCGGATGGAAGTAACTCGTTTGTATACGAGTTCGCGCACGAAATATTTCAGGGCAAGCTCGGCGTGAATTACAGATTCTAACGCAATCGCTCATGAGGTGGGCGATCGCCGGCGCAAGCTGGTGGCGTTGCAGTCTGGTTTCGCTAGACTTGCAGCCAGACCGCTGCCGACCGGATCGATTGCCACTGCAAATACGTCATCAGTCTCTCCACGACCGAGGCGCTCGGCATGACAGTGCCGCCGGGACTGCTAAGTCGCGACGATGCCGTCATCGAGTGAGTCGTGCACTGTCCGCTTTTGGCACGCGGACCTGCGAACTGCGCCAATGAATGTCCGCTTTGAGGGGTAAATCGGACATTAGGCCTACAGTCCGTCATAGACCCTGATGATGAATAGACGCGCTAGTCCAATTGCGCGGTCTTAGCGCGCTAGCTTATGGTCGCCGGACGAGGCGCAGCCAATGGAATTCGCCGACAAATTCGCGATCGCCGAACTGATCCAAGCCTGGGGTCTCTATCGCGACCAAGGCAAATGGAAAGAGCTGCGCGGCACCTTCACCCCCGACGGGCATATTTCGGTGTCATGGTTTCGCGGTCCGTTCGAGCAATTCGTCGAGCGCTGCCGCGCCGGCTTTGCGGCGAGCCGCGGCTGGTCGCGCCATCACCTGTTTGCCTCGACGATCAAGCTGCAAAAAGACCGCGCGATCGCCGAGACGCCGGTGATTATCCGCGTGCGGCAGAAATTCGGGGCGGTCGAGGCCGACCTCACCTCGTTTTCGCGCTTTCTCGATCGCGTCGAGCGCCGCGGCGAGGATTGGCAGATTGCCGAGCGCGCCGCGATCTACGAGCGCGACCGGCTCGATCCGGTCGAGCCGTCGCCGGCATTCGATGCATTGTTCGAGGCGGCCGAGACGGCGCATTATCCCGAGCAGTACCGTTACATGGCCTTTCGGCTCGCGCACGCGGAAGGCCGCTCGCTGGCGTCCGTCATCTATCGCGATGGCGGCACGGAAACGGCCGATCTTTACGCGCGCTATTTGCGGTGGCTCGATGGCGGTGCGGCTTAAGCCGCATGGCAGGCGCGTTTCGCGGGGACCTTGCATGGCAGTCTATACCGATGTCGCGGCGGAAGATTTGAGCCGAGTTCTGGCCGACTACGACATCGGCGCATTGTTGTCCTACAAGGGCATCGCGGAAGGTGTCGAGAATTCGAACTTCCTGGTCCATACCGAAAAGGGCCATTTCATCCTGACGCTGTATGAACGGCGCGTCGCCGAGCGCGACCTGCCGTTTTTCTTGAGCTTGATGGAGCACCTCGCCAGCCGCGGCATCAATTGCCCGCAGCCGGTGAAAAATCGCACCGGCAAGGTGCTCGGCAAGCTCGCAGGCCGCCCGGCCGCGATCGTCACCTTCCTCGATGGCATGTGGATGCGCCGGCCAAGCGCCGCCCATTGCGGCGCGCTCGGCGAGGCGCTGGCGCGGCTGCATCTCGCCGGCGCGGATTTCGCGATGCGCCGCGACAATGCGCTCTCGGTCGCGGGCTGGCGCCACCTCTATGACGGCTGCCGAGAGCGCGCGCACAAGGTCGATCGCAATCTGGAGACGCTGGTTGGCGCCGAGCTGACCGTGCTGGAACGCGAATGGCCGCGCGGACTGCCGGACGGCGTTATTCACGCCGATCTGTTTCCCGACAATGTGTTTTTCCTTGGCGATAAATTGTCGGGACTGATCGATTTTTATTTCGCCTGCACCGATACCCTGGTTTATGACGTGGCGATCTGTCTCAACGCCTGGTGTTTCGAGACCGACCACTCGTTCAACGTCACCAAGGGACGCGCGCTCCTTGCGAACTACGCCAAGACCCGTCCGCTGTCGCACCAGGAATGGGAGAAGCTTCCCCTGTTCGCGCGCGGCGCCGCGCTGCGCTTTTTGCTGACGCGTCTGGTCGATTGGCTCGACGTTCCGTCCGGGGCGCTCGTGCGGCCGAAGGATCCGCGCGAATATGCGCGCAAGCTTCGCTTCCACCAGCGCGTGAAGAGTGCGCGCGATTACGGAGCAACCGAGCCGTGAGCGAAGAAGTGCCGGAGCGGTTGCCGCGGCCACTGCCTCATGTCGTCATTCACACCGACGGTGCCTGTTCCGGAAATCCCGGACCCGGCGGCTGGGGCGCGATCCTGGCTTTTGGCGACCACGAGAAGGAGCTTAAAGGCGGCGAGGCGAATACGACCAACAATCGCATGGAGCTGATGGCCGCGATTTCGGCGCTTGAAGCGCTCAAGAAACCATGCCGGGTCGATCTGCACACCGACAGTCAATATCTGCGCGACGGGGTGACAACCTATCTGGCGCGATGGAAACAGAATGGCTGGCGGACGGCTGACAAAAAGCCGGTCAAGAACATCGCTCTGTGGCAACGGCTCGATCGGGCGCTGCACCCGCATCAGATCCGCTGGCACTGGTTGCGCGGGCATGCCGGTCATGCGCTCAACGAGCGTGCCGACCTGCTCGCGCGGCAGGCGATCGCGGAAATCAGGGCGGGCGTGCCGCCGTCGAAGTAGCGAAGAACGCGCGGGTGCGGGGATCTTTTGATAAACAAATAAATCCCTCACCCGGCTCGCCGTGAAACGGCTCGCCACCCTCTCCCGCAAGGGGAGAGGGAGATCACAGCGCCTTTAAAATATTATCGGCGCTGGAAATCTCCGCCTTGCCCGGCGCGTCTTCAATATTGAGCGCCTTCACCACGCCGTCCTGGACCAGCATGGCGTAGCGCTGCGAGCGCAGGCCGAGGCCGCGCTCGGTCAAATCGACGGTCAGTCCCACCGCCTTGGCCCAGTTGCCGCTGCCATCGGCGAGAAACTCGATCGCGTCTCCGCCGGACGCTTTTTTCCACGCATCCATGACGAACACGTCGTTGACGCCGGTCACCGCAATAGCGTCGACGCCTTTGGCTTTAATCGCGGCGGCGTTCTTCACGAAGCCGGGGAGGTGATTGCGATGGCATGTCGGCGTGAAGGCGCCCGGCACCGCGAACAGCACCACCTTCTTGCCTTTGAACAATTCATCCGTGGTCTTTGGCTTTGGCCCATCGGCTGTCATCACCATGAAAGTGCCGTTGGGTACGCGGTCGCCAACCTTAATCGCCATGATCCTGTCCTCTCGCGTTCGCAATAAATCTCGTCCGCTGGCGCGGCGGGGCATAACCTAGCGTCTGCTGCGAATTAGTCGAGATGGGTGGTCACTTCGATGGCGTCGTCGCCGGAAACTGCGGTTAAGGTCAGCGCCGCGCCTTCGGCTTTGGTATCGGGTGGCAAACCATCGAGCTCGAATTCGAAATGCCGCACGAGGCCATCGGCCGCGCCTTGTTGCGGCAGCGGTAGCGACCAATCGGGAGTGGGACCCTCGACAAAGAGGTCCACCGCCGCCCCCACGGGCGCCTCGACATCGACGAGGACGCGATCATGCGCGTCGCCCGGCTGACGATGCACACCGAGAATGGCGAGCGCCTCGCCGTGCCGGCCGCTTTTTTCTCCCGCGCCGCCCTGATCGCTTGTGGCTTGTGCGCTGTATTGGGCGCTGGCTTGGTTACTGGCTAGGGTATTGGCTTGAGTGCGCTCGCCGATCGCGTCGGCGTGCGCTCCTTGGCCGAGCGCGACCGGACGCGGTACGCGAAACTCCGCTCGCGCGATCGCCTGGTCCTCGGCGCCGTCGCCGCCGAGGCTAAGCACCAGATTGGACTCAACCGGGATGCAAATGTTTGAGCAGACATCATACGCGAGCTTCAGCCGCAGCGCGGTTTGCTTTTCGCTTTCCACCGCAACGACGTGGAGCGGCAGAACTACGTGGTTGTGGTAGCCGATCGAATTGCCGCCGGCGCCGTCGGGAAACCGCTCCGGCGCAGGCCACAGCACGTCCACCGATTTCACGTTTTCGGAACCGCTGAAATCGAAACTTGGCGGCGCGCCGGAGTCGCCAGGATCGCGCCAATAGGTGTGCCATCCCGGATCGAGCTTGATCTCGATGCCGGCGCGCAGGAAGGAAGCGTCGTGATTTCTGCTCGTCGCGCCCGCGATCAAGCGCGCCGCGCTATGCTTCTGCCCATCCCAGTTCGAGGCGTCCTGCGCGGACGCCGATGGCACGGCGGCAAGCCACAGCAGAGTGGCCGGGAGCAAGATCCTCGCGCTTATGCCCGAGGCTGCCGATGGAGTTTGGGCTGCCGAAATCATGCCCGTTGTCTAAGCCGAGACCGGCACAACTGCCACTGACATGATTGTGACCATGCGGTAGACCGATTGCCCTAATTCGCGGCGTTAATTTGATGGGCGGTGCGTGTTCCGCTCTGACGTTTTGCGGGAAGCTGAATGACCCGCGTCACATTGTGACAATGAACTTTTTGCCCCACCTTCGTTTGCAATTGCGGATCGATCGGCTAACCTTTCCATCATGAAGACGCCGCGCGGCACATCTGCCAAGAGCCGCCGCCGAGGTTATCTCGACGGCCAAATGCTGATCGCCATGCCGGCGATGATGGACGAGCGCTTTACCCGTTCGCTCATTTACATTTGCGCGCACTCGTCGGAAGGGGCAATGGGAATTGTCGTCAACCATCCCGCGCCGAATATTAATTTCTCCGATCTCTTGGTGAAGCTCGACGTCATTCCCGCGACCGACATTATACGCCTGCCAACTCGCGCCGGCGGCGTCAAGGTCATGCGCGGCGGCCCAGTCGAAACCGAGCGTGGCTTCGTCCTGCATTCGGCGGACTTCTTTATTGAGAATTCGACGCTGCCGATCGATGATGGCATCTGCCTCACCGCGACCATCGATATCCTCAAGGCGATCGCGCGCGGTGAAGGGCCGGCCAGTGCCATTCTGGCGCTCGGCTATGCCGGCTGGGCGCCAGGCCAGCTTGAGACCGAGATCCAAGGCAATGGCTGGCTGCATTGTGCGGCCGATTCCGAGCTCATCTTCGGCGCGGATCCCGGCGCCAAATACGAACAAGCTTTGCGAAAGCTCGGGATCGATCTCGGGATGTTGTCAAGCGAAGCCGGGCACGCTTAGAACAGACGACAGAGAACCGATGTCGGACGACCGATAGCACCGCGATTTGCGTCGCTGTCGTCCGTCGTCCACTACCGTGCCAGCGCCAGTTTGTTATCCGGCTCGAGCAGCGCGCGCGCTCGCTCGGCGCTCATCGGCTCGCCGAACGCAAAACCTTGAGCATATTCGCAGCCGAGCTGAAACAGCTCGACCGCATCGGAGTCGGTCTCGGCGCCTTCGGCGACCACGTCCATACCGAGATCGTGCGCCAGCGCGATCATCGAGCGCAGGATAACCGGCCGCGTACCCTTGGCCGACATGCGTACGAAGGATTGATCGATCTTGATCGTGTCGAACGGAAAGCGCTGCAGATAAGCGAGCGACGAATAACCGGTGCCGAAATCGTCGAGCGCCAGGCCGGCGCCCAGTTCGCGGATGCGGTGGAGCATCTGCGCGGCATGTTCGGGATTTTCCATCACCGCCGATTCAGTGAGTTCCAGCTTGAGCGAACCGCGGGTCAGCGGGGCGCGCGCCAGCACCGTGCGCAAATCCTGGATCAGGTCGTGACGCAGCAATTGCCGCGACGACACGTTCACGCTCGCAAACAGGGGTTCGCGATGGCGGACCGTGCGCTGCCAAGTGCTCAATTGCCGCGCCGCGCGGTCGAGCACCAATAGGCCAAGCTCGACGATCAGCCCGGTTTCCTCGGCGATGTTGATGAATTCCGCCGGCGACAGACGGCCGAGTTTCGGATGGTTCCAGCGGGCAAGCGCTTCAAAACCGGCCACCGAACGATCTTCGAGGCGCACGATCGGTTGATAAAGGATCGCGATTTCGTCGCGCTCGAGCGCCCGCCGCAGATCCGATTCCACCGACAAGCGATCCGATTTCCGCGCCCGCATGGCGTCCTTGAATACGTCGATGCGATCACCGCCGGTGCGTTTGGCGTGATACATCGCAAGTTCCGCGTCCTTGAGCAGATCTTCGGCCCGTTCCGGCTCGCCGCCACCAAGCGCGAGCCCGATTGAAGCGGTGAGGAATATTTCGCGGTCGCGAAACGTGATCGGCGAGCGCAGGGTCTTGCGAATGGTTTCGGCGAACGCGGTGATACGGGCGGACTCGCGTTCCGACAACAGGATCATACCAAATTGATCGCCGGCAAGCCGCGCCAGGGTGTCCTGCGGTTTGATCAGCCGGCCGAGCCGGCGCGCCAATGTAAGCAATATAGAATCGCCGACCGCCATGCCGACCGAGTCGTTGACTTGTTTGAAGCGGTCGATGTCGATCACCAGCACGGTGGGGCGCAAAGCGGCATCGGTTTTGGCCAGCCCAAGCACCGCCTTGAGCCGGTCGAGAAACAATTCGCGATTCGGTAGTCCGGTCAGATTGTCGTGAACGGCGTCGTGGAGGAGCCGCTCCTCGGCGGTCTTGAACTCGGTGACGTCAGTGATCGTGCCGACCAGGCGGACCACCTCGCCATCAGAGCCGACGACCGGTCGCGCGCGCAAGGCGAACCACAGATAATGGCCGTCGGCGGTGCGCATGCGGAAGTCTTGAACGACGCGTCCGCGCCGCTGTTCCAGCACGCTGTCGAGCGTGGCGCGGAAGCGGTCGCGGTCGGCCTGATGCAGGATGTCGAGCCATTTGGCGGCCGGACCTTCCAATGCGCCATGTTTGAGACCCAGCGCCGTCTCGGTCTCCGGGCTCGTGAACACCTTGTCGGCGGACACGTCCCAGTCCCAGATCATGTCGCCAGCACCGGTCAACGCCAATGCCCGGCGTTCGATGTCGGAGACGATGCCGCTCGCCATTCCGCCGCCGGCGAAGGCGTGCTGCATCACGGTGAAGCCGATCAGCATGACGATCAGCACTAGCCCGCCGAGCAGTGCCGGCCCGATAATGTCGTTGGTGACGAGCCCGAGCACGGTTAAGGCGGCGCCGATAACCCAAACCACGAGAAGAAGCCAGGTCGGGATCAGCATCACCGCGCGATCGAAATCGTGGGTGGCGAGATAGATGACGAGCGCAAAACCAAGCACCGCGACCAGAAACAGCGACATGCGTGCGATGCCCGAGGCGACCGCCGGCGAGAACAGCGCGACCGCGACGAGCGCGCCGAGGAAGGCGAGCCAGCCGACCGTTATGTGCGCGTAGCGCACGTGCCAGCGGTTGAGGTTGAGATAAGCGAACAGGAACACCAGCAGCGTGGCGGCAAGGATCGCCTCGCCGGAGGCGCGCCAGATGCGCTCGGCGCTGGACGAGAGATCGAACACTTTCGGCCAGAAGCCGAAATCGATGCCGATATAGATCAGCACCGCCCAGCCGAGCGCGGCCGCGGCCGGAAACATCACGCTGCCTTTGACCACAAACAGAATAGTGAGGAACAGCGCCAGCAAACCGGCAATGCCGATGACGATGCCCTGATACAGCGTCAGCGAATTGAGCTTGTCTTTGTAGGCATCGGGTTCCCACAGATAGAGTTGTGGCAGATTGTCGGTGCGCAGCTCGGCGACGAATGTGATCACGGTCCCGGGATCGAGCGTGATGCGAAACACGTCCGCGCCGGCATTGTCCTGCCGCTCCGGCGGATCGCCCGACGACGGCGTGATGTAGACGATGCGGGAGAGACCGAGATCCGGCCATAACAGGCCGGAGCCGACCATGCGGTAATGCGGCGCCACGACCAGGCGATCGATTTGCTCATCGCCATTGTTGGCGAGCGCGAAAACTGCCCAGTTATTGCCACCGGCGCGTGCCCGCACCTCGATGCGGCGAATGATGCCGTCGGCGCCCGGCGCGGTCGACACTTGGATGCGATCGCCCTCGGTGTGATGCAAATCGACCGCGTCGGTGAGGTCGATTGCCTGAGTGTCGCTGTGGACGTTGATCGCTTCAACGGCGCGAGCGGCGGTCGGAGCGAAAAGAGCGGTGGCGAGTGCGGCAGCGAGAATTGCGCCTGAATGCGGCCGGCAGAGCCAGCGGCCGAGCCAGGCCTCAAGCCTCGCGGCGCGCAAAGATCCCAAACAAGCCCTCCGTGCCGGCAAGCGGCGCCTCGCACCACGCAATACAAGTTCCCCGGAACCACTAACGCCTGCGCTTTGCGCCGAATTC
>Ga0182033_10001970_pt1 | contig 10392 bp, 11 predicted proteins | sample tim00Cox0000000H_FD_125968 | JGI IMG/M metagenome (GOLD analysis project Ga0182033, IMG submission 125968) | Lab enrichment of tropical soil microbial communities from Luquillo Experimental Forest, Puerto Rico - timezero.00C.oxic.00.000.00H | ecosystem: Environmental > Terrestrial > Soil >...
AAAGTGCGATGTGTAGGCGCCAGGCGGGGGATCGAAGGAGCTTTTTCTTACCTCAGGCGAAGAACTCCACGCTGGCAAAACTGACCACAGACTGGGGATCGATGTTCCATTGCTCGTATCGCAAGACCCGGCCGCGCGCTCGGAGAACGGCCTGGGTAAAGGTGTAAAGGGGTGAGTAGCCGCACCACTTCAATTCATCTTCGTTCAGTTTGACTAGCTCAAAGAATTTGCCGACGTGACCGTCGCATAGCGACTCCAACCGCTGCCGATCCTGCTCCGCCACCGTCGCCATCGTCCCCCGGTCGGCGATTGCTGTGAAAGCGTCGCCATAGCGGCGGCCGACGTGAGCCAAGTCAATGCCGAGCACCCAGAACAATCGATCGCCGTGTGCCTGCGCGAGCTCCTCCAAAGCGTCGAAAAAACGTGCGACGGCCGCGTTGGTCTCTGGAGGTCGGCCTGTCTGGAGGCTTTCAGCAAAGGGGCCGCATAGGATGGGAACAATCTTCAGGTCCGAACCCAGTGCATATCGCAAGAAGACACACTGAAACTCAATGGAATGCTCAATGGCGTGACAGTAGTCTTCCCTGCTGATGGCTTCGCCGCCATGTCGCTCTAACCAGTCCACCAGGTCTATGTCGACCTGCAGAGTCCCGAGCGGGGTGACAAAAGGCTTGCGTGTAAGGCCGAACTTCTCTGCGGCGCCGAAGTGCGAGGTACCCAGGACAACGAATGTACGTTCGGCCAGCGCGGGAGACGCAGCCAGCCTGCGGTAGGTCGCGGCATAACAGTTTCGTCCGCCCTCTGGGCTAACGTGGGGCGCCGCCACCCCCAGGACGCTCGACGAAAACCCGTCGGATCCTGTTGCCGCATCGAAATATCCCTCGAAGGTGCTGCGCACCTCCAAAGCCCCAGCCGGGTACGCCTGTCCTGCGTGGACCGGCAACCGCTCGCTGCCTTCCTGGAATTCGGTGTGTTTCTGTTCCCGGAGCCGGTAAAACTCTTCGGTCTCTAGAAACCCCTGCTCCTGCAACACACCTACAAACTCCCGCACCGCGTCGCTGAAGATCAACGCCCCCGTCGCTCGAGTAAGCGCTTCTTGAATGTCAAGTTCGGTGTGCTCTCCATCAAGGCAGCGCAAACCCACCGTCCACGGCGGCGGAATGAAGAGGACCCTATCCGTGTAGCGCAACGGATCGCGGAGCAATAGGCCCGGCCGGTGTGTTTCCGGCGACGGTATAACGTCGAGCCCGCGGCGAAGAACAGGGAGTAACCTGGACATAGTGTCCAATCTCAGCACTATGTTGCGCAAAGATTCGATTTGAGCAGACGTTCTTGCCCCACAGGCCGAAATCGCTCTATCAAGAAGCGGGTGGATACAATCTAACTGAATTGTCGTGAAGGTAGCCATGAGCGAACTCCAGGGCCTTGGCCTCCGTTATTTCGCCGGCAGCTACCATTTCCGCCAGGGCGGCAGCAAGGGCATCGCGCGCCGAGTGGACGCCCAGCCAGTAACCCACTTCCGATCCTAAGGCAGCGCTGTAAGGGTAAGCGTCGGTGCCGAAGGTAATCTTCTCCGGGTAGGTTTCGAACCACACCTTCAGCACATTCTTCAACTCAGACGGATAGAGCAGGACCTCGATTTCGGAAGTGTCGATGTAGACATTCTTCATCGCCGCCATCCAGATCACTTGCCGGAAGTAGGGGTAACCACCGTGGATGAGCACGAAGGTCGTCTCGAGATAACGGGGGTCTTTGACGACGTTTTCCAGGTTGAGCACATTGCCCTTTTGCAGGCTGAAATAGTCGCCTTCACCAACGGCCGTATGGAGATGCACCGGCAAGTGCAATCGTCCTCCTTCGGTCACAAGATAGCGGAAAATATAGTCCTGGAAGGTTGTGTATTCTTGGGGCGTCGGCACGCCGCCCGACCGGTATTTCCGGTATATGTCGGCTGCCGCCTCACGCGGGGGGTCGGTAAAATAGAGGGAGCGAAAATAAGCCACTTCGAACTTCTGGGCGATGCCGCCCTTCTTCTGGTTCTCCTCGAGGATGCGGCTCATAAATGCGAGATAGCCGTCGAAGGTGTCCGGCAATTGCGTGATTCCGGCCTGCTGCATGTACCGGTGCAGGACCTTTTCCTGGAGGGGGATGTAGACGCCCTCGTCGGGATTCTCTGCTGTCACAAGCTTGTTGTCGAAAGGGAACAGAAAGGAATCCACGAAAAAAACCCAGCGGAAGCGCTTGGGATCGAGGTAATTCGACATCGCCACGCGGTTCGCCACCGAAGCTTCGATCCCGCACTTGTCCAAAATGCTGTCCCAGTAGCCGGTGCCTCCCGCTTTTTCAGCCGCGGCTGACTTCTCCCCCAGCCAGCGTATGTGCTCCTCCGAAAGGTCGGAATAGGGGTAACTGAAGAGAGCCTTCACCGCCACCACCAGTTCGGGATTGGTTTCTCGGGCCCGCAGAGGCAGATGCTGAGGCGGGGCCGACTGCGCATCCACGTCCGCATCGTTGCCGAATCCGGGATGGGCATGGTGGTCAAAGATCTTGATAGGCTCGATTTTCTGCATCAGCCGCCGGTAAATCGCCTGCACGTCTTCTTGAGGTAAAGCGTGGGACTGGGAAAGGGCGGTCAGGGGTAGAAGTATGCAGACGAGATTGGAGACAAGCACGCTTCCAGGGATTTTTCTCGCTGTCATAACGGTCCTCCTCATGCCCACCAATCGTTGTTCAAAAAAAGCTGGCCGAACGGCACGCGCGTCAGCGTCGCCAACGGACGCCGGCTCGAATGGGCGATGCCGTGTCGCCAATAGATTTCGGGCGGCGAGCCGAGAAACGATCGCCTTAGTTTGACTGTAGAGTGTCACGCAGACGCTCCCGCAACTGCAGCGCCTGCTTGAACTCGCGCTCCAGCTCGCGGTCGCTGAGATGCACCTTCATACTCTCGAGCTTCTGGATCAGGGACTCCAGCGCGGCTTGAATGTTCTCAATGTTGGTCAAGCAGATGTCACGCCAAAGCACGTAAGGGCTCTCGGCAAGGCGGGTCACGTCGCGGAAGCCCGAGGCCGCAAGTTCCATGGGGAAGAATTCCTCAGCGCTTTGTTCAGCAATCAGACTAGCCAATCCGGAGGAGAGCAGTTGGGGCAGGTGGCTGAGGTAGGCCACCGCGCGATCGTGAGCGGTGGGATCAGTCACAAAAGGACGAGCCCCGGTGCCCTTGACCAAGTCGAAGAACGCCTGGATGCGTTCGTCCGGCAGATGATCGGGACTCAAGGGGGTAAGCGCGTAAAACGCGTTCTCGAAGAGCGACCCTTCCGCATTGTCAATACCCGAACGCTCCTTGCCGGCGAGGGGATGCCCTCCCAAAAACAAAGGTTCTTGGCCGAGCGCTTCGCGCGCTCGCTGGCAGATTAAGCGCTTGGTGCTTCCAACGTCCGTCACGAGCGCTCGGTGTGAAACGGCACGGCTCAGTCGCGGGAGCAGGTCAAGAATGCCGCCGACGCCGGCGGCCAGAATGACCAGATCCGCGTCACTGACGGCATCGGTAGCGTCTTCGCGAGCTTCGTCGATGGCGCCGGCGGCTAACGCCCGCTTCAGAACCTCAGGCCGATCACAGCCGATGCGAACACCTTGAAATCCATGGCTCCTTAAAGCTAGTCCCCAGGACCCTCCTATAAGGCCCAGTCCAACGATCGAGATGCGATGGAAGTACGAATCCACAGATTACGCAGATTGAACAGATTTCACCGAAAGATACCCGTGTGACCCAGAGAATAGCGCCCCGGTTGAGGGTAGACGCAAAGTCCGTGCGGACCCTTGCCCACCTTGATGCGGGCCAGCAGGCGCCCATCCGCAGTGTCGATGGCATAGACCTGACTGTTGTAGCGTCCTGAGAGCCACAGCACCTTGCCGTCGCCGGAAACTCCTCCCATGTCCGGGCTGCCGCCGCCGGGTAGCCGCCACTTATTCACCACTTTCCGGGTGGCGAAGTCGACGATCGAGATACTTCCCTCGCCGCGATTGGAGACGTAGAGGACTTTAGAGTCACGGCTCGCGTAGAGCCCGTGCGTGCCCTTGCCGGTGGGAAGAAAGCCGCTCCTGGCGAGTTTTTCGCCATCGATCAAATAGACGCCATCGGCTTTCATGTCCGCAACGTAAAACACTTTGCCGTCTGGCGAGAGCTTCACATCCTGGGGCATACCGCCTTGTTCCAAGGCGAGCGTGCCCAGGACCTTCTGCGCTTCCACGTCGACCTTGAGCACCTCGCCCGCGAACTCACAACTGGCGATAAGATAGCGGCCATTGGCGGAAAAGTCCAAATGGTCCACCCCTCGGCATGGCACGGACAGCGAGTGTGCGAGCTTCATCGTTTGGGCGTCGAGGAAGTTCAGGCGCAGGCGGCGCTCCGCCACCACGATCGCGAACTTGCCGTCTGGTGTGTAGTACATATTGTAGGGGTCGTCGACGGGAATGGTCTCGCCCTTTTTCCCGGTGACCGGATCGATCCGCGTAAGACTGCTGCTTTCGTCGTTAAGCACCCAAAGTGTCTTCAGATCATACGAAGGCGTCACGTGCTGTGGCTGCTTGCCGACGCGGAAATGGCCGATGATCTTGTAGGTCTGAGGGTCGATGACGTCGACCGTGTCGCTGCCGCTGTTCGGAACGTAGATCCGGGCAGGGAAGTCTCGCACCACGGGACTGAGATTGCCGGCATGGTCCGCGGAGTAGATGTCGTTCGGGTCGAGCACCGGAGGCATACCCGCGAGCGGCGTTTCGTCTGTGACCGGCGCTGACGAATGCCCGCTGTTCGCTCGGGAGCAGCCAGCCATAGCCCCTAGAAGGAGGAAGATCAAGGCGAGTTGTGCGAACCTTCCTTCCGCGGAAGAGCTTGAGCTGAACATTGTTTTGGATCCGGTTGTGATCATCTGGGATGACAAGCTTTTAACCTTTCCTAGGTAGACTTGCATTAGAGGGTTCTTCCTACCGCGGGCGCAATCATGCGCAGTTCTCGCATCAGCTGCTCGAATTGATCAGGATACAGCGCCTGCGCTCCGTCGCTGAGCGCCTTTTCGGGGTTGTTGTGCACCTCGACCAAGAGTCCGTCGGCCCCGGCGGCTACCGCTGCCCGCGCCATAGGCACAACCTTGTCGCGACGTCCGGTAGCGTGAGAGGGGTCAGCGATGATCGGCAGGTGAGAAAGCTTGTGGACGACGGGGATGGCCGAAACGTCAAGGGTGTTTCGGGTGTAGCTCTCGAAGGTGCGGATGCCGCGCTCGCAGAGCACCACGTTGTAGTTACCGCCTGCCATGACGTACTCGGCGGAAAGCAGCAGCTCTTCAAGGGTGGCGGAAATCCCGCGCTTGAGCAGGATGGGCTTGGAAGCCTTGCCCAGTTCCTTGAGCAGATTGAAATTCTGCATGTTTCGCGCGCCTACCTGGAGCACGTCCACGTAATCGAGCATCAGGGGGATCTGGGTCTGATCCATGATCTCAGAGACCACAAGCAGGTTGTGCTTGTCGGCAGCGCGGCGCATCATCTCAAGCCCCTGCGGGCCCAGGCCCTGAAAACTGTAAGGTGAGGTGCGGGGCTTGAAGGCTCCTCCCCTTAGTACGCGTGCTCCCCGGGCAGCAACGAAGCCGGCGATAGCATCGATTTGCTCAGCGCTCTCAACGCTGCAAGGTCCTGCCATCATCACCAGTTGTTCGCCTCCAACGGCGACTCCCTTTCCCAGTTGTATAATACTGCCCTCCGGACGAAAGGGACGACTCGCCAGCTTATACGGGGAGGAGATGCGGTGGACTTCCTGCACTCCCTCCTGCATTTCGATGTCTCGGGTGTCAAAGTCCGGCTTAGCGCCCACGGCTCCGAGCACGGTCTGCACCGCCCCAGTAGAGCGGTGGATGTCAAAGCCCATCTCCATCAATCTGTTGATGACGCTCTGGATCTCCTCTTCCGTCGCGCCCTCTTGCATAACCACAACCATCTTTCGCTTGCTCCTTTTCCCCTAACTCCGGCTGGGTTGATTCAAACCGCGATTGAGTCATTGAGTCATCGGGCCACCGAACAATTGAGGAGCTCCGTCAGGCAGTTCAAATGAGTCAATGGCCCGATCACTCAATCGCTCAATTCTCTTCACTCGTCACTGCTCTTCCATCGCGTGCCGCTCGAGGGACCGAGCCTCGTCGATGATGCGCTCGAAAAGGCGGCGAATAGCGGCATCGTCGAGCGGTCCTTGGTTCGACTTCACCACGTTGCGCAGGATTTCTGCCTCCCGCTGGGGCTGCCACGCCGCAACATTCAGTTTCTTCTTAATATGACCGATTTCAACCGCGCACTGCGAACGCTCGTTGAGCAGCTTGACAAGCTGCTGGTCAATCTCGTTAATCCGCTTGCGCCATTGGTCGAAATCGTTCATGCTCGTTTCGTCCCTTCGATTCGAATCCACAGATTACACAGATTCCACAGATTCTTCCCCTCCTATCTTTTTTCGTTGCTTAGTTTTTTCAAGCGGTCGTGCCCCCTCAGTTCTGGCGTCTCTGTCGGTTCCATCTTTCGGCGTAGTCTGCAGTGGTGCAGCTGTGGGCTGCATCTTGTCGGGGATCGGTATTCCCGTCGCTTGTTTCTGTGTAATCTTCGAAATCTGTGGTCATCCTTTCAGCCAGCGAACGTACCTTTCAATCCCACTCTCGCCTCCAGCTGCGTAGCGGTCTTCGATAGCGTGCACGAGAGCGCTGCCGACCACCGCAGCGTCGGCCAGAGATTGTACCTCCTTCACCTGCTCGGGGGTGGAGATGCCAAAACCGAGGGCAAGGGGTAAGGGGCTGAACCTCCGAACACGGTCGACCAGGGGCCGCAAGGTGACAGAGAGTTGCGGGCGCTCGCCCGTGACGCCGGTGCGCGAAATAAGGTAGAGAAACCCCGTGGAAAGCCTGGCGATGCATGCCAGCCGCTCATCTGTCGACGTGGGTGAGGCTAGGAATACCGTGTCCAAGTTCTGGTTGCGCATGGCGGTAACGTAGTCGCCCGATTCCTCGGGAGTGAGGTCTACTACCAGTGCCCCGTCGATACCGGCCCGTGCCGCATCCCGAGAAAAATCCTCCAATCCATATTGCAGGATGGGGTTGTAGTAGGTGAACAGAATCATGGGCGCGCGCACCACTCGGCGCCAGTGGGGCAGCGACTCCAGTATCTTTCGCAACGAGGCGCCGGCTCCGAGCGCCCTCTCCGAAGCCCGCTGTATGACCGGGCCATCTGCCAGGGGATCGGAAAACGGAACGCCCAACTCGATGACGTCGGCTCCGGCGCGGTCGAGAGCCGCCAGGATCTTGCCCGTGTCCTCCAGGGTAGGGTCTCCGGCTGTCAGATAAAGCACGAGTCCCTTCGCGCCCCGCTCGCTCAGTTCACGGAACTTGTTGCTGATCCGGGATGCGGAGGCCTCCGCCAACTTCAGGTTCGGCGCACTCGTTTCCATCTTCAGAGCAACGCGAGAAAGGTATCGAGATCGAGCCGTGCCTCCTTCAGAATGTGGGCCAGGGTCGAGCGCTTCACTGGACGGTAACCGTCACTTTCAGGATCTCCTCCGGCAACCTCTTCTGCAGCCGCAGGTGGCTTCCCTTTTGCCGCACCAGTACCCATCTGTCCCTCTGTACGGCACGCACAATGCGGTCGTACGACAGGCTCGGAACCTTGCTCACACCTCGATCTCTTGCACGAGAGCTCGCTCAGAGGCGCTCGTCCTCGACCGGCTCGAGATAGAGAGCTCTATAGCTTCATGAACGTTCTCGAGCGCTTCCTGAACGGTTTCGCCCTCACTGATGCAACCGGGTAGGGAGGGTACGTGGACGGTGTAACCTCCTTCATCGCTCGGCTCTATGACGACTCTTATTTTCATGGTGCATTCCATCTCCGTGATTTGTTGTACCTGGCTTACGCCCAATTCTTTTCCGGTTCCATCCGCGTGGCCTCGGAAAACTGTACGACACACCAGGGCAGCCACCAGTAGCTCTAGGGTAGCCTGGAGCGAGGATCGCCCGCCGTGACGTACATGCTGCGCTTGACGGCGCGAGACCTGCTCGAATTGTACTGCGGCTCTGGAAGTTAAGCGATGTATCTCACGCGTGAAGGCTCTCCTCAAGTTTCTTAAGCTGAGTGAGCAGCCGCCGGGTAGTCCTTTCGGGCAGCTCCAGTCGTATGGTCACTTTCTTGTTCTTCACCACGATCCGGACATCTGCATCATTCGCACTCGTCAGCGATATACGCCTTCCTCCCATACTCACCTCCTCTGTCCTGTTACTCCACGAGAGACCCAACTGCGAGAACAGCACCGCTAAAGAATTCCTGCCGACTGAAAAATCCCTAGGTCCTTATCCCCGCGGCCGGAGAGGTTGACGACGACCACAGCTTCCCGCCTCATCTTGGGCGCCTGCTTCAGTACTTCCGCCACCGCATGCGCCGATTCCAGCGCGGAAATGATGCCCTCCGAACTTGCAAGGACACGTGCCGCCTCCAGCGCGTCTTCGTCGCCGACTCGAGTGTATTCCACACGTCCATGGCGGAAGAGCGCGGCGTGCTCCGGTCCGACGGCAGGATAATCGAGGCCGGCAGAAACCGAATGAGTGTTCGAAATCAGGCCGTCGTCGGTTTGCAAGACGTACGTATAGGTGCCGTGCAGAACGCCGGGTTTGCCGCCCGCAAATCGCGCTGCGTGTTCGCCCAGGCCGGTACCTCGCCCGCCCGCCTCGACGCCAACCATTTTCACTTCGCAGTCGGGAATAAAATCGTAGAACAGCCCGATGGAGTTGCTACCGCCACCGACGCAAGCGAAAAGATAGTCCGGAAGCTTTCCGGTAGCCTCGAGAATCTGACGGCGTGTCTCCTGACCGATCACGCGGTGAAACTCACGGACCATCAACGGGTAGGGGTGTGGTCCCAGGACCGACCCAAGCAGGTAATGGGTGTTCTCAACGTTGGTCACCCAGTCTCGCATCGCTTCGTTGATGGCGTCCTTCAAGGTCCGGCTGCCCGAGGACACGCCCACGACCTCGGTTCCTAAAAGCCGCATGCGGAAAACGTTCGGGGCTTGGCGAGCCATGTCTTCTTCGCCCATGTACACCACGCACTGCATCCCCAGCAGCGCCGCCACCGTGGCTGTCGCCACGCCGTGCTGGCCGGCGCCGGTCTCAGCCACCAAGCGCGTCTTCCCCATGCGCTTCGCCAGCAGGCCCTGACCCAGACAGTTGTTGATCTTGTGCGCGCCGGTGTGCAAGAGGTCCTCGCGCTTCAGGTAGACCTGCGCCCCACCCAGCCGCTCGGTCAGCCGGCGAGCGTGGAAGAGCGGCGTGGGGCGCCCCGCAAAGTCTTTCAGCAGGCGGTCCAGTTCCGACTTAAAGCCGGGGTCGCCGCGCGCCTCTTCGTAAGCCTGCTCCAGCTCCTCGACCGGATGCATGAGCGTCTCCGGCACAAACCGGCCGCCAAACTCGCCGAAGCGCCCTCGGGCGTCGGGCCATTTGTCCGACTGGGATTCCGCAGTCTGCATTTTCACTCGCTATTTCCCACCCCTTCGTTTCTCGCTGGCCCTTGCTCGTTCGATCCCTTCCAGCAGCTTCGACATCCGCTCCCGGTTGGAGTGAGATCGTAGAAGACTGTGAGTTCGTCATCAGGGTCGGCATGAGGACCTCGAGTCTTGTGAGGGCGTCTTCTTACGAAGTGGAACTTCTTGAAGTGCTCGGTCAACTTGAATAGGGAGTTGGCAGTTATCGGGATGCCACGGATTTCTGGAACTCTGATGTAGACCTTGTTCCTAGGGTTGTCACCGAGCGCCCAGTCGAAGAGCTCGTATTCTATGTCAGCTCGGATCGCCTGACCCCCTTGCAAGTAACGCAAAACGTCCACCATCGTCGCGAAGGACTTGATCGGGCTCTTGCAAAAGAATTCGATGATTCTCTGGTCGGAGACTGTCAGGATTCCACCTCTGCCTGTGCAGCTAGGGCGTCGTCAGCTTCCCTAGCGGCGGCGAAGAAATCGCGCAGCTTAGCCGGGCATTCAAGCCACATGTCCACCTTAAGGACTTGCAAGCACATCCTTCGGAAGCCACGCCTCCACATCCGTGAAACGCGCAAAGTCCTTTGCGGTGAAAGTCAAGATATGCTTGATTCCGTGCACATGCATTGCCGCCACTAATCGTGCATCGTATACCTGAATCCCCGACACGGCGTGAGCGACCAGTAGTCTTCGCCATTATCCTGGTGTACGGACAGACTCTCAAGTAGCAGGCGAAGCCGACCCTCAAACAGGCGGGCGCGACGGTCTGTCTCGAGTGCTGACAGTCCGAACCCGTTGCGTTCGGCTGGACGGGTACAAGCGTTCCAGAATTCACCCAGGTTCTGTGATGTG
>Ga0182033_10001975_pt1 | contig 10384 bp, 12 predicted proteins | sample tim00Cox0000000H_FD_125968 | JGI IMG/M metagenome (GOLD analysis project Ga0182033, IMG submission 125968) | Lab enrichment of tropical soil microbial communities from Luquillo Experimental Forest, Puerto Rico - timezero.00C.oxic.00.000.00H | ecosystem: Environmental > Terrestrial > Soil >...
GCGGTCTCCGGGACGGAGCGAGCACTCGTTAATTTGCTGACCAATTGGGAAGCGAGATCGGCTTCTAATTTCGCGCGATCGACCCAATGCTGCTTGCATTCGGATCGGCATCGTGATTGCACAGACTGACGAGCCCGAAGGCGATGGAGCCGGTGCCGCCGGTGTATTTCGCCGCGCCAGCGAAAATAATAGTCGAATAGCGGCGTCTGATCGATCAGGCGTGCGTGGTCGCTTGAAATGACAACGACCGGCGCGGCTTCTATGAGTTCGCCATGGCAAATCTGTTCAGCCCAACCAAGCAACGTCCCCTACGAGGATCGAGCGCTGGCCGCGCCTTGAACGGCGAACTTGCCACCAATGTCATCTATCGATCTCTCGGAAAAGATGATCAGGACGTTAGCAGCGAGAGCAAATCCCGCGAACTCCTTAACTTCGATCAAAGACACTACCGTTGCCGATTGCCCTTATTGCTCTGCTACAGCCTGCGGAGTTTGCCACTGGTCGTGATGCTTCGACTACGATTGGTTGGCTGCGGCTGCCTGAGTCGGGGCGCGAACGCTTTGGCATAGAACGCCGAGCATCCCGGCCAGCGAGCGCGGCGCATAACGCGGAAGGAAACGCATCATGAGATTTGTCATTCACTTCAGCTTGGCGATCTGCCTGGCAGTTCTCGTAGCGATGAGCGCTTTCCGTGCTGCCGCGGAGGATCGTGGCAGCGCAGACGCTCCCAAAGAGCCGATCGCGCAGAAATGCCTGGACAATATCCACGCATTTGACGAGCAGTTGTGGCGGGTCGGCTTCGGCGTGCTTTCGACCACTGGGGTCGTGGGCAATCAGAGCTTTTCCGAGCATTTCTACGGTTATGGCGTTGGGCCCACTCCGCGCAGGCGGATACGCATGCTCTACAGTGCGGCGTTAGCTTACGCTTACGCCGGCAGCGAGCAGTTATGTGAGCAAACACTGTCATCAATGAAGGCCGTTTATGAACAGCATCAGAAGCTGATCGGAAGCGAGGCAGATGATCCGAATATTGCTTCGGCTTGGAAGCGGGCACACTTGGTAAGAGCGAAACCCATCGCCGACATGAATCATCTGATGCAGGCCAGCGTTCTTATCGGCGCTGAGATCCTCAATCTCCAAGATCAGCTACTTGGTGAAATTACGGACATCGTTCTCAATCCAGAACAACCGAACATCCTCTACGTTATTGCTTCCCGCGGCGGCTTTCTTGGATTCGGCGGAAAATTGCTGGCGGTGCGGTGGATGGAACTTCGCGCAACGGAGGATCATGAGCTTTATGTGCTTGATGTCGCACCGAAGGCCTTTGATGAGGCGCCGACGGTCAACCGAGCAAATTTGGCCAGAACGGCAGATCCAGCATGGCAGCACACGTTAACCCGATCCTGGGACATCGTCCTTAAAAAATGAATTCCCGAAAATCAAAGGGGCATCAATCTTCGCAGGAGATCAGGTGAGTAATGGAGAGGTGAGAAGACACGCGTCGTGGGCAAGCGCGTTGCAATGCAGGAATTTGGGCTATGGAGACGGTCGAGCTTGAGCTTGACGAGAATGGATCGCCAGTCACACTCGAAGCAGCGGCCTGGTACGTCTGTTTCGTGCCAGGGCTCAAAAGGCAATGGTGGCACCGCTTCGTGAACGCGCGGCACAAACATGTTTTTGCCATCAAGCCAGCGGGGCCGGGGGAATGGACCCTGCTTGAACCATGGTGGCACCGCCTGTTGACAGCCACGATTACTTCCGAACAGGCTAGAAAGTTCTTGCTCTGGGGCGCCCGCGGCGACGTTCTGCATGTGCGCGAGTTCATCCCAGGAAAAGGTAGCCAGCTGCGCGGGTGGATGACATGCGCGGCCCTGGCCTCTTATCTGCTTGGCCGGCGGTATTGGGTATGGACGCCGCATGGGCTCTATACCCGCCTACTACGAGAACCGAATGTTTGCCGTGTGGACGTCTCCAGGTTGGTCAGACTGGATGCCGCCACATTGGCCAAGGCATCAGAGATCGTCCTGAGCTGCGATGAATGCAAGCCAGGCGAAGCTACGCGCCGGCCCGGAGCACCGAAGCCGTTCTGCATGAATTGTGGACGGGATCTCGTCGAGCTGCCGGAAGTCAATGATCATTTGCGGTCGATTGCCGAGATCGCGAGAGCGGATCACGCTGATCTAGCCACGATTTGAGAAGTGGTCCGGTGTACTCGGTGCTGGAAGTGTTCGAGGGTCGTCCGATGCCGCGTTATGGAATTGTTGGCATTGCGCTTTCGGATCAGCCTATTTCAGACCGACTTTTCGCTGGCAGCAGCTATTGTAATTGGGACAGCAGGTAGTCTGGCCTCTGCTCATGCACATCGTTACGGGCATAGTCGGATTGGCACTCGTCGCGATTGTTCTAGCCGACGCCTTCCAAACTGTGATCGTTGCAAGGCATGGGCAGAAGGTGCCCGGAATTACCCGCATCTTCTATCGGCTCAGCTGGAGTCTATTTGCGGCAGCAGCGGCGCGCATTGCGTCAAGGCGTTACCGGGAAAGGTATCTCGGCATTTATGGGCCGCTGTCCCTATTGATGCTCTTGGGTTTTTGGGCACTCGCCTTCATTATCGCGTTCGCGATGCTGCAATGGTCGGTTGGGCTCGAACTCAATGGTACTTATTCAAGCTTTGCGAACGATCTCTATTTCAGCGCAGGAAGCTTTTTCACCTTGGGATCCGGAGAGCCGCAAAACATTCCGTCGAAGTATTTAATGGTGCTCGAAGCCGGATTCGGGTTCAGCTTCCTTGGCCTGGTTATCGGATATTTGCCCGTATTGTATCAATCCTTCTCGAGCCGTGAACTTCGGATATTGCTGTTGGATGCGTGGGCGGGATCGCCGCCCTCCGCAGCTCAATTCTTGCTTCGGAGAGGAAACAACCTCGAAGATTTGGAACGGCGGCTGGGAGGCTGGGAGGAATGGGCATTGGACCTACTGCACAGTCATCTTTCATATCCAATGCTCGCCTACTATCGGTCTCAGCATGCGAACCAATCTTGGCTTGCTGCCTTGACTGCTATCATCGACGTCAGCGCGTTGCTCATGATAGCGTCGGAGAATGGTCTAAAACGTCAAGCCGAATTCACTTTCGCCGCGGGACGGCACGCGCTGATGCACACAGCTTCGATTTTTCGTATACGGCCTTTGCACTCCCACAAAGATCGCTTGCCAGCGCGCGAGCTTTCTCGGCTGTGCGCCGTACTTTTAGCCGGCGCCACACCCTTGGATTTGGAGCGTATCTCGGAGGCTGGGCTGCGGAAGCTTCGGGCCATGTACGAGCCCCACGCTCAGGCGCTTGCGACGTACTTCTTGATGGATCTTCCGCCGTGGATTCCGAGCGGGCTTACATCGGATAATTGGCAGATCGCATCCTGGGAAGTGTAAGCGACGGTAGCAGGATGCTGAGATCATGGCTGTGGCTTGCCAATTAAAATAGCAAATGTTCCCTGCCGAACATCATCTGTCGCAGCAGTGAGTGCAATTCCGGCACTCGAAAATGCAGCTCTGATCTTTTCAAACTGGAGCTATATCCGCTTCGTTGCTGTTCGTGACCGGGTAGAGGCCGTGGCGCCAACGCGTGTCGGCAATTGTCAATGTACCGTCGCTAACATTCCATCCAGGGATCGTAGTAAAGAATCCCGCAATTCTTCGGCGAAGACCTTACATTCCTCACAGTTGGCTATACAATTTATTTGGACGGCTCCTGCGGAGAAAGCTCGAGGGCAGCCGCCATTCTGATCTTCTGATCAGGCTGTAAATGCCGTCCTGACTGCGCCGATGATATGGGCCACGTTTTGCCAAGCCAAACATGGGCAGGAATAGCTATGACGACCGCAATCGCCGCGACAAGAACGGCGAGCGCGCCGCCCACGCCTTTTGCACGAAGTGAGGGACGCCAGAAGCTTTCCATGGCGTGGATCCCCTCGCTTCAAAGCATAGCGTTATCCGCTGTCGCGCGCGTTCACGTTAAAAGGCAGTCTGAACGGCCGACGAAAATGGTAGGCTTTCGACGTGCATCAGAGCAGAAAACCCGACCTAGTGCTGAACGGTGCAAGCACTTTATCCTCCGCGTCATCTTTGCATGCCCACCCGGCAATGCGAGGGTCAACTCCGGCGATATCGGCAAGTTTGTCGGGATTCATAATTTTAAGACGTCGATAGTGGAATTCGACAATTCCTTCCTGACGCAGATCTCGAAGGACTCGATTAACGTGGACATTGCTGAGGCCGGTCGCGTCACCGATGTGCTCCTGCGTCAGCGGCAGATGCATTTCTTCGATGCCATGGTGCGGCCATCGCATCCTGAAGCGGACAAAAAGTTCAAGTAGCATGCGCGCGATACGTTCGCGTGACGACCGACGGCCGATACTGGATAAATGGTCGTACGCCAAGTTGCGTTCTTTCCACACGCTCCACATAAGCTGTAAGCCGGCCTCCGCATGATCTTGCAAAAGCGGCCCGAGACTTCCGTGGGGAATCACGCGGACCGTAGCGTCTGTTAGGGCTTGGGCGCCATAGATCGCCACTCTATTAGGGTAGAGGCCCAGCACGCCTCCAGGAAGTGTGAAATGCAGGATTTGACGGCGTCCGTCCTCAAGCAGGTCATACAAGAACAGGCACCCGTCAACGAGATAATAGATTACACCGCACGACTCACCGGGGCGGAACAAGTCTGTCCCGGCTTCGATTACGCGGGTGGCCGAGTTGTATTGGTTGATTGGCGTGTGGTCCGCGAAAGGACCAACTGTCCGTGCTGGAAAGGAACGGTGATCAGCTGACACCTCTCTTAGCACTTGTATTGAATTACCCATCTTCGTAGCTCCCGAATTCCCAAAACTCGCGTCGTGGTCGACACGCGATAACTAACCTGAATGTCCCTCCCGCCTGCACCTAACGCAGGACTGGGGCTTGATCAGGCGGTCGATCAAATAAAAAGTCGGGGAGGACGAAACGGAGCGTTCGATTTGGTCAAAGGCAGAGGCGTGTGAACAAATGTAATGTTGATGCTTTGAAGAGTGCTGCTACCTGAGATCGAACACTCGACAATCAGGCCGGTCGAACATGCAGCACCACATGTACCGGCGCAACAAAGGCCATTGCAATGATATGCTCCGAGGCTTCCAACGGAGATGTTCACGACCGCGAACGTAGTGACCGCCGAACCTATCGCCGACCGCTGGGTACCGATCTGCGCCGCGCTTCGCGCTATAGGGGGGCTGAGGTTACTTTCAAACTGACAACTTTGCGCCGCACCGACCGTAGCAAGCACGAAAAGCATCAGTATGGCGCCAACGAGCCCCCACCGCGCAAATGTGACTCTAGAGCGCATTCGTTTTTGTGCGTTCGCATCTGCGAAACGTTGTGTAGGTCCGTCATCCACTGGCAAGTATTCTTAGCATGCTGACATAGCCAGACATTGATCTGGATCAATCGATACGTTGTCGTCGGCAACATGGACTTGTCGCGCTTTAAATTCACCTCAATCGTTTCTTCTCGCCGGCCAATCGGCAAACGCAAGGACCTACAACGAAAGCAGATTGACGAGTGGGATGAATGCAATCACCGACCAGAACGGCGGGAAACCGAGACGGTGCAAGATGCGGCCGATCGGATATACAACGGCTACCATGAAGACTGCGAAAAGCAGCCAATGTGCAATGCCGTACTCTGCCCTTTACGGGTTACACGCCGGTAGCTTCCAATACTGAGGATTAAAATCACCACACGGTTAGTAGTCGGCTACTTGAGAATCCGATTAGAACCTTGTCACGCCAGCGACGCCCGTTGCAGGCGCCGCACAGAAAACTGTTGCCGCGGCAAGCCCGAATAGCAACTTGGAAAACAGTGTCACACTATGGGGCAAAAGATGCACGAACGCCGGGTTAATGTGTGGAAGCACCACAAGAAAATTTATTGCCCAGACCGCCATTAGAATGGACAGCGTCAACAAGATAAGTTCCGAACGGAGGGCTTCGGGGCGACGCGCGACGAGTGGCATGACAAGTGCTAGAGCGATACCCAGCGCGACCGCGAGGCCGAGATGGATGAGCACGCCGAACTCGGGCGCCCACGCCGATGTTGCCAAAGTCGGTACGATAGATTCGACAATACCGCGGGCAACTGGTCTCAGCGGTATTCCCGTCGCTGCCCCATAAAGACCAATCCAGCCGATCTCAGCAATACCGCCGGTGATGCCGCCAAGGGCGCCAGTCAACATCCCGATGATACGGGGCGATTTTGAAATCCGCATCTGTGACTCTCCGTGTCCAAAGAAGCGTTTGCTTGCTACCCCCGGAGAAAGCACTACTGGACTTTGCTTTGGATATATTCGACCGCTGCTTTGATGTCGTCATCCGAAAGCGCCGGCTTTCCGCCACGGGCGGGCATGGCGCCCTTACCTTTGATGACAGAAGCGACGAGGGCATTTTCGCCCTGCTTGATCAGGGGCTCCCAGGCGGCCTTGTCGCCAAGCTTCGGTTTCAGAACGTTATGGCAGCTGCCGCAGTTGGCGGTATAGATCGCTTGACCGTCGGCCGCGACCGCTTGAACAGCGATCATTAATGTCGTCCCGACAATCGCGCTGTTCAGCACATGCTTCATGATTCGCTCTCTCATACGCCTCGACATAGCGCCGGCCCCGTTTGCATCCAGGCTTCCTGTCACTGATGCCGGTGCTCGAACTCGGTTGTGATCGGCTGGGCTTGACCCGGAATGTGAATAGTCACCCTGATGTGGAAGGGACCCTTCCCGCCCATGGGAAAGTAATTGCCAAAGGTGATAGTCCCTGCGATCTGCATGGGTTCGAGTTTCTTTTCCTCTCCGGCGAGGCCGGTCTCGAAGACGCGTGCGCTGATATCGGCGTTCTCGATACGGACGCCGGACTTGGCATCGAACAGCGCGATTATGATGTGATATTGGCCTGTTCCTTTCGGCACCCCACCGTGCATGGAGGCTTCTGGGTGTTCCTGCGGATGGCCACGGACCATTTCCGTCGGCAGCAAGCCCAGATAGATGAGGACATTGCCAACGGTTTTCATGTCGCCACCACCTTGGGCCATAGTCGGGGACGACACGCTTACCAAGGCGAGCAGAACAAATCCGAGAAGTTTTTGAAGAGTTCGCGCTGTCATCGATGTCCTTCTCATTTCTGCCGCTAGGTTTTTGAACGTGCAAACTACGGCATTTCGCAAAAGTAATGTCTGCCTCGCATCATAGCTTCCCTCCGCCGGCTGCAGCGCGAGACCAAGGTATTGGCAACCACATTTCCCACAGCGAGATCAAAATCTGGCCTGCGAGCGCCACGCCCATTAACGCGCCACCAACAATCACCACGATGCCGAACACGGGAATAAATTTCGTAAGCCACCAAGAGCCAATATCCGCGAGGATCGCGAGATAAGGAAGGACGACGAGCGAGATACGCAGCCAGATTGGTGTTTCGCTCAACGAAAAGACGATTCCCGTCAGCAGAAAGATCATGCCGATGCCGAACAAGTGAATGTGGGAGACGCGCGCAAGCTGCATTACACTCTGGCCCGTATCAGACTGTGTGAGTTTCTGAATATCCTGAAAGCTCGCGAGCGGAGGAATCTGCAATCCAGAACTTGGATTGTGGCAAGGAACGCAATTGTTATCGAAGATCGGTTTGACCGCTGCGTAACCACCCTCGGGTGCACCATCGTGAGCGGTCGACATTGGCATGCGATTCATCGGCATCTCAGCCTCCGGGGCGCCCCCGCGAACCCAGCGCAATATCCGGTCACGGTCGCTGGGGCTAAGCTTGTCAGCCATTATACCTTGCAGCGCCGCTTCGAGACGGCTGCCGCCGACAGCGCCGTGGTATTTCATTTCAATGCCGCTGACGAGCCCCATGCCCATCTGCTGATGCGGCTGGACATCGACCAAGAACAGATAAGAAATCGCCATCAAATAACCGACGCCGATTAGAATGAGAAAACTGCTAAACAGCACCCGAAGCGTCATGGGCAGTTTGCACAAGGACGGCATTGGGGAACTTTCCTCTGCGGTTCACTTGCCGTATCGGAGTGTAAGATATCGAACCTTCGGATGCGTTGACACGTCGCTGCCATCTCGTGTTTTTTGCAATGCCCCTATCGTCGTCAACATTGCGGAATTCGGACAGTATAACCACCACTCGTCCCACCGAACGGAGTCGAACCCGCCAGAAAGATCGAGCGCACACTCGTCCTTGCTGGGGCATAACGTACAGACACCCTGCAGTTCACGAAAAAGTAGGGGGTCATCCCGCATCAGCTTATTGCGATCGATTTGCAGCATATTCATGCAGCAAAACAGCAGGCTCGCGTCATAGAAATGGCGCGGGATTTTTGACCTTTCGCCGGCTGAAAAGGCTTTCTCGACGATTTTGGTCATGGCCAAGCACCTTATATGGCGCCTACCTTGGTTTTTTATCGTGCCGGACGATTGCCGTATTGATCTGAATCAAGAGCTTCAACAACCGCAGCCCTAACCCAAAGAAGCGCTCAGTGCCCGCGCCGCCGATCCGCACGTGCCGATTGCCGAAAAGCCGCGTTGAATGACGCGTACGTGAAGAAAATGCCTAAAGTCTGTGCAACTGCCTTGGTCGAGGTCGAAGACGAGCGGGGGCACAGTCCGAACGTTGGACCATTCGAGCATTGACGCGTAGCGAGAACAGTGTTGCCGAAAAGCACCATTCCACTCAAAAAATTCGCTCCGCCGACATATTAGATGTCGCCCGCCGGCGATTTGTTGTCTAGCCTAACTCTGCCCCCGTGACCCAGCCGTCGCCGGATGCGCGGCGAGGGTGCTTCTGTTGGATCGGCATGGGCATCGAGCAACACCGATCGATTCAGCTTTTTTGGCTTTGGCCGCGGGTGACCGCGTCGGCATTGCTCACCGTTCTCACACCGGCGGCTCGAAGCTTTGCCCAGCTTTGCCAGGCGGACGAACAAGTTGCGGCGAGCAGGCGGTGGGGCGTGAACGAGGACGTCGGTCCCGTCTGGAAATGCGTCTCTCGGGCAAGACACGAGAGAGCGATCGTCCGGCATCGCAGCTCGACTGCGGGGATTTTGTGGACCCTTATGTCCGCGTTGTTGCTGGGTCTCGGTCAGCCGGCCTGCGCTGAAGATGCGAGCTTAGACGCCATCGGCGTTCAGCCGAGAGTAAGCGAGTTTGCTTGGTCGGCATGGCGAGCAGAGTCGCCGCATGACGCATTCTTGAAGCTCGCGGAGTATGTCGAGACGCTAGAGCCCGGAGGCTCCACACAGTCAAGCTCACGTGTGGATCATGGTCACGCAGCGCTGTATGACGACGATGTCTACTCGGCGCATTTGGGGCTTATTCAGCCCGTTTCGGTCATCAATAAGGATGATCAAACCTCCGCTGATTTTTCCCCTCTAAGATTCGGTCGGAGTCCCTTTTCCGCACTACGCATCTCCGTTCCTTCGCCCACACAAGATCCAACGCAGTCGAGCCAAGCTTGGACGCGAGTAGCTGAGGCTGACAATGCTTTCGATGCGTTGCGCGAGTTTCTGCAAAAGCACAACGGATCTCCGCCAGTTGAGAAACCGAACGCGCCACCGCCTCCGATTATCGCGCCGCAAGCGCCAACTGTGGAGCCGCCGGTCATAGCAGGGACCAATGTTGGATCAAATGTCGGCTTAGGCTGTCATTTAAGCCAGGCTGAGATGTTCGGCTTCACGCTTATGGGTCGATTGCAAAAGCAGGGCAAACTGCAATGCGAAACCTGCCATGGTCCTGGCTCAGCGCATGTGCGTGCCGTCGGCTGCGCGGCGTGCCACGGCGACGGCGGCATCACCACGCGGCCCGGAATTCCCAGCCTGGTCGGACAGGATCCGCAATATCTCGTCGCGGCGATGAAAGCTTACATTTCCGGGCAGCGTAAGCACGCCATGATGAAAACGCTGCTTTCGGGGCGGAGTGACGCAGAAATCACCAACATCGCTTTTTATTACGCGCGGCAGGCGGCCGCTCGGGCGCAGACGCCGCTGGTCGGCAATCCATCAGCTGGAAAGGCCGCTACTGCTATCTGTGCTGCCTGTCATGGCGATCAGGGGGTCAGCGTAAGTCCCGCATTTCCCAGTCTCGCAGGTCAAGACGCGCAATATCTCGCCGACGCGATTCGAGCCTACAAGACTGGAGCACGCAACAAGGTTGTCGCCTGCGCGGCGTGTCATGGCGAACGCGGGATCAGCAAAACACCTGGAACGCCAAGTCTCATTGGAATGGATTCGCAATATCTCGTCGCGGCGATGAAGGCTTACATCGCTGGTCAACGCCAGAACGCCGTTATGAAGTCACTCCTTTCCGGCGTTGGCGA
>Ga0182033_10001978_pt1 | contig 10371 bp, 8 predicted proteins | sample tim00Cox0000000H_FD_125968 | JGI IMG/M metagenome (GOLD analysis project Ga0182033, IMG submission 125968) | Lab enrichment of tropical soil microbial communities from Luquillo Experimental Forest, Puerto Rico - timezero.00C.oxic.00.000.00H | ecosystem: Environmental > Terrestrial > Soil >...
CCGAGGGACTGTCCCGCGGCGTGTCCGGCCATCCCGCCCAGGTGACTGGGCATGCCGCCAGGTCCGGCCGGCAGCCGGCGCAAGGCCTGGCCGGCCTGGAACGCCCCTGGCCCCCGTGGTCCCCACGGCACGTAGCTCGAGGGCCCCGTGCCGGCAGGAGCTCCCATAGCCGGCGGCACCGGCTGCGGCACCTGGCCGCCGCCGATGCCGGTTCGGAAGGCCTGGGCGGACGGACCACCGACCCGACCCTCCTGAAAAGCTCGAGATAGGTTCGGCGCCGCGCGGCTCAGGATCGCCTCGAGCGGCCCGCGGGTGGCGCCAGTGAGCGCCTTCACCAGGCCTACCCCGCCGCCATAAACCGCAAGCAGATCGGTGGCGAGCTCAACCGGGTGCTCCTCGAATGTCTTTTTCAGCTTGTCGAGGCCACCGTACTTTTCAGCAATCGGATCCCAGAACGCATGCCCGATGCCGCTCCAGCCAAGCTCCTGCAAGGTGCGCACGACTTCGCCGGGATCCTCGGCCGCCTTGGCGATCTGCGTCGGCGCATTGCGCATGCGGTAAATATTGCCGGCAACGCTGGCGAGGTCGGTCGGGATATTGCCGAGCGCCTTGCCGCCTTCCTTGACGACATCTCCAACCATCTCGCCGGCAGCACCGCTGATGGAGGTGTGGCCCTTGTAGTAGGGGCCCTCGGCCGGCGGCTCGACCCGCTCGGTCTTCTTCGCGCCCAGCTTGGCGTCGAACTCTTCGCGGGTCATCCGGCCGGAATAAAATTTCTTATAGAGCGCGCCGGCGAGCTCATCGTCCGAGCGCTCCTTATACTCAGGATATTTTTCGCGAACCTGGTCGAGTGAAAGCGGCATTATTGAAACAATCCAAGCGGATCACTCCCTCCTGTTGGTCCCGCTGGCGCAGGGGTTGCTCCCGGTAACGGCACCGTGGTCAGGCCTGGCTTGCTCTCCCGCATGGTCTTCTCGGTGCCGGCGCGCATGCGCTGGAGCTCGTTGGTCACCATCTCGGTCATCGCTTTGACCTGGCCCTTGCTCCAGTAGCGGTTCATCGCCTTATCGGCATCGTCGACCGCACTGACCGAGATCGTGCCACTACCTTGGATAAGGCGCGCATAGAGGTAGCGCAGACTGTTCACGGCGTTGCCGTACTTGACGACGTCCTCATCGCCGCTGCCTTCCAGATAGGCTTGGATGAACTTGTTAAACGTCGGGTACTTAGTGGTGTCGAGCTTGCCGGCGAGCTCGTTCATTAGCGGCAGCATTTTCTCGAGCTCGTTGGAAAGCAGGTTGATGTTTTCCGACCGCGTCGAGAGCATGCGCAAGCCGGCCCTCCAAGCCATTGCCTTGGCCGAATTGCCTTGCAGCTCTTGCGGGGTCAGGCCGGCCATACGAGCAAGCTCTTCCATGCGGTCGCGGTAAGCGTTCTGCTGTAATCGTTTTTGTCCTCCACCCGGGGCAAGCAGATCCTTCGACAGCTTACCGTTGGTGATCCAATCGACCGCACCCCAGTCGACTTGGCTTTGTGTCAGACCACCCCATTTCGGGTTAGGCTTTTCGGTTGCTTCAGCCGTTGGCGCATTGGTGTTCGTGTTCCCCTTACGCATCTCGTCTTCGATGATGTCGCGGGCATCCTCGCCGGCAGCGACCCGCGCCATGACCTCGGGGCCGAATAACCCGTACTCGGCGAGCTTGGTCATCTGGCCAAATTGCTGCTGCCGGCGGCGATCTGCGTCCCTCGTCTCCTGCTCGCCCAAACGTGCGCGCGAGAGCTCGAGCCCCTGCTGTCGCTGCTCGATGCTCATCGCCTGCATCATCTGCTTGCTCTCGGCATTAAGCAGACCCATGCCAGACTTGAGCGCAAAGAACTTGGCCCGCTGCGAAAGACCAGGCACCCGCTCGTCGAGCAACCGCGACAGCTGCCCTACATCGAGCCCGCCGGGGGGCATCCCCATGGGAGGCCGCATGCTGCCGGGGCCACCCCGCTCGGGCTGACCGGATAAGGCCGCCTCGCCGGCGGCGAGCGCCTGCGGGGACCACTGCCCAGTCAGCATCATGTTGCCCTCTTCCCTACGGCGGCTCTGGAGGCCAGGAATTACCCGTCCCCCTGCATGGGTGTAGTCTTGCATCATCTGCGCAGCCTGTGACCAATTCTGAGCCTGTACGGCCCGTCCTAGCGGTCCATGTTGCCAGCCGGTGCCCAGGTTCATGGTGAAAGTGGTCAAGCTCTCGAGGGGGCCGCCTTGTGGAGTGTTGGGGGCGAAAGCGAGCACCGCCTTCTTCGCCTTCCACAGGTCGTCTTGCAGCCTGCCGCTTGCCTCCTCCCGGCTCATATGCTGACCACGTTCCCCTCTGGTGCCGAAACCGACCGAGTACTGGCGGTAGTCCCATTTCGCGTAGGGATCGTAGCCCTCAAACCCGGCCGCGGCCGTCTTCGTGCTTGCGCTCGGATCAGGATCGGCATCGGTCGCCGTGCCGGTGTCGGCCATGGCCGTACGTACCGGCTGCTGCGGCATCGCCGGGATGTCCATCTGCGGGGCGTCCGGCGACTGCTGCGGCTGCGTCGGTCCTCCCATGCCTGGTGCGCCGGGGATCGTCCCGGCGAACCCCGGCATGGGGCCGCCGGCACCTGGGATGGGAGGTGTTCCCGGCGGGGCGGCCCCTGGTCCGGGCCCGAACGACGGAGGTGCGACATGGGGCGTCCCCGGCACCTGGGATCCCCACTGCCCAAGCGGCTGGAGGCTCGAGGCGATCTGCGCCATGGCGGCCTGGCCGGCGGCCTCGTCCTGGGCCTGCGCCCAATCAAGACCAGTCCCCAGGCCCTTGGTAATCCCGCCGGCCAGGCCGCCTAGACCGGTGAGGCCATAACCGATTGCCACTTACTTGCTCCCAAACGGTGACCCCGGGAAGTTCCATCCCCACGGGAGGGAGGTCGACCCTATGCCGGCCTGCCCGCCAACTCCGGTGCTGACCCCGGAACCTCCACCGCCACCGATCCTCGAGCCGATCTGCGAGCCGAGCGCCATGCCGGCAGGGCCGCCGAAAGCGCCGAGGCCGGCGCCGACCAGCGAGCCGATGCCTCCCCAGGCCGCGGCGCTCTCCTGTGCCGCGGCCTGTGCCTGTTGGAGTTGGAAGTTCGCAAGTCCCATGTTCTCCTGCCAGGTCGCCCCGAGCTCGGAGAACGGTTGATTGAAGGCCTGCTGCTGGGCGCCGAGCATGATCGGCAACGATTGTTGCCAGCCGGCGATCTGCTGTCCCGGTATTTGCGCAGCGTTGATCCCGTACTGCCCGAGATTGGCGAGGGTACCGAGTTGTCCGGCACCGATGCCTTGGGACGTCATATAGGGGATGCTCGCACCACCCATGAAAGTGCCAGGGGCACCGGCTTGCAGTGCCGCTCCGGTCTGGCCCACAGCGCCGGCCCCCTGGGCACCTGACAGCAGCCGATTTAGCTGCTGGTTTTGCCAATTCATATTGAACAGCTGGTTCGCCTGGTCGACCACGCCGGCACCGTACGGCGTGCCGCCGACCCCGGACATCTGATTGACTGCCTGCGCCTGCTGCTGGTTTTGGTTAAAGAGATAGTTGTACAGCTGCGACTGCGGATCCATCGCTTGCTGCATGATCGGGTTCATATAGTTGAGCAGGTTCGACCCGGCGCCGTAGGCACCCACCCCGGCACCCATGCCCATGCCGGCCGCGGTTGGCGCAGCACCCGTCATCAGCATCGCGTTCGGATCGTTGATCATGCCGGCGCCGATATTCTCGGCGAGCGGCATGTTTTGACCAAAGATGTTGTATTGCCCGAGGTTCGAGATCCCACCCAGCATCGAGGTCTGCGTGGGATTGATCTGACTGGCGTCGTACTGAAGCGTCGGGACCGACGAATAGTTGACCTGCTGCGGCGACGCGACTTGCCCCGCCGGCGGCGTTCCAAACAGGCTGTCTAAAAACGAAGCCATTACGCAACCCGTGGACCGGGCCCTGCTCCTACATTCGGCACATACTCGGCGCTCGGCCGATCACCCACGTTGACGCTCGGACCCTTGGGATGCGGTTCCTTGGCGCTCGGCGATTTGTTGTGCATCCCCTTTTGGTGGATGTTGGTTGAGTGCCCACCGCCGGCGTGACCGCTCGGCGAATGATTTCTGGTCGCTTTGTATTCAGCCATCTACACCTCCTAATAATACTCGTCCACGATGACGATACCGTTCTGCCCGCCGGACCCGCAACCACCACCGTTGCCGCCGGTGCCGACTGTGTAAGTGTAAGTTGGGTTCGGGTTGCTGATGATGAGCTCAACCATCTCGCCAGAACCACCGCCGCCGCCCGATTGACCGTTTACGACGCTCGTCCAGTTACCGCTACAGCCTGCGCCACCATTGCCAAAACTCCCTAACGGCGAGGCCCCACCATTGCCACCAGCGATGCCTCCGCTTGTTCCCACTGAGGGCGAGTTAGCACTTCCACCGCTCCCACCGTTCTGCCCCGTAAATCGCGTCACCAACGGCGCCGCGCCACCAGCACCGCCGGCGCCACCGGCGCCGGGGCCTCCACCGCCGCTGCCGCCATTACCGAAAGAAGCCGAGATACCACTAAAGACAGAAGCAGTACCATTGGCGCCATTACCGCCACTGGTGTTTGAGCCACCACCGCCACCGCCGCCACCGACTTCGCGAATAAACAGCTGCCGCGGCACTGCGGGTGATGTCGGAGTGGTGTAGGTTGCGCCGGCGCCGGTTGTAAACACCTGGCGCGTGCGGAACGGCAGAGCGATGACAGTCGGCGGGCCAGGATAAGGACCGACCGCAGCGAACGTATAATCGAGAACGCGCCAGACACCGCCGCCGAGGAAAAGCGCGGTGCCACTGTCACCGTTGCTCGACTGGATGTTGGCGTTGCCAGGCAGGATGAGGTTCGCGGAATTGATCAGCGTCGGCCCTGCACCGTCCATCGTAAATCGATAGAGCGGATAGGTCGTGCTCGCCGAATTGCCAAAAGACGAGATCGTCGAGGATCCGCCCAGGATCGCGATATTGTGCGATGGCGCAGTGCCGAAATCGCTCGTTGTCGCGGCTTGCAGCGGGAACCAGGGACCATGGCCACCGTTCTCATTGCCCGGTGTAATCAGCTGCCACTCGGTCCCGTCGAAAACCACCTCGGCGATACTGCCAGTGCTGATCTCATTGCCGGTGAGCGGCGCAGGACCGTTCGGCGTTAGCTTGAAGACGTTGAGCGCGCCGGTATTATTGACGTTGAGCGTCGTCGGCCCGGTGTTGGTGAAACCAGATACAAACACGACGCTGTAATTGTTGACGAGGATAAACGGCGGAACCGTCGTCTGCACAACTTGCGCATTGGCCGAGCCGCTCGAGGGTATGCTAGCGTAAAAACGCGAGGTGCCGCCATGCGCCGGCAGGATCGCAGTCGTCAAGCCGTTGATTGCGGTGATGTCGCCGTTCTGGCCGGCCGCCGCGGCGTTGCCCAAGCACGCCACAAGAGCGTTGTAATTTGCCATCACCTGGCTGGCGTCCGCGGTGATCCCGTTCTGCAAGTTGAACGGAAGCGTGCAGGAAACGCCCGCAAACACGCGCGTGCAGAGCACCAGGTAAAACGCAATCGCGTATGCGAGCAGTCTGGTCATGCTGCCGCCGATACGTCAGTGAGAGCGCGCAGCTGCTTGTAGCGGAAGTGCCAAGCGCCCAACCGCACCGGCGCCGCGCTTTGGCCGCTCACTATAAACTGCGCTTTCGAGAAAACCAGCGGGAAATGCCACGGCACGATGCGCGGCGTGAGCGCGTTACCACTAACGCCCCATTTAGTCTCGCCCCATTTGAAACCGCCCCAAACCGCACCGCCCGAACCGCCAGCAAGACTGACGTTGTCGATCACCGACTGATTTTGATCCTGCGCAACAATATTGATCGGCGGGGCGAACGACGTCAGCGCACAGTCGAGCAGCGACTGCGAGAGGTGGATGTTGCCCATCTTGTCGGTGTCGGGGAGAAGAACAGTCGAGTAAGTCCAGTTCAGCTGCTGACCATTCTCTACGAACGAGCTATTGACATTCTGCACGCTATCGCTCTGCCACAGGAGCGAAGGCACACCCTGCGCCGCCATGATAAAAGAATTGCCATACGGTTGGATGTAATTGGCGGGAAACGTGTGCGGGCCGGACCAGATCTGCCGCGGGATGTCGTACCAGTACTCCTGAAACGCAGTATTTACCTGCAGCTGATTTTGAGTGCTGATGCGGATCACGTTGCCGTTGCAAGCAGCGCAGATCCTCGAGGGCACGTTCGAGTAAATAAACGGGGCCGCGATCCCCTTGCCGTCGTACCCGATTGGATCGCTGATGTTCGCTGAGAAATCGATCAACCGCATGCCGTCCGGCGCCACGAACATCAGGCCTTTGGGCGTCGAGCAGATGCTGTTCGGCGCGAGCGTGCCGGTCGCAAAGTTCATCGCGTTGAGCGCCAGGTTGCCGAGCGCTGCATCGCCGGTGATCTGATAAATGTTCTGCGTGCCTTTGAATACGATTAGTGCTTGAATGATGCCGCCTAATTGATTGAACAACCGCAGCTGACCGAAGGCGGTTAACGGTGAGTTGTCACCAAATGTCAGCACCTGGTTCGCGTTCGTGCAATTGAGCGCGTTGAGCACGTCGGAGAAAATCACCGCCGGCTGCGAGGCTAAATTGACGATATAGTAGGCTCGGCCAGCGAACTGCGCGACCGCGATTGGCGGTTGCTGGAGCGGGACAAGCCCGGTCAGCGTGCCGGCATGCCACACCGGCGCCAGCGGGTTCGAAAGGTCGAACCAACCCAGCATGAACGGGGTTGCATCGAAACCAAAATGCGCCACCATCAACCGTGAGCCGATCAGATCCATGATCGGCGGGATCCACGGGCCGGTCGTCGGTTGCGCCGCCGGCAAGGTGCCGGTCATCGAGCCGGTCACAGTGATGAACGAATTAGTTGCGATGTTGAAACAAAACGGATGATCAAACCCGTCGCCGCCGGCAACCGATCCAACCATGCCGTAAATGAGACTGCCGATATTCTTGAAAACCGAAACCGTCCCTTGACTGGGTATCAATCCCTGCTGCTGAAACCCTGGACTGAAACCCGAGCTAAACGGCCCCGCAGTAATTTGCCCAAAAGTAACCAACGGCACCGCGGCCGGCCGGCACTGCCACAGCTGCGCCGTGGTCGGATCCGGGATCAGGTTCGACAGCGAGGTCATCGCTCCGTTGAATGAGGTCGACCCATCAATGGTGTCACTGATCCCGCGCGCTCGCCACGGTAATGGTTGGGTGTTTCGCTGTGTCATTAGAGCTCGAACAGTAACGATTGCACATCGGCGATCGTCGATATGCCGCCGGCTGGAGAGGCGATGGAAACATCAAACCAAACAGGGACGCCAATAGCCAGGCCAGGGTTGCCGCCAATGACGGTAAAGCTATGAACATCGGCAGAGGTTTTTATCACATAATGCTGGGTCGCCGCCCATAAGGCGCCGACTGCCCCCGCACCGTTAGCCGGTGCGGGGCCGGTCCCATGCCGACCGGTGACGTTGACCTGCGCGTTGGCCGTGCTGCTGGTCAGCGTGCCGGAAATGACCGCAGCGACGCGGCCGGTGAGAACAGGAGTTATGGAGAAGCCGGTAACGAGCCCCAGGCCTAGCATCGTGTCAGCCGTCACAGCGATGTTGGGCTGCGCCGCGGCGACGCCGCTCACCGCCGGCAGCTGCGATGGGGTCGTACCGTCCGGCGTCCAGGGTGCCCAGTACGAGCACCAATTGTCGGCGTCGACCGGACGCCACCTGGCCTGAATCGCAGTGATGCCGGTCGAAGGCTGCTCGTCAGGGGCTGGATAGTGGCAACCAAGCACGACCGGATCGCAATAGACTTGCCCGGTCGCCGGCGTGGTCGTTGCGACCGGCGGCCCGCCTAGGGTTGCCGAGATCGAAAAATGCGAGGCATCGATGGGGATGACGTAAAAAACCTGGGTTGTCTGCATCGGCACCGGCAGACTGCCACCCACTGCGCTGAACACGACAGGAGATCCAGCAACCAACTGGTTCGGCGCCGTGACGATGGCCGGGTTGCCGACCGAGATTTGTACGACCCCGAGCGCACCGCCGGATACGCGTGACCAGTCATACTGGTTGCAGTTCGAGCACATATGCGTCCGCGGCCAACTCACGGAATGGTCGCTTCCTGCGCCGGATTATTTCCGGACATGATGGCCGCGACCGTATCGGCCACCGCGGTGGCAAACGCCATGAATTGACCTGGCGAGGTAAAGATGCGGATCCCGCCGTCGATGTCAGCCCAGTGAAAAGTAGGCAGCATGGCTGGAAACTCGCCGTAGGACAGAATGAACTTGGCAACCACTTTGATCCCGGCGCGAGTTTTGTCATCGATGGCGTAAGTGCCATTGAGCCCCGGCGTCGACGTCGAGGTAACCTTGAGCCCGCGTTGGATCCGATCACCGATGTCGCTCATCAATCCTGCAACCATTGTTTGACGCCGGCAACATCACCGCAGATCACCGGACCACGGTTCGTGCCGCCACTGGTCACCGCCCCGCGCCAGGCAAAAGCAGTCGCGTTGTCGGTCACATAGCCGCGCGTGCCTTCAGAGACCGCGTTGCACGTTGGCAGGGAGGCGACAGCCGTCAGTGTGGTAGGCGTGCCGAGCACGCACACACCACCGGTCGTTATCAAATTGCTGCTAGCGTCAGTCTGCACGCAACGACTGGCTACAAATGTCGTCGTGTTTGCTGTCGCAAATAAAGTCGTGTTACCCGTACGCGTGCCGGTCGTCGGCCCGCTACCGGCACCACCACCGACCACCGGTGCACTCAGCGCGAGCGTATTCGACGAAGCGATCGTCGTCGCCGTATCAAAATAAACGACGCCGCCTGACGTACCACGTATGCTCACGCTTATTACGCCTGAGCTCGTGACCGGGCTGCCGCCAACAGAAAAAATGCCGCCTGGCATCGACAGACCGACGCTGGTCACGCCACTGCCAGAAGCACTGCACGATGTCGCTATGGTCGTCAAATTGCCGTTGGCGTCGACTTGCACACAATTGCCGGAAGCAAACGTCGCACCGACCGTAGCGAACTTCGTTGTGGTACCAGACACCGTGCCTGATGTGGGCGCGCCGGCGCCGCCGCCGCCGAGCACGGGAGCATTAAGCGTGAGTGCTGCCGAGGACGCCATTGCTGTCGCGCTCGAGAAGTACGGGATGCCGCCGCTGGTGCCAGCCGCCGTCAAGCCAAGCGTGCCCGAGGTCGTCACCGGCGAACCGCTGACCGTAAAGATCGCCGGCGCAGCGAGCGCCACGCTGGTCACCGTGCCGGTGCCAGCACCCGTCGTGCACGGATTAGCAACCGTCGTCAGGTTGCCACTGGCATCGACCTGGACGCAGTTTCCGTTCGCGAACGTCGTTGTGTTGACGGTTGCGTGCTTGGTCGTATTGCCTGAAATAGTGCCAACAATAGGTGCTGAACCCGCACCTCCGCCAAGCACTGGCATGTTCAATGTAAGAGCAGCCGACGATCCCATCGTCGACGCGCTCGAGAAAAACGGAATGCCGCCGCTGGTCCCGTTCGCAGTCACCGCGAGCGTCCCGGCCGAGATGATCGGCGAGCCGCTCACGGTGAAAACGCCTGGCATGGTCAACCCAACGCTGGTGACCGATCCACCGCCGGCGCTCAGCGTCGGGCCAAAGCATTGGTAATTGATGCCGTCCGACACGACGTAGATCGACTGCCCGGTCGTCAGCGCCTGGTTCGGCTTACCGTTGCAAATGGTCGACGTCGTTGGAGTTAACGTGGTAGTGCCGGCGCCGATGTTGGTGATCGAGGTGGAAAATGTCAGGAAATTGCCGGTCGCTTGCGGAAACGTGATCACCGTCGCCGCCGCATTGTTCATCGTGATCAGCGAACCATAATCGCTCGGCGCCACGGTGTAGTTCGTGGTCTGCGCATTAACGCCAGGGAATTGCTGCCAGCTATTCACCATGTCGGTGAGCGTATTGCGCACGGTGAGCGGCGTGATCAGGCCGGCCGTATTGTCCGGCAGGTTCGTGTTGATCTCAGTCTGCATCTGAGTTTTTGTTTTTTGACTTTTTGCAACATCGCTTGTTGCAAAAACAGCCAAAAAAGCGATAAGATACGCAGCGACCGAGCGCGCAAACGCTCGGCCGCCACTTGACAGGTAACCTGGATGGAGGTCACTCATGCCCAAGGCCCTCAATATCACAAATCAACGTTTTGGTCGCCTGCGCGCGCTCAGGCCAGTAGGTCACGGACGAGCGGGGCTCATAACGTGGTTGTGTCGTTGCAAA
>Ga0182033_10001980_pt1 | contig 10367 bp, 14 predicted proteins | sample tim00Cox0000000H_FD_125968 | JGI IMG/M metagenome (GOLD analysis project Ga0182033, IMG submission 125968) | Lab enrichment of tropical soil microbial communities from Luquillo Experimental Forest, Puerto Rico - timezero.00C.oxic.00.000.00H | ecosystem: Environmental > Terrestrial > Soil >...
CCATGCCGTCATGTTGGCGGTCATCGCCGGAAGCGACGGCGACAGGCGGCGCTCCCAGAGCAGACCGAAATTGGGGAACAGGACCGCCTCATCGAGTCCCGCGTCGTCGAGCCAGCGAAGGCGGGACGCGGGCTGCCAGTAGGCGGCGGGCAACGCTTCGTCGTACCGATAGGAGGCGGGCTCGCCGGCCCGTCGACGGTTGCGGTGCTCGCCGCAGGATGCGGTGTTGCCGGGCAGGTGGACGTCGGCCAGGCCGAGGTGAGCGCCGCGCCAGCTAAGCCAGGTGTAGCCGAGTTCGTCGTCGATCAGGCTTAGCGCGTCGTCGCGCGCAGCCGGGTCGATGTGGTCGGCCCACATCGAACGGCTTTCGTAGAGGTGCTGGTCCGAGTCGACGATGCGAGTCACACCGCCAGTTGTCCCACCGCGTTACTGCGGCGTCAAGGCTTGCTGATGCCGTCGAACATCAACCGGACGGCGGGGTTGAGGCCGATCGTCGCGAGGCCGAAGATCATCCCGATGACGGCGCGTGAGGTGGCGGTGGTGTCCAGGTCGGCGCGCAGGTAGCCGCGCTCGCGCCCGTATTCGTAGAAGCCGGCATTCACCTGGACGGCTGGGTCGAAATCAGTCGACGAACCGAGCAAACAGCCGCTCGATGCCGGCCGCGAACGCGGCTTCCGTGACCAACAGGCTCACGATCACGAACGACTCCCGCGGAAAATCGAAGAAATATCCAGGATGCGCCAGCACACCATCGGTCGTCAGCAACGTCAGCATGAGCTCCTCTTCGGAACACAGCGTCGGGACCCGAATGACCGCGTTCCAGCCACCGCAAGCCGTCAGCACTTCACACGACGGAACCGAAGCGCCGGCATCCTTCAGCCGGCGATAGTTCGTTCGCGTGCGGTCCGAGATCTGCGCCCGGATCGCCGCGCCGCGCTCGATCAGCTCGGCCGCCGCCAACTGCACCGGCGTCGACACCGACAGATAGGTGTCGCAGATAAGTTCCAGCCGTTCGAGCGACTCTGCAACGAGCTGCGAGGGACCGGCGGCCGCGATCCATGCGAGCTTGGCCTGCGGCAGGCCAATCGATTTGGACAGTCCTCCCAGCGCGAAGACGAGCGCGTCCGACCGTGACGGGAACGCCGGCCGGACCGGCGTTGTCCCCGGCTCCAGCACGTAGTCGGCGAAAACCTCGTCGACGATCAGCGGGATTCCGCAGTGGGCGCGGATTTCTGCGATCAGTTCGATCTCGCGACCGGACGCGAAGGATCCAGTGGGGTTGTTCGGATTGACGAGAAGCAGCGCCCGCGTCCGGGGGCTCAATGCGCGTTCGACGCTCGTGAAGTCGATGGTCCAGGAGCCGTGGTATTCGAGGTCGTATGGGCGCGCGACCACGTTGTCTAGCTGCGTGAGCATCTCGAACAGGGGATAGCTGGGCCGAGGGACGAGGACTTCATCACCAGGGCGCGCCAGCAGCTTGAACAGAACCGAGTAAGCCTCGCTGGTGCTCGCCGTCAGCGCGATCTGTTCGGGGCTGATTGAAATGCCGCGGCGCGCGTAGTCAGCGGCGACGGCCCGGCGTGCGTCGAGCAGCCCCAACGGTTCCGGCGAGTACAGCAGGGCGCGGCGATCCGCGAGCGGCGCGAGCAGGTCGGCGGGGTACGCGAGCCCGACCCGCGTGGGGTTCGACTCGGTGAGATCGATGATTGGCTTTCCGGATGCTCGACGCCGCCGGACCGCAAGCGCCAAACGGTTTGGCGACAGGTCTCCGGGAATGCGATCCGCGAACACAAGATTCTTCAGCCGAGGTTGTAGGAGTCCCGCGAAACCTGGAAGTAGTGCCCGGTGCTGCTGTCGGTGCATTTCATCCCCGAGGGCTGGCTTTCGCAAGTGATCGGGCCCGCGGAAATGGTCTGGCCGTAGTTGAGCACTCGCGCGCCGGACACCCGCAATGTATCACCGTGGCAATGCATTTCGGCCGCCTTGCCCTGTTCCAGAACAAAGCGATCGCCCCAGGGCAGGTGTTGTGAGCACGGCGGCCCCTGCGGCACCTGGTAGGTGTGGTCGCTGACATCGCAGGCGGCCAAGGTGCTGCTGATAGTGCACGAGATGTTTCCCGACGGTGATTGAAAAGGGCCGTCGTCAGCGCGGGCAATTGCCGGCAGGGCGATCGCCGCCGGCACGACCAGCGCGAGCGTCGCAGCCTTCATGCTCCCCGTGATCATTTGCTGAGGGTAAGCCTGACCTCTGCTCGGCCGAAGCTAAATGTCAGTGGGGCTGCGTACGTTTTCGGCATGAGTAAGTCCAAGGCGAGCTCGGGTGGCGGGTTCGGCGGGTTGTTGGTGCTGGCGCTGATCATCTGGATCATCGTCAAGCTCATCTGGTGGATTGTCGGGGCGGCGGTCCTTGTCGCCATGTTCTTCGTTCTGCGGGCCATCGTGCGTGAGAGCGGCAGACGCGCCGATCTCCGCGCGGCCCATCGGGCGGCCGTCCGCATGCGCGCCGACCAGCAGCACAACTGGGTGTTGCAGGGCGACGACCGTGGGATCTATGGCCCCGAAGGTGCCGAACTCATGCAATACCTCTATCCGGAGCGGGAGCGGGTAAAGGCCCGATTGTTACCATCGCGCGGTGAGTGATAGGCCCGGTTGGCTGCGACCCGTTTCACGGCGCGATGTCATGAAATACGCCGGTGTAGCGCCGGCACTGCTCGGCGTCAGCGCATTGGTCGATGCCCCACGCGCGAACGCTGGCATCGCCGGCATGGGCGTCTTCCTCGATCCGGGCCACAACGCCGGGGCAGATACAACGTCACAGGTCGACAACGGTCGGGGAGGCACCAAGCAGTGCAACACCTCGGGCGCCGCCACCAACGACGGCTACCCGGAGCACGCGTTCACTTGGGCCGTCGTCGGGCTCATCAGCGGTTCGCTCAACCAGGTGGGCGTGCGCACCGAGTTGTCGCGGGATAGCGACAATGGTGTCGGCCCTTGCGTGGATAAACGTGCGGCGCTGGCCAACGCGATGCACCCCGACGCGATAGTGAGCATCCACGCCGACGGCGGACCCCCGTCCGGCTCGGGATTCCACGTGAACTACTCCAGCCCTCCCTTGAACGAGGCTCAAGAAGGCCCGACTATGCAGCTGGCCCACATGATGCGGGATGCCTTGGTGCAGGCCGGTTTTCACCCGTCCACGTATATCGGATCGGACGGCCTGTACGGCCGGGCCGACCTCGCCGGGCTGAATCTGGCGCAGTACCCGGCGGTGCTCGTCGAACTGGGCAACATGAGAAACGCGGACGAGGCTGCGCAGATGGAAAGCGCGGACGGGCGGGCGCGATACGCGGCCGCCGTCACCCAGGGGATAGTCGCGTATCTGAACACCAAAGCCCCGGGCGGCTGAGCGGGCCTTCGCATGCGCTGGTTCACCCGGAGTCGTGTCGTACGGGCGCTTGCGGTTGTGCTGACGCTGGTTGCTGCGGCTGCGATTGTGACGTTGACCGCCGTTTTTACCTACCGCCACACATCCCGTCACGCGTTCGTTCCGCCGTTGTCGACGCGCCCACCGGCCCAAGCACCCGCTGCTCCGGGTGCTTCGGCGACAAACAGTCCTGAGGGGCTGGCTGCAGAGTTCGGCCAGTTGGAGACCAGCCTGCAAGCCAAAATGGGTATTGCTATCAGCGCCGTCGGCAACGGGCAATCCGTTACCACCTGGGGGGACTGGCAGGAGGGGCCGGCCTGGTCAACGATCAAAGTGCCCTTGGTCATCGCGGCTTACCGGCATCAGGAGCCGCGGCAAGTTAGCGACCTGATGAAACTGGCTATCACCGAGTCCGACAACACCGCGGCCGAATCGCTGTGGGAACAGCTCGGCGATCCCACCACCGCCGCCGAACAGGTACAACAGATCTTGCAACAAACCGGTGATCCCACCACCGTCGAAGCACGCAAGGTGCGACCGGAATTCAGTGCGTTCGGCCAGACCATCTGGTCGCTGGTCAATCAAGTCCGGTTCACCGCCAGCGCGTTCTGCGACAGCGAAAACGGCCCGATATTCGACCTGATGAGTCAAGTCACGCCGGACCAGAATTGGGGTATCGGCAAGATTGCCCAAACTCAGTTCAAGGGGGGTTGGGGGCCGTCGAAGTCTGACAAATACCTCGTCCGTCAGATTGGCGTGCTGACCACGCCGGCCGGGAAAGCGGCGGTGGCGATCGCGGCAGAGCCCGCATCGGGCTCATTCGGTGACGGCACCAAGGATCTCAACGAAGTGGCCAAGTGGCTGAACAACCACCTCGAGGCGTTGCCGGCCGGCCGGTGCGGTCGCTGAAGCGTTGCCGCGGAACAGCTTTCAGTGAATCCCGCGCGGCATCTGGCGAACCTACTGCGAGGCGATAACTACCTCCGGCGGCAAAATCGTCGCGCGTGTCGGCGAGGTGTCGCATAATCCGTGCAGGAGGGAGATGACGGTGTCTGCAGGGGACTCACGTGTCGGAACGACATTCGGCAAATACAAGATCACCGACGTCCTCGGTAAAGGGGGAATGGGCGAAGTCTACGAGGCGTACGACAGCGAGATCCGCAGAACGGTTGCCCTAAAGATCATCAAAAACGAGTTCGCGAATGACCGCAATTACCGGATGCGGTTCGAGCGAGAGTCTCACGCCGCCGCGAAATTGCAAGAACCGCACGTCATCCCGATTCATGGCTACGGAGAGATTGACGGCGCCCTGTTCATTGACATGCGTCTGGTCCGTGGGACCGATTTGCAGAGCTTGCTCCAAAGGGGGCCGCTCGACCCCCAGCGAGCCGTCGCGATAATCACCCAAATTGCGTCGGCGCTCGACGCGGCACACGCCGAAGGTCTGATTCACCGCGATGTGAAACCGCAGAACGTCATCGTCACACCGGCCGATTTCGCTTACCTGGTCGATTTCGGCATCGCCGAAGTGGTCGGCGACACCCGCCTCACGGGATTCGGCAACGCGATCGGATCGTGGGCCTACATGGCACCCGAGCGTTTCACCGACCATCAGGTCACCACAGCCGTCGACGTCTACTCCCTGACATGTGTTCTGTACGAATCGCTTACGGGTCGGAGGCCGTTTCCGTCCGATTCCCCGGAGGCAGCGCTCGGGGCGCACTTGGGTTCGCCGCCTCCTCGACCGAGCGTCGCAAATCCGAAGGTTCCGTCAGGGTTCGACGACGTCGTTGCGCGCGGTATGGCAAAGGATCCTGACGATCGGTATGGGAGCGCGGGCGCGTTAGGCCGGGCGGCAACTCGGGCGCTGCAAGGAGCCGGCCGGGCATCGGTCGGTCCGACTCAATACGCGGCACCGCCCCGGTATCAGTCGTGGCCGCCACTGCCCCGAACGCCGATTGACCCGCCGGTGTTTCGGCCAGCCGCTCCGCCAGCCGCTCCGCCGGTCGGTCCGCCAGCGGCTCCGCCGCGCGGTCCCGAGCCCGTCGTCTCCAGCGAAAGGCCGGGCGAGCGGCGCTGGCTCCTTCCGACCGTGATCGCGGTCTCCGCGGTCGCGCTGGTCCTTGCAGCAATCGGCGTCGTCATCGGTCTCCTGGCAAAGCTTAATTCCGCGCCGGCGTCATTGCCCGCGCCGGTGACTCCCATGACGTTTCCCAGCGCGGCGCCGAGCGAAAGCACGTCGCCACCGGCTTCGACATCGGTTTCGCCGATGCCAGTACCGTCGCGCCCCGGAGCGGCCGCACCTCCTCCGCTGGTCACCGGCCCGGATCAGAGTGTTAGCCACACAAGTTGTGACCTGGGTTATCGGCTTACGACCACCAGCGGATTTGGGACCCACGCCGGGCGGGGCTCCCCGGAGACGTCGTGCTATTTCGCGAACACCGTGCTGGTCTCGTATTGGAATGCCTACGGCAACGCCAGTACCGCGCCGCGCGTCGTATCGGCACCCGGAGCCGTCGACTGCAACACTGTCCCGGGTGCGAGTTGTGATTCGAAGAATCGGGCGAACTTCCTTATGCAATGCAGCGGTGACGGTTCGAATCCTTGGATCAAGTGCACCGGCGGGAAAGACGCGGTGGTCTACCTGTGGTAGCCGGGGAGCCAACCGCCGGACGGGTAATCGACATCTACCAGCGTCACGCGATCGCTTGGTCTCGTGATCGCGGCGATAGGCTTCATGAAAAGGCTTGGCTCGACCGGTTCCTCGCATTGCTTCCCGACCGGCCCACCGTGCTCGACATCGGCTGCGGAAGCGGCGTGCCAATGGGCCGGTACCTGATCGAAAACCGCTGCCGCCTGACCGGGATCGACGCATCGAGCGCAATGGTCTCCATGTGCGCGGACCGCTTTTCCGAGCAGGAATGGCACGTTGCCGACATGCGAACACTGGATCTGAACCGCAAATTCGACGGAATTGTGGCTTGGGACAGCTTCTTTCATTTGCCGCAGGAAGATCAACGTCGGATGTTCCCGATCTTCGCGCGTCACGCCGCGGCCGGTGCAGCGGCTGATGTTCACCAGCGGCCCATCGGCCGGCGAACAAATTGGCCGCTATCGGGGGGAGCCGCTATACCACGCAAGCCTGGACCGCGACGAATACCGCGGACTTCTGCACGACAACGGCTTCCGCGTCTTGACGCACACGGTCGACGATCCGGCGTGTGGCGGCCACACCATCTGGCTGGCGCGACTCGGATAACGGCCGGCTATCTCGCGGACTAGGAGCTGTGGGCCTTGCTCGACGCGCATTGGTGTTGGGCGGCGTGCAGAATCGAGCCGGCGGTCAGGAACGCGGGTTTGTCGCGGTCGGCGGGGTCGATGGGCAGGTCGGCGGCGCGGCGCAGCACCATCAGGGCGAGTCCGCTGTAGGTCGCATACGGGATGACCAGGAGGTTCACCCGAGCATCCGCGCCGTCGATCGTTATCACGTGCTGGCGTTTGCCCTCCCATCCCGGCCAGTTGAAGTCGGGTGGTCGTTGCAGCGGTGGCCAGTTGACGTTGATGGAAGTTATGTCGCCGAGCAGGGGGGTCAGGGCCAAAACGAGGTTGGGCAATTCATTCGTTAGGCGGTCCGCGCGTGGCCACCATGCGCCGTCGATATCGTTGCCCAACTCGTTCGCCACGCAGAGCCGTATCGGATTGGCTCGGCGTCGGTTCCCTCGCGGATAGGTCATGGGATGTATGGGCTGATCCTTCACGGTCGGGAGCACGTGCACCTGACCCTACGCCACCAGCGGCATCGCCGGCCCGATGGGTGCGATAACCCGCTTGCCGCGGTGAAATCCGAACGCCGGGAGACGAATTGGGGAGCGCTAGATCAGTTGGGCGATCGTCGTCACGACGATGAGCACCAGCACGGCTGCCCCGATGGCGTGTACCTGCCGGCGGGGAGTGATCCGGGCCGGGATTGGTTGCTGCTGCAGTGTTCGCTGGCGTCGCAAAGCGATCGCGTAGGTACCCAACGCCACGGCGGCAGCCAGCAACGCGGGGATGAATGCCGTCGGCCCGTTGTGGTGGTGCAGGTTCTTGATCATCAGCAGCGCGCCGTTGCCCAGGAACGCGAAGGACGTTCGCGTCCAGGCCAGCGCCGTCCGTTCCGCCGGCAGCGTGTTCGCGGGCGGATGGTTCACCCCATGACCGCCTTGGCGATCACCAACGCGAGCGCGATCAGCCCGACGATGCTGAGACCCACCGCGAGGTAGGCCGGTGTGGGGTGACGCGGCAGTGGCTGGTCCCGACGCATGGCGCGATCGGCCTGTTGCCAGCGCAGCCACCCCATTCCGCTGGTGAGGACCGCCAGCAACGCGAGTCCCACGCCGAGCGTCCGGCGCGCGCCCGGGATCGTCAGCTCAGGAACCAGCTGCACCAGGGCGACCGCCGCCGCGAGCAGTCCCAGCGCGGTGCGCTGCCAGGCCAGGAAGGTCCGCTCGTTGGCCAGGGTGAAGCGGTAGTCGGGCTCGCGCTCCTCCGCGTTGTCATCGGCCACGGGCTACCACGCCGCAGATTTTATCGAATCCCATGGGCCGCCGGGCCGTCTTTCACGCCCGCGCTGCATGATGGGGCCGTGGTCAAGGCGTTGTTGTTCGACGTGCAGGGCACGGCGACGGATTTTCATTCGACCGTCTGTCGGGAGGCGCAACGGATCAGCGCCGGGCGGCACCCGGGCGTCGATTGGGCCAAGATGGTGCGGCGTTGGCGCGCAAGCTACTTCACGGTGTTGGAGGCCGCGCAGGGTCGCGGCGGTGCATGGGTGTCCGTGCGTTCGGTGTATCGCGATGCGTTGGATGCCGTGCTGGACGAGCTCGGCATCGCGGGGTTTTCGGACGCCCAACGCGAGGAGCTCACGCTGGCCTGGCAGCGGCTGAAGCCGTGGCCCGACGTGGTGCCGGGGCTGACCCGGTTGAAAACCGCCTACACGTTGGCCACCCTGTCGAACGCCGACGTGTCCGCGGTGGTCAACATCTCGAAGCGAGCGGGCCTGCCCTGGGATGCGGTCTTTGCCGCGGAGATGGCCGGGGTGTTCAAGCCCGACCCGGCGATCTATGACATGGCCGCGACCTACCTCGGCCTGGACCCCGCCGAGATCATGATGGTGGCCAGCCACAAGTACGACATCCGCGCCGCAGGCCGGCTCGGTTATGCGACCGCGTTCGTCGCGCGCCCGCTGGAATTCGGGGTCGACGGCGAAGCGGATGTCGCCTACTCGGACGAGTTCGACGTCAACGCGTCCGACTTTCTTGATCTTGCAGCGCAACTCGGCTGCTAGAACCTGGCTAGCATGAGGCCATGAATCGGGAGTCGATGAGGACACGCGCGCGGTTGGTCGAGGTGGTCTTGGTGGTCTCCGGCGCCTACTCGGTCTTTCTGGGCCTGTTCATGCTCGTGGCGCCGGGCGAGTTCTGGGCGACCCTGGGGGCGTTCGGCCCGCGCAACGACCACTACATCTTCGACAACGCCTCGTTCGAGTTGCCACTCGGCCTGCTGTTGCTGGCCGCTCTGCGGTGGCGGAGCTGGCGCGTGCCGGCGTTGTCGTTCGCCACCGCACACTGGGCGCTGCACGCGCTCAGCCATCTCGTCGACACCAACCACGCCGACGGCCGGCTTGTCGGTTGGCTCGAATTCGCCGGATTGGCATTCGGCACCGTCGTGCTCGCCCTCGCCTGCGCGGCGGCGTGGTCGGCTCAGCGTCGCGCCGAGCCGGTCAGTGGTTGACCGTTGGCGGCTTGCAGCAGACAGATGACGGTGCTCGGCATGGGGTCTGACGCGGTTCGATCTTGGTTCGAGTCAATGAGATACGTGATCGAAAATGGGCTGCCGTCAACGGGTCGACCGGTGTACGGCGCGAACCCGGCGGCGCAATCTCGATTCGCGACATTGTCGACCGCGGTGTTGACGGCCGTGGGCGCCCGAAGATAGACCTCAGCCAAATGCGCTGTCGCACAATCGATGACGGTGACGGTCACCCGGCTCAGGTCGGCGGGCGGAAGGTCAGCCAGGCAATCGCCGACCTGCAGGTCGATCCATTTCACGGTCCGCGAGCCCGGCGGTGGGGGAGCGGCGACGGCGGGGGCCGTGGCGCAGGTCGCCAGCAATGACACTGCGGCCAGGCCGCAGAGCACATGGAGGCTTCGGACCCGCATCGCAGCAGTTTACGCGGAAGTCAGTGCCGGGTCCGGCTTTTCCGACGACATCGACAGGAACCCGCGCACGCAGCGTGCGGCCAGCAACCAGTTCGCCGGCTTCTTCATGTCCAGCCCGCCCAGGAGCTGTTTGATCATGGTCAGGGTGTCGAAGTAAATGCGTTCGCAGACAAGCGTTTCCGTCTCGTCGAACACAAAGTAGGCGGTCATGCGGACCCGAAACCGGCTGCCGGTGGGCGGCACCTTGCCCAGGTAGCCGCGATGAGTTCCCATCAGCCAGAACTCTACGATCACCGCATCGGTGCTGTGTCGCAGCGCGATGATCTCGTGGTCCTGATCGGGAAAGGCTATGCGGGTGTCGGTGTAGTAGCGGCGCACCGCTTCGTCGCCGTCGTGGACAACCAACTGGGGGATCAGCTGGTAACGCGGATGCGGGAAGGTCGACAGCACATCGTCCCAGGCGTGGCGGACCTCGTCGTGGAAATGGTCGAGCACGAGTTTCTGGCGGGCGGCCAGTACCTCGGGAGCGGGAAACGTGGGAATGGAGCCAAGCCTAATTGATGCCCGGCCCTACACGCTATCTTGTGTAGAACGACTTTGAGTTGCCCCACCGTGGTGAACATTGGGCACACTTGCTGGGGAAATGGCTGCGACGGTAATACGATTCCCGAGTGGCCGTCCAATGGCACATGGTGCAACGCGGGCCAACGTCGGGCCTGCTGGACTCCACCCTGAAACACAATC
>Ga0182033_10001988_pt1 | contig 10347 bp, 9 predicted proteins | sample tim00Cox0000000H_FD_125968 | JGI IMG/M metagenome (GOLD analysis project Ga0182033, IMG submission 125968) | Lab enrichment of tropical soil microbial communities from Luquillo Experimental Forest, Puerto Rico - timezero.00C.oxic.00.000.00H | ecosystem: Environmental > Terrestrial > Soil >...
GGAGCGCCCCAGCCCCAGCCGCCGCCCCAATAGCCGCCACGCCATCCGCCACCACGCCAATATCCGCCACGCCCGCCCCAGCCGCCGCCGTGCCAACCACCGCCGTGCCATCCGCCGCCACGCCAACCACCGGCGGACGCTGGCGTGGATTCGGCGATGCTCAATCCCAATGTGAGAGCCGCGAGCGCTCCAAGGGCCGCCTTCTTCAACATGCTGCTCATAGTCAACTCCTTGCAGAAACCTGACTTGACGCAAATACGGCGCGCAGGCTTTGAAACTTTCGGATATTATATATACTTGAATTCGGAAGAAATTCAGGGCTCTTTTATCAACAAACCGTGCTCATGAATGCAATTTATTGGCGCCATCCGACGCCTTTCTCGAAGGCATCTACCGCCTCTTTATAACCGTTTATATTAACGGCCGTAACTGAACTCGCAATGAACAGGTCTGAATGACATCCATGAATAATGCTTGGGCTCAATCCTGGCTGGCTTCGCGCTCATCCGGTGATCTCATCGCCGATCGCCGCTATGCCTATGCGCAGGCTTCAGCCCGCGAAGGCGACGAGGCCGCCGCCGCCGAGCTTCTCGAACAGACGCTTGAACTCGTGCCGAACTGGGCGCCAGCCTGGTTCGCGCTGGCGCAGATTCATGAAAAGCTCGGCCGGGCCGATCGGGCTTTGGACGCTTTTGCGCGCGCGGCGGCGCTCGACCCCCAAGACGAATTGGGCGCGCGCCTCAATCTTGCGCGGTTTGGCGCAGCGGCGACGCCTAATGCTGCCTCACAAACCTATGTCCGCGGCCTGTTCGATCAATATGCCGATCATTTCGACGAGCATTTGACCCAAAAGCTTCATTATCGCGGCCCGGATCTTCTCGCCGAGGCGACCAGCCGCCTTGGCCGCACCTCTTTCAAAAACATGATCGATCTTGGCTGCGGAACAGGGCTCGGCGGCGCGGCATTTCGCAGCCGTGTCGAGCATCTTGCGGGCGTCGATCTCTCGCCGCGCATGGTCGAGGTTGCCCGAGCCACCAAGCTCTACGATCGCCTGGAATGCGGGGAACTCGAAGCTTTTCTCGACCGCGAACCGGCCATGAGCGCGGATCTCATCCTCGCCGCCGATGTGCTGGTCTATATCGGCGATCTCGCCCCAGTCTTCCACGCCGTCTCTCGCGTGCTTGAGCCCCAAGGGCTTTTTGCTTTCACCGTACAGCGCGGAGCTGAAGACAGCTATTTGGTCGGTGCGGACCTGCGTTTCGCGCATGGCGAAACTTATGTGCGGGCGGCCACTGAGGCCTCCGGCTTGCAGATCGTCTTGCTGGAAGAAGCATCAACCCGCCGCGACGCGGGCACCGACGTGCCCGGTCTGGTCGTTGTCGGGAAAGCACTTCCCCGGCCGCAGCGAAGCGGAGAGCCGGGGTCCAATTCGCCTGAAAATGGCTTAAATTCCGCTTCGTGCAAAAAACAGAAACCGGCTTCGTCCTTCCCTCCCGTTTTGCGCGCTGGTTCGCCTCGCGTGGGTGGGTGCCGCGCGCGCATCAACTCGCTCTTCTCGCGCATGCGCAAGCGGGTGAAAATACGCTGCTTATCGCGCCCACAGGCGCGGGCAAGACGCTCGCCGGTTTTCTGCCGACGCTTGTGGATCTGGAAAAGCCTTCCAACCGGCGCAATCTTCACACGCTCTATATCTCGCCCTTGAAGGCGCTCGCGGTCGATGTCGAGCGCAATCTCAAAATTCCGATTGCCGAAATGGGGCTCGATATTCGCGTCGAAACGCGCACGGGCGACACCTCCGCCGCCAAACGCCAAAGGCAGCGGCGCGATCCACCCGACATCCTCCTGACGACGCCGGAGCAGCTTGCACTTCTCATCGCGAGCGCCGACGCCACCCATTTGTTCGCCGGGCTGCGCCGCGTCGTTCTCGATGAATTGCACGCCATCGCGGCGTCCAAACGCGGCGATCTTCTCTGCCTTGGGCTCGCACGGTTGCGGGCGATCGCCCCTTCCATGGAAACGGTTGGCCTCTCCGCCACGGTGCGCGACCCCGATGAATTGCGCCGCTGGCTTGTCGCGCAAGACGCCAAAAGACCCATGGCCGCCCTTGTCACAGCGCCGCCGGGAGCCGCCCCCGATCTTTCGATCCTCGACACCGAGGAACATCTGCCCTGGGCGGGTCATAGCGCGCGCCACGCGCTCGCTGAAATTTATGCGCGGATCAAGGCGGCGCACATGACCCTTGTGTTCGTGAATACGCGCGCGCAAGCGGAATTCGTGTTTCAGGAGCTGTGGCGGCAAAACGAGGACTCGCTTCCGATCGCATTGCATCACGGTTCGCTCGATGTTGCGCAGCGCCGCCGCGTGGAAGAGGCGATGGCCAGAGGGCGGCTCAAGGCCGTGGTCTGCACCTCGACGCTCGATCTTGGCATTGACTGGGGCGATGTCGATCTCGTCGTGAATGTCGGCGCGCCAAAGGGTGCGAGCCGCCTCATGCAGCGGATCGGCCGGGCGAACCATAGGCTCGATGAGCCCTCGCGCGCGATCCTCGTGCCCGCCAACCGGTTTGAAGTGCTCGAATGCCGCGCCGCTGTCGATGCCGCGCGCGAAGGCGTACAGGATACGGCGCTGGTGAGGAGCGGCAGCCTTGATGTGTTGTGCCAGCATATTCTCGGCAGAGCCTGCGCCGAGCCGTTCGACTCGGACGATCTCTTCGCAGAAGTGACGACAGCCGAACCTTATGTCGCGCTTACGCGAACGGATTTCGACGCGGCGCGAAGTTTCGTCGCCAATGGCGGCTATGCGCTTTCAACTTATGAGCGTTTCGCCAAGATCAAGTTGCGGCCTGACGGCAAATGGCGCGTCGCCAATGGCAAGGTCGCGCAAGCCTATCGGATGAATCTCGGCACAATTGTCGAAGCGGATATGCTGAAGGTCCGCCTCGTGCCGGGCGGTGCGAAACCCTCGATAGCTTACACAGGCCCGTTGCGGCGCGGCGGCCGGGTTTTGGGCGAAATCGAAGAATATTTCATCGAAATGCTGGCGCCGAGAGACACGTTTCTGTTCGGCGGGGAGATCCTCGCCTTGCAGGGGATTGTCGAGAACGAGGCTCTGGTTGCCCGCACTTTTGCCGAGGCGCCTAAAATCCCATCTTATGCGGGCGGCAAGTTTCCGCTCTCGACCTATCTTGCGGCAAGGGTTCGCAAGCTTCTGTCCGATCCCGGCGAATGGAACGCGCTGCCCCCGCAAGTCACCGAATGGCTTGAACTGCAAAAGCAGCGTTCCGGCCTGCCGCCGCCGGATGATCTTCTCGTCGAGACTTTTCCGCGCGGCGAGCGATTCTACCTCGTCTGTTATCCGTTCGAAGGGCGGCTCGCGCACCAGACACTTGGCATGTTGCTGACACGACGAATGGAACGCGGCCATCTGCATCCGCTTGGCTTTGTCGCCAATGATTACGCTCTTTGCGTCTGGTCCCTGACCGATCTTGGCACGCGGCTCGAAAAGGGCTTCGTTTCGCTCGACGATCTTTTTGGCGAAGACATGCTTGGTGACGATCTCGAAGCATGGTTGCAGGAATCGGCCCTGATGAAACGCACCTTTCGCAATTGCGCCATCATCTCCGGCCTGATCCAGCGGAAATTCCCGGAAAATGGCGGCAGGGAAAAGAACGCCCGGCAGGTCACCATATCGACGGATCTCATCTATGACGTGCTGCGCCGTCATGAGCCCGATCATGTATTGTTGCGCGCGGCGCGCGCAGATGCCGCGACCGGCCTCCTTGATATCGAGCGCTTGGGGCAAATGCTCTCGCGTGTGAGGGGGCGAATCAGGCATAAAGCTTTGGATCGGGTCTCGCCGCTCGCCGTCCCGGTCATGCTCGAAATTGGCCGCGAGACGGTTTATGGCGCGGCGCAGGATGCAATCCTGGCCGAAACAGCCGAGGTTCTGGTGGAAGAAGTCATGGCGCAAGAGGCACCGGCGGTAGCGCTCCCGAGCGGGGCAGACCGCGCGACACCAAAGTCCCCGCGCCCCAGCCGGGCGCGGCGGGTGCTCCATTGAACCCGCGCGCAAAACTCCGGCCCTCAGTGTTGATGCAAATTGGCGAAACCTCGTTCATCGCCGATCCGTCTGGCGCGCTCTACTGGGAGGCGGAGCGGCTTCTCGTCGTCGCCGATCTCCATTTCGAAAAAGGGTCGGCCTTTGCAGCAAAGCAGGTCTTTCTGCCGCCCTATGATACGGCGGCGACCTTGAACCGGCTGGCCCAACTCGTAAGCTTCTTCGAGCCGAGGCGCGTCGTGGCTTTGGGCGATTCCTTTCATGATGCCAAAGCCGGTGAGCGCATCGCAAGCGAGGATCGCGCAAGACTGCGCTCGCTGCAGGGCGGGCGCGACTGGATCTGGATCGCGGGCAACCATGATGGCGATCTGCCAGTGGATCTCGCAGGCGAGCTTTTGCCGGAGCTTTCAATCGGCGGGGTGGTGTTCCGCCATGCGCCGCGCGCGGGTTCGGCCTTGGGCGAGATTGCCGGGCATTTGCATCCGGTCGCCAAGGTCGCGGGACGCGCGGGCCGTGTGCGGCGGCGCTGTTTCGTGAGCAATGGCGAGCGCTGCATATTGCCGGCCTTTGGCGCCTTCGCCGGCGGTCTCAACCTGCATGATGAGGCGTTTCGGCTTTTATTTCATGCGCCGAGCGCCGTCGCGGATGTCTTCGCCTATGTCATGGGGCGCGATGCCGTGTTCAAGCTGCATCATCGCCGCTGTCTGCCGGATTGAAGAGCGTTAAGCTCGGCGCCGCTCCTGCGACCGGCGGCTCTTTCGCTGCTGTCCACGAGGCGGTTTGCTTTGCTGGGGCTCTTCAGTCACCCGGTCGGCCGTGGCGATCGCCTTCTTGGAAACCTTTCCGGGTGAGATGTCCTCGGCAGGTTCATCGGCTGCCTGCACTGCCTCGGCAATGTTCTCTTCTGAAGGCTCTGGCGAGGGGATGCTATCCGTAAGCGCTTCCGCCTCCAGCACGGCATTATCGACGATTTCTTCCAAAGTCGCCTGGAGCGAGACGCTTTCTGCGGAGACGTCTTCCGCAAGGGCAGCGCTCACGGCAATCTCATCCATCACCGGCGGGACATGATCGACGGTCTCATCCGCAACCTCTTGGGGCAGGATGTTCTCGGCAGGCGCCTCGATCGGCAGAACGGCGGGCTCGATCGTCGCTTCGAGAGCTTCATTGCATGTGTTGACGAATTCCAAAGGGAGGTTCGCCGCGATCTCACCTACTCTGCGGCTGCGCTGCGCAAAATTATCGAAGACGGCTTTCAAAAAGCTCACCTTGATGGCCACAAGCTCTTCAACGCTACGGGCAAGTCTGGACTTTTCCAAAGCCTCGGTTGCGTGTTTGAAGGAGAGCTTTGAAAATTCTCTGAATTCGTCAGTCAAGGCCTGTACGTTTTTTGAGGCAATCTCCAAACCCCTGATCGCCAGATCAAGGCCGGTCGTGGGTAGAATCACCCTTGCGTCGAGTTGAGCCATTTCGTTCTCCTTCGCCCGGGCGTTAATCCCTTGGGGTACAAAGCCTTGGAAGTTGCGCCGATGTAGCGCCGATGCAGTCGCGACTTATGTTTTAGTTTTGCTTGACGCATTTCAGCGTGATGAGGCCGTTCGCTCCTGCGGCCAAGTCAACACGCTTTGTTGATCGTCGTTTAGATTCATTAACAATTCCTAAACACGAAAACTCCGTGTTGCTCCCCGGCAGAAAGCCTCCCACAATACGCCAGTCAAACAAAGCGGAGCGTTGCAGGAGGGCACCATGTCGCGTGGGTTGGTTCTATTCATCGCGATGATCGCTTCTGTTGCCGTTCACCTTGCGGCTGAGGCGGAGCCCCCGGCGCCGATGACTTCTCGCTCTGTGGCCCCTCACAAGGTCGAGGTGTCCATCAAGGAATGGCTTGTTCCGACACAGGGCTCACATCCGCATGATCCGCTCGCGGCACCGGACGGTTCCATCTGGTACACAGGACAAATGGCCAATCTTCTTGGGCGTCTCGATCCCAAGACGGGCGAGTTCAAGGAATATCCTCTCAAAACGCCGCAGTCCGGCCCGCATGGCCTGGTCGCCGACAAAGAGGGCAATATCTGGTTCACGGCAAATTTCAAAGGCTATATCGGGAAGCTCGACCCGAAGACGGGGGCGATCACCGAATATCCAATGCCTGATCCGAAAGCGCGCGATCCGCACACGCCGGTCTTCGATCAGAAGGGGGCGCTCTGGTTCACCGTCCAGGGCGGCAATATGGTGGGCAAGCTCGTGCCGCAGACGGGTGAGATTCGATTAGCTACGGCGCCGACAAAAGGTGCCAGCCCCTATGGCATAGCCGTGAATTCGCAAGGCGTCCCTTTCTTCACCGAGTTTGGAACCAACAAGCTGGCAAGCATCGATCCGGACACGATGCAAATCCATGAATATGTCTTGCTGCATCCGGACAGCCATCCACGCCGCATTGCCATCACGAGCGACGACGTTATCTGGTACTCGGATTATGGCCGCGGCACATTGGGCCGGTTCGATCCCAAAACCGGCAAGGCGGAGGAGTGGTCCTCGCCCGCAGGCCGCGAATCTGAGCCTTACGCGATAACCGCCTCGCGAGATGTCCTGTGGTATAGCGAGACGGGCGTGCAGCCGAATACGCTTGTGCGCTTCGATCCCCAAAGCGCAACATTCGAGACCTGGGCCATTCCCTCAGGGGGAGGCGTTGTGCGCAACATGATGGCCACCCCAGAGGGCAATCTCGTGCTCGCCTGCAGCGGCGTCAATGGGATCGCTCTGGTCGAGGTTGGTCATTAAGGTTCCGGCCGGCGGAGCCCCGCATCATCGTTGCGGGAAATTCTAAGTGGCACCAACGCTCATACTTGATGTCCGTTGGTGGTGAAGGACGTGTTTCCAGACACGGCAATTGCGGTCCGGATCAATGCAGTGGCGGCGCGTATTGGATTCCCCCATTGGACCAGAGCTGGTTGAGCCCGCGTGGAATGCCAAGCTTTGATCCGAAACCCACGTTGCGCTCATAGACCTCGGCATAATTCCCGACGCCGCGAATGATGTTGAGTGCCCAGTCGCTTGAGAGGCCGAGCCCCGCGCCGAGAGCGCCTTCCTTTCCGACAAGCCACCTGACATCGGGCCTGCTCGACCGAAGCGCATCGTCGAGTGTTTTCGAGCTGACGCCAAGCTCTTCGGCGTCGAGCATCGCAAAATTCACCCATTTGACGATCTGGCTCCACTCAGGATCATCGCGGCGCACAGCTGGACCGAGCGGTTCCTTCGAGATTACGTCGGCCAGGATGATATGATCGTTTGGACGCGCAAGTTGTTCACGTTCAGCATGCAGCTGTGAGCTGTCGCTCGAAATCACGCCGCAACGTCCGTCCTCATAAGCATGGATCGCATCTAGAGGCGATGGGACCTCGACCACTTCAAGCTTCATCGAATTGGCCGCGAAGAAATAGGAAAGGTTCGCCTTCGTTGTTGTTCCCGATACAACGCAAACCTTCGCGCCATCGAGTTCGAGCGCCGATGTGACTTTGCTTGCCTTGGGGACCATGAAGCCTTGCCCGTCATAATAGGTGACGCCGGCAAAGGTGAGGCCATATTCGCTCTCCCGCGACAAGGTCCAGGTCGAGTTGCGCGACAAAAGATCGACCTTGCCATCCTTCAAGGCCTGGAAGCGTTCGTCGGCTGAAATCGGAACGAAACGAACCTTCTCTGCTTCTCCAAGCACTGCCGCTGATACGGCCCGGCAGAAATCGACATCAAAGCCGGTCCATTTGCCATTATTGTCGGCGATCGAGAAACCAACCAAACCCTCGCTGACGCCGCAGATGAGTTCGCCGCGTTTCTTCACGGTCTGAAGCGTCTGCGCGCAAGCGCCGATGTTGATAAATGCCAGCCCCGCAGCGAGGCCGATAATGCCAAAAGATCTGAACATATCTCGCATTTCTGCCTCTTGCCGTTTGCGCACAAACATTGAGCAAAGTTGTTTCAGTCAAACACTGGGTTGATGCTTGATGATGACTTTCGTGCCAACTTGCACGCGGTCGTAGAGGTCGATCACGTCCTCATTCACGAGACGAAAACAACCTGAGGAGACTGCATGTCCTATTGTATCCGGCTGATTTGTGCCGTGGATGCGATAGACCGTGGCGCCAAGATACATGGCGCGCGCACCGAGCGGATTGCCGGGGCCGCCGGCCATGAAGCGCGGCAGATAAGGCTGGCGTTGAATCATTTCCGGCGGCGGGCGCCAATCGGGCCATTCCTGCTTGCGCGCGATCTTGACGAGACCGGACCATTGAAAGCCCTCGCGGCCGACGCCTATTCCATAGCGAAGAGCGCGGTTATTTCCCTGCACGAGATAAAGAAAACGATCCTGTGTATCGACAATAACGGTGCCGGGGGCCTCGTTGGTGCGAAAGAATACGATCTGCCGTTCCCATTCGCCGGTCAGCTGTTCGGATTCCTTTGGCGGCACGAAGCCCGGTTGATCGTCGATCTGCATTTCATCGGCCGGCGGCGCGCCGCGCTGGCTTTCTGCTGGAGCCGCGGCGAATATGAGAGCGAGCGCCGTGACGGCCGCGGGAAGAGCGATCTTCGCGAACATATCTTTCATCATGACACTCCGGGGCTCGCTTCAATTCGGTTTCGGCGCAGCCGCACGTGACGAAGTTCGCGCTGAGCAGCGGATATAGACGGTTGTGCCGTAGCGCCCCGCAACCTCAGGATCGACCCATGCCGTGGTAAACTGATTGCCGTCGAAAGATGAGACTTCACGATCTTGCATGGCCCCGGGCGGACCCTCAGGACCGATGAATGTCCGTCCATTGGACGCAGTCTTGATAATCAGTTCCTGCGGTTCTTTCTGATCGGCGAGATGCATCATCACGCCGCCTTTCTGGCCGGCGGCGATGACATAGGGATTTCCGCATTGACTGCCGGCTTCCTTCTCGGTTCGCGCGCGGTCGGAATCGCGATGATAGGCGCCGACGCCCCAACTCCCGACGAGCGCATCGGACGTAATTGTTGCGCGGCCGGGGACGGGAGGCGGATCAGATAGCTGGGTGACCTTCTGGGAATCCATCGCGCAAGCGCCAACAAGCAAGGCCACCGCGCTGGTTGCGATCATCGATCGATGCAACGGGCTGATCAAGATCATGCGTCCTCTCGTCTTCTGATAGGTCGGCGCAATTTCCTTCGCTGAACTTTGTATCCAAGCGCATGACGTATTCGCAGCCACCGTCAAAACAGCGCATTTGGCACTCCCGAAATGGAACATTGATGAACCAATGTTCCATGTCAAGGTATAGCGAGCTCTGTATATGTGGTTGGAAGCTAATCGGGAGCGCCGAAATCATGCCAATGTCGCTTGCGGTCATGCGTTGGCGACGCGCAAGGCACGGATATTCTTAACATCTACCAGTTTTGTTCATCAGGTCGCGTCCGGCCGCATCTGCAATATTATTTTTCGTTTGTTTTGGAAGTGCCGCCGTCGCCTCGGCAACCGCGCTCAGGTGAACTTGAACACCATCACCGGAATAGCCACGAGCGGGAGAATGGTCGCGAGAATACCAAAGCCAAGCCACAGCCGTTCAAGCTGCCAATAATGGGCGGGCAAAGCCTTTGCCGCCGCAAAGGCCTTGGCAATGCGGGCGAGCCGGATTTGCAGCGGGATAAGGACCGCGACCCAGATCACGCCGGATGCGGCAAACAACATATTGCCTGTATAAAGCCAGGGCGTTGTCATCGGCATTTCGTGCAGCCTGGCATTGGCTATGCCCCCGATGCCGACAAGTACCGCACCGCCAAACGTGAAAACCCAATCGGTCAGTGTGACCTGGCGCTGCGCAAAGGCAATGATGCGGGGATCTCCAGTCCGGTCGGCCATCGCCTTCCACCATCCGGTGATGATGATATTGCCGAGTAAAATGACCACGCCGATGAGATGCAAGGTTTTCAGCAGCAGATATTCATCCATGGCGAGCTCCCCTTGGGTTGCGAGCCGAAGACCGATCTTTGGGCTTTGCGAGCTGGCGTCAGCTTGCGGTCATGGAAAACGCCCCTTGCCACAGGATGGCTAAACTCTTTAAGTTTACATCATAAACATAAAGAGTTTACGATGTCAACATCACGCCCCTACCACCACAAGGACCTTGCTGCCGCTTTGGTGAGAGCCGCACTGGAGCTGGGCGCCACGAGCTGCCTGGTGCTACCCGTTCACGCCAAGGATGTGGTAAAAATGGTGACCCGCGCGCGGTTGGGCAACCAACCCGGCCGGCACACGCTAGCACTCCACCGCGCCCAAACCGA
>Ga0182033_10001989_pt1 | contig 10347 bp, 7 predicted proteins | sample tim00Cox0000000H_FD_125968 | JGI IMG/M metagenome (GOLD analysis project Ga0182033, IMG submission 125968) | Lab enrichment of tropical soil microbial communities from Luquillo Experimental Forest, Puerto Rico - timezero.00C.oxic.00.000.00H | ecosystem: Environmental > Terrestrial > Soil >...
CGCGAAGCTCGGCTATGCGTTCGCGACGGTGCGGCCGCGCGCCGTGCGCGACAACCAGAACAGGCTTGTCAATCTTGTTTTCATGGTCGACGAGGGAACCCGCGTCTATATTGAACGCATCAACATCCGCGGGAATTTCCGCACGCGCGACTACGTGCTGCGGCGCGAGTTCGAGATTGCGGAAGGCGACGCGTACAACCGCGCTCTTGTCAATCGGGCCGAGCGGCGTCTGAAAAACCTGAACTTTTTCAAATCGGTGAAGATCTCGACCGAGGCGGGATCGGCACCCGACCGGGTGATCCTGAATGTGGACGTGGAGGAGCAATCGACCGGCGAATTCCAGGTGTCGGGTGGCTACTCGACCTCGGATGGCTGGCTGGCGGAGGTGAGCGTTGCGGAACGCAATCTGTTCGGGCGCGGCCTGTACGGCAGGGTCGGGGTGCAATACGGGCAATATGCACGAGGCGCCACCGTCTCCTTCGTGGATCCTTATTTCCTCGGCTATCGCGTCGCGTTCGGCCTCGATGTCTTCGGCAAGATTCAGCTTCCGACCAATTACATATCATACCAGACGACGACTTATGGCTTCAGCACCAGGCTTGGGTTCGCCCTGCGCGAGGATCTGGCCTTGCAGGTGCGTTATTCGCTTTCCCGCCAGGAGGTCTCGCTGCCGATCTATCTCAACGACTGCATCCTGTCGCCCAACGCCGTGATCAACGGCGGGCCAGGGGTCATGGCGTTGGATCCGTGTTATCTCAACGGCGAGGCGTCACTCGCGGTGCGCCGCGAGCTTTCAAACGGCGCGGTCCTCACTTCAGCGGTCGGCTACTCGCTGACATACAGCACGCTCGACAACAACAGGAACCCGACCGCGGGCGTGCTCGCCGAGCTGCGCCAGGATTTTGCCGGGGTGGGCGGCAACGTCAAATATCTGCGCACCGCCAGCGACGTGTGGGGCTACCACGAGGTCACCGGCGACATCATCGGCTCCTTGCATCTGCAGGGCGGGTACATCACCGGCTGGGGCTGCCCGAGCAACCCCAATACCGGAAACTTGTTGACCACCCCGGCGGAATGCCTGCGGATGCTCGATCAGTTCCAGATGGGTCCCAATCTGGTACGCGGGTTTGCGCCCGCCGGAATCGGGCCGCGCGACCTGACAAACTATGCGCTCACCGGGACCGGGGATGCGCTGGGCGGGTCGACGTATTGGGGCGCGAGCCTGGAATTGCAGTCACCGCTTTACTTCCTGCCCAAGGATGCCGGCATCAAGGTCGCCGCCTTTGCCGACGCCGGATCGTTGTGGAATTATACCGGTCCGACCGGCTGGGCTGCGACCGGCGAAGTGGTCTCGGGCTCCATCTGCTCAACGCCGCCGTGCCCGATCGACAACGCCATGCACATCCGCTCATCAGTGGGGGTGGGACTGATCTGGAATTCGCCATTCGGCCCGCTGCGGTTTGATTATTCAGTCCCTCTGACCTCGGAGCCCTATGATCGGACCCAGCGTTTTCGATTTGGCGGCGGCGGGAAATTCTGATACCAGCGCACGGTTCGAGCAGATCGGCGTGCGTCCTGCATAAGCGGTCCTGGATTGCCAGCGGGATCATCTGTTGCACCGGCCGGCAAAGGACAAGCGACAGGACCATGCGATCGCGGTGTGCACCGGATTCCTGCGCGGGCAAGGATGGCCCGGGTCGGGGACAGCCGCGATGAACGGGCCTGCGGCCGCGCTGGAAGCAGCGGATATTTCCGCGATCCTGAAGGCGCTGCCGCATCGCTACCCCTTCCTGATGGTCGATCGCATCATCGACATCAATGGCGACGAATCCGCCGTCGGAATCAAGAATGTCACCTTCAACGAGCCGCAGTTCACCGGGCACTTTCCGGGTAATCCGGTTTTTCCGGGGGTGCTGCTGATTGAGGGGATGGCGCAGACCGCGGGCGCAATCTGCGTGCTGGCGCAACTGGTCGGCGACGGTGCCAGGCAGGTCTATTTTCTCACCATCGACAAGGCCAAGTTCCGCAAGCCCGTGGTGCCGGGCGATACCGTGGAGTATCACGTGCGCAAGATCGCCCGGAAGAAGAACATGTGGTGGTTCCGCGGCGAGGCCAAGGTGGCAGGGCGCACGGTGGCCGAGGCCGAAGTCGGCGCCATGGTCGTGTGAGGCCTTCGATGACCTCAATCGATCCAACCGCCCGCATAGAATCGGGCGCGGAGATCGGGCGGGACGTGTCGATCGGGCCCTACTGCATCATAGGATCGAAGGTTGTGCTTGCCGACGGCTGCAGGCTTGCCGGCCATGTTCATGTCACCGGTCACACGCGCATCGGATCGCGCACCGCGATCTATCCGTTTGCATCGCTTGGAACGCCGCCGCAATCCGTCAGATATCGGGGCGGGCCTACCAGGCTCGTCATCGGCGCCGATTGCGATATCCGCGAGGGTGTCACCATGAACACCGGCACCGAGGACGATCGCGGTGTGACCGAAGTGGGGGACCGCTGCCTGTTCATGGTGGGGTCGCACGTGGGCCATGATTGCATGGTGGGCAACGATGTCACCTTCGCCAACAACGTCGTGCTCGGCGGGCATGTCAGCGTGGGCGACTTCGTCGTCTTCGGCGGGCAGGCCGCCGTGCGCCAGTTCGTGCGCATAGGCGAAGGCGCCATGGTGGTGGGAATGAGCGGGGTGCGGGCGGACGTCATCCCGTTCGGGCTTGTGCAGGGTCCGCTCGCCGACCTGGTGGGTCTCAACGTAGTGGGTATGCGCAGGCGCGGCTGGACCAAGGCGGACATTCATCGCTTGCGCAAGGCTTACGATGCCATGTTCTTCGGCGCAGGTACCTTGCGCGAGCGGCTCGAAGCGGTCGCGTCGCAAAGCGGCGACGATCCGCTGATCGCAGGCATCATCGCCTTCATACGCGCAGGCACGCGGCCATTGACCATCGCGGTTCGTCGCGCACAGGTCCGGAGAGAATATGACTGAGGAGGCGAGCGCGCAGCGCGTCGATGACAGCCCGCTGGCCGTCATCTGCGGAGCCGGCAGCCTGCCATTTGCCGTGGCCGACGCCGTTGCCAGGCGCGGCCGCCCTGTCGTTCTGTTTCCCATTCAGGGGTGGGCGGACCCCGCACGTATCGCGAGCTATCGCCATCACTGGGCGTCATTCGGTCATTTCGGCTGGTTCTGCCGCGTCGCGCGCGCGGAAGGTTGCCGCGACGTGGTCCTGATCGGCTCGTTGCTGCGCCCCGCGATCTGGCAACTGCGGCCGGATTTCAAGACCCTGCGGCTGTTGCCCAGAGTATTGCGAATTTTTCGCGGCGGGGATGATCATCTGCTCTCGGGTATCGCCGCCATCTTTGAGGAGCACGGTTTTCGCCTGATTGGAGCCCATGAGATCGCGCCCGAAATTCTGATGCCGGAAGGCGCGCTGGGCCGGGAGCAACCGGGCAGCCGTGATCTCGCCGATATCATGAAGGGTCTGGCATTGCTCAATGCCACCAGCCCGTTCGACATAGGTCAGGCCGCGGTGGTAGCTGACGAACGCGTGATTGCCGTCGAGGCTGCGGAAGGAACCGATCACATGCTGGATCGCGTCGCTCAATTGCGCCGCAGCGGCCGATTGCAAGGGGCTCGCAATCGGGGAGTTTTGATCAAGGCGGCAAAGCTCGGTCAGGATCGAAGGCTCGATCTGCCCTCGATCGGTCCGCAGACGGTTGCCGGCGCAAAACTGGCGGGTCTTGCCGGCATCGCGGTGACTGCCGGATGCGCGATCATCGCCGAACCCGACCGCATCGGCGCGGCCGCCGATGGCGCGAAGTTGTTCGTCGTCGGCATGCGCCCAAGCCATGCGGACGACGCGAGCCGCGCACCGTGATGCTTGAGCTCTTTTTCGTGGCCGGGGAGGAATCGGGCGATCATCTCGGCGCCGCGCTGATGCGCGCGCTGCGAGAACGCGCCCGCGATGAGCTGCGCTTTGCCGGCGTGGGCGGACGCGAGATGACGAAGGAAGGCATCGCAAGCCTTCATCCGATCGACAATCTTTCGATCATCGGGTTTGGCAGCATTCCGCAACGCCTTCCAAGAGTGTTGCGGCTGGTGCGCTCGACCGCGACAGAGGTGATCGCGAGACGCCCACACGCGCTCATCATTGTCGACAGCCCGGGTTTCACGCATCCAATCGCACGCCGCGTCCGCGCGGCCGCCCCCGACATTCCCATTGTGGACTATGTTTCGCCTTCGGTCTGGGCCTGGCGCCCGGGTCGGGCAAGGACCATGCGCGCCTACGTGGACCACGTCCTGGCGGTCATGCCGTTCGAGCCCGAGGTGCACCGGCAGTTGGGTGGGCCGCCCTGCACCTATGTCGGGCATCCGTTGGCGGAAAGAGCACCCCGGTTGCGCCCGGATGCCGAAGAAGCGCGCCGCCGGCTCGCGTCGCCGCCGGTTGTTCTGGTGTTGCCGGGAAGCAGGACCGGAGAAATCCGCCGTCTCTTCGGCATCTTTTCGACGGCGGTATCGACAATAAGAGACCGCTTGGGCGAGCTCGAAGTGATCATTCCGACCGTGCCCGCGCTTGCGGAGACAGTCCGGCAGGCGAGCGCGCAATGGACGCCGCCGCCGCGCATCGTTGTAGAACCCGCCGAGAAGGAGGCTGCATTCCGCATCGCGAGGGCCGCGCTGACAAAATCCGGCACCGTCACGCTCGAGCTCGCTCTTGCGGGCGTGCCCATGGCGGTCGCGTACAAGATCTCCCGGCTGGAGTACATCACGGTCGGTCGCGCGATCGAGAAGCGGCTGTCATCGATCACGCTCGCCAACCTCTTCCTGGGAGAGAACGTCGTACCCGAGCTGCTCCAGCATCGCTGCACGCCGATCGAGCTGGCGGATGCCATGGTGCCGCTTATCGAGGACACGCCGCTGCGCCGCCGGCAGATCGAGGCGTTTGCTCGCCTCGATGCAATCATGCGCACCGGGTCCAGCATGCCCGCGGCACGTGCCGCCGACACCGTGCTTCAGCTGCTCGGACGGGGTTAAAGCGCATGATGATGTTGATTGATGGCGGGGACCCCCTCACCCGGCGCCTTCGGCGCCGACCTCTCCCCGCCGGGGAGAGGTGATCGAGCCCGCTGCTCGTGCAGTGAAACTCTCAGCCCGCCGCGGGAGATTTTCTCAGACGGTGCCCCACACGCGGTTGACCTCTCCCCTGCGGGGAGAGGTCGCGAGCGAAGCGAGCGGGTGAGGGGGATCCGCAGACGCGGACGGCTATTTCCTGCGCGAAATCGGGACGTAGTCGCGCTGCGGCGCGCCGGTATAGAGCTGCCGCGGGCGGCCGATCTTCTGCTGCGGATCCTCGATCATCTCCTTCCATTGGGAGATCCAGCCGACCGTGCGGGCAACCGCAAACAGAACCGTGAACATGGTGGTCGGAAATCCCATGGCCTTGAGCGTGATGCCCGAGTAGAAATCGATATTTGGATAAAGCTTCTTCGCGATGAAATAATCGTCGTGCAGCGCGACCCGTTCAAGCTCGAGCGCCACGTCGAGCAGCGGATCGTCCTTGCTGCCGACTTCGTTGAGCACCTCATGACAGGTTTTCTGCATGATCTTGGCGCGCGGGTCGTAGTGCTTGTAGACCCGGTGGCCGAAGCCCATCAGGCGGAAGCTGTCGTTCGGGTCCTTGGCGCGGCGGATGAATTCCGGAATGCGTTCGGGCTTGCCGATCTCGCTCAGCATCTTGAGCGCCGCCTCGTTGGCGCCGCCGTGAGCAGGGCCCCACAGGCAGGCGCAACCGGCGGCGATGCAGGCGAAGGGGTTGGCTCCGGAGGAGCCTGCCAGCCGCACCGTCGAGGTTGATGCGTTCTGCTCGTGGTCGGCGTGCAGGATGAAGATGCGATCCATTGCACGGGCCAGCACGGCATTGGGCTTGTACTCCTCGCACGGCACGGCGAAGCACATGCGCAGGAAGTTGGTGGCGTAGTCGAGATCGTTCTTCGGGTAAACGAACGGCTGCCCGATCGAATATTTGTAGGCCATCGCGGCGATGGTCGGCATCTTTGCGATCATGCGAATGGAAGCGATCATTCGCTGCATCGGGTCCGAAATGTCGGTGGAATCGTGGTAGAAAGCCGAGAGGGCGCCGACGCAGCCGGTCATCACCGCCATCGGGTGCGCGTCGCGCCGGAAGCCCTGATAGAACCGGCTCATCTGCTCGTGCACCATGGTGTGGTGCGTCACGCGATTGTCGAAATCGGCCTTCTGCGCGGCCGTTGGAAGCTCGCCGTAAAGCAGGAGATAGCAGGTCTCCAGAAAGTCGCCGTGCTCTGCCAGCTGCTCGATCGGGTAGCCGCGGTAGAGCAGAAGCCCTTCGTCGCCGTCGATATACGTGATCTTGGACTCGCAGCTGCCGGTCGAGGTATAGCCGGGGTCATAGGTGAACATTCCGGTCTCGGCGTAGAACTTGCCGATATCGATCACCGAGGGGCCGATCGTCCCATCGAAGATGGGGAACGACGTCTCCTTGTTGCCAAGGGTGAATGTTCCGGTCTTGATGTTGGCGCCGGTCTTCGCATCCATGATTGAGGCCTCGGTGTTCGTCTGGCCGACCGGACTCATGCGCCAGCGTGCAATTCTTGAAGCGATGCGCCGTTAAGCCGTCAGCGGGGTCGCCGTTTGGCGTAGCCTATCCTTGGGTGCACTGCAAGATGCGCGGCCTTCGGAACAAAAACTACGTCGTCATGCCCGGACTTGGTCCGGGCATCCACGTCTTTTGCGCCATAACCAAGCGGCCGGGATACGGGCTCCCGCCGCGCAAGCGCGGCGGGGTCCCGGCCCGGCCATGACGTTCTGCCGCTATTGGACTACCGCCGGCACCGCCTGGTCGCCGATCCGGGCGAGGCTTTCCTTCTTTCCCAGCACTGCAAGCACCTCAAAGATCGGAGGCGAGGTGGTGCGCCCGGTGAGTGCCGCGCGCAGCGGCTGCGCAACGCTCCCGAGCTTCATCCCGGTGCGCTGGGCGAAGGCGCGGATAACCTGCTCGGTTGTCTCTGCACTCCATGGCTCGACCGCATCGAGGTCGCGCGACAGCTCGCCCAGCAGCGATCGTGCTTCCGGCGTCAGCACCGCCGCCGCGGGCTGCTCGATCTGCAATGGACGCGCGGCAGTGATGAAGCGCGCGCCGTCCGCGAGCTCCACCAGGGTTTTGGCCCGTTCCTTGAGGGCGCCCATTGCGGCGAGCAGCTGTTGCCGCGTTTGCGGGGTCCATGCGCCCGCGATCGCGGCGTTGCCAGGCTGCTGCGCAGGCATGCGCTCGAGCTCGGCCAGCAGATCCGCGTCTGCGGTCGCACGCAGATAATGGCCGTTGAGGCTCTCCAGCCTTGCGAAGTCGAAGCGGGCGGGCGAACGTCCGATCTGCGGCAGGTCGAAAGCTGCGATCATCTCCTCGGTGGAGAAGATTTCCTGGTCGCCGTGGCTCCAGCCCAGCCGCACGAGATAATTGCGCATGGCGGCGGGAAGGTAGCCCATGGCGCGATAGGCATCGATGCCGAGGGCGCCATGACGCTTGGACAGCTTCGAGCCGTCCGGTCCATGGATGAGCGGAATGTGCGCCATCAGCGGGACCGTCCATCGCAGCGCGTTGTAGATTTGGCTCTGGCGCGCGGCATTGGTAAGGTGATCGTCGCCGCGAATGATGTGCGTGACCCCCATGTCGTGGTCATCGACCACCACGGCGAGCATGTAGGTGGGCGTGCGGTCGGAGCGCAGGAGAACCAGATCGTCGAGGTTCTCGTTCTGCCATACGACCCGTCCCTGCACCTGGTCCTCGATCACGGTCTCGCCGGTAAGCGGCGCCTTGAGCCGGATCACCGGCGCGACACCCGCGGGCGCCTCTGCGGGGCTGCGATCCCGCCAGCGCCCGTCATAGAGCTTCGCGCGCCCCTCGCGGCGAGCCTGCTCGCGCATCTGCGCCAGCTCGTCGGGCGATGCATAGCAGCGATAGGCCCGGCCCGCCGCCAGCAGCTCCTCGGCAACCTCGCGGTGGCGCTGGGAGCGGGCGAACTGATAAATGGCATCGCCATCCCAATCGAGGCCGAGCCACTTGAGCCCGTCCAGGATGGCGTCGATCGCCGGCTGGGTCGAGCGCTCGCGGTCAGTATCCTCGATGCGCAGCAGCATCCTTCCGCCACGCCCGCGGGCATAGAGCCAGTTGAAGAGGGCCGTGCGGGCGCCGCCGATATGAAGAAACCCAGTAGGCGAGGGAGCAAAACGCGTAATGACGGTCATATTGCAATGTTTGCCAGCGGGCGCACGATTATCCGTTTAGCACAGAACCGACAAAGGGCATCAAAGGTTTCGCGCCAGCCTTTCCCTGCCCTCGCGGTCTTGGCGCATGCGCGCAGATTTGGCACATAGGCCGCCCGTCCTGATCAGGGAATTGATGGATCGCGAGATGACAGAAGGCAAGGCGGCGCTCGGGCAGCCGGGAAGCGACTTCATTCGAGACATTATTCGTGCCGATCTCGAGGCCAGGCGCTACGAGACCGTCGTGACCCGTTTCCCGCCGGAGCCCAACGGCTACCTGCACATTGGTCATGCCAAATCGATCTTCCTCAACTTCGGCATTGCTCGGGAATTCGGAGGGCGCTGCCATCTGCGCTTCGATGATACCAATCCGCTCAAGGAGGAGCAGGAATACATCGACGCCATCGAGCGTGACGTGCGCTGGCTCGGCTTCGACTGGGGCCGGCATCTCTATCATGCCTCCGACTATTTCGAGCAGCTGCTCGAGTGGGCCGAGAGTCTCATTCGTGCGGACAAAGCCTATGTTGACGATCAGTCGCCGGAGGAAATTCGCGCCTCGCGCGGGACCTTGACGGAACCGGGAAAGAACAGCCCATGGCGTGAGCGTACGGTTGCGGAGAATCTCGACCTGTTCCGGCGCATGCGCGCGGGCGAGTTTCCCAATGGGGCGCGCGTCCTGCGCGCCAAGATCGACATGGCGGCGGGCAATATCAACCTGCGCGATCCTGTCCTCTATCGTATCCTGCACGCCAGTCACCCGCGCACCGGCACCACCTGGTGCATCTACCCGAGCTACGATTTCGCGCATGGGCAGTCGGATGCCATCGAGCACGTCACTCATTCCATCTGCACGCTCGAATTCGAGGACCACAGACCGCTGTATGACTGGTTGCTCGATAATCTTCCGGTCCCCTCGCGCCCGCATCAGTATGAGTTCGCCCGCCTCAATCTCACCTACACGATTCTCTCCAAACGGGTGCTGACCGAGCTCGTGCGCGGCGGCCATGTGGAGGGGTGGGACGATCCGCGCATGCCGACGCTGGCGGCGCTGCGCCGGCGCGGCGTCCCGCCGGAGGCATTAGGCGACTTCGTCAAGCGGATCGGAGTTGCCAAGGCCAACAGCACGGTCGATCTCGGCATGTTCGAGTTTTCCGTGCGCGAGGTCCTCAACAGGGCTGCGCTACGGCGGATGGCGGTGCTGCGCCCCCTCAAGGTCGTCATCACGAATTACCCGCAAGGCCAATCCGAGGACCTCGAGGCGCTCAATCATCCGGACGATCCGGCCGCCGGCCGCCGGCGCGTGCGGTTCGGCCGCGAGCTCTATGTCGAGCGCGACGATTTCATGGAGACGCCGCCCAAGAAATTCTACCGCCTGGCGCCGGGGCGGGAGGTGCGGCTGCGCTATGCGTATTTCATTACCTGCCGCGAAGTGGCGAAGGACGCAGCAGGCGAGGTGGTCGAGCTGCGCTGCACCTACGATCCCGCAACCCGAGGCGGCAATGCGCCGGACGGGCGCAAGGTGCAGGCCACGCTGCACTGGGTTTGCGCGGCGGACGCGGTGAAAGCGCAGGTGCGGCTCTACAGCGCGCTGTTCTCGGTTGACGAGCCGAATGCGTCCGACTTTGTCGCCGATCTCAATCCTGCCTCGCTGGAGGTTCTGGACGACTCGCTGCTCGAGCCGGCGCTGGCGGAGGCTCCCCTCGGCGTGCCGGTGCAATTCGAGCGCCAGGGATATTTTTGTCCCGATACAAGCTCCACGCGGAACAAGCCGGTTTTCAACCGCACCGTCGGTCTGCGCGACACCTGGGCCAAGGTTGCCGCCAGAAAGGCGGATTAGCGCAGCGATCTCATCAAGCTCATTCCAACAAACTGAGGTGAAGCCCCTCACCCCACCCTCTCCCCGTGAAGAACGGGGAAAGGGAGCGCACGTCCGTGTCAGCATACACGATGGGCCTGCACGGTGTTTCACTCCCTCTCCCCGCTGGACGGGGTCCCCGCGACGCTTGCGTCGCGGGGTGTCCTTGCGGGGAGAGGGTGGGGTGAGGGGC
>Ga0182033_10001997_pt1 | contig 10322 bp, 8 predicted proteins | sample tim00Cox0000000H_FD_125968 | JGI IMG/M metagenome (GOLD analysis project Ga0182033, IMG submission 125968) | Lab enrichment of tropical soil microbial communities from Luquillo Experimental Forest, Puerto Rico - timezero.00C.oxic.00.000.00H | ecosystem: Environmental > Terrestrial > Soil >...
AATTCATCGCCGCGTATCGCCCCGATCTGCTCGACGACGCGCGCACCGCCGCGCCGCCTGCGCGCCTCGCCGAGGCGAAGACGAGGATCGCCGGCGTGGTGCATGGGCGACCGCCCGCGTTCTGCACGGGCTGTCCGGAGCGGCCGATCTTTTCCGCGATGAAGCTCGTCGAGCGCGAGTTGGGGCCGCATCACGTGAGCGGCGACATCGGCTGCCACCTGTTCTCCGCGCTGCCGCCGTTCGGCATCGGCAACTACACGATGGGCTACGGCCTCGGCGGCGCCGGTGCCGCGGCGTTCAACACGGCCGCAGGACCTAACGGCAAACGCGCCATCGCGTTCTGCGGCGACGGCGGCTTCTGGCACAACGGCCTCGCCTCCAGCTTCGGCAACGCCGTGTTCAACAAGAGCGACAACGTGCTGATCGTGGTCGACAACGGCTATTCCGCCGCGACCGGCGGGCAGGATCTGCTCTCCTCGGCCGCGAAAAATCCCATGCGCACCACGCGCCAGCCGATCGAGAAGGCGGTGCGCGGCATCGGCGTCGACTGGGTGCGCACCATCACCCGCACCTACGATGTCGCGAAGATGCGCGACACGCTGAAAGAAGCCCTCACCACGCCGGTCAAAGGGCCGAAGGTGATCATCGCCCAGTCCGAATGCATGCTCAACAAGCAGCGGCGCGAGCGGCCACTCTGGCGCAAGCGCAAGGACGCGGGCGAGCGCGTGGTGCGCGAGCGCTTCGGCGTCGATCCCGACACCTGCACCGGCGACCATTCCTGCATCCGCCTTTCCGGCTGCCCGTCGCTGACCTTGGCGCCCAATCCCGATCCGCTGCGGCGCGAACCGATCACCAAGGTGATCAATTCGTGCGTGGGCTGCGGGCTGTGCGGCGAGGTTGCGCATGCCGCGGTGCTGTGCCCCTCGTTCTACCGCGCCGCGGTGATCGCCAATCCGAGCTGGTGGGACCGGCTGAAGGATAAGATGCGCGGCGCGGTGATCGGCTGGCTGCAGCAGCGCCTCGTTGCCGCGTAATTCTCTTCCTGTCGTCCCGGCCGAGCGCGCAGCGCGAGAGCCGGGACCCAGTAATCACTGAACCCTCGGTGGCTACTGGGTCCCCGCTTTCGCGGGGACGACAGCGGAGATAAACGGCGCGAATTGGTCGCCGCTGTTGTACATTCATCCCATGGACGCGCAGGTCGATCCGAAACTCACCAACGTGCGGCCGATCACCATCGCCGTGCTGGCGCTCGGCGGCGAGGGCGGCGGCGTGCTCGCCGACTGGATCGTCGACGTCGCCGAGCACGGCGGCTATCTCGCCCAGGCGACCTCGGTGCCCGGCGTGGCGCAGCGCACCGGCGCGACCGTCTATTACCTCGAGCTGTTTCCGAAAAACGCGGCGCAGGCGGCGGGACGCGCGCCGGTGCTGGCGCTGATGCCGATGCCCGGCGACCTCGACGTGGTACTCGCCTCCGAGCTGATGGAGGCGGCGCGCGCGATCGAACGCGGCTTCGTCACCCCGGACCGGACCTTGTTGATCGCCTCGACCCACCGCGTCTACGCGATGACGGAAAAGATCGCGCTCGCCGACGGCCGCGCCGATGCGTCGGCGCTCTACGCCGGTTGCCGCGACGCGGCGCGCGCGCTCGTTGCCTTCGACATGGCGGCGCTCGCCGACGCCACGGGGAGCGTGGTGAGCGCGGTCCTCTTCGGCGCGCTTGCCGGCGGCGGCGCGCTGCCGTTTCCGCGCATGGCGTTCGAGGCGGCCATCCGGCGCGGCGGCGTCGGTGTGGCTGGCAGCCTCGCCGCGTTCGCCGCGGGATACGAGGCGGCGCGCGGAGACGAGAGTGCGAGCGCTGTTGTTCCAGCGAGTGAGGACGAGAAGTTCACTGCGTCCCCTCCCCTGGGCGCGCTGCAGGACGACGTGACAAAAAATCTCTCCGGCGAGACGCGCGCCATCGTGCTCGCTGGCATCGAGCGGCTCAACGATTATCAGGACGTGGATTACGCCAAGGATTACCTCGCACGGCTGGAGCGGTTTCGCGAGATCGAGCGGCAACACGGCGACGATTCCGAGCGCCTCATTGGCGAGGTCGCGCGCCAGCTCGCACTCGCAATGGCGTACGAGGACACGGTCCGCGTCGCCGACTTGAAAATTCGCGCGAGCCGCTTTGCCCGCGTGCGCGCGGAGGCGCAAGTCGAGCGAGGCCAAATTCTCGAAATCGCCGAGTTCTTTCACCCGCGCACGCAGGAGATTGCCGACACCTTGCCGGCGCCGCTCGGGCGCTGGCTGCTGCGCACGCGCTGGGCGCGCGCGCTCACGGATCGGCTCACGCGCAAGGGCAAGATCGTCAAGACCACGTCGGTGAGCGGCTTCCTGCTGCTTTATCTGCTCGCCAGGCTCAAGCCGCTGCGCCGGCGCTCCTTACGCTTTGTGGAGGAGCAGGCGGCGCTCGCGTCCTGGCTCGATCTGGTGGCGGACACCGCGCGCGCGGACTACCCGCTCGCCATCGTGGTCGCGCGCATGCGCGGCCTGGTCAAGGGCTATGGCGACACCCACGCGCGCGGCCTTGCCAAATACGAGAAGCTCGCCGCGCTGGCGCCGCAGCTCGCCGGCCGCCCCGACGCCGCGGCGCGGCTCGAGGCGCTGCTCAAGGCGGCCAATGCCGACGAAAGCGGCGCGGCGCTGGAGCAGGCCATTTCACAAGCTGTCGTCCCGGCCGACCGCCGCGTAAGCGGCGGGAGAGCCGGGACCCAGTAATCATTGCCCTCTCGGTCGGCGCGCCTTCGCCAGGTCACGGATTACTAGGTCCCCGCTTTCGCGGGGACGACAACGGCGTAAAATGCGCGAAACTCGCGCAAATATTCACGGAGGCTGCAATGGCGTACGACCTCGATCAATTCGTCGCGGATGCCCGCGCCGCGCTCAAGCGCGACCCCGGACCGACCGGCCGCGAGCAGGTGCGGCGCGATCTCGAGCGGCTGCTCGCCAACAAGGAGTTCGTGGAGAAGCATTGCGGTGAACAGGTGCCGCGCGGGCTCACGGTGCTCTACGAGGATCCCGAGCTCGGCTTTCAGGTGCTCGCGCACATCAACGACAAGGCGCGGGTGTCGCCGCCGCACGATCACGGCGCCTCGTGGGCGATCTACGGCCAGGCCACCCACTACACCGACATGATCGAATGGGAGCGCGAGGACGACGGCGGCAAGCCGGGCGAGGCCAAGCTCAAGCCGGTCAAGAAATATCGCCTGCTGCCCGGCCACGCCGGCATCTATCAGGACGGCAAGATCCACTCGATCGACTATCCCGACAACGCGCGCTTCGTGCGCGTCACCGGCACCAATCTCGACAAGATCACCCGCGTGCGCTTCGACCTCGCCTCCGGCAAGGTCCACCCGATGACCCCGCAGCAGGCGACGTGATGCGCACCACGCACTAACGGCTGTCGTCCCCGCGAGGGGCTCCCCAAAATTCGCTCCGCGAATTTTGGGGACCTCGATAGCGGGGACCCAGTAATCCATGCCCTCGCGAAAGCGAAGGACCGATAGTGCAGTGATTACTGGGTCCCGGCTCTCCGCTCGCTGTGCTCGCTTCGGCCGGGACGACAGACGTAGGATTGCATGCAGCCCCTCGCTCCTCCCGCGTTGAAAACCATGCTCGCCGCCGGCGGCGAGGTGGCGCTGATCGACCTGCGCGAGGAGGGCGTGTTCGCGCAGCGCCACCTGCTGTTCGCGCGCTCGCTGCCGCTGAGCCGGCTCGAGCTGAGCTTCGCGCGGCTGGTGCCGCGGCGTGCCACGCGCGTCGTGCTGTGCGACGACAATGACGATCTCGCCGAACGCGCCGGCAAAATTCTCGCGTGCGCCGGCTACACCAACCTGTTCGCGCTTGCGGGCGGCGTCGCGTCGTGGGAAGCCGCCGGCTTCCCCCTGTTCTCCGGAGTCAACGTGCCGAGCAAGGCGTTCGGCGAATTCGTCGAGCACACGCGAGGCACGCCGAGCATTGGCGCCGAGGAGCTGGCCGCGCTGATGCGCGACAAGGCCGATCTCGTCGTGCTCGACAGCCGCCCGTTCGACGAATACCAGCGCGTCTCCATTCCGACGGCGGTGAACGTGCCCGGCGCCGAGCTGGTGCTCCGCGTGCGCGATCTCGCGCCCTCGCCCGAAACGACCGTCGTGGTCAACTGCGCCGGGCGCACGCGCAGCATCATCGGCGCGCAGTCGCTGATCAACGCCGGCGTGCCCAACAAGGTGGCGGCGCTGCGCAACGGCACGATGGGCTGGAGCCTCGCCGGGCTTACCTGCGACCGCGGCAAGACACGGCGCGCGCCTGGGCCTTCAAGCGAGGCGCTCGCCTGGGCGAAAGTCGCGGCGCAAGAGGTGGCGCGCCGCTTCGGCATCACGCGCATCGATCGCCCAACCCTGGCGCGGCTTCGCGCGGACGCAGCGCGCACGCTTTATCTCTTCGACGTGCGCGACCCGGACGAATACGCCGCCGGCCACGTGGCGGGGGCGCTTTCCGCGCCGGGCGGGCAGCTGGTGCAGGCAACCGACGCTTATATCGGCACGCTCGGCGCGCGCGTGGTGCTCGTCGACGAGGCGGAGGTGCGCGCGCTGATGACCGCGTCGTGGCTCAGGCAGATGGGCTTTGCCGACGTGTTCGTGCTCGCCGAAGCGGGCGCGGAGACCGAGGCGCCGGCCGCCCCGCTCCTCGGCGAGCCGCCGCCGCGCGAGCTTGCCATCGATTGCGCCGATCTTGCCGCGCTGCTCGCGCGTGACGCGGCGACCGTGGTCGACCTCTCGCTCAGCCGCGATTATCGCGCCGCGCACATTCCCGGCGCGTGGTTTGCGATCCGATCGCGTCTCGCGCAGGCGCTGGCCAAAATTCCGCTGCGCGGCACGCTGGTGCTCACCTCGGAGGACGGCGTGCTCGCCGGCCTCGCCGCGCGCGACACCTGTCGTCCCCGCGAAAGCGGGGACCCAGTACACACCGACAGTGCAGTGATTACTGGGTCCCGGCTCTCGCGCTTCGCGCTCGGCCGGGACGACAGCGTAGTGGAAGTCCGCTGGCTCGACGGCGGCAATGCCGCCTGGCGCGCGGCCGGCCATCCGCTCACCGACGCCGATCCGCGCATGGCGGACGAGGCGATCGACGTCTGGCTCAAGCCGTACGAACGGCCGCACGACACCACGCAGGCGATGCGCGATTACCTCGCCTGGGAGGTGGACCTCCCCGCCCGCGTCGCCGCCGACGGCACGGCAAGGTTCATGAAGGTGTGACGCCACTCGCTTTGGGCGGCTGTCGTCCCCGCGAAAGCGGGGACCCAGTAATCACTGCACTGTCGGTGGTTACTGGGTCCCGGCTCTCGCTCCGCTACGCTTCGCTCGGCCGGGACGACAGCATGAAAAGCGCTGGGCCTCATCCCCAACTGTGGCACGCGCGGCACACCACGGGGCCGGCGGCGGCGTCGCGCCGACGTGCTTAACCGCCCATTAACCTTCCGCAAGCGATGACTAGGGCGGGCAATTTCGCGCGCAGGGAGAGCGGGGGGGAGCGGGTCATGTTGAACGAAAAAGCGTACCAGGAGCACTTTCCCGACGATCCCGCCTACACGCCGGCGCCGGTGCGCGCGCCCTACTCCGCCGCGCTGCTCGAGGCGCTCGCCGCGCTCGAGGACGAATTCCGCACGATCCTGCGCCAGACCGCGCCGTCCAGCGAATAACTCAGCTGTCGCCGCTCTAACTCTCAGGTGTCGTCCCCGCGCCGGGCACCCACGAAAATCGCCGACGCGAGACCAACCTCGCAGCGCTGCTGTGCCCGGCGATTTTCGTGGGGACCCGGACAGCGGGGACCCAGTAATCACTGCGCCGTCGGTCCATCGCTTTCGCGAGGGCATGGATTACTGGCTCCCGGCTCTCCCCCCGCTTTCGCGGGGGTCGGCCGGGACGACAGCCAAGGGGATTGTCGCCCGCGCGGCACCGCGGGTGCGACACAATCTCGCCATCACGGTTTTCCCTCCCGTTGCGTAGCCGCAACAGACTCCGGTGCGTCCGCCGGTCTAGACTCGATGCTGCTCGGGCCACCGCTTGAGCCAAGAGTTCGGGCGTCGTGAGTCGAGGGGCGTAGTCCGTGAACACCGTTGCGCGCGTCGTAGTCGGAGCCATCGCGGGCCTCGCGCTCGGCGCGGCCATTGCGCCCGCGCCCGCCCGCGCCGCCGACATGCCGCTGGCGATGCCCTACGCGCCGGTCGCGCCGCCGCTCTACAGCTGGACCGCCTGCTACGGCGGCTTCAACATCGGCGGCGGCGCCGCCAACAAAAGCTTTACCGACGTCAACGGCTTCTTCTTCATCGCGCCCGGCGGCGACCTCGGCTCGCACACCGCGCGCGGCGTGGTCGGCGGCGGGCAATTCGGCTGCGACTATCAGGCCGGCATGTTCGTGTTCGGCGCCCAAGGCCTGTTCGACGCCTCCGGCATGAAGGGCAGCAACCTGCTGCCTATCCCCCTCGCCGTTGTCGGCTCTCCCAGCCGGCTCGCCGCCAGCTCGGACAGCTTCGTGCAATGGTTCGGCACGCTGACCGCGCGCGCCGGCGTGCTCGCGGCGCCGACCCTATTGCTCTACGCCAAGGGCGGCAGCGCCTGGGCGCACGACGTGCTCAACGTCTCGATCTTCAACAGCGCCTTGCCCAGCGCCCTCGGCAGCGCGACGCCGTCCGGCTGGACCGCGGGAGCAGGCCTCGAATGGGCGTTCTTCGGCGGCAACTTCACCGCGTTCGCCGAATACGACTACATGAGCTTCGGCACCTCGCGCGTGAACTACACGCTGGTCACGACGTCAGGCCTCACCTTCCCGCTCGACATGAAGCAGTCGGTGAACCTGTTCCTGTTCGGCATCAACTATCGCTTCGGCGTCGGCGGGCGCGCGTATTAGCACCGCGCGCGGGCCCGATCGTCATGCCCGGACTTGGTCCGGGCATCCATCTGCTTCGCAAAATGCCTTCGGTGTCGTCCCGGCCGAGCGGAGCGAGAGCCGGGACCCATACGGCCGTGCACTATCGATAGCACACGGAGCATGGGTCCCCGCTTTCGCGGGGACGACGACTGAGCTTGTTGCTGACATCCCCGCGAGCATGGCTGCACTGCGCAACCCCGCGCATGCCGCCAGGCTCACCGCGGCAGCGCCGTCACCCGTTCCGCCTCCTTCGCCGCCCGCTCGAACTCGCCTTCCAGCCACGCGGAAACGCCGGTCAATCCTTTCGCCACGTCGCGCGCCCACTTGACGTAATCGAGCCGCCGCTTCACCGACCAGTTCGGCGGCGGGCTTGCCGCGAGCGCCCGCAGATTGCTGGTCTTGTCCGCCAGTTTGAGAATCTTCGCGCGCCGCGACTTCCTGGGCGCATTCTCGACCTGCAGGCGTTTGCGCTCCTGCTTGGGAAGGCGCTTGTCGTCGGTGACCTCTTCGACGATTTCGGCCACGCCCGCGCCGAACGCCTGCGCGATCACGGCGCGCGGCACCTCCTGGTCTTCGATGGCATCGTGCAGCAATGCCGCGATCACCAGCTCGGGATCCTCCCCGTGCGTCGCCTCGGCCACCAAGGTCGCGACTTCGAGCAGGTGATTGATGTAGGGCTCCTCGGCGGCGCCTTTGCGCCGCTGATGCACATGCCAGCGCGCGGCCGCGTCCGCGGCCTTGAGGACGGCGATCCAGTCTTTCGGCATTTCGTGCTCTCCCGGCGCCCGCGGTGGCGGACTGAAAGGCGAGTTTAGTGGAAGGATTGCGCCGCCGGCCCGGATTCTACAATTTGAATGCTATGGACTCAGGCGTAGGATGCGGTTGCGTCGTATTCGCCCGCAAAAATCGAATTCGTTCGCGGAACGATGCACAAACTGGCGGGACTGATCTGCCATTGGTTCTGCACGCAACGGTGAGTGACGATGGCGGTCAACCTTGTGGTCGCCGTTACTGACGACGAGTGGTTCGAGATGCTTCGCCAGCATCCGAACTTGAACGAGGTTCGAATTTCCGCGCGCTCCAGCCTGGTGAAATGTTTCTGTTCAAACTGCATGCACCGCGCAGCGTGATCGTTGGTGGCGGGATTTTCGCTTACGCCAACTCGCTTCCCTGTTCTCTCGCCTGGGCGGCGTTCGGGGAGGCAAACGGCGCGCTGTCAGCGCACGAGATGCGCGCGCGCATTGCCTATTACCGGAGGATCGATCCCAATGATCGGAGCGATTTCGTCATTGGTTGCCGCATTCTAACCCAGCCGTTCTTTTTCGAGGAACCGGAGTGGATTCCTGTCCCGTCGAGTTGGTCACCAAACATCGTCTCATTCAAGAGGTACAACACTGGGGAGCCAGACGGAATGGCACTTTGGGAAATGGTCAACCATCGTCTCGCTCGAATTCCCGTCCCTGGAATGGCGGAGACTGGTGCGCGATATGGCGAACCACACCTTATTCGGCCCCGCCTCGGACAAGGTGCATTCCGCATCCTAGTGACGGATGTATATGAGCGACGTTGCACAGTCACTCAAGAGCGAACACTCCCTGCCCTAGAAGCTGCGCATATTCGTCCCTATGGCAACGGCGGTGAACACGAGACGCGGAACGGACTCCTGTTGCGACGCGACATCCACAGCCTGTTCGATGCCGGTTATGTGACCGTGACGCCGAGTCTCCATTTTGAGGTCAGCCGTCGCATCAAGGAAGAGTTCGAGAACGGCAGGGATTACTACGCGCTTCACGGTCGAAGGATTAGCGCGCCAGACAAGGCCATCGATCATCCCGATTCCACTGCTTTGGTTTGGCACAACGAACATTGTTTTAAAGGATGAGCTCTACATAGAAGGTCGCTAGCACCGCGTGCGGGACACGCGCCGGCTCACGATGCGCGCATCTCCCGCGCGACAGCGGCGCGCGCCGGTGCTAACCTTCCCTCCCCGCACAGAAAACAAACGGAGGAAACCATGCACAAGCTGCTCACCGGCTTCGCCGCGCTCGCGCTCATGCTCGCCGCCAGCGCCGCCTCGGCGCAGGTGATGACGCCGCCGCCCGGCGCGAAGGAGCCGATCACGCGCACGCCGCTGCAGCGGAGCGAATATCCGGACGGGCATTACACCTACATCATGATGGTGGAGATCGTGCCGAACGGCGTGGCGGCGCCGCATACCCATCCGGGTCTCGAAACGAGCTACATCCTCGAAGGCGATCTCACGCTCACCATCCAGGGCCAGCCGCCGCGCAAGCTCAAGGCCGGCGACAGCTTCTCCGTGCCGCCCCACGCCGTGCACACCGGCACCGCCGGAGAAAAGGGAATGAAGCTGATCGGCGTGTTCGTGGTCGACAAGACCAAGCCGATCGCCTCGCCCGCGCAGATGACGCAGTAGGGGCGGCGGGCGCGGGCCTCATTCGTCATGCCCGGCGACGCAGTCAAGCTTGCGCAGACTGCGTAAACTTGTCTGCGCTGCCGGGCATCCACGCCTTGCTTCTTCACGCGATAAAGACGTGGATGGCCGGGACAAGCCCGGCCATGACGCCGAGTGGCGAAAGCGGGGACCCGTAATCCATGCCCTCGCGAAGGCGGGGGACTGCACTATCGGTGATTACTGGGTCCCGGCTCTCGCTCGCCATAGCGCGTCGAAGACGCGCGTAAACGCGCTTTAAGCTCTCTCGGCCGGGACGACGGGCAAGGTTTTGGCGCGCCGTCCCCGCGCAAGCGGGAATCCAGGAGCTAAGCGCCGCGGGTGCCGCCCTGGGTCCCCGCTATCGGGTCCCCACGAAAATCGCCGGGCACAGCAGCGCCGAGAGGATCGTCTCGCGTCAGCGATTTTCGTGGGTGCCCGGCGCGGGGACGAGCGGAAGGTGCATCCACCATGCTCATCGCTGTGTTCACGACCTTCGCCGCGAGCCGCAAGGAGCCGCTCGCCGACACCGTCGAGCGCATCCACGCCGCGTTCCTGACGGCAGGCTTCGGCGAGCCGACGATCCGCTTCACCATGTCCGACCCGCCGGGCAGCGCCGAGCTCAGCGCGGTGCAGGCGGTCATGGGCACCAAGCGAGTCTCGAGTATCGAACGGGTGCTCAAGCGCTGGACGCAGCTCGAGCGCTTCGCGCGCGCCGCCGGAACCGCGGCGCGCGGGGGGCGCGGCGGCGCGACCATGCGCGTGTTGTCCAACCTCACGGAGAGCGGCGCGCTCGAGCCGGTGGACTTCGCGATCCTGACAGAAATCGCGCGCGGCGTGCCGAAATCCTTCCCGTGTCACCGGATCGCGCTGCATTTCTCGGCGGCAGGCTTCTCGGAGGGGCCGCCGCTGCCCGCTTCGCCCG
>Ga0182033_10002000_pt1 | contig 10318 bp, 10 predicted proteins | sample tim00Cox0000000H_FD_125968 | JGI IMG/M metagenome (GOLD analysis project Ga0182033, IMG submission 125968) | Lab enrichment of tropical soil microbial communities from Luquillo Experimental Forest, Puerto Rico - timezero.00C.oxic.00.000.00H | ecosystem: Environmental > Terrestrial > Soil >...
ACTCGGTTTCCCATAACGCCGCGAAAGACGACAAAATGGTTGTAGCCGAGCGTGTCGATGGGCACAATGAGCGGCGCTCGCTCTATCAGGTCGCTCAATTCGAGTTGGCCCAGTCCCTTGCCCTTATAGGTGCTTACGATGTGAGCGGAGGTTGAGATCGAGCGCTTGGCGTTGCGCGACGCAATCTGCAACCTTGCCGGCTGCAAAGAGGCAAGCTGAGTGCGAATCGGCTTTTTGGCCCTCGGCACCTTCGCCATGACGCGGTTTGCACGATAGCCGTCGACGAAGCGCTTGAGATCGAGCAGCGAGAATCCCTCGCGGGCCTGTAAGAGTTCGGGATGTTTAACGTACTCGGTGCGACTCATCAGGCTTCGCGCGATTTGCCTTTCTGTGACTAGCTCGCCAAACTGGTAGCGCAACAGGGTCCCGAGCGCGGCCGCGCCGCAACTCAGATCCCATTGCTGGATCATCACGCGCTCGTGGCGAATCTCCAGTACCGAACGGACCGGAGGGTTTCCCTCCGCGAAAACGAAGCCGCACAGCAACAACGCGACGACGCCTAAGGCGCCCGCGGCTAGAGAACTCCCAATTTTGATCCTCGAATCCAACGAAAAGGGGCCCAGCATAGATGTAACATGCCCTGCCAGGGCCAGTGATTTCGTGCGAACTCGAAATTGCAGAGAACGCCCCACGCTGGCGCGTGAGGCGTTCCTTGCGTCCTCTCATGTCAGTGTCTGGGGGGAGACACTGTTCAAACCACTTGCCTCAGTGAACGGTGAAGAGGTTGAGTTGCGTCGGGATGACGGTTTGTGTAACAGTTGCAGTGGAAGGGGAAAATTGATTTACCCCGGACCCGCCGGCGCCGTTGGCCAGAAACGACGCAGCCACTGGAAGCGCGGCGTTGAAAGCGCCCGCAGTGACCTTATCGAGTTGACCATTTGTCAGCTTTACCGGATCTTTGGCGTTCGCCGCGCCGACCGAAACCAACAGTGCAGCCGCAGCCACGGTACCAAGTAACTTACCACTCATCGTACCCTCCATATTAAGCGTTGGGGAACGCTATGAACGGGATCGCAGTACGATCCATTTTCTTTGTATCATAATAAAATTTCGTCGCAACGGCGCAGAAGACGTAACTACAAAAGAGATTTTACTTTGCGAGGAGTACTCACAAAGAGGTACTTCTGAATTGGAATTTTCGAATTGCACGAGCGGAGCGGTGACTGGTTTGGTCGGGCAATCATCGTTTGGTTGCTCCCGATATTCGTAGCGGGAAGCTGTTCGAATAAGATTTCGGTGCCGCCCAATTAGTCCAGGCCGCTGTCTGATTACCGCCGCGTCAGCGGCTCGACGGCGTCCGCAGCCAGGTTTACGGCGGGTACGGCCGCGTGCAGCTGATTGTATTCCTGCTGATTCGCACTATCTGCCGCGGACTCTTCTGGATCTTGTTTGCCGTCCGGCTTGGTCGATTGGATGCGCCCAGCAGCCATGCGAGCCTTGCCGAGCATTGGATCAGACCTTGAATTCGAAGCTCGCGATGTCTTTCGAAATTGATCACTTCCTCCGTTGAGTGGCGGCGGAGTCAGTGTGGCCTTCCGGCTCGGTCCCGCCTCGTCCGGGGCGGCGGTTTGCGCCGGGGTGATAAGCGCCGCGCCATTTGCCGTCGAACTTAGCACCGGGAAATCTCCGCCGAACAGTGGCCCGTTTTCACCATTTGCAGACGACCCGCCGGGGCGCAAGGGGCTGACCTCGGTGTTGCGGTCGTGGACACGAGATCCGGCGTGTGTTTGGTCACTCGGCTGATCGAGCAACAGGAAGCCGCTGCCAAAAAAGAAACCGGCGGTGACCCCGCCAACAAGTCCGATAGAGCCGAGATAGAGCAGGACGGCGATCGACACACCTGCGGAACTGACGCCGCGGCTAACCACCGCGACCGAAGGTGCCGTCGAGGTAAGACGCGTTGAATTGGAGATGCCCGTGCCCGGAGCCGTCCGGCGCGAGAGTTCCGGCGCTAATCTGTGCCGATGCGACGAGGTCATTAGCTCGTCACGGGATGATTAAGGTGCTTTTGCGATTGCGGCGGATATAGAACTAGCCACTGCCGGCGAGAGCAGGGAAGATGCAGAAGCCGCTGATAGGCCCATCGCCAGGGCATTTCCGTGGCCTGAATCAGCGGAACTTAGCGTAAGGGTGACTGTCTGGGCTTGAAGGTTGCCCAAAGCGTCTGCCAAGCCGACGGCCGAGCCAACCGCGCCGGCGACCACGCGATCCATCTGCGCGTCGGAGAGCTTGAGGGGCTGCCCCGCAACGGCGGTGCCGGCAAGGACGAACATCGATGCGCCTGCAAATAGAAGTAACTTCTCTTTCATTGGCGGGATCCTTGATCAGATTAAACAGCCCAACGCAAAAAAGCCGCTCCGGTCCAACCGCTCGCGTGCTTTATTTGGTGGTTGTGGTGACGCAGAATATACACAGGTTCAGGTTAGTTATTGTTGGAATGAGGGTCGCGATCGAAGGTGAAAACTGATTTACTCCGCCTGTGCCATTACTTCCGTTGACAAGAAATGATGTCGCGGCCGGCAGTTGGGTCAGCTCGGCGCCAGCAGTGACCCTATCGAGCTGGTCATCCGTTAGGCGCACAGCCTCCCGGGCGCTGGGGGCTCCAATCGAGCATAACAACCCAGCCGTCGTCATCAGACATAGAAGCTTGGCACTCATACGACCCCTAAACCTCTGTGGGGACAGCTTCCGAGTTCAGAACCCTAGCATAGTTATCGCCGGCCCTTAGCGACGCAGAAGTCGTAACTACAATGATCACCATGCTACTTTGGCGCAAACGGCGTACTCCCTTAGAGGCTGGCCGAAAGCGAACTGAGCGATTTCAGTGGGGCGTGGCCATCGATAAGCCAGTTTCAGCCGGTGCTTCCGCACGAGGTTGTGCGGATCGGCGTCGAGGGATTGTGAGGTCTGGGCCGATACTCAGGATCGCACGTCCGCTGCGATAATTGCGAGTGATTCGGCACCAAAGCGATTGCTGCGATTCCGATGCGACCGCGGTCCCCGTTCACCGGAATGACGAAAACCAATTGCGAATATTGACGCTCATAATTTTGGCATCTTCACATAGTATTGTACGTCATCGGTGAGCGCATCGCCGTGGACGAAAAGTTAATGCCTGTAGATTCTCTGCAAAAACACGTCGGGATGGGCGAGGGGGACGCGCGGCGCGCCGCCAAGTGCGGAGCGGTGCCAACCGGGTTCGTCGTGGCGATTACAACCGATAGGAGAAATGCCGCTGCTGATTTGCTGCAGATTGTCATTCGGCTATTTTGAGCACAATTAATGGTTGCGGTTAGTGGCCAGCCGATCGCCGAGGCGAGCACATAGCCGCAGATCTTGTCGCATACCGCCATCGGCACATAGCACGGCTCGCCGCCGGGCCCGCTGTTGAGCGCCGCAAGGCCGCTCTCGCCCTGGATCACATCGTCGAAGGAGGGGCGGTCGCGATGGACCCCGTCTTTGCGATATCCGGTCGCCGCGGCGTAGACGATGCGCGGGTTGCGCGAAGCGACCGCCGCGTAATTGAGGCCGAGCCGCTCGGCCGCCGCGAGCCGCATGTTGTGAACAAAGACGTCGGCGGTTTCGGCCAGCCGGAGCAACGCCTGGCGCGCCGCCGGCCGTTTCGGATCGAGAACGACGCTCTTCTTGTTGCGGTTGATTTTGAAATAGGCGCCCATGCCTGGGTGTCACGACGGACCGAGCAGGCGGACCGGTCGCCCGGCGGCGGCTCGATCTTGAGGACCTCGGCGCCCATGTCGCCTAGGATCTGCGTCGCCACCGGTCCCAATACCGCCGAGGTCAGATCGATGACGCGGATGCCTGCAAGCGGTTCGGACATGGTGCGCTCTCCTTGCGTAAGCGGTGTCGGCTTGACCGGGTGCGCCAAGCCACGCACGCTGCGAGTGATAGCAAAAGGAGGCGCAAGTGGGACCGCTCGCCGGCATCAAAATCGTCGAATTCACTGGCATTGGGCCGGGACCGATGTGCGCAATGCTGCTCGCCGATCTCGGCGCGACCGTTCTCCGCGTCGACCGGCCGGAGCCGAGCGATCTTGGCCTTCAGCGTGACCCGCGAACCGATCTGCTGCTGCGCAACCGCCCTGCCGCCGCGCTCGACCTGAAAAGCCCGCAGGGAAGGGAATTGGCCTTGCGCGTCGTCGAACGCGCCGACGCCCTGATCGAGGGCTTCCGGCCGGGGGTCATGGAACGGCTCGGTCTCGGCCCCGAGGAGTGCCTCGCGCGCAATCCACGTCTCGTCTACGGCAGGGTCACCGGCTGGGGCCAGGAGGGACCGCTCGCGCATGCCGCCGGACACGACATCAACTACATCTCGCTCGCCGGTGCGTTGCACGCCTTCGGGCGGCGCGGGCAGCCGCCAACCCCGCCCTTGAACCTCATCGGCGACTTCGCCGGCGGCGCGCTTTACCTCGCTCTCGGGATCGTCTGCGGCATCCTCGACGCGAAACGGTCGGGGCAGGGACAGGTCGTCGATGCCGCGATGGTCGATGGCGCCGCCTCGCTGATGACCGCGTTCCACGGCCTGGTCGCCGCCGGCCTCGCGACGCACGAACGCGGCACCAACCACCTCGATACCGGCGCGCATTTCTACAATGTCTACGAATGCGCCGATGGGCGCTGGATCTCGATTGCGCCGATCGAGGGCAAATTCTACGCCGAGTTGCTGCGCCGCCTCGACATCGACCCGGCGACGATGCCGCCGCAGATGGACCGCGCGCAATGGCCTGACGCGCAGGCCCGCTTAGCGGCCTTGTTCAAGACCAGGACACGCGATGAATGGTGCGCGCTGCTCGAGGGCACCGACGCCTGTTTTGCGCCGGTGCTGACGACCGACGAGGCGCCCTCTCATCCGCACAACGTCGCGCGCCGGACTTACGTCGAGATCGACGAGATCACCCAGCCGGCGCCGGCGCCGCGTTTCAGCCGCACTGTGCCCAATCCGCCGGGCCCGCCGGAGCCACCGCGGCGCGGCGAAAAGGCCCTGGCCGCGCTCGCTCAGTGGCTCGAACCGGCTGAAATCGCCGAGCTGCGCGCCGCCGGCACCCTCGGCTGAACCATGCCGTCAGTTGGGCGCGGGTTCCGTCTTGTATTCGCTGTCGTTGACCTGCTCGCCCCAGCTCGTGCCCTGGCCCTGCTCGCCGTTTTCCGACATCGCGAGATGGCTGAACAGGCGATCGGGGGCAGCACCGTGCCAATGCATCGTATCGGGCGGGATCATCACCGTGTCGCCCGGGTAGATCGCTTGCGGCCGCGAGCCCTTGCCGATGCAGATGCGCCCGACGCCGGTCAAACAGTACAGCGTCTGGCCCACCGGATGCGCATGCCAGGCGGTCCGCGCTCCCGGCGTGAACGAGACTACCGTCGCCCGCATGCGCGACGGCGCCTGGCCGACGAGCACCTCGTCCTGAAACACCTCGCCGGTGAAATTGTCTGCCGAGCCGCGCCGTGTGGGGCGTACCGATGCGCGCACAACCGTCATCGCTTCCTCCATTTTGCGCTTGGAAATCGCCGACAGAATATGCGCGGGTTGCGGCGGTGCAAAGGCCGCCGCTCACCCTTCGGCGTAGCCGGGGGTTGTCAGCATCGGCGGATCGGCGACCTCGATGACTTCGGCCCTGCCGAAGCCGTTGAAGCCAGTGCGCAGGCAGGCGCCATAAGCGCCGAGCTGACCGAGCTCGATCCAATCGCCTTCGCGCATATCGGCGGGCAAGCAGAAAGGTCCACGCATGCGGTCGGCGCTGTCGCAGGTCGGCCCGAATAGCGCGAAATCGGTGAACTCCTCGGTGCCGCCGACTTCGCCGAGACGGATCCGGCGCGCCGGGAAACGGAAGCCGAGCGCACCGGCGTCGCTGAGGTTACCGTAGATGCCGTCGTTGACGAACAGCGTGTCGGCGCGACGCAGCTGCACTTGCAGCACGACCGACCCGCCGCCGGCGACGAGCGCCCGGCCGGGCTCGGCCCACAGCCGAGTGTTCTCGGGAAGAGCGGCCGAACCAGCCTCGATTGCGGCGATGTAGTCGCCGAGCGGCGGCGGTACCATCTCGGGATAGTTGACCGGAAAACCGCCGCCGACATCGACGACATCGACGGCAACGCCGGATTTCGCGATCGCCTCGCCGGCCAGTGCCATGGCTCTTGCATAGGCCTGGGGCTCGAGGCACTGCGAGCCGACATGGAAGGCGATGCCGAGACGAGCGGCATGCGGCCGCGCCGCACGCAACAGCTCGATCACCTCGTCGAGAGGGGCTCCGAATTTACCCGAGAGGTCGTAAACCGCTTCGCCCTTGGGCAGAGCCAGGCGCACGAACAGCCCCAAAACCGGCGGATCACCAACCAGCCCGACCGGTATCGTCTCCTGCACAATCTTGGCCAGCTCGTCGGCGCTGTCGAACGCGAAATCGGTTACCCCATAGACGTCGAACGCGTCGCGGATCGCCGGGCGTGACTTGACCGGGTGCATGAAATGGAGCTCGGCAGCAGGCAACACCTCGCGGACGAGGGCTACCTCGGCAAGCGACGCGCAATCGAAATGGCGAACACCCCCTGCCCAAAGCGACCGCAGCACGCGCGGCTCGGGGTTGCATTTGACGGCATAAAGAACATCACCCGGGAAGCTGGCGAGAAAACGCCCCGCGCGGACGCGGCGATTGCGGCCGGGCGCAGGCACAACAACGGCTCGGCCGGCCGGGTGCAGGCAACGACTGTGTCGACCGACGGAAATGTGGCACGCCCGGACGGGCGGGAAGAGTAGAAACGGGCTTGCGCCATCGCACGATCCTCCAAAGCGGGGAGGCGTCACGACCCTGCATGCGCGACAGCGCCGCAGGTGGCATGACTGTTCGGGGTGGAGCGCCGCGGCGGGCTGATGCGCCCGGCGGACGTCAGATGACCGTGCGACTTCGCATCACGTGCCGGAACATATCCGTTTCCCTTAAGGACGCCGGCCCACAGGCGACCGGCTCGGCCGAAAAGGACGCGTTACGTCGTAGCAGCACCCCTATGCGAACGGGGTTCTAGGCACGTGCGATTGCGTCGCGGGTAAAGTAGGAAAAACGTCGCCCACTTCAAGGCATTTCTAGAATCTTTACCATACGAAATGCCGATGACCGCGGCTGGCCGACCGCCTCCCGAGGCGAACGGTGCGGCAGCCTTTATCCCAGGGCTGGTGGCGCCAGTAGCGCGATATAATCCCAAGCCATCGTCGCTGCTGCGAGCGCGGTGATCTCGGCGACGTCGTAAGGCGGAGAAACTTCGACGACATCCATTCCGCAGAAGTTGAGGCCGGCGAGGCGGCGCAGGATCGATCGCGCCTGCCACGTCGCGAGCCCACCGACTTCGGGCGTGCCAGTGCCCGGCGCAAACGCGGGGTCGAGCGCGTCGACATCGAAGCTCAGATAGGCGGGGGCGGTCCCGACGACTTCGCGGATCCGTTGAGCGATCGCTTGCGGCCCGGTCTCGTGCGCGTCCTCTGATGTGACGATCGTTACGCCCTTGCCGATCGTCCAGTCGAAAATTTCGCGATGCATCGGCGAGCGAATGCCGATCTGGATCGTGCGATGAGGTTCGATCAGGCCCTCCTCGATCGCATGATAGAACGGCGATCCGTGTCCCCAGGCGAGCCCGAAACTTTCCGGCCAGGTATCGACATGGCCGTCGAAATGCACGAGCGCTAGCGGTCTCTTGCGGCGGGCGAGCGCCCGCAACAAAGCAAGCGTTATTGTGTGATCGCCGCCAAGCGCAACGAGGTGCTCGACCCGTGATGCTTGTTCCTCGATTTTGACGAGGGTGCCCTCGATGTTGCCGTGCACGATGTGAAAATCGCCGATATCGGCGAGGTCCAATTTCTCGACCTCCGCCCACGAGGCCGGGTGATCGCCGTCGACCAGCATGCGGCTCGCCTGGCGGATCGCGGCAGGCCCGAACCGCGCCCCGGGCCGGTTTGAGGTGCCGAGGTCAAACGGGATGCCGGCGACGCAGATCGCCGCGTCAGGATCGGCGCGTGCAATCCCAAGAAAGCTCGGCCGTATGGCAAAGGTTGGGGTGGCTGTCATGGCTCCTATCTGGGGAGGCCATGACGCCGTAGAAGCCCTCAGACCCGCTCGAGCACCGCGGCGATGCCCTGGCCGACGCCGACGCACATCGTCACCAGCGCGTAGCGGCCGCCGGCGCGCTGCAGCTGCCGGGCGGCGGTCAGTGCGATGCGCGGTCCGGAGGCGCCGAGTGGATGGCCGACCGCGATCGCGCCGCCGTTCATGTTGACCCGGCTGTCGTCGAACGGCAGTTCGAGCCCGCGCAGGCAGGCCAGCACCTGTGCCGCAAAGGCCTCGTTGATCTCGATGACGTCGATGTCGGAGAGGCCGAGGCCGGCGCGGGCCAGCGCCTTCTTCGAGGCGGCGACCGGACCGATCCCCATGATCCGTGGCGGCACGCCCGAGACGCCGCTGCTGACTACCCGGGCGAGCGGCTCAGCACCCGTCCCGTCGCCGGCCTTGCGGCTGGCGACGATCATCGCCACGGCGCCGTCGTTGATGCCGGAAGCGTTGCCGGCGGTCGTCACCCCACCCTCCTGCAGCGGCCTGAGGCGCGCGAGCGCCGCCAGATCGGTTTGCGGCCGCGGATGCTCGTCCTCGGCGACCTTGACCGGCCCCGCTCTGCCGCCTGGCACCTCGACCGGAAGGATCTCGCCCTCGAAGAAGCCGTCGGCCTTGGCCGCAGCATATTTGCGCTGCGAGGCTTCGGCGAAAACATCGCAGGCCTCGCGCGTGATCTGGTAGTCGCGCGCCAGGTTGTCGGCGGTCTCCGGCATCGTGTCGGCGCCGAATTGGCGCTCGATCTTAGGGTTCGGGAAGCGCGCGCCGATCGTCGAATCATAGACGCGGCCGTCGCGGCTGAACGGGGTCTCGGCCTTGTTCATGACAAACGGCGCGCGGCTCATGCTTTCGACACCGCCCGCGACCATGACCTCGCCCTCGCCGCAGGTGATCGCCTGCGCTGCCATGACGATCGCATTGAGGCCGCTGCCGCAGTTGCGCTGCAGAACCGAGCCGGCGACCTCGATCGGCAGGCCCGCCAACAGCCCGGCGTGCCGCCCGACGCAGCGGCTGTCTTCGCCCGCCTGATTGGCGCAGCCAACGACGACATCCTCGATCTTTTCCGGGTCGAACGCGCTTTGCTTGACGACCTCGGCGATGACCGCGGCGAGCATGTCATCGGGCCGCATTCGCGCGAGAGCGCCGGCGTGGCGGCCGAAGGGTGTGCGTTGACCGTTGTACAAGTAAGCGTCGAGCATGATCGGCTCCTCCCTGCCGCATCTCCGCCCGCCGGCCGATTGCTGTCAAGGTCTTGGTTCGGGTTGAAGCTGCGGGCATCATCATCGGACCAGCAGTTCGAGTGCTATTCACAGCGGTTTGCCGGGCAGCCGGTTTCAATCTGAAATTATCTCGTTTATTGCCCATTTGCAATCTGCAGCAAATCAGCCGCGAGATTTCTCCTATTGGTTGTAATTGCGAAAAGTGCGAGTTTGACGTTAATCAACCTGAATGCCTGTTTCTGCAGGGAATCTACAGGTGTTAATAAATCTACAAATAACATAGCCATTGTTACCATCTGAATATGGCAATTTGACGACGTTCTCAGTGGCGGGCCGACCGGTTTTTTTCGTCAACCCGGCGAAGCTTTCAATAGCGTATAATGCTCAGGATCCGACAGCACCCGAGGCGGAGAGGGGCGCGGAGCACATTGGCGCGAGGGGGGTGATGGATCCGGTCGTTTTGATCGTCGACGACAACGACGATAATCGCTTCACGCTGTCGATGCGCCTCGAAGCCTGCGGCTACGAAAACATCGTGACCGCCGAGAATGGGCGCGAGGCGCTCGAAAAGATGCGTCAGCGGCCGGTCGATCTTGTCCTCCTCGACATCATGATGCCGGAGCTCGACGGCTATGGCGTGCTCGAGGAGCTGCGCACCGATACCGCATTGCGCGATGTACCGGTGGTGATGATCTCGGCCATCGAGGACATCAACAGTGTCGTCCGTTGCATCGAGCTCGGCGCTACCGATTATCTGACTAAGCCCTTCAATCCGGTGCTGCTAAAGGCGAGGGTCGACAACTGCATCGAAAAGGCGCGCTACAAGGCTCAAGAGGCCGCACATCTCGCGCGCATCGAAAGCGAAAAGCGGCGCGCCGACGAACTCCTGACTACTGTGTTGCCGCGCTCGATCGCCCGTGCTTTGAAGCTC
>Ga0182033_10002005_pt1 | contig 10313 bp, 9 predicted proteins | sample tim00Cox0000000H_FD_125968 | JGI IMG/M metagenome (GOLD analysis project Ga0182033, IMG submission 125968) | Lab enrichment of tropical soil microbial communities from Luquillo Experimental Forest, Puerto Rico - timezero.00C.oxic.00.000.00H | ecosystem: Environmental > Terrestrial > Soil >...
CGTTTCGGCGGGCTTTGTCGCATTTCTATCGCTTTTGCGCACGCCTTCGGTCTCCGAACAGGTTCTGCCATTTTGCGTCCTTTTCGGCACCATGGCCGCTTTCCTCAACCTCACCCGCAAGCTCGAGCTGCTCGTTGCGAGAGCGGCCGGAGTTTCGGTCTGGCAATTCCTGATTCCCCCGGTTGCCATTGCGGTCTTCGTAGGGATTGCCTCGATCGCGCTCTACAATCCCGTTTCGGCCATGATGAAACATCGTGCCGACGGGATCGAGACAGAGCTTTTCGGCCGGGCCGGCAGTTTCGAGCATGATGCGAGCATCTGGATCCGGCAAAATAGTGTCGATGGAGAGGCGGTCATCAAGGCTGAGAGTGTGGAGGCCGGCGGCCTGCGTCTCAATGGCGTGAGCGCCTATGTCTATGATCGGGACGGAAGTTTCGAAGAAAGGGTCGATGCGGATCAGGGCAAGCTTTTGCCGGGCGTCTGGGAGTTGAAACATGCCCGCGTCATAACGCCGGGCGAGGCGGAGAGGGAGGTCGATACCTATCTCCTCGCCAGCAATCTCTCGCCCGATCAGGTCTCGCAAAGCTTTGTTTCGCCTGAGTCCGTCCCATTTTGGGACTTGCCTGCCGTCCGGCGCAATACGGAGACGGCGGGGCTTGACGCGACCGGCTATCGCCTCCAGTTCCACACTTTGCTCGCCCGTCCTTTGCTCTTCGTCGCCATGGTTCTCATCGCTGCCGCCTTTTCCTTAAGGTTTTTCCGGTTTGGTGGCATCGCCAAAATGGTTTGCGGTGGCGTAGGCGCGGGCTTCGTGCTTTATGTGGCCACGAAATTCATAGGTGATCTGGGTGGTACGGGTCTTCTCAGCGCCCCGGTTGCCGCGTGGTCTCCTGCTGTCGTCGCGAGCATGCTCGGCGCGCTCGCATTGTTGAATCAGGAGGACGGTTGATGGGGCGGCGTTTTTGCCCCAGCGACAGGGTTGTGTCCAAGCGCCGTGCGATTCGCGCTACCCGGTTGCTGATTGTCTTCTGCATCGTCGCAGGACCTGTGAGTCTGCGTCAAGCCGCAGCACAGACGGCGAGCGATGGCCTGGCAAATAGGCCTGCCGCCCAGACGGAGCAGGCAAAGGCGCAGACCGACAAGATGGTCGTCGAGGCGGCGGAACTTCGCTACGATACCACCAAAAATACCGTATCGGCCGAAGGGAATGCGCAGGTCTATTACAAGGGCCGAATCCTCGAGGCCGACCGGGTCGTCTATGATCGCAATACCAAGCGCGTCTTTGCCGAAGGCCATGCCCGGCTGACCGAGCGTGACGGAACCATCATTCACGCCGAGCGCTTCGACCTGACCGATGATTTCCGCGACGGTTTCATCGAAAGCGTGCGGGCCGATACGCCCCAGAAGACCCATTTCAGCTCGCCGCATACGGAGCGGATCGAGGAAGAGACCACCGTCTTCGACAAGGGGACCTATAGCGCTTGCGACCCCAATGCCGATCCCGACAAGCCGCCGCTCTGGTGGGTGCGTGCCAAGCGCATCATCCACAAAAACGACGAGCAGATGATCTATTACGAGAATGCCTGGCTCGAATTCCTGGGCGTTCCCGTTGTCTATGTGCCGTTTTTCTCGACACCCGATCCGACCGTGAAACGCAAATCCGGCATATTGGAGCCGCATTATGTCACGAAGACCTCGCTCGGCACGGGCGTCGGCATACCGATCTATTGGACGTTTGATCCGAGTTATGACCTGACCGTCACGCCAACCGTCTATACGAAACAGGGATTTTTCGGCAGTGCCGAATGGCGCCAGCGTTTCGAAAACGGCTCTTATTACATTCGCGCGAACGGCATAGACGAAACGAACCCGACTGCTTTTCCTATTGGGCCTTGGGGCGCAGCCGATCAGCACTTGCGCGGCGATCTCGAAAGCAAGGGGCAACTCGCCATTGCCGACCAATGGAAGGCCGGCTGGGAATTCACGCTTCTATCGGATAAATGGTTCCTTAACGATTACCAGGTGTCGAGCCAGACCCTCTCTTCCAACTTTATCAGCGAATCGACCTCGACGGTCTATCTGACCGGGCAAGGCGGGCGCGGCTATTTCGATTTGCGCGGCTATCAATTCGAAGGTCTTTCAAACCATGATTTTCAGCCGGAGCAGCCGCTCGTGCATCCGGTCTGGGACTATAACAAAACCTTCGACGTCGATCCCGCCCAGACCTATGGCCTCGGCGGTCAGGTCGAACTCGATTTCAATCTGACCTCCCTTTCGGCGCCGGCGGCAAGCTTTCAATCGGTCGGAACGCATACGCTCGACAACGCTTATAATCTCTACGACGTCTGCATTAACTATGTTCCCGGCAACACGGCCGGCACCTGCCTCGTCCGCGGGATTGGCGGCTATTATACGCGCGCCACGCTCGATCCGTCGTGGAAACGCAAATTCATCGATCCGATCGGCGAAGTCTGGACACCTTTCGCCTTTGCGCATCTCAACGGCGAATGGCTCGATCTTAACACGACGAATACATATACATTCGCGTCGAGTTCCGGCGCCTCGACCTTTACCAATGCCTCTCAGTTGAACTTCTTCAACGATAAGCAGAGTGCGTTCTACGGCGAAGTCATTCCGGGCGCGGGCCTCGAATATCGCTATCCGTTCTTTGCGCAGACAGGTTTCGGTTCGGTGACCCTCGAGCCGATCGGTCAAATTATCGTCCGTCCGAATAGCCAACTCGGCAGCAATTCCCTCGTCAATCTCGATGCGCAAAGCCTCGTTTTCGACGACTCCACCTTGTTCGATTGGAGTAAATATTCAGGCTATGATCGTTTCGAAACCGGGACACGTTTGAATTACGGCGGTCAAATCACCGCGAACTTCAACAATGGCGGCTATGCCAATCTTATCGCGGGCCAATCCTATCAACTGGCGGGGGTGAATTCCTACGCAACGCCTGACGCAGCCAATGTCGGTTTGAGTTCGGGCCTGGACACAAGGCTTTCCGATTATGTCGGCTCCTTCACCATCGCCCCAAGCTCGGCCCTTGCCTTCACGGCCAAGGGCCGGTTCGACGTGGACACATTCGCGCCTCGCCGCATCGACTTGGTCACAAATTATAATTTGGGGGCTTGGACGGGCGCCATTCAATATGCCAATTACTTTCAGCAGCCGGTGATCGGCTATGCCGTGCGAAGGGAAGGTCTGGCGCTCAACTCACGCTACCAGTTCACCGAAAATCTCTTCGCGCAAGGCAATATCACCTTTGATATGAGCCGCCACCTCTATCCGGCTTCCGTTATCGGAGTGAGTACCCCGGGCGCGTTCTTTCCGGCATCGATCGGAGTGGGGGCGGGTTTTCAGGATGTGTGCCATTGCGCGAGTTTTTCGGTCAATTACAAATCCTTTTACATGGATAATGGCAGTGGCTCGCTGCAACACAATCAGACCGTCCTTTTCTCGTTACAATTGCGGACCTTGGGCGAAGCCAAGTTCACGCAGACCTTCAACGAATATTCGACGATTGATGGGATGAAATACTGATTGCCGGACGAAGAAAAATGAAAAATGAGGACGCGATGAATAATGACCTTTCAGCTCGCCGGTCCGGTTCGGTCGCGAAGGTCCGCCTTCGTGCTTTCCGCATCAAGGCCGTCACGGTTCTGCCTGTCGCGATAATGGCCACGCTCGCTGCCGTTTTCTGTGGAGGCGGGGCTCAGGCCCAGGCAATCGTGGCCAGCATCAATGGCGATCCGATCACGAATATTGATCTTGATGAGCGGATGAAAATGCTTCGCGTCCTGCGCAAGCCGGCGACGCGTGAGGCCGCGCTTGAAAGCCTGTACACGGATCGTCTCGAAGCTCACGAAACAAGCAAATATGGCGTGAAGCCCAAGGATTCCGACATTGGCGATGAAATCGTCAAGGTTGCGGAGCAGATGAAGGTCACTCCTCAAGCCCTCGTCGCCTCCTTGCAAAGTGCCGGTGTATCGCAGGATCATTTCAAGGCCCATTTCAGCGCCGATTACGCCTTCGGTCTTCTCGTTCAAGCCTTGAACAAGGGCGTCGAGGCGAGCGAGACAGAGGTCCGCGCCGAACTCGCCAAAGAGGGCGGTAAAGCTGCGGCGGGCACGGAATATACGCTTCGTCAGGTGATTTTCACCCTGCCGAATGGGGCGTCCCCCGCGACCGTCAATGAACGCGCGCATGAAGCCGAACAATTGCGGCAGCGATTTACCGATTGCGGGACCGGTCTGCCGCTGGCTCTGGCGATCAACGATGTCACCGTGCGTGACCCGCTGCGGCGAACAACGACCGAGCTCGGCGAGCCTCTGCGGCAAATGCTCGACAAGACGCCGGTCGGCCATCTTACGTCGCCGCAACGCTCCACGTCGGGATTGGAAATGATCGCCGTTTGCAACAAGACGGCGGCCAAGGACGATACGGCCGTGCGTAACGCGATTTCCCAGAAGATTCTTGCATCGCGTATGGCCGAGGATAGAACCCGCCGCCTCAAGGAATTGCGGGAGCGGGCCGTGATCGTGAAAAATTGATGGATGAGACATCAGGACGGCGATTGCCGCTTGCATTGACCCGAGGTGATCCTTCCGGCATCGGGCTGGAAATCGCGCTGAAGGCTTGGGCCTTGTCGCATGAAGACCCCGATGCAGAACCTTTCCTGATCGTTGCGGGGACCGATCATCTCGGTTCTCTTGCCGCAAGCCTCGGCATGGATGTGAAAGTCGAGAAAATCGAGACCGCTGCGCAGGCACCCGCCGTCTTTGCGTGCGCTTTGCCTGTGCTCGATCTTTCCCATCCCGTATTGGGTCAACCGGGGTCGCCCGATCCGCGTGATGCGAGCGGCACCATTGCCTCGATCGAGCGATGCGTTGGCCTTGTCAAGTCTGGCGAGGCTTCAGGCCTTGTCACCAACCCAATCGCCAAGGAAGTGCTCTATCGCGCGGGCTTTGCGCATCCTGGCCATACTGAATTTTTGGGTGAATTGGCGCGCCGCGATTTCGGCGAAAACGCAAGGCCAGTCATGATGCTCTGGTCGCCCGAGCTTGCCGTCGTGCCCGCGACGATTCATGTTCCGCTCGCGCGCGTGCCGGCGCTTTTGACCCGCTCGCTCATTGTCGAGACGGGCCGCATTGTCGCGCATGATCTTGCGCTCAAATTCGGCATAGCAGCGCCGCGTCTTGCCTTCACCGGCCTCAACCCCCATGCGGGTGAAGGCGGCGACATGGGCCGCGAGGAGATCGAAATCATCGCACCCGCGCTGGCCGAACTTGCGAGCGAAGGTATCAAGGTCAGCGGGCCGCATCCCGCCGACACTTTGTTTCATGCCGCCGCGCGACAAAAGTATGATGCCGTCATTGCCATGTATCACGATCAGGCGCTGATCCCGATCAAGACGCTTGCCTTCGACAGCGCGGTGAATGTCACCCTGGGTCTTCCTTTCATCCGCACCTCGCCCGATCACGGCACGGCTTTCGATATTGCCGGAAAGGGCCTGGCCAATCCGGCGAGTCTGATGGCGGCGCTTCAGCTTGCGGGCCGTCTCGCACAGAACCGATGCCCGGCCAGATAGACGATCTTCCGCCTCTGCGCGAAGTGGTCGCCGCGCATGGCCTCAGCGCGAAAAAATCACTCGGGCAGAATTTCCTTTTCGATCTCAATCTGACGGCCCGGATCGCGCGCGCCGCCGCGCCGCATGAGGCGGCGGTGATTGTCGAGATCGGCCCCGGCCCCGGCGGTCTGACCCGCGCGCTTCTGGCCGAAGGTGCGAAGAAGATCATTGCCGTCGAGCAGGATGAACGCTGCCTCGCGGCCCTTGCCGAGATCGCGAGCCATTATCCGGGCCGGCTCGAAGTCGTCGCGGGCGATGCCCTCACCATTGATCTTGCGCCTCGCATTGGCGCGGAGCGTCCGGCCCGCATTTGCGCCAATCTTCCTTATAATATCGCGACGCCTTTGCTTGTTGGCTGGATGGAAACCGAGCCTTGGCCGCCCTGGTTCGACCGCCTTGTCTTGATGTTTCAGCGTGAAGTCGCGGAGCGTATCGTCGCTACTCCCGCGCAACGCGCAGATTATGGACGCCTTGCGGTCTTGTGCAATTGGCGTTGCGAGACGCGCATTCTTTTCGACATTTCGCCCGCGGCCTTCACGCCGCCGCCGAAAGTCACCTCTGCGGTGGTCGAGCTTGTGCCCCGCGCAACGCCGCTCGAATGCGATGCGAAGCTTCTTTCGCAGGTCACGCAAGCGGCCTTCGGCCAGCGCCGGAAAATGCTGCGGCAATCGTTGAAGACGCTGGGGGGAGTGGATGTGGCCGCGCTTCTATCAAAGGCGGGCATCTCACCGACCGCGAGGGCCGAGGAGATCGACGTTGCGGGGTTTGTCGCGCTGGCGCGGGCGCTGCGGGAGGATAGGGGACACGCTTGACCAAGTCTCGTACGGGTCGATGGACATAATCTTTTATGGCATATTGATCGGCTTTTTCCGGCGAAGGAGCAATGATGTAATTGGCTCTCAACGCATCAATTATACTAAATCAGTTCCCGGAGTGCTAAATTTACACCTTATTTAATTCAACTACACGGCTTTTAGTGCAGCCCTTTCAGCCCTTCAACTGCTATTCTTGTATAAATATCGTAAAGTGATCTCTCTTTTTTATAGTTCTCTAAATTTATACATACTCTAACGCGTAGATTCTCTAACCTATCTTGTTGTTCTATAGAAAGGCCTAATATATCCTTATAAATCCATTTGAGTTTAGTTTCCTCTTCGGCTATAGTATTCTTTGCAACATCGCCTTGCAATAAGGAGATAAGAATCTTATTATGTACCGTCGATTCATCCATTAAACTGAGCAACCGGCCCTTATTTTGATTCAATGTAGTTATCTCCATTGTACATTCAGGTTCGTTAGATAATTGCGCAAGCCGTTCCTGTGAATGAGTGTTCGATGTCATCCATACAAAACTTGCCAAAATAGCAAAGTTCTTCACCATTATCGATCCGATCTCTATTCCTACAATTTTGCGATTCCGCCCGATAGAGCGGCAATGTGGGAGGCGGTTGGGTTGAGTGCCTACAAATATTGGCCGATTCGCTGTTGCTGACGCTTTCTCTTACATAGCTATCAAGAGGATCACCACCGTGTCTTGAAACTAACTCTCGCTCAGCAATTGATCGACGAAAGCGCTGATGCCTTCCTTCAGGCGCGGGGCCTTCCGGCGCTCGGCTGTCAGGATCGCCAGAAGATCGTCGAATGTGCGCTGCAGATCGTCGTTGACGAGCACGCAATCTCTTCGCCGTGCAAAAAAATTCGACAAGTGCGATTTCACGCGATGCGGCATATGCGAGTTGTCGGACCAGCTGATTAAGTATAACACCCATTAACCAACGGTCATAAAGGATAACCGCCGGTATTAGCGCCATGTTAATTCTTGTTATCTAGCGTGCCGAATGAGCGCTTTTGCTCACCCTGGGGGCTTTCATGTCTATTTCGGCAGTTGGTTCGGCGTTAAATACAAGCCAAGTTCAGCAAGCTCAGGTGCTCAGGGCTGCCGACGGCGATTACAAGACCCGCACCGCTCACACGGCGCAAACGAAAGATGCCGATGGGGATTACAAGCCGATTGCCAGCTCCGGATCGGTAGCGGCCTCAAGTTCAAGCAATGTTCTTACAGCCCTGACCACCTTGAAGCTGGGCGGTTGATAAACAGGCGTTTTCGTCGCCGCGCGCATGGTTCTTGGTATTCACGGAATTTTCGTTCATTCTCTGAATAGACGAAGATTCAAGACAAGAACCAACGGGGTCACTTGCGATCCCTGACATCGAGGGCTCATGTCTCGCTCAGCAATTGATCGACGAAAGCGCTGATGCCTTCCTTCAGGCGCGGGGCCTTCCGGCGTTCGGCTGTCAGGATCGCGAGAAGATCGTCGAATGTGCGCTGCAGATCGTCGTTGACGAGCACATAATCATATTGGGTCCAGCGGCGAATCTCATTGCGGGCATTGTCCAACCTTTTGGCGATGACCTCACCGGGGTCCTCGGCGCGGCGTTCGAGGCGGGCGCGCAATTCCTTCATCGAGGGCGGCAGAATGAAGATCGTCACGACATCCTCGGAGGTCTTCTGCTTGACCTGCTGGGTGCCCTGGTAATCAATATCGAAAAGCACATCGCGGCCTTGCGCGAGAATCTTTTCGACCGGCTCGCGCGGCGTGCCGTAGAAATTGCCATGGACCTCCGCCCATTCGAGCAGATCGCCAGCATCGCGCAAGGCCTCGAATTGCTTGTGCTTGATGAAGTTGTAGTGGATGCCATCGACTTCGCTTGACCGGCGCGGCCGCGTCGTGACCGAGATCGAAAGCGTCAGGTCAAGCTCCTTGGTCTGGAGCAGCATCCGCGTCAAAGTGGTCTTGCCGGCGCCCGACGGCGACGAGAGGATCAGCATCAGGCCGCGCCGGCTATGGCGCGCTGCATCTTGCGCCTGCGTCATGTCGTTCCCAAAATTCCCTGCGTCATCCGTCACTCGATATTCTGGATCTGCTCGCGAAATTGCTCGATTTCCACGCGCAATTCGAGCCCCAAACTGGTGAGGCTCGCATCATTCGATTTGGCGCAGAGCGTATTGGCCTCGCGGGCGAGTTCCTGGGCGAGGAAATCGAGCCGCCGGCCAACCGCGCCGCCCGCTTCGAGATGGCCGCAGACCGCGCTGACATGGGTGACGAGACGGTCCAGTTCCTCCCTGACATCGGCCTTGGCGGCGAGCAGCAAAGCCTCCTGATGCAGACGGTTCTGATCGAAATTGCTATTTCCGGCAAGCGCTGCAATCGTCTGTGCGAGGCGATCGCGGATCGCTTCGGGCTTGCGCGCCGGACAGGTTTCGGCGGCATGGGTCAGGGCAGCGATCCGGTCGAGCCTCGTGACGAAAACCCGCGCGAGCGCCTCGCCTTCGGCAAGTCGCATCGCCACCAGGGCGTCGAGCGCGGCATCGAGCGAGGCGAGAGTGGCAGCCTGCATCTTCGCCTTTTCGCTTTCATCCTCGCCGCTCTCGGATATCTCGACGACGCCGCGCACCGCGAGAAGCCCATCGAGCGAAGCCCCTTGGAGGTTGCCGGAAAGAGGAATTTCGCCAAGCGCCGCAACAAGTTTTTGCAGGAGATCCCTGTTGACGCGAACTTCCGGAGTCGCAGTTTCGCGCTGCGCGGTAAGCGTCGCGTAGCAGGTTCCGCGCGTTAGCCGCCTGCCGAGTCGGGCGCGCGCCTCGACCTCGATGGAGTCGAAGCCCGGCGGCAGCCGCAGCCGCAAATCGAGACCCTTGGCATTGACGGATTTGAGTTCCCAGGCCCAGCGATAAGGCCCAAGATGACCCGCGACCCGCGCGAATCCGGTCATGCTGGCTATGTTCATTGGAAACAACTTGACGTTTTGCCGGTTGAGCCGGAGACAATAGGGCCGCCCGGCCCCCGGCTCAAGGCGGTTCATTTTTCTTTTGATCCTAATCCTCAGCCTTCACGGCACGCGCAAGGGCGGGGCCTCCTTGTGCGGGTCGCCGGTGAAGACGCGATTGCCCTCTATCCACACTTTGCCGGAGGCGAGCCGGGCGAGCGCGGCCGGATAGATGATATGTTCTTCGTTGAGAACGCGGCGGGCCAGGGTGTCGGGCGTATCCGAATCGAGGACCGGCACCGCCGCTTGCGCGATAATCGGCCCTTCATCCACGGCCGGGACGACGAAATGCACCGTGCAGCCGTGGATCTTTACGCCATCCGCCAGGGCCCGTTCATGGGTATGCAGACCGCGATAGGCGGGCAGAAGGGCAGGGTGAATATTGAGCATCCGGCCTTCCCACTGGCCAACGAACCAGGGCGTCAGCATGCGCATAAAACCGGCGAGGCAAATATAGTCGATCCGGTGCAATTCGAGCATGACCTGCATCGAGCGCTCGAAATCCTCCCGCCCGGCATGGATCTTGTGATCGATCACGGCAGTGGCAATGCCGTTTTCCTTGGCAAAACCCAAGCCCGCCGCGTCGGGCCGATTCGACAGGACGAGCACGATTTCAGCGGGAAAGGACGGCACGCGGGCGGCTTCGATCAAGGCCCGCATATTGGAGCCGCGGCCTGAGATCAGGATCGCCGTGCGTTTGCGCTGCGCGTTCACAGGCTAAGCTGCCCCGATGTGACGACGCGGCGGCCATTTCCAGCTTCAATCACTGAGCCAAGGGTCACAGGGTCTTCCCCCGCCGCACGAAAAGCGGCTTCGACCTCGTCTGCCTTGTCCGAGGCTGCGATGGCGACCA
>Ga0182033_10002013_pt1 | contig 10296 bp, 11 predicted proteins | sample tim00Cox0000000H_FD_125968 | JGI IMG/M metagenome (GOLD analysis project Ga0182033, IMG submission 125968) | Lab enrichment of tropical soil microbial communities from Luquillo Experimental Forest, Puerto Rico - timezero.00C.oxic.00.000.00H | ecosystem: Environmental > Terrestrial > Soil >...
GAACGCGAAGCAGGGGAAGGAGAGCGCAAATTGGTATTCGTCGAGCATGTTTATTCAGCGTACAGTCTTCATCACCATGATGTCATTGCGTACATGAGAAAAGGTGCTATATATCCAATCTCGTTCAGTATCTAGATACGGGACACATTTTCTAGTTGCGAAACAAACTCAACTTCCCGTCACAAGATCGGCACAATCGATGCGTCAAGAGTATACGCGTTTGGGAAGTTGACAGAGAATTTGCACTTGTCGCGCTTGATTAGCGTGGGAACTGTGCTTGATCCAAGGAGGACTTGATGGAGCAAAACCTCGAGAAGAATGAGCTTGTCGAGCTCACCGCCGACATCGTGTCAGCGTATGTGAGTAACAACACCGTCGTCGCCGCCGACCTCCCCGGCGTTATTTACAATGTTTTCGACGCTTTAAGCCGGGCGTCGGCGGCTACCGGCCAGCCAGCCCGGGAGGAGCTTCGCCCCGCAGTGCCGGTAAAACGCTCCGTGACACCGGAGTACATCGTCTGTCTAGAGGACGGTAAAAAATTCAAATCGTTGAAGCGGCACTTGCGGACGCATTACGAGCTTTCGCCCGAGGAGTACCGGGAGAAATGGGGCCTTCCTCACGACTATCCAATGGTCGCTCCGAACTACGCTGCCGCGCGGTCCGATCTCGCCAAGCGTATGGGCCTCGGCCAGCGCCGAAGATAGGCAAGGGCGGCTCCACTTGACCAGCGCGGCAGGCTTCGTTGCCGCGCTTTCCTCTTTTGGCTCACGCGTTAATCCCGCCAGATCAAGGGCGACGGTGAGCAAGTCACCACAAGATATTGTGACTCTTCGGGAATCCTCTCTCGAAACTTGCGAGTGGCAACCGAAACGCGCATAGTCGTGGTTAACGGGGTGATTCGCTAAGCCACCCAAGGGCTTAGGAGGGGAGACTGATGCGGTCCGGACGCTCATTTCGGGCGCAGTTGGTGACGCAAGGTCAGCGCGATCTTTTCGACTATTGGTGCCAAACCGCTGGTGCACGGGCAATGCCAGCCCGTTCCGACATCAACCCCTTCAGTGTCCCAAAGCTCCTTCCCTGTATCGGCCTGATCGACCTGACCGAAGGGCTCGCGGAAGCGAGGTTCAGGCTGGCCGGAACACGGCTGCGCGATGTGTATGGCGAGGAAATCACTGGCAAGCGGATCGATCGCGTCTTTGCCGGCGCTGGCGCAAACTACTGGCACCAAGTCCATGCGCAGGTAGCGCAAGAGGCGGTGCCTCTCCACGGCGTCGTGCCCGGACCGGTCCAAGGCCGCGACCATATTGTGCTGTTCTGGATGCGGCTTCCACTCTCCGAGGACGGAAATCACGTTGATCGCATCCTCTGTTACGACACGCCGGCGCCTATCGAGGCTGTTCACGAAGCTGGCGAGCAGCGTGCCTTGCACCGCTTTCAGGTGCGGGTGAGACAGCTGTTGCCGGCGCGGCGGCAGGCGCATAGCGCTTAGCTCGGAATTTTGCCCGCCGCATGAAGCCGAGGTCGGCTCCTGGAGGAAACGGAGAAAAACCGCGGTTGGCCACACGAGCCGGCAAGGTCGCCTTGCAGCTTACGCGCCTTGGGAGACATTATGGGCTCGATGTCCCGGACAAAGCGCCGCGCTCGGGGCATGGTATTCGCCATGGGGCAGCGAAGACGCCCGGCCGACGGGGCTCGATGCTTGGCGCGGCTTAGGTGGTCAGTGAACCCTGGGCGCTTCCTCAATCGCCGTCCGTGCGTCCTTGCGAATCCTCTCTACCATGGAGAGGAGGCCATTCGAGCGCTGCGGCGTCAGATGCTCCTTGAGATGCAAGTGGCCAAGCATGGCACTGGCATCGATATCGAGGATCGCGTCGGCGGTTTTGCCGGAGTAGAGGGCGAACAGGATGGCGATCAGGCCACGGACGATATGCGCATCGCTGTCGCCGATAAAGCTCAGGCGTGGAGCACGGTTGCCGGGATTGACAGTGGTGGCAAGCCAAACCTGGCTCACGCAGCCTTGCACCTTGTTGGTGTCGTTCCGGTCGCTCTCAGGCAGGGGCTGAAGCCTGCGCCCCAGCTCGATCACGTAGCGGTAGCGATCCTCCCAATCTTCGAGGAGGGCGAAATCGGCGACGATCTCATCGAAGCTAAGATGCAAATCCTTTGCCCGCGCGGGTCGTGCGGTTTTCATGGCTGCAATATAGGTGCATTTGGCGAACGGGGCGAGGTGTCGATGACGGCTGCGAAGGGGCGGGCAACCGCTTTTTGCGCGCGGCCTCGGCAGTCGCGGCCTGCCGAAACCTTTTGCTCCGATGCGATCGACGTTTGCTGTTTTAAGTCCCGGCCCCGCGCGGTCCATTCCAAGCTGGCAACAGGTCATTCGGGCTCAACCTATTTTGTGAACGGGCGGTCTCGACGCTTGCCGGCTCGACGATCACCGGCGCAGTGGCCCACGATTCGGCGCCCGCAGCCTCGGCGCTCGGGTGGTCGAGGCTTGACTGCTTGCCGTCGGGATATTGAGTGGCGGTGTTGTCATCGGTAGCTGGCGCCTCAGCATCGCTGGGATCGCCGGACGTATCGCCTTCGCCACTGTGGGCGGTGAGCCCGGTCTGCCCCTTGACAAAGCTCATCAGCATTTCGGCACCGAAGCGTGCCTTCTGCATGAACATTGCGAAGGCTTCCTTGCCAGTGGCGCAAACGCTCGGGTTGCGCTCACAGAACCCACTCACATCTTTCACAGCGGCCTGCGCCGTTCCGTATATTTCGCTCTGCTGCTGCGCGTTGGTTGGCAACAGAAGAACGAGGATGATGAGCCAAAAGATGGTCCGAATGACAAACATCGGGGTGCCTCCGTTCAACGCGGCTGTCGGACGTTCCCGGCAGCTCCCTTCCCGCAAGTGGAGGCACTATAGCGGCGACACAATAAGCGACTTTCTCTACTCCGCATCAATTTCACCCAGAAAATGCGTTTAAGTTTAAGAGAAGTCTAAAGCAGCTAATAGTGTTAAGCGCCCGACAACATGTCTTAAGCGTGGGAAAGATTGGATGAGATTTGCCTAATGGATTTGGCCAAGAGCGCATGACCGTTTTAGGCTTCTTTAAGTGCGTGGGCCGAATAATCGAGCCCAATAACAATTGGGGATGATCGGCGGCCATCTGTCCGCTCCACTGATGCGCTTATTGGTCCATCAGAGCCTGCGCGCGTTCGGCGCCTATCTCGGCTCGCTTGTCCATGACTCCGTTAATGACGAAGTCGTGGCCGCCGCCGGCCACCAGTCCTTCATCGCGGCGCATCTGCTTGCAGCACTGATCGCACTCTGCATCTTGCCCTTCTATCTCTGGTTCACCGATGGGCCGACACTGCTCGATGCGGTCGCCTTTCTCTGGTTTCTGTCGCCGTTTGCCATCGCCATCTTCTTGTCGCGCACAGGTAGGTTTAGTCTTGCGCATCTGATCTCTGCAGCGAATTTTGCCGGCCTTATCACCTTCACGGCTTGGCTCACCGGCAGCATTACATCTTTCCTCGTTCCGTGGATGGTAGTGGTTCCGCTTGAGGCTGCGTTGTCATCGGACCGTCGCGTCGTTGCTTGGGCGGCTGCACTCGCCTCTTTCGGCCTGATCACGCTTGCTGCCGCTGGGGCTGTGGGCCTAGTCCCGCCCGCACCACTACTCGCGGAGTCCGCCAAACTGCTCGGCCTGCTTGGCGCCATGAGCGCCGTGCTCTACGCAACGAGTCTCGCCACTGCCGTGCAACTCGTGCATCGGCGCTCGGAAGATTCCATCCGCCTTGGTGAGGAGCACTACCGACTGCTTGCCGAGAACGCGACCGACATGATCACACGGCACGACGAGAAGGGCAGCGTCGTATTCGCCTCGCACGCTTCGCAGCAGCTGTTGGGCGAGCCGCCGGCGAAACTCATCGGGGAGGGCCTGTTCGATCGTGTGCACGTCGCTGACCGGCCAGTCTATCTCACAGCGCTGTCGCGCTGCGCCACCCACCGCGAGTCCGTCACAGTGGAATTTAGGGTGCGTCATCTGGGGCCATCGGGGCAGGAACGCTATCTTTGGGTCGAGATGTGCTGCCGGCCACTGCCGGCTTTGCATGAAACCGCGTTTCCGCCGAGCGTGCTTGCCGGCACGAGGGACATCTCGGAACGCAAGGCACAAGAGGGCGAGCTGCTGCGCGCACGCGACGAGGCAGAAAGCGCAAGCCGTGCCAAGTCGCAGTTCCTTGCCAATATGAGCCATGAACTGAGGACACCGCTCAACGCCGTGATCGGCTTCTCGGACATCCTCAATCGGGAGCTGTTCGGCGCTCTGGGGGAGCAGCGTTACCGCGACTATGTGCGCATGATACATGAGAGCGGCGAGCACCTGCTTCACGTGGTCAATGACATTCTCGATATGTCAAAAATCGAGGCTGGGAAGTTCAAGCTGGCCAAGGAGCCATTCGATGTCGACTCGCTGATCTGGTCCTGCGCCGAAGTGATGCGTCACGCCGCGGAGGCGAAACGGCTAACTCTCCTGACCGAGGTGCCACCAGCTTTGCCGAAGCTAGTCGCCGATAGACGCGCCTGCAAGCAAATGCTGCTCAACGTTCTCGCCAACGCCATCAAATTCACCGATGCCGGCGGATGGGTCCGCATCTCGGCGCGAGAGGATGGCGGCGTGATCGCGCTTGCCGTTGCCGATAATGGGATCGGTATTGCCGAGCAGGATCTCCCGAGGCTTGGCAATCCCTTCGTGCAAGCCGACAAGCGCAGCCATGACGGCGCGGGCCTCGGCCTGTCGGTAGTCAAGGGGCTTGCGCGTCTGCATGGCGGTAGGTTCGAGATCACGAGTAAGCTCGGCCAGGGCACGACCGCCATCGTCATGCTGCCGTTCGCATGCCCCCAAAGCGACTCAGACCAGGTGGCTCCACCTCAAAACCGCGCCGTCTCTGTGGCGTAGAGGCGGTCAAAACCATGCTTTGCGGCCGAAAACCCCGTTTATTAACTTTTCAGCTTCCATAGCGAAAATTGCATCTGAGGGACTCTCGGGGGACCCTCGATCAAGCAACCTCGATTGATTCGGTCCTCTAGCGATGAGTGTCATGGCGACACGTCTGGTGTTTTTGGCCTTTATAGGCCTGAGCGGTTTCATCACCTATAACTCGCTCTATTTGCAGGAGCAGCGTAACGGCGTGTCGCCAAGGCCAGTTTCTCAGGGTGTACCGTTGCCGAGCGGTCCAATTCACGTTGCGCCCTCTCCTGCTGCCAAGCCTGCGGTGGCCGACCTGCCACCGCTGCCGGGGCAGGGGGCGTCGCAGCAGCTCGTGACCGCGGTTCAGCGTGAGCTCGTCGCACGCGGTTATGGAACCGGGCCTGCCAATGGAAAATTGAGCGACGAGACACGGAAGGCGATTGCCGCCTTCGAGAAGGACCATGGACTGCCCATCACCGGAGCGCCCTCCGACGAGCTGCTTCGCCATATCCTGCTCGGAGAGGCCATGGCGCCCCGAGTCAGCACCGGATCTGTCGCCGGCGCATCGACCGCGCCACTGGCTAAGCCGAGCTCGGCACCCGACGATGCTGCAACCGTGAAACAGGTGCAGCAGATCCTCGCAGATCTCGGCTATGCGCCGGGTGCGGTCGACGGGACCATGGGAGAGGAAACTGAGCGCGCGGTCAGCGCTTTTCAGCGCGACCGAAAGATCGCACAGAACGGACGCATCACGCCCGAGCTGTTGCGTGAGATCAAGCGCGTGACCGGGCGCGATCTGACCGGCGACAACCCGCGGCCGTAGGGGGCTTTGCGCGGTGCTGCGCATCAAGAGCGAGCTTTGGGTCAAGGCCTATCTGCGACGCTGCCAGGCCGAGGGCGCGTCTGCTGTCGTAGTACGCCGCGGCGACCAGGACGCTGGTGCGATTTATATCTGCATTAATCGACTCGATCGCACTTTGACGCTCTACCGACCCGCCCCGGTCGGACTTGACGGCGGTGAGACGGAGCGACGCTGGGTGAGATGTCTCGCAGCGAAAGTCGTTCGCGAACAGGAGGCTGCGGCGTACCTCATGCGCCAGATCGAGTTCGACTCCGACATCTGGATCGTTGAGGTGGAAGACAAGGTTGGTCGTCATTTTCTTGGCGACACTGTCACCGAAGAGTAAGATAATCTCGCTATGATTTAGCAGTTTATTAACCTTACCTGCGTCTTAATGCCGGAGAGATGGGCCGCATCACTGTGCTTCAGGGGCGTTCCGCACTCGGTAGGGACGAGGAGACCGCGAATGGTGACCATCCTGGAATTTCGTCGGGCAGCGGAAGACACGCCGCGCACCATGGAGCCCAAGGATCGCGTCCTCGGTCAGGTCATTATCTTCCCAGGCGTGCGCATCGAGCGTAGGGCCTTTGAAACAACCCCGCGTGGCACGGCAAGTCACTCGGGAAAACGGCCGCAGCGGGCGCGCAAGAAGCAACGCTAGGCCCTGTCTACTCGCCGACAAAGCAGCACCTCTTCATTATGTATGGGGACCGCAAGAGGTGGCCTTGAGGGCTTCTTCGGCGCTTGGCGCGCGGCTTGGGCCCGATAGCGGGGCGCGGATCATGGCGATACCTTGCTCCACCGGAGACTTGACTACGAACACCTCGTCGGACTCCTCCGGCGCATCCACGCCGGCCTCGGCGACCGGCTGGTCGGCCTTGGCAATGACGAGGTCGAGTAGCGCGCTTTTCATGTCGCCGCCGGACACAGTGTAAAAATTTTCGCCTTCCGACGTGTAGAAGGCGATCATCCACAAATCGTTCGGGACCGCACCCTTGAGACGCACTGGCCCTTCCGCCAGGTCAAAGCGGCAGAACGCGTAGCGGACGTCGGGGGCCATCATTGGCATGACCTCTTTTGCGGGCGCCAAAGCCGGAATCTGGATCATCGTGTTGCTAGGCCCGAGCGGGACAAGCCTTGCCCACGCGTTCTTCGGTGCGAGCGAGGGAAGGGACAGGACGGCTGCAATGTGAATCAAGCCCGCGAGCACGAGACACAGCAGCACGTAGAGCAGGGGCATCCTCAGTTGCATGCTTTGCGCTCGATCTTTGGCAGACGGTCGTCGGGGATCTGCCCGATGCCTGATGTGTCGATGTCGCGAGGACCATAGATGCGCAGCATCAGCACGAGCTTGCGATCAGTATCGTCCCCGGTCGGCAGCCAGTTCTCTGGGCGAGCGGTTCGCGCAAGATTGAGGCGATAGGTGCCATCGCTGTGGCGGATGGCCTCTTCACTGTTGAAGCTCCATCGCTGAGACGGATTGTCGATCAGCGATCCGTGCTCGTCATAGAGGGCAATCGACCACCACCGCGCATTGAGTGCAGAGCCTTCAATTGAATATTCGCAAGCCGAGTTCAACTCATGACCCGCATCGTCAGTATGGGCCTCGAAATAACGTGCGGTGGTCGAGGTCAAAGGAAGCCTGCCGCTGCGAGCGAGGTGCGCCTTGGTATAAGGATCGGTGTTCGGGTTGCCTTCGCTGATCCAACTTGTCCAAGGTCCGACCCGCTTGGTCGTTAGTGGCGATCCTTCTTCGATCATGTACCGGGCCGAACCAATGCCGAGCATGAGAGCCACGACAAAGACGGCGATAAGTTGAAACAACGCGCGCATCGACGAGCGCGCCTCAGGAGATGCTGAGCCGAAAGTGATGTGGGAAGCGGAGGGGTTGTCAAGCAAGCGCGCACCTTCGAGACGTCAGGGTCTCGCCACTGGCTCATGGCGGAGTCGGTGTGCCAGTCTGGCTCGGGGATTTTCCGGAAGTCTGTGTGGTCCGTGCGGGCGCGCCTTCGGCAGAGCTGGCCCCGGGAGTTGCCGAGGCTACGCTCGATGGGGTAGCGGCTGCAGAATCAGTAGGCTGCGCCGAGGGTACTTCGGCGCGGTTCTGAGGATTCGTGTCGCTCGGCTGCAAGGCTGGAGCCTCTTTCAGCATGGTCCCGAGCTTCTCGAGAAGTTGGCGCGTAGCGACCGACATGTCCTTGACGCTCTCGGGCGTCGGCGGCGGCGCCGCTTCGGCATCTGCCGCCGCCGCGGTTTGCAGCTTCGCCAGGCGCTGCTGCTCTGCCACCTGAACTGGATGCACCGCGATGCCCGGTATCTGTGGAATGTTGTCGGTGTCGTGGGCGAGCACCATGAAATTGTGCCAGGTCTGCGCGGGGAAACTGCCGCCGGTCACCCGCGACATCGGGGAGAAGTCGTCATTGCCAATCCAAACGCCGGTGACATATTGACCAGTAATACCCATGAACCAGGCATCGCGAAAGTTCGAGCTAGTGCCGGTCTTGCCGATCGCATAGGTGTAGTCGAGGTCCGCGGCGCGACCTGTGCCGCCAGTGACGACGCCCTGCAGCATGGTGTTGAGCATCTCGACCGATTCGCGGTGAAATATCTGCTTGCGCGAGGGCGTGTCGCGCTCATGCGAATAGAGGAGCTGACCTTGCAGCGTGTGAATTTCCTCAATCGCGTAGTTATGTACTTCTAACCCGCCACTGGCGAACACCGTGTAATTGGTGGTGTGCTCGAGCGGCGTGAGCCCCTGATCGCCCAGCGCCAGCGAGCATGTTTTCTTGAGGCGGGTGATGCCAAGCTTATTCATGGTCTCAAGCACCTTATCGCGCCCGACATCGAGGGAGACCTTGACCGCAATCGTGTTGATCGAATGGGCCAAGGCGTCCTTGAGCATCATGCGATTCGACTCCCCGGCGGAGAAGTTCTTAGGAGCCCAACGGCCGCAAGCAGCTCCATACCCACTCACAATCGTTGTGGGTTTGTACTTGCCAGACTCGAAGGCCGTTAGATAGACGTACGGTTTGAACGAAGAGCCGGGTTGGCGATAGGCGTGTGTGGCGCGGTTGAACTGGCTCTCGCCATAATCCTTGCCGCCGACCAAAGCCCGAATTGCCCCGTCGTTCTCCATTACAACCATCGCACCCTGGCTGAAAGAGCGGCTGTGGCCATACTGAGCGATGGTCTGTTGTAGCGATTGCTCCGCCATTTTCTGCAGGCCGACATCGACGGTGGTGCGGGCGGCAAGGATGTGCTCCTTACGGTTCTGCATGACGCGCTGAACTTCCTCGAAGGCCCAATCGAGGAACCAGTCAGGGCTGTAATAGTCGGTGCGCTCCACAATCTTGGCGGGGTTTATGCGCGCGCCGTATACTTGGCCCTCGGTGAGGTAGCCCGCCTCAACCATATTGGTCAGCACCTCGTTGGCGCGGGCGCGCGATGCAGCCATGTCGATATGTGGGGCGTAGCGGGTTGGCGCTTTGAACATGCCGGCAAGCATCGCCGCCTCGGCGAGGTTCACGTCGCGGATCGACTTGCCGAAGTAGAACTGCGCCGCCGCCTCCACCCCATAGGAGCCGCCGCCGAGATAGGCTCGGTCGAAATAGAGCTTGAGGATCTCCCGCTTGGTGTAATGATTCTCGAGATAGATAGCGATGAAGGCTTCCTTGACCTTGCGGGAGAGCGCCCTTTCCGGCGAGAGGAACATGTTCTTGGCGAGCTGCTGGGTGAGCGAGCTACCGCCCTGCACCACGGCATCGGCGCGGGCGTTCTCAGCGAGTGCGCGAATGGTGCCCATGACGTCGACGCCGAAATGCTCGAAGAAGCGCCGGTCCTCTGTGGCAAGCGTCGCCTTGATCAAATAGTCGGGCAGCTCGTCGAGCGGCACTGAGTCGTCGCGTAAGAGTCCGCGTTTGCCGATCTCATTGCCGAAGCGGTCGTAGAAGGTGACACTATATTCGTCGGACAGGTTCATCTTGCCTTGAGCAAGCTCGAAGGCAGGAATGGCGAAGGCGAGCACCACGAGCAGGGCGCCACAGCCGAGGGTCAGCGCCTCGCAGGCAAGATCATTGATGATGCGGAGGACTCCTCTCGCTTCAAAGCGACCGAAGAAGCTCGAATAGGCGCTCCACCAGTCCTTGAAGCCGATCCAAGCCCGATAAAGGCCTGAATCGATTGTGGAATCAATCGCGAGCCAGTCGATCCACTTGCGTCGGCCGTTGCCTTGTAGGAAGTCCCGCACTTTGCCCCGGCTTGAACGCCAACGCGCCGAAAGCCGGCCTCTTTAACCCGATTTGCCGCCCGTCTGCCGCCCAGATGGGCAACCGGGAAGTAAACTACACCCTGATTGAGGCGTTTTGTAGAGATTTGACAGTGGTCTAGGGGTGGACGGCAGTCGCGGCGGGTGACCTGGTGTGACCTCAAGTCGTACCACCCGAAGCCGTAGCATCGGTGAGAGGAGAGATAGAGAGCATCCGCTTCAACAGGAA
>Ga0182033_10002014_pt1 | contig 10293 bp, 6 predicted proteins | sample tim00Cox0000000H_FD_125968 | JGI IMG/M metagenome (GOLD analysis project Ga0182033, IMG submission 125968) | Lab enrichment of tropical soil microbial communities from Luquillo Experimental Forest, Puerto Rico - timezero.00C.oxic.00.000.00H | ecosystem: Environmental > Terrestrial > Soil >...
GGCGAGCAGCGCAAGCTCGGCGAGATCACCGAGGAGCACTTCGATGCCGCCTTCTGGCTGAACGCGCGCGGCACGCTCTTCACGGTGCAGAAGGCATTGCCACTGTTCAACGACGGTGGCTCGATCTTCATGACCGGGTCAATCGCTTCGGCGAAGGGCTACCCCGAGTGGAGTGTGTATGCGGCGAGCAAGGCTGCACTGCAGGCCTACGCCCGCGTGTGGCTGTCCGAGTTGAAGGACCGGAGGATCCGGGTCAACGTGCTGACCCCGGGCCAGGTCGCCACGCCGATACTGGAGCAGTTGGACGAGGAGGCGAAGGCGCAGTTTGAGGCATTGATCCCACGGGGAAAGAACGGCAGCCCTGAGGAGCTTGCGACGGTCGCGCTGTTCCTCGCCTCGGACGACTCAAGCTATGTCAATGGTGTGGAGTTGGTCGTCGACGGCGGCACCTCGGCAGTCTGACCACCACCACGCTCGAGCGGAGGAATGGAGTGAATCAGCGTTATCGCGGCTGCTCAGGTTGCGGCTGAACAAACGGGCGGAGATGACGCCGAGTCTGGTGATCGTCGGCCCCGGCGTCGCCGTGGGAGTGCCTGCCCTTGGTGTAGTCGGCCTGCCACTCCACTCGTTCGCCGGCCGCAACGTTCGCCGCTGCCTGGGTCACTGCGACCTCGCTGCGTGAGCGAAGCCAAGTCTCGTGCTTGCGCTGCAGTTCCTCGTCCGACTCGATGGGCCGGAGCGCGGGGGCGAACTCTTCGAGCTCGGTGCGGCGCTGCGGAACGATCATGCAGATCGGCTCGTCGACCTCGAACCGCACCGGCATGTATTTGCGGGTGAGTTTCCAGCTCATGCTGAAACTCGCACTGGCCCAGTCGGTTTCGACGATGCCCTCCAGCGGGCACACCCCATCCTTCGGGTAGTTCGCCGGTCCGCGGACCAGCAGGTTGTAACCGGGCGGCGTGCGAAACAGCATCGGCAGGTGCCAGGTGAGAATGCCGTACCCGAAGTGGCTGGACGGCAGGAACCTTCCAGGCTCGCGGTTGTCGGAGGTGACCACCACATCCACTCCGCCGTCGAGACCCATCCAGGTAGCGGTGAACGCGCACGGATTGCGGAGCTCCCAGCCGCTCTGGTTGGCGATGAGCATCGGCAGGCGCCGGTTGGGCCAGCCCGTGCGCATCTCGGCCATGTCCGACATCCAGGCGCGGTCGATCGGCGCGGGACTTATCGGCGGCGAGTTGTCCCGAGTGATGTACCCGATCAACTCACGGGCATCGCTATTGAACTTGTTATTCATCGGATCATCGGAATCCTTTCCCCCACAACGACATCGAGCGCGTCATGCGTCGGCGGCTTCCGCCCGTTAGCATTCCTAACGAAGAGCTTACCGTTCGTCGGTCAAGCGATGCCTACCGCGCCCTACCCCGCTAGGGCATCCGCATCCTGGCCAGCTCGGCGATGGTGTTGACCCGCCGGATGGCCGTCGCGATCTCGTCGGCGAATTGACGCCGGCGTACGGCGATATCCGGGTCCTCAAAGCCGTCCACCAGCTCACGGTGCCGGGCCAATCGCAGCGCGGTCTTGAACAATTCCATCGACCTCGACTCGGCGCTCGCGATCCTGCGCTGCAGCTCCCACTGCTTGCCCACTTCGAGGCACTCGCCGAGAAAACGCTCCTCGTCGAACGATTCGCCCTCGAGAGCGGCCAGCCGGTCGGCGACGATGTGATAGGCGTCCAGGAACGGGCGCAGCACCAGGTGCGCCAACAGCAGGTCAGCCCGTTCCAGTAGCCGCCGCACGAAGGCCGCGCTGGTCGCCTTTGTGGTGTCTTCCACCGGCCCGATCAGCCGCACTTCGTCGGCGAGGTCCTTTTCAAACTGCGCGCGTGCGGAGAACAAGAACTCGAACTTCAGCAACTCGCGAAGACTCAGGGCCTCGTCGCGCACGGTCGCCGGCAACACCGACCCGTCCACGCAGTTTTCGGTGGCGGCCAGCAACGCCGTTTCCGCGATGGCGCGATCGACCAGGATGTGGATGGCGGTGTTGCGGTAGAACGCCGCGACCAGATGCTGGTGGGCGCCGATGCCCCAGACCGGTTCGGTACCGGCGTCGTAGACGGTCACCACGCCTGAGGCGACGAGCTGGTGCAGGGTCCAACGGATGGTGGAGCGATTCGTCAGGTCGGCCGCACCGGCCACCGCCCAGTTCCGGGCCGCGATGTAGCTCGCCAGCGGTCGCACGGTGGCCAGCACCTCGGTGATGGACAGCGACCGGTCCGCCCCCAGCAACGAGAGGCTGACCACCGCGGTGGGCGTGACCGGCGTCGCGCGGTTGATCCGGTGTTCGACGTCGAGCGCGATGCGTTCGATTTCGGTCCCGGTCCCGGACTCGTCGGCGCGCAGCCCCTCGAGGCGCTTGCGCAGCGGCAACAGTTCGCCGAAGTCCAGGTATGCCCGGCCGAGCCGCCGCCCTTGCTGTCGCGCCAGGTTGATCAGGAAGCGAAGGTCTTCGGGCCGTTTCTTGGCGCCGTAAGCCTCGGTGGTCATGGCTTCGACCTCGTGCAGCTGGTCGTACACGATGGAGGTCGGCACCAAATAGACTTCGGGACCATCGATTTCGTCGACAGCGTCGGTGATGTAGCGCAGGATCCCGAACACCGGAGGTCGCAGCTTGCCGGTCCGGGTCCGGCCTCCTTCGATCGACCACGCGAGGTTGACATGGTTTTGCACCAGCTGGGCGGCATACGCGCGCAATACGAAGCGGTAGACGGGAATGTCCTTGGTCTGGCGCCGGATGAAGATCGTCCCGGTGTGCTTGGCCCAACCGCCCATCGGAAAGAAGTTCATGTTGGCGCCGCCGAAGGTGAACGCCGGCGAGAGCCGGTTCGCTTGGATTTCCTCGGGCAGCAGCATGCCGTCCAGATAGGAGCGATGCGAAAAGGCAAACGCCAGTGTCGCTTTTCCATCCAGTTTGCGCAGTTGTGCGATCTTATCCTCGTCGACCAGGATGTCGTAGGCCCGCATGAACCAGCGACTGAAGCCGCGCCAGGCCTTCACCGCCCGCTCGTCTTGCGTCGCTGCCATCTCGCGCAGGTAGCCCGCGGCCTCGGCGCGCACACCGTCGGGCTCGCGCCCGAGCTCGGCTGCCAGCTTCATCAGCCGCTCCTCGTACCACGGCGCCGCCAACAGCTGGACGACCTCGGCCGGGTCGGTCGGCAACGGCACCGTCGATTCGTCGACAATTCCGGTGCGCTGCAGCAACTGTCGCACCCTTACGCGACCGATCTCACGCGCAATCCCAAATCCCCTGTTCACGCGGGTTGCACCGTTGCGGCTTCGGAAGGCTCGTGCACCTCGGGATGTAGGTCGGTGGAATAGAGCTGCTCGATCTCTCCCGCGTATTTCGTCATGATCGGCTTGCGCTTGAGTTTCATCGTGAGCGTTATCTCGTCTCCACCCGGCTCCCACAGCGCCGGCAATATCCGGAAGCGCTTAATCTGTTCCACCCGAGACAGTTTGGCGTTGCCCGCGGCCACACCCGCGGCGATCCGGGCGACGACCTCTGGGTCGGCCGCCAGCGCCTCGGGCGAGGCGTCGGCGAGGCCGTGCTGAGCCGCGTACGGCCCGACCGAGTCCGCGTCGAAAACCAACAGCGCGGTGTTGTACGGTCGTCCGTCGCCGATCGCGATCATCACGCCGACCATGTCGCAAGCGGCCAGGATGGTGTTCTCAATGTTGGCCGGCGACATGTTCTTTCCGGCCGCATTGATGATCAGCTCCTTCTTGCGGTCGACTATCCGGACATAGCCGTCGGCGTCGACTTCGCAGATGTCGCCGGTGTGCAGCCAGCCGTATTCGTCGATCGCCTCCGCGGTCTTGGCCGGTTCCTTGCGGTAGCCCTTCATCACGAGCGGCCCGCGGACCAGATACTCACCGTCGTCGGCGATCTTGCCCTCCAGCCCGGGAAGCAACTTGCCGACGGCGCCCAGCCGAGCTTCGCGCGGATGGATGACGGTGGCGGCGCAGCTCAGCTCGGACATTCCCCAAAGCTCGGCGAGAGGTATGCCGATGCCGGAGTAGAAGGCCAACGTCTCCTTGGGGATCGGTGCCGCTCCCGAGAGCGCCCACCGGAGCTCCCCGAAACCGAGCCGCCCCCGTAGCTGCGACAGCACCAACTCGTCGGCCTTGGCCCATTCGGCCGCGACTTCGTCGGACATCGGCTCGCCTGTGAGCAACGCGGCGCTTCGTTTCGCGGCCACCGACATCGCCCACTCCATAGCCTGCCGCTTCGCGTCGTCCTCCTCGTGGCTCACCGCGAATTCGATTCCGGCCTTGAGCTTTTCCCATACCCGCGGCACCGCGCCCCACACGGTGGGCCGCACGTCGGGCAGCGCCGCCGCGATGGCGCGCCCGTCGGACACGACCGTGATCTGGGTGCCGAACATCTCCTGGGCGTAGAGGGCGGTCATCCGGTCGGCGATGTGCGCCGACGGCAGGAACGAGGTAATCCGGTCACCGAACTGGATTCCGAGCACGGCGTCGAGGCCGTAACCCTCGAACAGCAGGTTGGTGTGGGTCATCTCCACACCCTTGGGGTTTCCGGTGGTGCCGGACGTGTAGATGAGAGTGACCACGTCGTCGGGTTGCACCGCACGCCAGGTCGACTCGAAGTCGAAGTCGGCGGGCGCGGCGGCATAGAGGTCGTCCACCGAGATGGTTCCGGCCGGCGAACCATCGATGCAGACGATGTGCTCGATGGCCGCGCCGCTGGCGCGGATGCGGTCCACATACTGCTCCTCGCAAATCGCCACCTTGGTGCCGGCGTTTCCGAACAGGTAGGTCAGCTGCTCGGCGGGCAGCGTGTTGTACACCGAAAACGAAGTGGCGCCGACATGTTGGGCGCCCACCTCGAGTGCGTAGAACTCGATCCGGTTGCCCATCATCAGCGAAACCGTGTCGCCCCGCCGGACCCCCAAACCGGCCAGGCCGGCGGCCACCTTGCGCACCTGCGCCGCATACTCCCGCCACGTCATCGTCTGGGTGTCGCCGGGCGTCCGGAGCGCGACGGCATCCGGATCGATCGACGCGGTGCGCTGGAACGCCTCACACATGGTGGCCGGACGGTCGTTTGTCGTCATTTCTGTTCTCCCTGGCGCCGGATCAGCACTGCCCACACAACGGTGAGCGTACGTCCGTGACCAGGGGCACGGAATACGTCGCGTGAGTAGGTTTCAAATATGGGTTCTGATCTAAAGGTCACCGAACTGTCCCCGCTAGAGCAGACCGCTTTGCTGACGCAGTACGCACGAGCGCTGGACAGCCGATGGGCACGGCCCATTCTCGGCGACGCGCTCGCCGACGACATCATCGGCAAGATCGACTACGACTTCGCCGGCCTTGGTGTACCGGCGAGCGTGGTGTGTCAGTCGGCTTTGCGCGCCAAGATGCTCGACGATCGGGTGCGGGTGTTCATCGCGGAGCATCCCGATGCGGTCGTGGTGGACCTCGGCGCGGGTCTGGACACGGGGCTGTTTCGCATCAGCCCACCCGCCACGGTCGATTGGTACAGCGTCGACCTGCCGGCTGTCATCGCACTCCGCGACCGGGTGATGCCCGTCAGCGTGCACGGCCACTCGGTCGCCGCATCGGTAAGCGACCCCGGGTGGCCCGACACCATTCCCGCGGAGCGACCCGCCATGATGATCGCCGACGGGCTCTTGGCCTTTCTCTCCGAGCCCGTGATCATCGGGGTCTTCCGCCGCGTCACCGAGCACTTCAGGTCAGGTGAGCTGGCCTTCAACGACTACGGCCGCATCGGCTGGTTCAGCAGGATCGCGGTGAAGCTGGCCCCGCAACGGATGTTCAGCGCGGTTGGCAGCCAATGGGGCTATGCGGGGTTCAAAGACGCGCGGGTGCCCGAGTCGTGGAACCCGCGGTTGGCGCTGGTCGAGGAGGCCAGCCTGGCGCATGCGCCCGAGGTTGACCTGTTCCCTTCCTGGATTCGGTTGGCTACCAAGGCGTCCGGGAGATTTAAGGCTGGTGCGCGCAAGGCGCGGATCTTGCGTTTCCAGTGGCCGAAGGCGCCCGCCTAGAGGCCGAGGCACCCCGGACCGAGCAACTCCTTGAGGTCGCCCATCAGCGCCGGGGAGGGGGTCACCCGCAGCGAGGCGTCCAGCTCGAGCGTGGTGATTCGGTCACCGCTGATGAGCCGCAGATGCACCTGCGAGGTACCGGGGTGACGCGCCAGTACCTGCTTGAGCGCGCTGACCTTGTCGAACGTGCACTGCCGCGTCGGCATGCTAACCGCCAGCGGCCGGTTCGCCTGCGCGGTGGAAAAGTCGGGCACCACAAGTTCGTTGGCGATCAGGGCAATCCGGTCGTCCCGGATCGCGACCTTGGCATTGATCAGGACAACCGCGTCATCGACGATGTCGGCACCGAACGCGGAGTACGCGTGCGGGAAGAACATCACCTCGATGCCACCGGTGAGGTCTTCCAATTGAGCCGAGGCCCAAGGCATCCCGTTCTTGTTGACTCGCCGGTTCACCGACGCCAGGATGCCGCCCACCCGCACCTGGGTGTCGTTGGGGATATCACCGTCAAGGATCGCCGGGATCACGGTGTCGACCTGCGACGTCAACAGGTGCGCCACCCGATTGAGCGGATGCCCGGACACGTACAGGCCCAGCATCTCCCTTTCCAGGGCAAGCTTGTGCTTGTCCTCCCACTCGTCGTCGGGCACCTTGATGGTGAACACAGGGTCGCCAGCGTCGCCGGCCTCCCCGGAGCCGCCGAACAGGTCGAACTGCCCCATCGCCTCGGCCTTCTTGGTGCCCAGCACCGAGTCGACGGCGTCGGTGTGGACCAGGAAGAGGCCTTTGCGGGCATGCCCAAGCGAATCGAACGCGCCCGCCTTGATCAGTGATTCGGTGACCTTCTTGTTGCACGCCGAAATGTCGATCTTGTTCAGGTAGTCCGAGAAATCGGTGAACTTCCCTTTGTCACCGCGGGTTTTGATCAACGAACTCACCACGTTGGCACCGACGTTGCGCACCGCGCCCAACCCGTAGCGGATATCGGCGCCCACCGATGCGAAGTTCAGGCCGGACTCGTTTACGTCCGGCGGCAGCACCGTGATGCCCAGCTTGCGGCAGTCGGCCAGGTAGACGGCCGCCTTGTCCTTGTCGTCGCCGACCGAGGTCAGCAGCCCGGCCATGTACTCGGAGGGGTAATTGGCCTTGAGGTAGGCGGTCCAGTACGAAACCATGCCGTAACCGGCGGCGTGCGACTTGTTGAACGCGTAGTCGGCGAACGGAAGGATCGTGTCCCACAGCGCTTTGATGGCGGCGGGAGAGAATCCGTTGGACTGCATGCCCGCCGCGAAGCCCTCGTACTCCTTGTCGAGCACCTCGCGCTTCTTCTTTCCCATCGCCTTGCGCAGGATGTCGGCTCGGGCGAGCGAGTAGCCGGCCACCTTCTGCGCGATCCGCATGATCTGCTCTTGATAGACGATGAGGCCGTAGGTCTCGGCCAGGATCTCCTCGAGCGGTTCGGCGAGCTCGGGGTGGATGGGCCGGATGGCCTGGCGCCCGTTCTTCCGGTCGGCGTAGTCGGTGTGGGCGTTCTGGCCCATCGGCCCCGGCCGGTAGAGCGCGATGACGGCGACGACGTCTTCGAACCCCGTCGGCTGCATGCGGCGCAGCAGGTCGCGCATCGGCCCGCCGTCGAGCTGGAACACACCGAGCGTGTCGCCGCGGCCCAGCAGCTCGTAGGTGGCCCTGTCATCGAGTGACACCGATTCCAGGTCGAGGTCAATTCCCTTGTTGGCCTTGATGTTGTCGATCGCGTCGCCGATGATCGTCAGGTTGCGCAGGCCCAGGAAGTCCATCTTCAGCAGGCCGATGGCCTCGCACGACGGGTAATCCCAGCCGGTGATGATGGCCCCGTCCTGCGGTCGTTTCCACAGCGGAATGGCCTCGGTCAGCGGCTCGCTGCTCATGATCACCGCGCAGGCGTGCACGCCGGCGTTGCGGACCAGCCCCTCTAAACCGCGCGCGGTCTGGTAGATGGTGCGGACGTCGGGGTCGGTTTCGATCAGGCCGCGGACCTCGGCGGCTTCCTTGTAGCGCTCATGGCTCGGGTCGGTGATGCCGGACAGCGGGATGTCCTTGGCCATGATCGCGGGCGGGAGCGCCTTGGTGATCCGGTCGGCGATGGCGAACCCGGGCTGGCCGTAGTGGATCCGCGCCGAATCCTTAAGCGCCGCTTTCGTTTTGATGGTGCCGAAGGTGATGACCTGGGCGACGCGGTCCTGGCCCCATTTGTCGGCGGCGTACCGCACCATCTCACCGCGGCGACGGTCGTCGAAGTCGATGTCGATGTCGGGCATCGAGGTGCGTTCGGGGTTGAGGAACCGCTCGAACAGCAGCCCGTGCGGAATCGGATCGATGTCGGTGATGCCCAGGGCGTAGGCGACCAGCGATCCGGCGGCCGAGCCGCGGCCGGGGCCAACGCGGATGCCCACCGATCGTGCGTAATTGATCAGGTCGGCGACGATCAGGAAGTAGGACGGGAAACCCTTGTCGCAAATGACGTCGATCTCGTAGGCCGCCCGCGTGTCGTAGCCCTCCGGCGCGCCGGCGGGAAACCGCCGGCTCAACCCTGCGTCCACCTCATGACGCAGCCAGGACGCCTGGTCGTGTCCCTCGGGCACCGGGAAGACCGGCATCCGGTCGCGCGGTGCCCATACGTCGGCGTAGGACTGCACCCGCTCGGCGATCAGCAAGGTGGAGTCGCATGCGCCGGGAACCTCGTCGTCCCAGATCTGCCGCATCTCGGCCGCCGACTTCAGGTAATAGCCGTCGCCGTCGAACTTGAACCGGTTCGGATCCGACAGCGTCTTGCCGGTCTGCACGCACAGCAGCGCCTCGTGGTTGTGGGCGGCGTCGCGGGTGACGTAGTGGCAGTCGTTGGTGGCCAACGGCGGAATGCCCAGCGTGCGGCCGATCTGGAGCAGCCCCTCGCGGACCCGCCGTTCGATCGCCAACCCGTGGTCCATCAGCTCGAGGAAGTAGTTGTCCGCCCCGACGATCTCGCGCCACTTCGCCGCCGCCTCGAGCGCCTCACGGTCCTGCCCCAGACGCAGCCGGGTCTGCACCTCCCCGGACGGACAACCGGTGGTGATGATGATGCCGTCGGCGTGTTCGGCGATGAGCTCCGCGTCCATTCGCGACCACTTGCTCAGCTGACCCTCGAAGGAGGCCAGCGAGGACAGCTTGAACAGGTTCCGCAGGCCGGCCGCGTTCTCGGCGACCATCGTCAGGTGCGTGTAGGAGCCGCTCCCCGACACGTCGTCGGCCTTCTGGCTCGGGTCGCCCCAGGTGACGCGCCGGGTGTCGAACCGTGATCCCGGCGCTATGTAGGCTTCCACGCCGATGATCGGCTTGACCCCGGCCGTGGTCGCCGCGTTGTAGAACTCGCTGGCGCCAAACATGTTTCCGTGATCGGTCATCCCGATCGCGGGCATCTGCAGCCGCTCGACCTCGGCGAGCAGCGGCGTGATCTTCGCGGCACCATCCAGCATCGAGTACTCGGTGTGGTTATGCAGGTGCACGAAGGACTGGTTCATAGGGACGCCAGTCTATGACCGACCACCGACGCATCCTCGGCGTGTCGCGGAGTGTGTCTACTTTCTATCCGTAGAGCTCGACGAACTGCTTCAGCGACTTCTCCACGTCTCCCTTGACTGCGCGGGCCGCCGCCGAACCCATCGGGCCGAACAACGCACGTCCGCCCATCTCGACACGCAGGCCCAGGGTGGACCCGCCTTTGGTGGGCCGCACGGTGAGTGTGACGCCGTATTTCGCTCCGCCCTTGCCGGATCCCGACATCGCGACCTCGTGCGGCGGGTCCCATTTCGTCACGGTCCACGTCACCCGGTTGCGCAGGCCCTTGGAACGCGCCACGCCCACGATTTGGACGCCTTCGCCGATCTCGTCGGGCAGCTCGCTGCGCCACCCCTCGTGGAGGACGAGCCACTCGCCCAGGTCCGACAAGTCCGACACGTGCTCCCACATGTCCTGTGGGGTCATCGGCATGTCGGCGGTCATGTCGACGGCGGCCATCGTCTGAGCGTAGCTCCGGACGTCTTGTCACATCGGCCACTTTGGCCTCTGCCCGGACGGGTGCGCTTGTGCCCGCCCCTGAGCGACCTAGGGCTGACCGCGCACGCCGCTAATTTGTCGCTCGGTGGGCAAAATTGTGGAGCCTCCGTTCAGGCAGCGGCCGGCCGACC
>Ga0182033_10002016_pt1 | contig 10279 bp, 7 predicted proteins | sample tim00Cox0000000H_FD_125968 | JGI IMG/M metagenome (GOLD analysis project Ga0182033, IMG submission 125968) | Lab enrichment of tropical soil microbial communities from Luquillo Experimental Forest, Puerto Rico - timezero.00C.oxic.00.000.00H | ecosystem: Environmental > Terrestrial > Soil >...
CGCCGAAATCTCGGACGAGCGCGCGCGCAGAGCGTTTCTAGAGTCGCTGAAGTGACGGCGATTCCCAGGGCCTTTATCGAGACGGCGGCGAGCGGACTCGTCGCGTTGTTCGTCGCGACTTCGCCGGCCGCTGCGGGGGCGCCAACGGTCGGCGTCGCGAACGCGGGCAACACCGTGGCCGCAACCCCAGCGCTCGTCCGTCAGGTACAGTTCATGCTGTCGAGCATCGGGATCGATCCCGGGCCGATCGACGGTGTGCCACGGCAATTGACCAACTCTGCCGTGCATAAATTCGAGCAGCAGGTTGGCCTGCCGGCCATGGACCTGGTCAGCGGCGGCCAGATCTCGACAGGCCTTCTCGACCGCCTACGCCAGGCGGCGTCGAGCGTCCTGCTCGGCATGCAACCACAGTCGCCGGCAGCCGCAGCACCACCCGCCCCAAACACGGCGCCGCAACCGGCGGTGGCCGCACCAGCTCCGCATCCGCCGTCGGCTGATCGTTTCGCCGCTTGTCCCTACGATGCCGCGGATTTTCTGATCGGCGGCACGCAATACACGCCGGATTCGTTTCTGGAAACGGGGTTCGGCGGAGCGGTCCCGACCGCCGTTGACAGTCTGAAGAAACGCCTGCAGGAAGCGCGCGAGGTCACCCAACAGATTGGCGGCCCAGCGCTAAAGGAGGTGCAGCGCCAGGCGCGGGTACTGAGCTACTTCGAATGTCGGCTCAAGATTGAGCAGGGAGCCGCGGCCAAGTATTGAGCGCTCCGGGAGACCACGATTGTCGGCTGCGTCCCGCTTGACGAGGCAGTAGTGTAGCGGACTATGGTTGGTGTCGGAATGGAGGCACGGTGATGCCGATGCACGTCGTCAACGGTGCGCTGCTGATCTGTACGGAAGGTGCCGCACCGTCGGCGCTCGTCGTGCTGCCAGTTCACCGCCAGCAGATCGAGAACCAGTTTGCGGCCAACATCATGGATCATATCCCGTTGGTCAACATCATGCCGTTCGGCGTGTGCGCCACGCTTCACAGTCCCTGCGTCCCGGCCACCTCGGAGCCATGGGCGCCGGGCTCGCCGAGCGGGATGCTCGACAACCAGCCGGCGCTCGACGATATTTCGACCCTCGAATGCATGGTTGGCGGCACGATTACCGTACGGGACCCCGGCCAGACGACGGTCGAAATCCCGTAAAATGCACGCTCAGGCTAGGGTGCGCGGAAAGGCGTCCGTGCGCTTGAAAATCTGCAGGCGCGTCGTCGGGAAGCGCTGAAACACGCGGCGGGCGCTGCGCCGGGTGTCGCGCGTGGCAACAACGAACAAGTCGGGGGCATAGTCGCCCGGACGTGCAACCAACCCATCGATGCCGGCGAGCCAGTACCCGATCGTAAACACCACGCCCTTGATATCGACAACGTCGTATTTCCGCAAGGTTAGGTCGGGAAAATAGGGGCTCGTCTCGGCGAGCGGGATCGGGATCTCGATCCGCCCTTCGAGCCGGGCTCCCGGCGGCAGGTGGCGCGCCAGCGGCAACACAGGGTATGCCATCCGCCGATCGGTGGGCAGAGGTGGTGCGAATTTGCCGAGGACCACATCGCCGTCGTCACCGAGGATAACGACGACCGCCTGATCGTTCGCGCGCAGCTCGCCGCCCGCCGGGTCTCTAGTGGGCAGCGCGTGCATTGCGTAGATGTCCACATTGCCCCGATTTTCCAGCGTGTACGGAAACAGCAAGGCGCCGCCTGCCTGCGACGGCTGACAGTCGAGCTTCAGATCGACCCCCGGCGGACCGCCGCTCATCGCAGCCCCGTCACGCGTCAGCCCCCCAATCGGCAGCCGTGGGGTTGCTCGCACCCTCAGCATTGCGGTTCGTCTGACGCAACATGAGCATCAGCACTGCCGCGCTCGACGGCGAGTGCGGATCGCCGCGCCACGGCCAATCGGCGGGATCGTAGACGATCGTGCTGCCGCAGCCGGCGCCGGTGCCGCACCTCGGGGTGCCCTCCACCTGGATGGCGAGGCCGGCCGCCGTCGCCGCCGCGAGATCATCCGGGATCACCCAGCCATTCGGTGGCTCGGTCGGCGGATCGGGTTGCACGATTGTGACCCTGTGACCGAACGCATCGCCCTGTCGGATGATCTCCTCGCCTGACGGGGTATTTACGATGCGGCCGAGATCGGCGACGACATCCGTCACGAAACGCATGTCGGTTGCGGCGATGGTGACGCGTCCGGCGCCAATCGCGAAGTCGCCGGCGTCGCCGCGAAACACGCGCACGGCCTCGCCGGGCCGTGCACTGGCGCCTGGTCGGACCGTTTCTCGCACGATGCGCACGGGCTCGTCGCGTGCCGCTAACAGGTAGGCGGATCGCCGGGGTCTTCGAGCGGCGTGAGAGTGTCACCCGGATCGGCCACCTTTGGTTCTTGCGGCGGCTCCACCAGTGGATCGATCGGCTTTGCCGGGGGCGGGCCTTTCGAATTGATCAGCACCATCGGCGCTGTGATGGCTATGGCGGCGGGGGTGATCACGATCGAGCTTTCGCCGACGACAAGCGATATGTTCGTCATCGCGTTCAGCACGATCGTGCCGGCGGCGTGGATCGTCGCCTGGCGGCCGACGCTGGTGCTCCAATTGCCGCCGATCGCCTGGTTCGAATCTTTCTTGACCTGGATCTCCTCGTTCTGCTCGAGCAAGGTGACGCGATTTCCCGATTGCTCCGAAAACGCCGGGTCGCCGACATGCAGATGGTAGTGACGGTAAACTTTGCCGTAATAATCGCCCCAGACCGATTCACCCTGCTTGTTGCCGCCGACGGTTAGGTGGCGGTTGCTGCCGATCGTCTCGTAGCGAGATTGATATGCCGTTATGTCGAGCCGACCTTGCGAACGGATCAGATATTGCTCCCTGTCGCGCTTGTCGTTGAGGCGCAACAACTGAAAGCGCGTTGGCTGCGGTTTGCCGTCGCCATCGGTGGTCGGGATGCTCCACGTCTTGATGCCGCTGAGCGGCGGGTCGGATCTGACGGTGTTCGGCAGATCGGTCAGTTTGCTGAGCTGAGTGTCCTTTACAGACGGGTCAGGGAACGGCAGGTTGGTCGTGGTACGGTCGGCGTTGTAAAGCCGCCCGGTGATCACCGGTCGCTCGGGATCGCCGTCGAGGAAATCGACTAGCACCTCCTGGCCGATCCGTGGCAGGAACTGGGTCCCGTAGTGCCGCCCGGCCCAGCCCTCGACGACCCTTACCCAGCAGGTATTGTCGCCGACAGTAGTCGGCTTGTCCGACTGGGCAAACGGAAACACCGGCGGCAGATCGCCGCCGCTTTGCGGCGGGCCCGGGTCCCACGGGAAGCGCACCCGCACCCGGCCGATGGCATCGCAATAAAGGTCCTGCTGTTTTGTGCTGGTCCCGTCCGGACCGATGACAACGGCGGTGTGGGGACCGCGCGCGACCGGGCGCGCAGCAAGCGGCAACGGCAGATCGGCCGGCGCTCTGGCCGGGACGGCGATCACGCCGACCGCGAACACCGATGTATTCTTGTGATCGATGATCGCCTGCTTAGGGTCGACACCGTAGCCGAAGAGCGACGAAGCGGAATTGAGGAGGCCGCCGGCCGTAACGTCGAGCCCCGTAGCGACATTCGATTCGGCGGTCCGATACAGCTCTCCTGGGGCGGGCGGGTGCCCCGGGTTGAGCACCGGGTCGCGGTTGACCGCCGGATAGATCTTTGCCTCGGCAGTCTTTGTTGCCCAGAGGGAAGTCTTCAATAGCGCGCTGTTGGAATAATCGAGCGCATCTGCCTCGAACGCCGCAACCGTCTTCAACGCTGAATCGAGCAATGTTCCGGGGAGGTTGTCCCGCGGAAGAGTTATATAGGTATAATCATTCGCCGTCACGGCGAGTGCATCGATGATGAAATCGTGATCGACGATATCGACGAACGGTTTTTCCCTGTTGTCGTTTGGATCGAAATTTTTGTCCTTCTGAATATGAAAATGATAACCGGAGGCAAACGTGTTGTTTCGGGTGACGCAAGACAGCAGGAACACTTCCGCCTGGTTCTGCGACGCGGCGGTCTTGGCCGAGGCCGCAGCTTCCGAATCGGCGAAGACGGGTTCGGCGAAAGCGGTGCTGCCAGCCCATTTGGTCTGCGACGGGGACCCGCCCTCGGCCTTGAGCAAATCTTCGGTTGGATCGACCGCCCCGTGTTTGTAATAAGGATGGGTCGGATCGAGGTAGTTGAAGCCGCCCACGGCCACCCTGCGTTGCGGCGTGCGATAGCGGCGCACCAGCTTGCCGATATTGTCGAAACCAGGATCGTCGTCGACGATCGTCACGTCGCTTTGATCGGCAACCTGGACCTTCCGGTCCCACTGCCCCTTTAGGATCATCGTGTTGTTGAGGACCGAACTTTGGTCGCCCGATGTATAGCCGAAATAATACCAGATGCCGAACCGCGCCATGATCCGAAAAAGAAAATCGAGCGTCCTCTCACCGAATTGCACGCAATAGTCCATCGCCGGAAACGGCTGCGGCGGGCTACGTAAACCGGAGAGATCCATTTTCAGCTTGGGATAGGTCTTCTTCGCCTCGCCGTAGACGGCGTCGATGATGTCGACGACCGTCTTTTTCTCGAAGACGCGGTAACAGATATCGCGGCTCAACACTTTGACCCAGGGGACGATGCGCGCCCGGTAGATATGAAAGTCGCGCGCATTGCCCATCCAGCCGGGCAGAGCATGCGTGATGTCGACGCCGAGGATGTCCTCGAAGGTCTCGAACATGCCGGCCCGCTTGAAGACCTTCTTGTCCTTGTCGGACCGGGCGCCGATCTCGGCATGCGTGTCGATCAGCTTGGTCGGGTCGATCGGCGGCCGCTTCCCGCCCTTTAACGTAGCACCTTGGGCACCGCCGACATCGCGCAGCATGACGACGTCATATCCGAACAATCGCGAAATGCCCTCGACACCGTCGAGCTTTACCAGCAGCAACGGGTCTCCGTCGAAGTCGTTTTCGGCAGGATCGTCGTCGAGGATCGTGTCGATACGGAGAATATGTCCCTCTTGGGAATAGCCGGCCATTGCAGCGTCCCTCGATCACCCTCGTCGATGCCGTTCTTCTATAGCAGAAATCTGGCTGCCTCACCGCCGCCGCCCAGCTGCAGGAGACGGCATCAAGTGTTTTTTGCGGCTCGTGTTCGATGATTTTGTCGGTTAATCTGGCGTGCGACGAGCGCCGGGGATGCTCCGCCTCGGCGCGGGAGCCGACGGCAATGACCCTGATCTTGACGATGCTGCGTTGCCCCGATACGGTCCCACCGCAGACCCGAACCGTGGCGGGCGGCGAGTTCTCGATCGGGCGCGGCCCGGAGAACGACTGGGTACTGCCCGATCCGGAGCGCTATCTGTCGAAACGTCATTGCGTGCTGGCGTTTCGCGCCGGTGGCTGGCAGATCGCCGACCTGTCGACCAACGGCACCTTTCTCAATCGCGACAGCGAGCCGATCGGAGCCACCGAGCGGCGCAGGCTGGGCGACGGGGACCGGCTCCGCTTCGGTTCGTACGAGATCGAGGTGCGCGTCGCCCAGCCGGCCGATGCGCCGACGGCGTCCGAGGGGCCGCAACCGTCCCCCTTCGATCCCTTCGCGGCGGCACCCGAACAGTTCGAACGCGACCCGTTGCTGCAGCCGAGGCGGGACGCGGATCCCTTTGCTGCCGGTCTGGCTCCACCTTCGATCAACCTGCCGGCCGACTACGACCCGTTGGCCCCCGAGACGGTCGAACCCTCGTTTGTCGGGCCGACCCAATCCGACCATTCGCCGCATCTCGAAGATGCGTTCGCGGCACCGGTCGTGCGCGCCGTCCTGCCAGAGGACTGGGATCGCGATCTCGATCCGCATCCCGCCCCGTCCGCTCCTCAGCCGCCGATTGCGCCGGCTCCGGCACCAGTGTCCGCGCCACCACCGGACGCGTTGTCGGCAGCATCCCAGCCGGCCGTCACCGCGCCGGCGGCAGACGAGAATCTCCTCCGCGCCTTCCTGCGCGGCGCCGAACTCGGCGATGTTCGCCCCGCCGATCCGGCGGCGACGATGGAGGGGCTCGGCGCCGCATTTCGGGCTTTCGTCTCCGGGCTTCGCCAGGCGATGATCGCCCGCGCCGCGATCAAGGGTGAACTCCGCATCGAGGCGACCCAGATCAGGAGCCGCGGCAACAATCCGCTGAAGTTCTCGGCCGATGACGACGATGCGCTCGCGGCCCTGCTTGGCGCCGGACGGCGCACCGAGATGAGCGCCGCGGCAGCGGTGACCGAGGCACTACGCGACCTGCGGCTGCATGAGATCGCCACGATTGCGGCGATGCAGTCGGCGGTGCGCACCCTTCTGGCGGAATTCGATCCGCCGAGGCTGCGCTTGTCAGCAGAGCGCGGCGGCCTCGACCTCGTCCCGATGCAGAGGAAGGCGCATGCCTGGGATCATTTCGAGATGCTGCACGCGAAGATCACCGAGGCGCTTTCAGACAATTTCGACAGCGTTTTCGGCAAGGCTTTCGCCCGCGCTTATGAGAGGGCTCTCGCCGAGGCGTCGGCGAAGGATGGCGGCTGAGACCGCCGCCAAGGAAGGGCGCGCGCCGCCATGACATGGACCAACCGAGTCGTCTGGCAGGAAGGTATGTTCCTGCGGGCGCAGCATTTCCAACAGCAAGACCGGTGGCTGGAGACGCTGGTGCGGGCCCGAACCGCGCCGTTGCGGCCCTATCCGTGGGGCATCGTCGAGATGGCAATCGACCGCGACCTGCTCGCGACCGGGCGATTTGCCGTGACTGCGGCGAACGGCGTGTTCGAGGACGGCACGCCGTTCGCGCTGCCGGGCGAGGCCGACCATCCGGCGCCGCTCGATCTGCCCGAAAGCACGCATAATGCGCTCGTCTTTCTCGCCACCCCGGTGCGCCAACCGGGTGCGGTCGAGATCGGCAGCGGCGCCGGCAACGGTTCCGAGGGTCGTTACGCGCTCACCGAGTTCGAGGCTTACGACACGCATTCCGCCTCGCCGCAGCCGGCGCCATTGCAGGTCGCGCGCCTGCGGCTGCGCTACATGCTCGAAAGCGAAGAGCGCGCCGGTTATCTGACGATCGGCCTCGCCCGCGTTATCGAGGTTGGTGCCGACCGCCGCGCGGTGCTCGACGACCACTGGATCCCGCCGGCACTGCTGTGCTCGGCGGCGGTCCCGCTCAGCGGACTGATCGCCGAATTCTCCGGCTTGCTCAACCAGCGCGGCGAGGCGGTTGCGGCGCGCCTAACGGCGCCGGGATCGCACGGCGTCGCCGAGGTCGCCGATTTCCTGCTGCTGCAGTCGATCAACCGCTGGCAGAAGCTGCTCGCCCATTGGGCCGATGCCGGGAATGTGCATCCGGAGGACCTTTACACCGCCTTTGTCCAGATGGCCGGGGAGTTCGCCACCTTCACCGAAGCGACGCGGCGGCCGAACGCCTATCCGGCCTATCGCCACGAGGATCTGCAGCGCAGCTTTGCCCCGGTCGTGGCCGATCTGCGCCGGTCGCTGTCGGCGGTGTTGGAGCAAACCGCGATCGCAATCCCGCTGCAGGAGCGGCGCTACGGGGTACGGGTCGGACAGATCACCGACCGCTCGGTTCTGCGCGCCGCGAGCTTTGTTCTCGTCGTACAGGCCGAGATGCCGACCGAGACGCTGCGCCGGCTGTTTCCGAGCCAGGTCAAGATCGGCGCCGTCGAGCAGATCCGCGATCTCGTCAATGTCGCCATTCCCGGCATTGCTGTCCGCCCGCTGCCAGTGGCGCCGCGGCAGATCCCGTTCTACGCGGGCGCTTCCTATTTCGAGCTCGACCGTAACAGCCCGCATTGGCAGCAAATGCAATCTTCGGGCGGCTTCGCCATTCATGTGTCCGGTGATTTCCCGAACCTCCAGTTGGAGCTTTGGGCGATCCGCGGCTGAACCCGGTATGAGCGATAACCCGTTCCTCGAGCCGGATGACGGCGACCGGACGATCATCCGTCCCGTCCCTGGCGGTCGCCGGCCACCTGCCCCGGCACCCGCGCCATTGGACCCGACAGCGCCGCCACCTGCCCCCGCGTTGCCGGCTGCCGACGGCGTCGAGCGCGTCGCGATGGGGCTCAGCCCGCTCGTCGCCGCCGCGGCGCCGCTGCTGCAATTACTGGCGCGGCTGCGCAACACCTACACGCAGCCCAACCCCGGTGATCTGCGCGAGCGGGCGGTGCGCGCGATCCGCGCCTTCGAGCAGCAGGCGCGCGACGCCGGCGTAGCGTTGGAGCTGCTGCGGCCAGCGCATTACGCGCTGTGCGCGAGCCTCGACGACGTCGTGCTGAGCACGCCGTGGGGCAGCACCGGGATCTGGGATGCGCGGTCGCTGGTCTCGACCTTCCACCAGGAGGTGCGCAGCGGCGAGCGTTTTTTCGATCTGCTCGCGCAGATGCGCCAGAACCCCGGCAAGTTCCTGCCGGTCGTCGAATTGATGTATCTCTGTATGTCGCTCGGCTATCAGGGGCGCTATCGGCTGTCGCCGCGCGGCCCGGCGGAACTCGATCGGCTGCGGGAAGAAACTTATGCGCTGATCGTCCGGCAGCGGCAGCCACCTGAGCCCGACCTGTCGCCGCATTGGCGGGGAGTCGCCGCAGCCTTCCGGGTGCCGCGGGTGGCCGTGCCGGTGTGGGTCGTCGCAAGCGTCGCTCTCGCCCTGCTCGCCGGGCTCTTCGTCTGGTTTTCCGCCGCTCTCAATGCGCGCTCCGACGATCTCTTCGCTCGCCTCTTGCGGGCACCGCCCGATCACATGCCGACGATCGCCCGCGGCGCGCCGGTCGAGCCGCCGGCGCCCGCGGCGCTGCCGGCCGTCGATCCGCTTTGCACCTTGCTCCAGCCCGAGGTCGACCAAGGTCTCGTGACCGTGCTGTGCACGCCCCCGACACCGGTCATCCGCATCAAGAACGCCGGCATGTTCGCCTCCGGCAGTGCCACCCTCGACCCCCGTTATGTTCCGCTCTTGCAAAGAGTCGGGGCGGCGCTGAAGAGCGAGGCCGGGAACGTGCAGGTGATCGGCTACACCGACAACCAGCCGATCCACTCCGTGCAGTTCCCATCGAATTTTCAGCTGTCTGCTGCGCGGGCGCAGGCGGCGGCGGCGATCCTCGGCGCCGCGATCGGCGATCCGAAACGCGTTGCCACCGAGGGCCGTGGCGAGGCCGATCCGCTCAATGCTAACGCGACACCGGTCGAGCGCGCTGAAAACCGGCGGATCGAAATCGTGCTGCACCAGTCGGGTTGAGCGGTGCAAGGCCTCCTCGTCCGAGTCGTGTCGCGCTGGCTGGTGAGCTTCGTTGGCACCGCGCTCCTCGCCATCCTGATCTGGTTCTTCGGTCCGTTTCTGGCCTTCTTGGAAGGCTGGGGCGCGCGCCTCGCCGTCATCGTCGTAATGTTGGTGGCATGGGCCGGGATCAACCTGCTGCTCGATATCCGCCGGCGCAGCCGTGACGCCGCGCTCGCCAAAGGTGTGGCCGAGGCCACCCCCGATCCGGCGGCGCTCGCCTCGGCCGAGGAGGCGGCGACGCTGCAGCAGAAGCTCGCGACCGCGCTCGCTTTGCTGCGCAAGGCGCGCGGCGCCCGGAACTACCTATACGAAGAGCCGTGGTACGCGATCATCGGCCCGCCCGGCGCCGGCAAGACGACGGCACTGCTGAACGCTGGTCTGCGCTTTCCACTCGCCGCGGAAATGGGCCAAGGCCCGGTCGCAGGGGTCGGCGGCACCCGGCTCTGCGACTGGTGGTTCACCGAAGACGCGGTGCTGATCGATACCGCCGGCCGCTACACCACCCAGGATTCCGACGCTGCGGTAGATCGCGCTGGCTGGCAGGCTTTCCTCGATCTCCTGAAACGCACACGCCCCCGCCAGCCGTTGAACGGGATCCTGGTCGCGGTCCCGGTGACGGCCTTCGGCGGTTCGGGTGAGGAATGGCAGGCGCATGCGCGCGCCGTCCGCCAGCGGGTGAAGGAGATCGGCGACCGGCTGGCCATCCGCTTACCGATTTATGTCGTCTTCACTAAGGCCGATCTGATCGCCGGCTTCACCGAGTTCTTCGACGATCTCGACCGCGAGAAGCGGACGCAGGTCTGGGGCGCCACCTTCCCGCTCACCCAGGACGAGGCCGGGCCGGTTTCCGGATTCGCGGCCGAGTTCCGGGCCCTGATCGAGCGGCTGGACGCGCGCCTGTTCGACCGGCTGCAGGCCGAGCGCAGCCCCGA
>Ga0182033_10002017_pt1 | contig 10278 bp, 7 predicted proteins | sample tim00Cox0000000H_FD_125968 | JGI IMG/M metagenome (GOLD analysis project Ga0182033, IMG submission 125968) | Lab enrichment of tropical soil microbial communities from Luquillo Experimental Forest, Puerto Rico - timezero.00C.oxic.00.000.00H | ecosystem: Environmental > Terrestrial > Soil >...
CCGCCAATGCCGAAGGGATCCGCATCGGAGGCGTCGCCGGGACAGCGACCTTCCGCACCTCCAACAAGACCGCGCCCAAAGCGACCCATGTGAGCTTCGATAAGGCCGACGCCGCCCTGGAAGCGCTCCGTAAGGGCGACGTCGATGCGCTCGGCTTCTCGCGTGAGTCGCTCACCGGCCTGCAGCCGAAGGTGCCAGGCTCACGCATCCTCGACGGCGAATTTCTGAATTCCACCACCTCAGTGGCTGTGCCGAAGGGACGCCCGGGGGCGCTTGCCTACGTCACAGACTTCATCGAGGAAGCGAAGGCATCCGGCCTGGTGCGCAAGGCGTTCGACGAGATGGGCCTCACCTCGTCGCAGGTCGCGCCGGCCGGAACGAAGCCTTAAGCGGCCTCAGGGCGCGCCGCCGCCAGCCACCCCCGCAGCCGGCCCAGCGCCGCAACCCAGTTCGACTGTTTTGCGCAACAGCATCTTCGGCTGCTGCCAGCGGGCGAGCCTCGGCGCCTAAATGCGTGCGGAATTTATCAGTGCGAATTTTGACATCATGCTAGCTGGGCCGCCGTCGGCCTTACATGGGTTGGTTTGCGCTGTATTGGGCTCATCAACGTTCTTGCTGCGCGGTCAGGGGAGTCCGACGGTGACGGTCCGTCCGTCTTAGGCCTGCTTCTCGGGCGTGCGCACCACCAGCCCATCGAGCTGTTCGGTGATCTTGATCTGACACGAGAGGCGCGAATTCGGCCGCACGTCATAGCCGAAATCGAGCATATCTTCCTCCATTGGAGTGGGCTCACCGACCTTGGCCCGCCAGGCCTCGTCCACGTAAACGTGGCAGGTCGCGCAGGCACAGGCGCCGCCGCATTCCGCCTCGATGCCAGGTATGTTGTTACGGATTGCCGTCTCCATCACGGTCGCACTGACCTCGCCGGTCACCGTGCGGGCGGTGCCGCCGTAGTCGATATAGGTGATTTTCGGCATCGCTTAGGGAGCGGGAAGTGTGCCTAAATTGGCGCGGGGACGCTCCCTATATAGTCATTCAGGCAAACGCACCAGAGCGGCGCAGCAGCCAATTATTCCTGGAGCAACTCGGCAATCTCCGCGCGCGCCAGGTCGATTGCGGCCGCGAGGGAGCAAACCGCCATATTGCGTTCGCCGGCACCTATGGACTGTTCGACTATCGCAGCAGCCTGCGCCACGTTTGCTGCGCCAATGCTGGCAGCTGAGCTTTTCAATGTGTGCGCGAGCGTCGACACCGCCGAAGCTTCGCCGTCACGCATGCGCGCGAGCAGCAATTCGGCCTGCCGGTTGAACAGCTGCAGCACCTCGCGCTCAAGAGATCGATCACCAAAAGTCATGCGCGCAAGCTGACTGCGGTCGATCGCTGCAGCCTGTGGCTGCTTGATGAACTTGCTTGCGGGTTGCCCCATGTCGGCCTCCAGGCCGTTAGCCTTCCCTGTCCCGCAAGTTTCCTTGCCCTGGCCCAAAACCAGGTAAATGCGTAGGCCTTCGGGGGGCGGGTTCCGCAAGCGGGGTTAATGCGCTCTATAGCGCGAAACAGCCGCCAAATTCGTGGTGAATGAAAAGTTAACGATGATGGAAAAGTCCCACGCCGGGGGCGGTTTCCTTTGCGATGCCAAGCCGATAGGATGGGTCGCCGGCCGCCATAAACCATAATTGGAGCGGCCAGCCAGCGAAGGATCAACATGCTCGTGGCGCGCCCGCCTTGGGGGCCGCCCACGTCCGGCTTAACGACGAGGCGACCACGCAATGGCGAATATCCCGCAGAAATCCCCGGATCCGACCGAACAGGTCCTTTCGACCATCCAGGAAGCGCTCAACGCGAGCCAGCCAGAGGTCGGCCCGACGCCAACCCCTACCCCCGCTGAGGCCGAGCGCGCGCCGAGCCAGCCGCCTGTTGTCCCTGATTTGTTCAATGAAAAGCAGTCAAGCTGGGATGCCGATGAGGCGCCGTCGCGCCGCGCCGCCAACGACGACCGCGCCAACGTCGGACAGGTACTGCAGGCAATCCACCGCCGTCCGACCCCCCTGCCCTACGCAATCGCCAGCGTCGCCGCTTTTTTGTGGGTCGCCGGTAGTTTCACCACCGCTTATCTCTTCGGCGAAGAACTACACGCCATATTGGCAAGCCCGCGCACCGGCATTGCCGCCGCGGTCGGCCTCATTTGTGCCGTCGTTGTACCGGTGGTCTTCTTCTACGTACTCGCGCACATGTTCCGCCGCACGCAGGATCTGCGTCTGGTCACTGAGACCATGGCCGAGGCGGCGCTGCGGCTCGCGCAGCCGGAAGCCGCCGCGAACGAAGAGATCGTCACCGTTGGCCAAGCCATCCGCCGTGAGGTCGCCGCCATGGGCGACGGCGTCGAGCGGGCGCTCGCGCGCGCTGCCGAGCTCGAGGCGCTGGTGCACAACGAAGTCTCCGCGCTCGAGCGCGCCTACAATGACAACGAAGTGCGCATCCGCGACCTGCTAAATGAGCTCAGCAACCAGCGCGAAACGTTGGTCAGCCAGGCCGAGCACGTACGCAACGCGATTGCCAGTGTACACCTCGATCTCTCGCACGACATCACGTCGGTTGGCGATCTGGTCTCCGACAAGGTCAGCGAGGTAGCGCAGCGCGTCACTCGATCGCTCACCGAAAAGGGCGAGCACATCACGTTGGCGCTCGGCCACGCCGGCGATTCCATGATCGACACGCTGACAGAGCGCGGCTCGACCCTGCTCGACCGACTGGAGACGACCGGCGACCGCGCCACCACTGCAATCTCCTCGGCGAGCGACCGGCTGACCGCCAGCCTGAATTTTAAGACCGACCACGTGCACGACGAGTACGCCGATCTCACTGCCAAATTACAGCAGATGTTGAGCACCCGACTCGACCAGGTCGCGCAGGACTTTGCCCAGAAGGCAACCGCCACCATCGAGAGGATGGGGAGCCACTCGCAGCAGTTCAACGACAGTCTTGCAGTCACCAGCGGTCTGATGGCTCAGACCATTACGGCGCGGGCCGAGGAAGTGAACGCCGCCGTACGCGCGGCCGGCGACAAACTAGTGAACGACCTCGGCCTGCGCGGCGGCGATGTGATCTCCCAGCTCGAGCAGACTGGCGCCCGCGTTACCGCCAGCCTGGTCAACCGCAGCGACGCGGTGGCCGACAGTTTTCGGCAGAACACAGAATCGTTGGTGCAGATGCTCAACAGCCGCGGCGAGGCCGTCAAAGAGATGCTGGCCGCGCGTCTACAGGCATTCGAGGATATGTTGCAGCAGGGCGGTACCGCGCTCACTGAAAAGGTCTCCCGTGACACCACTACGATCGGCAGCCTGATCACGCGCCACCTCGCCGAATTTGACCACACTGTGAAGACTTACGGCGCCGAACTGGTCGAGCGCCTTGGCCAGCGCACGCATGAGGTCTCGGAAGCAATGCGCAATTACGTCGACACCTTCGACCAACGTGTCTCCGGCCGCGCCGGCGAACTGGTCGGCGCTATTGACGCCCGCTCTTCGCAATTCGAGACGACGCTGGCCACTCGTGTCTCCGATCTGACTGCCTCTATGATCAAGGGCGGCAAGGAAGTGATCGAGGCGCTCGACGGCCGCATCAGCGCGGTGACTGGCACTATCAATTCGCGCGGCACCGAAGTCGCCGACGCGATCAGCGCCAAGATGAGTCAGATTGACCGGACCTTGAGCGCGCGCGCCCTCGAGATCGCCGACACGCTGGACAGCCGGGTCAGCCGTTTCGAAGACCTTTTGGTCGGCCGCGCGGAAACCGCCACCAACCAGCTCGAATCCCGCACCAGGGCCGCCGCCGAAGCGCTGCATGAGCGCCTTGAGCAGCTCGGCCAGTCGATCAAGAGCAACTCGGCGGAAGCCGAGCGTTCGCTCACCCAGGCCGGGGCGACCACCGCCGAGGCGATGCGCACCACCGCGAGCGACGTCGAGCGCGTTCTGCTAAGTGTCAGCGCCGAGGTCACAAAGAACTTCACCGGCAAGACCGACGAGATCGCCGATACGGTCAACCAGCGCACCGCCGAAATGACCACGCTGTTGTCCGACAAGAGCGGCGGAGTGCTCGCAACGCTCTCCGCCAAGGGACAGCAATTCGCCGCCGACATCAGCAAGGCGACCAACGAAGCGATGAAGTCGATCGAGGACAAAGGCTTGGCCTTTACGCGGACGTTGCTGGCCAATAGCACGGAAATCTCCCGCATGATCAGCAGCGCGGGCGAAACTGCCTCCAACACTGTCAACCGCACGCTTAACGAGCTCAACGAGACCGCGCAGAAGGCGACCGACGAAGCGATGAAGTCGATCGAGGACAAGGGCTTGGCCTTCACGCGGGCGTTGCTGGCCAACAGCACGGAAATCTCCCGCATGATCAGCAGCGCGGGCGAAACTGCCTCCAACACTGTCGACCGCACGCTTAACGAGCTCAACGAGACCGCGCAGAAAGCGATCGAGCAGTCGAACTCGACCGTTTCCGGCACCGTCACCGCGATGCTGGAGACGCACAAGATGCTGCGCGCCGACACAACCGCGCTGTTCGAGCGGCTGCGCGAAGCCAACATCATGCTGCAGGAGGTACTCTCCGGTTCGCATGCCAACATGGCGGCGCTGGAGAATACGTTGGTGCTGCGCGTCTCCGAATTTGTCAGCGCCATGAATGAAGTCGCCGGCGCAACTGGCGACGTCAACGCGCGGGTGGAATGCAACATCGCCGACTTCCGCGAAGTCACTGGCCGCGTCATCGGCGATCTTGGTCAGCTCGCCAGCCGGTTCGACGCCTACGCCCGTGGCCTCGCCAGCGCAGCTGAGGACCTCAACCGTAGCAACCAACGCACCGAGAACGCCGTCAACGAGCGGCGCGTTACGCTCGATTCGCTGGTCGCCGCGCTCGACACGCGCACCGACGACCTCGATCAGCGACTCAAGCGCTTCTCCAGCCTGCTCGACGAAACGCTCGAGTCGGCTTCTGGCCGCGCGCACGAGATTGCCCGCACGGTGTCGGAATCGACAGCCGAAGGCGTGCGCGCGATCAGTGAGCAATACGAGCGCGTGCGCGAGAATGCCATCAATGAGCGGCGCGTTACGCTCGACTCGCTGGTCGCCGCGCTCGACACGCGCACCGAGGACCTCGATCAGCGACTCAAGCGCTTCTCAAGCCTGCTCGACGAATCGCTCGAGTCGGCTTCTGGCCGCGCGCGCGAGATTGCCCGCACGGTGTCGGAATCGACCGCCGAAGGCCTGCGTGCGATCAGTGAGCAATACGAGCACGTGCGCGAGAACGCCGAGGAAGAACGCCACCGCACCACCGAGGCGATGCGCACGATCCACGACCAGACCACTGCGGATACCCATGCGCTGTTCCGCGACGCTAATCAACGCTTTGCTGAGGTGGTGCAGGGGATGAAGGAAATGGCCGCCGAGATGCAACGCGAGCTTGAAGCCACTCGCACCGAGCTTCACCGTGGCATCTTCAAGCTACCGCAGGAGACCGCGGAGAGCACCGCGCAGATGCGCCGCGTCATCGTCGATCAGATCGAGGCGCTGGCCGAACTCAACCGCATCGTCGCCCGCCACGGCCGCAGTCTCGACGCGGTCGAACCGCGCCGTCCGTCGCGCGAGGACATTCCGGTCGCTACCATCGTCAGTCGCAGCGAGCCGCCGCGCTCGCCGACGCGCGCCGACGTTGGCGGCTTCGCGCCCTCCGCGCGCCGCGGCGGCACGGTGACACCCAATCCGGAACCAGCCGACAACACGCGCACCGGCAGCGGCTGGCTCACCGATCTGCTCAGCCGCGCCTCGCGCGAGGACGGCGAGCCTCAACGCGAGAAGCCGCAAGAAAACGCCCGTGAGTCCAACCGCGATACGTTGCGTGTCGGCGAAGAACGCTCGCCCCGACGCAGCATCGAGTCGCTCGATTCGCTTTCGATCGACATCGCTCGTATGATCGACCACGACGCCGCGGCCGACTTGTGGGACCGTTACAAGCGCGGCGAGCGCAACGTCTTCACCCGGCGGCTTTACACGCTGCAGGGTCAGCAGGCATTCGACGAGATCCGCAAGAAGTACCGAAGCGACCCCGAGTTCAAGCAGACGGTCGACTGTTACATCAACGAGTTCGAACGGTTGCTCGACGAAGTGGCACACGACGACCGTGGCCAGGTGGTGGCGCGCACCTATCTCACCTCGGAGACCGGCAAGGTCTACACTATGCTGGCGCACGCCGCCGGTCGTTTTGACTGAACTGCGCTAGCTTCGGTGTTTTTGCGCACCGCGATCATGTAGTTCGCCTTGGTTTCTATCGACGGCTCCGGCTAGGCGTTCGGTCTTGCATGTTCGAGCTGGCCCGCCCGCGACCGCTTCCCCTGGAAGTAGGCCCGCAGCCACGGGTGAGTTGAGGCAAGCATGGTGTCCATTGTGCCCGCTGCGATCACCCTTCCATCGGCCAGGACCGCGATGCGGTCGCAAACCGTGTGCAGGCTATCGAGGTCGTGGGTCACCATGAATACCGTGAGGCCCAAGGTACGCTGCAAAGTGGCTATCAGCGTGTCGAAATCGCCTGCCCCGATCGGGTCGAGGCCGGAAGTCGGCTCGTCGAGAAACACGATTTCCGGATCGAGCGCGAGCGCGCGCGCAAGGGCCACGCGCTTGGTCATGCCGCCGGACAGTTCGGAGGGAAACTTCTCGCAGACGCTGGCGTCGAGACCGACCATCTCGAGTTTGGCGACAACCAGTTTGTCGAGCAACCGCTCCGACAGCTCAAGATTTTCGCGGATCGGGAATTGCAGGTTTTCGCGCACCGTGAGCGAGGAAAACAGCGCGCCTTGCTGAAACAGCACGCCCCAACGCCGCTCCACCGACCGGCGCTGCGACTCCGACGCGGAGATGAGATCGACGTCGAAAACCTTAATTGTGCCCGCGCGCTTCGGCAGGAGACCAATGATGGTGCGCATTAGCACCGATTTGCCGGCTCCCGAGCCGCCGACAAAGCCGAGGATCTCGCCGCGATAGACGTCAAGATTGACATGGTCGAGGACGACGTGGTCGCCGAAGCCGACCACAAGGTCGCGCACTTCAATGATCATCTCGCGGCCGCCGTTGCCCTTCTCCATCGTTCACATCCCGATGGAAGCGAAGAAGATGGCGAAGAAGCCGTCGAGCACGATCACCAGGAAGATCGATTCGACAACCGAGGCGGTGGTCTGAAGGCCGAGCGACTCCGATGAGCCCTTGACCGCCAGCCCCTCCACGCAAGCTATCACGCCGATCACTAGCGCCATGAACGGCGCCTTCAATATGCCGACCTCGAACGTGTCGAGCGAAATGGCTTCCTTCAGGCGGTGCACAAAGATATCTGGGCTGATGCCGCCGTAGAGCCAGCACACCAAACCGCCGCCATAGAGCGCCGCCATAGAGCCAAGGAAGGTGAGGATCGGCACGCCAATCAACAGCGCGACGATACGCGGCAGGACCAGCACTTCGACCGGATCGAAACCCATTGTGCGCAGCGCGTCGATCTCCTCGCGCATCTTCATCGAGCCAAGCTCGGCGGTGTAGGCGCTGCCCGAACGGCCGGCCACCATGATCGACACAATGAGCACGCCGATTTCGCGAAGCACCAGGATGCCGACCATGTCGACGACGTAGATGTCGGCGCCGAATTTGCGGAAATGAAAAATGCCCTGCTGCGCGATGATGCAGCCGATCAGGAATGTGATCAGCAGGATGATCGGTACCGCGCGCCAACCGACATTGTCGAGCTGGTGCACCATCGAGGTAAAGCGAAAGCTGCGCGGGTGACTAACCACGCGCCCCAGCGCCATCACCAGCGCGCCCAACATGTTGACCATCGCCGCGATGGAATGGCCAACCAGCGTAATGTTCTCGCCAATCGAGGCCAGCGCATAGGCGATCTGGTTGCCGCGTGGCGCCGGTTCCGGCTCCTCTTTGACACCGTGCAGTTCGTCCACTAGGGCGCGGTAGTTTTCGCGCAAGCCGAACACCTGCGTCGTGCAGCCGCGCGCCGAGAAAGCCCGCGATAGCCGTTCCAGCAGCCAAGCGCCGAAGGTATCGAGCTGATCGACCCGCGCCATGTCGATGTCGACACGCTTGATCGGTTCTCGCCGCTGTGTCTCGGCGTCGATCTCCGCTTCCAGCCGTCGTGCGTTCTCGGCGGTCCAGGCGCCGATGCCGGAGAGCTGGAGCCTTTCTCCGTGGGCGGAACCTTCTAGCAACATTGTGCTCATGCTAGGCAACCCTCTGATTTTATTATCTTACCATCGGCGGTGAGGCGGATAAACGGCTGGGCGGACTTGACCCCAGGCGGCGAAGCCGCCGAGGGTTCGGCGGAATAGGGCCCGATTCCCTTGACCTCATCTTTGACATTAACGCTCGCCGTCGAACGCTGGCCGATCGCCGGCTCATTTGCCATCAGCCGCGGCACCAAGACCGAGGCCGTCGTGGTGGTGGCCGAATTGGGCGATGGCAAGGCCTGCGGGCGCGGCGAATGTGTGCCCTATGCGCGCTACGGCGAGAGCGTCGACAGCGTCACCGCCGCACTCGAGGCGATGCGGGTGCCGCTCGCTGGCGGACTCGACCGCGCCGGCCTGCAGAAAGCCATGCCACCCGGTGCCGCGCGCAACGCGCTCGACTGCGCCTTCTGGGACTTCGAGGCTAAGCGTAGCCGTCGTCCAGTGCACGAGCTCGCCGGCCTGCCTGCCCCGCATGCCCTCATCACCGCTTTGACGGTCTCGCTCGGTACACCGGCCGCCATGGCGGAAGCCGCCATGAGGGCCGCCGGCCACGCGCTCTTGAAAGTCAAGCTCGGAGGAGACGGCGACCCCGCCCGCATCGCCTCGGTGCGCGCCGCCGCGCCGGAGGCGATGCTGATCGTCGACGCCAATGAAAGCTGGGACGATTGCAATCTCGAGGCCAATCTTGCCGCCTGTGCACAAGCCCGCGTGGCGCTGGTGGAACAGCCCTTGCCGGACGGCCGCGACCAGGCGCTAGCCGGACTCAAACGGTTGGTCCCCGTTTGCGCCGACGAGAGTGTGCATGACCGTGCCTCATTACCGCCGCTTGCCGGCAAGTATGACGCCGTCAACATTAAGCTCGACAAGACTGGTGGGCTCACCGAAGCGCTGGCCACGGCCGCGCAGGCCGAGCGGCTTGGTTTCAGCATCATGGCGGGCTGCATGGTGGCGACATCGCTAGCTATGGCGCCGGCCATGCTGGTAGCCCAGAAGGCGCTCTATGTGGATCTGGACGGTCCGCTGCTCCTCGCCCGTGACCGGTTCGACGGCCTCGCCTACCGCGACGGCCTCGTGTTCCCGGCCACGCCTGCGCTTTGGGGCTGAGGCCGTTATCTCGGTCAATTCGAGCAGATTTTTAATCTGGCCGCGTACCTGCTCGCCCATTGCTTGGTTTTGCCGGGAGGTCTCAACGCCACTATACCAAATTTATGATTTTATTACCGAATTGTCTGCTGTGGATTGTTAACCAAGTCTTCCCAACGGGCGTCCGCCTAGCCTAGACTTATGAGAAGTTGCGTTGAGCAACCCACCGGCACAGCGGGGGATCAGCATGCGTATTCGGGACTTGTTACTTTGCCTTGCCGTGTTCGTCTGCAGCGTCACGTCGGCGTCCGCCACGATGCGCATCGCGGAAGACCGCGGCGGCCAGATTGGCCAATACTTGGAGACCTTCGCGACAGTGCGCACGTCCGGTGAGCGCGTGATCGTCGACGGTAACTGCCTGTCGGCCTGCACGCTGGTGCTTGGCTTACTCCCTCGCGAGCAAATCTGTGCGACGCCGCGCGCGCGCTTCGGCTTCCACGCCGCATGGGCGCCGAACACGGATGGTCGTCCGATCACCAGCCCGATGGGCACGCAGGCGCTGTGGCGTATCTATCCGCCATCGGTGCGGCGCTGGATCAGCCGGCATGGCGGATTGTCGCGCCATATGATCTACATGGAGGGCAGCGAGCTTAACGGCATCGTCGCCAGCTGCGACGGCCCGGCGATGCAACGCGTGCATCTGCGCTCAGGGCCTCGTTACACGGGCTCGGTGCGCACGCTGCGCTACGTGCCCGCAAGCGCCGCCAACGATCGCCGCTAGCGCCATCACCGCGTACGCGCGGCCACCGAACGCCCCGTAGAGCCACCCCGACAGACTGGTAGCGCCCGCCATAACCAGGCCGAGCGCAATTGCGAGATACCCTTGCGCGGTCGCGCCCTGCCCGGGCGGGGCCCTGCGC
>Ga0182033_10002018_pt1 | contig 10277 bp, 10 predicted proteins | sample tim00Cox0000000H_FD_125968 | JGI IMG/M metagenome (GOLD analysis project Ga0182033, IMG submission 125968) | Lab enrichment of tropical soil microbial communities from Luquillo Experimental Forest, Puerto Rico - timezero.00C.oxic.00.000.00H | ecosystem: Environmental > Terrestrial > Soil >...
CACCGACGCATCAATGGCGCCGTATCATGTCGCCCGGTCCAAACTGTTTGTACGGGAACGTGCGGAAAAGGCCCTTGTCCACCTCGACATCACGGCGATCGAAACCAACATCGAACACACCCGGTTCCCGGTTCCCGAGGATGAGCAGCACGAGTCTACTAACGATTTTCCAGGCCTGGTACGTGCAGCGGATCTGATCGGGCAGCTCGCGGACATCAATTACCTGCGAAAACAGGCCGCCCTTTTTAACGAGTTTCGCGAGACGGGAATGAGCAGCAAATTGAAATACAATAGCGTCGCAGATCTGCGAGCTAATTATCCAGATTTCTTCTGGAAGAGGGTCCGACCTTATATCGGCGATGCCTTGCGCTATCTTCGAGTCACGCAAGAGGGCCAACAGTGGATCGCCAATCTCTACGCAAACGTATTCTCGGTGGAGCACAGAGGCCAACTTTTTTAGGTGAGTCTCGCCAATATTGGCGTGCGGCGAGCGTGGCATCTACACTCGAAGCGGAAGCCGAGGAACCTGAGTCCGCGCCTGAAACATGGGAATGACGAATGACCGCCGCCCCATACCGCTACAAAATCCTTGCGCACATGCTCAGTCGCGTCATTCGCAATCTTGACCAGATACAAAATTCCTCAACTGCTCAAGCTTGCGCATTCGATCAAAGCAAAATCGACATCGCAAAAGATGCTATTCACGAGGTCGTTGAGGAATTAAAGGCGAGAGCGGAAAGCGCATAGTCGGCTTGCCATGACGACGCATGCAAAATTCCTTGCAATCCTTGTCGCCGCATCGCGCTTGGGGTTGTCCACGACGGTGGCTGCCGGCGGCACATCGAAAGACACCTGGAAGGGTGCCTGGAAATTCGAGATCGACCGCCAGGATCAGCCGGCTTTGAGTTACTACGACACCAGGGGCAAGACCGTCTTCCGCATCAGTTGCGGGGCGCATTTCGACATGCGTGCGGTCTATCCGGCCGCGCCGAAACGGGACGACACCAAGGTCTCGATCACGATAGCCAACGGCAAGATGCAGATGTACTTCGCCGGCGTCATCGGCGCCGGTTCCGAGTACGACCCGGCGCACACTACGATTTTCGACCAGCCGGACCTCGGCTACGCCCGCGACGATCCGGAGCTTTATGAAGATAAATGGCACGCGCTGGAAAATCGCGTCTTCGATCTTCTGGACTCCGGGCAGCCGCTGACGATCTCGGCCGAGGGCAAAAGCTACGTGCTGCCGCCAGCCAACGTGCCGCGCTGGCGGAGGCGCTTCCAAAAAATCTGCTGACGTGTCGCCGCAATCGGACCATGCTCTGATGCGCTCCTCTTTCGCGGCGCCGGCTCCAGTCTTGGCCTGGTCAGCCCAACGTTTGCTTTACCTTCGAAAGCGGATGTCGCTGAGTGGCATCGTCATGTCCGCTTTGTGCCAAAAGCAAATCATGCACCGTAGAAAAAAAGCACGTCATTCAATCAACTCATCGCGGTGCATTTCCTGTTGCAATTTTTGACGATGAACACCTGTTCACCTGCCACTTCTCCTGACAGGGAACACTCGTGTTCTGCTCCGAGTTATAGATATAGAATTGAAGGAGGCATCAGATGAGAACTGCAATCGCCATCCTCGCCGTAGCTTTCCTCGCTACTTCGGCAGGGGCTGAGTCCGCGAAGTCATTTGCGCCTGGGCACCATGCGAAAGGAATTCACGGGGCCTCGTTTAACGCGCCGGGCCACGAAAAGAAGCGCCTGCATATGCAAAGCGCACGAACGGTTGCGCCGGGCCATCTAAAGCACTGAACGACCTTGAGCTGACAATTCACGCGGCGATGTCTGCTTCGCATCAATAGCGGACATATTGTCTGTCAATTGTCGTATCCGCTTCAGCCCCGAAAGCGGACATTCAGGCCGCTGTTGGCTAGTATTGATGGTGTGCCTGGGAAGGCGCTCAAGTTTGCGGGGCATCACCATGAGCCGAAATCATCGACAAGTTGAATAGAGAAATCAATTCTGTTGTCGCAGATCCTAAGATGAAAGCGCAGCTTGCGGACCTAGGCGGCACCCCGCTTGTCGGTTCGCCTGCCGACTTCGGCAAGCTCATCTCTGACGAGACTGCGAAGTGGGCGAAAGTAGTGAAGTTTGCGGGCATAAAGCCGGAGTGAGGCCGAGTTGCTCTGTCCGGATATTCCATAATTTCCGGGAGGCGAGCGCTCGGCAATGTCCGCTTTGGGTCATTAGCCGACTTTCTCGCAGGCTGGTCCGATGTCGGCTTTACCTCCGAAGCGGACATGCTCACCCATGATGAGCACACGCTCTAGTTTGTCGATTGGGGCCAGTCGCTCGTCGCCGTTCTAGTCGGTTACTAACGGCATCACTGATAATACGCCCTGTGTTGCGCCACGGGTCGGCGCGGGACTGGCGTCGTTCGATTGGGGCCACCGAACAATTGCGTGAAGAAGTTCAACCCGCCACCGAAGCCGCGCCCCCAGCCACCAAAGAAATTGTCAGGCATTGCCAAGAGTTGTCGACGCATCGTGCTGTCCTTGCGCTGGATAGGAATATCAGCAACTTTGCGTTCGGCCCCATTCAGTATGGCAATCAGCGCCTGGTCGCGGCCGTAAATATCCTCGCGGAATTCAAGCTTACCCTGATCATCGACGAAAGCGGTCTGGTAGGTCAGGTGGACTGGGATGAAGGTCGGAAACTGAATGTCGTTTTCGTAGGCGCCAAACATCCTGCGGATGCGGTCCTGAGTATAACCTTCGCCTGGCCGCACTATTGACAACAGCACCTCCGCATATTTCACCGGATCCTGTACCCGCATGCAGCCGTGGCTGTCAGCCCGCTTCTCATTGGCAAATAGATATTTTTGGTTCGAGTCATGTTGATAGACCAAAAACTTGTTGGGAAAATTGAAGCGAAGCTGGCCGAGCGCGTTTTGCTCGCCTGGCGGCTGAGAAAGGTGAATGCTGCCATCCGCGTTGTAGCTGACTTGCAATCCCATCCGCTGCAGTATCGTCGGGTCCTGCTGTAGCAACGGCAGATATTCATTGGAAGCGATCGAGTCCGGCACATTCCAAGTTGGATTGACAGTGATGGACTTCATCTGCGCGCTCATGATCGGCGTCGGCGTCGTCGGCTTACCGGCCACGATCTTCGTCATCCAGACCTGCTTGCCCTCCCGGATCACGCGCAGCGTGTAGTCGGGAAGGTTGACGATGACGTAGGTGTTGCCAAGATCGTGCGGCATCCACCGCCAGCGTTCCATATTGGCGATAATGAGGTCGATCTGCCGATCTGACTGGCGGCCGTTAAGCGCTTCGACCGTCGCCATATCGAGCGTGCCGGTCGGCTTGAGTTCATGCCTTTCCTGGAACTTCTTCACCGCATCAGCAAGCTCCTTGTCGTAAGTCGCGCCCTCACTGGCAACGTCAAGCCGCGAGCGCAGGAGCGGCACCCGCTCGTCGCGCATACCGATTTTGAGCGATGGCCCGTTCGGAATGCGAGTCTTGTCGGAGCCGCGCTGGCCGGCTCGAACTTCGGCCAGCTTGACCTTGAGCGCGCGGTAGCCGTCGGCGCGTGGCTCGTAGGCTTCGAGCGCCTCGCCGGCATCCTTGGCTTGCGCCATCGTGGCGAGAACATCGCCTGGATCCGGCGCGTTCTGGTCATAAAAGATGTCGCCGCTCACACGCGACCAGTGCACGCGGCCGATTTGCGCATGATGCGCATAAGCGATGACCGAAGTCGTGAGACGGATCTCAGCTTCCGCGAGCGCGGCTGGATCAGCAAGTGAGGCAAAATTCGGAACTGGGTAGTCGGTCGGATCAAGACCATCGGCCGCAACTCCGCCAAGATAGGCGATCACGGCGTTCGCGCGCGCATTGGCCTTCCCTTCGGTGATCCACAGCGGCGCATAACTGCGGCTGGCATAGAAAGCGTCGATGCTTTCCCTTTCCTTCGTGCTGCCGACGATGGGATCGAATTTGCCCTTAGCCAGATTATGCAACTGTTCGGTGATTGGCGCATCGGGATCGAGGGCAGTGCTCGGCTCGGTCACGGGATGGCTCGGCACACCAGGCGCCACGATTGCGGTAGGGGACGCTCCCGGAGCATCGCCAGACGCACCCGCCGGCGACCCCACAGTCTCCACTTTCGACGCAGGCTTATCGGCATCGACACTTGCTCCAGATGAATCCGCGAGGGCAGCGCGTGAAACTAAAAGGAGTAAGACAAGGGGAGTTAACGCGATAAGCCGATCAAGGCGGAGACGCGGCATTGCAGATCCCCCACTAGGGCGCGCGAAAGATTCCGACGCTGGTTCGTCTTAAGGCGAGTGTTGTGCGCCGCCAGCTGGACTCGCGGCACCGTTAGAGACGCGAACAGCGCCGATGGTGACGTTTGGGGCGGGTGCCGCTGCTCCGGTCTTTGGCGCGCCGTCCGGGCGAAGCATGCCGCTAGCGATCATCGCGCGTCCGTCCCGGGTTGGATTACTCATTTCTTTGACATTATCGCTGACAAGCTCGTTGGCGGCTTCCGGATGCCCGGTATTGATCTTGCGCATATTGCCCACGAAGACTCTCGGATAAATCCAGGTTGAGGACGGTACCTTAAGACCCATGAAATTTGCGATGTCAGCGACGAAGGCGTTGCAATTGTAGAGTTCCACGCTCCAGAAGTGCGAGTGCGATTGCAACTCTCTGATATGCGCGACTACCCTGTCGTACTGATCCTTGTTGATCAGCACGCGATAGCGCGAAGTGATGTACCTGTCCTCAAGATCGCCGTCGGTCCAGCCCGTATCCGCGGGGACCGGAACATAATGCCCCATGACCCACATCTGGGGGTCATCGCCTTTGGGCGAAAGTCCAGCGACGTTGTTCTTGCTCGGCGGGTCGCCGACGCGGCCGAAGACAACAAAGGTGTGGCCGTAGTCCCAGGCTTGGCGAGACCGAAACTCGACGTAGTACTGCCCGGATCCGCTGGTGACGACCGCGCTCCTCGTATTCTGCGGTTGTGAGCCGGTCTGCGCGCTAGCGACCGAAAGGCCAAGCCCCGTTAGGGCGATCATTGCCAACGCGATAAGCAGCCGGTTACCGATCGGCTTCGGCCCCATAGTGCCCTCCGCGCTCTATCGCAAATAGAAAGGGGACCGGCACAATGGCCGGCCCCCCAAGCTTGCCTAGCCTTTGGTAACAACCGGCGGCGGGGGCGGAGCTTTGCCCTTGCCGTACGGTGTTCCGTAGGTTTGCGCAGAGGCCGCGACGCTAAAGAGAGTCACCGCCACTACCGTCAGTAAAGCGAGTGCTTTCATGGCACCCTCCTTTTGTCATGACAGTTGAATCGTAACCGGCGGAATGGTGCCGCCTAGTGCTGAAAAGACACACTGAGAATTTCAATTAAGACAGATCATGGTTAATTGGAGATAAAAGAAATGCACTGCCGCAGAGATCATGGCTCAACTGGGGCAGCCCCCTACCAAATTAGCGGTCTCGTCTCTCACGCCAAAGATAAATGCCGAACCAAAGAACGAGGACGCCGACGATGGCAGATACAATTGCGATCTCGAAAAGTGACATCGGAGGCATGAGAGAATTTTCTGGTTCTAGACCCTTCCATATGCCCGGGCCAACCCTCTCGCAAAGGTATGGTCGGTCCTACTATCGCTGGGGGACCGCCGGGGGTCCTGCAGGGTGATAGTTTAGGTGATAGTTTAGGTCGCGCGGGACCAACACGACAACTTGCCCATCGGCTAAATCGGTGGACAACAAAGGTGTGTTGTGATCCCAGACGAGGCCCACGTATTTGCCGCTGACCGTCTGCATGTAATACCAGCAATTTCCCTGATCGATAAATTTGAATCTCTCCCACGCTGGACTTGTGTCGCGTCGGTGTGAAATATTTCGGTGATTGAGCCGTCGGCCGGATTACGTTTCTCAACCTTTCCACCTCCGCCAAGAGCGGTGACGTAATTGATTCCGTTGGGAGTCACCCACCAAGCAGACATCCGGTGACGCTCCACCTACGTCACGTCAGCTCGGCGACGGGTGCTGGAAAATGTAGGGACGACGATCAGAACAGAAATGTGATGCTGATGACTAGAATGCTGGCGGCTACAAGCATCAGAATTTCGGAACCGCGAAAGCTTTTAAGAACGAGCAACATGGGCACCCTTACTGTGCGCCCAACACCCGCGCCTTGTTAGTCGAATCGATGCGGCGGCTCTTTGATTCAGATCAAAAAACAAGTGACTGCACTTTTCAGTTGCCGCATCTCCACTTGTGGTCTCTCAAACCACCGCCAATACTGCGCGAGGCGTCGCCTATCGCGCCACCAATGCGACCACAGATCAGTAAGATAAAGAGTTGCTGATGCGCGCTGCCGCTCGCCTTTTTGCCGTCCTCGTCCTCGCCGCCGTGGGTTCCGCCGTCGCGCAAGAAAAGCACTTGATTGACCCGACACCCCCCGGCTCCCTCAATCCCGAGCCGCTGCCGCCGCTGCAAAATCCGGACGCGCCGTCGACGCCGGCGAAGGAATTGTTTGCGCGCAAATCGACGCCGTTCCCCGGGCCGCCGCGCTCGATCGGCGGCTACTTCGATGGCTGCCTCGCCGGCGCCGTGCCGCTGCCGATCACTGGACCTACCTGGCAAGTCATGCGGCTGTCACGTAACCGCAACTGGGGAAATCCGCAGCTCGTTCGCTTCATCGAACGGTTTGCCGAGAACGCGAAAAAGGTTGGCTGGAGCGGTCTTCTGGTCGGCGACATGTCGCAGCCTCGCGGTGGGCCGATGCTCTCCGAGCACAGAAGCCATCAAATCGGCCTCGATGTCGATATTTGGTTCACGCCGATGCCGGACCACGTGCAAAGCCGTGAGGAGCGCGAGTTCGGCTCGGCCACCGAAGTGGTCGCGTCCGATCTGCTGGACGTCGATCCAGAAGCGTGGACCCATAGGCATACCGACCTCATCCGCACCGCAGCGCAGGATCCGGCGGTCACCCGCATCTTAGTCAATGCCGCGATCAAGAAGGCACTGTGCCGCGAGGCCGGAGCTGACCGCGCCTGGCTTTCCAAGGTACGCCCCTGGTATGGTCACGCCGAGCACTTTCATGTCCAAATCGCCTGTCCCGCGGGCAGTGTGGAATGCAAGCCACAGCCCCCGCCGCGCCCAAGCGACGGCTGCGGTCACGAGCTCGACTTCTGGTTCAAGGAATCGGCGTTGCATTCACCGCCCCCCAAACCGAAACCGGCGCTGACGCTGGCCGGCTTGCCCCCTGCATGCAAGCAGATCGTCAAAGCGCCGTGATTGTCGGAGACCGGAGGTCGGAGTCACCGCTGATGCCGCCTCGTACTGGATAACGGTCTCGGCGCACCCACTAGAACGCACGCTCAGGCAGCCGATAAAGCCCACCGTATTTTTCGCGAAGATAATCAAGATAGGGCCTCATGTGCATCACCGCGCCGGTTGCACGCTTGAGGAGATCGTTTGGCGCGAACTTGCTACCGTGCCGGTAAACATTGTCGCGTAGCCAGGTATGCAGAGTCCCGAATTCGCCGTTGGCCATTTCGCGTGGGATATCGGCATGCGCCTTGAGCGCCGCTGCATAGAACTGCGCGGATAAAATATTGCCGATCGCGTAGCTCTGGAATCGACCACCGATGTAACCGGAATACCAGTGCGCATCCTGTAGACAGCCGTCGCGATCACCGGATGGCGCGACGCCAAGATCGGCTTGCATTGCCGCGTGCCAAGCCTCCGGCAGGTCGCTCACGCGAAGCTCGCCCTCAAGCAATTTATTCTCGAGATCGAAACGCAGCATGATGTGCAGATTGTAGGTCAGCTCGTCCGCGTCGGTGCGAATGAGTGACCGCGCCACCTTATTGATGGCGCGATGGAACACGGCAAGTGGAACGCTTGACAATTGCGCCGTAAAGATTCGTTGCAGCGGTGGGTAAAAGTGCTCCCAAAAGCCGCGACTGCGCGCCACAACGTTCTCCCAGAGCCGCGACTGGCTCTCATGGACACCGGCCGAGACACCTTGCCCGAGCGGCGTGCCATCGAGCGCAGCGCTAATACCTTGCTCGTACATTGCGTGGCCGGCTTCGTGCAGCGTTGAGAACAACGCGTCGCCAAGGTCGTTCTCGTTGACGCGGGTGGTGATGCGGACGTCGCCAGCGGAAAGCCGGGTGCTGAAAGGATGGTAAGTAAGGTCGAGACGGCCGCGCTTAAGATCGTAGCCCAGACACTCTGCTACATGCAGGGCAAAATTGAACTGGACTGCTTTGGCGAAAGTTTGCCGCAGACTTGAGTCGTCTGCGGCAGGCTGCTCGCAGATCGCGCGCACCATCGGGATGAGCTGAGGTTTGAGCTCGTAGAACAATTTGCGGATCGACGCGGTGGTCATCCCCTCGTCCGCGTCGTCGATGTGCGGATCGGCGACGTGTTTGTAGGGCGCAAAGTAGGCGGAATATTCGCGGCTAAAGTCTAGTGTCCGTTCTAGATAAGGTACCATGGTCGCGAAGTCGTTAGCCGGCCGCGCTCTTGTCCATGCATCGTACGAGGCGGAATTGTGCGCGGTCGCGCGCGCAACATGGTCCGGCGATATCTTGATCTTCTTTTGGTATTCGCGGCGTGCGACTCGGATTAGGCTTGCATGGTCTGAGTCGTAAGGCAGGCCCTCGCCGTGGTGAGCGAGCGCATCGATTAGCTTACCAAGCGCCGGTGCGACCGCCCGCTCGTGCGCCAGACGGCAGAGCATCGCGCGCTGACGGCCTCGGGCACCGGCGCCACCTTCCGGCATGTAGGTGGCCTGGTCCCAGTTGAGCATGTCGCCGGCAGCGTTCAGATCGCTGATCTCGCGCAACCTTCGCTTAAGCTCTACGAGCATTTGCTCCACAGAGCGGCGGTTGCGCGCAGGCTTGCCCGGCGCCCTCTGCGAGCGGACTGCAGGCTTCGGTTTACGAACCTGTTGCACGGGTCGACGGAGCTAGCGCGCCGCTACCACCATGATCTCGACCTTGTAGTCGGGCGACGCGAGTTTGGCTTCAACTGTCGCCCGCGCTGGCGCATTGCCCGGCGACACCCAGGTGTCCCAGACCGTGTTCATTTCAGCGAAATGCGCCATGTCGGTGATCCAGATATTGGCAGAGAGGAGCTTAGTCTTGTTGGTTCCGGCCATGGCCAGGAGGCCATCGATCTGGGATAGGATACTTTTGGTCTGCTCGGCCGTGCTTTTGTTTTTCGGACTATCGGCAACAATGCCGGCAAGATAGACGGTGTCACCGTGGATCACCGCTTTGCTCATACGTGGCCCGGTCTCATGACGTTCAATCTTCATCGCTGATCCTTTGTAGAAAGTATTTCTCATCGAGATACAATCTAATCAGAGCATGTAGGCCAAGACTTTGCCTAGTGGGGGGACGGGTGATCGTTTATCGACGTCCGCTTTGGGTTATCAGGCGACATTCAAGCGTGTCGACGGGATGTCCGCTTTGTCCCTCAAAGCAGACATCCGTCAGCGCGATTTGTGCGTCCGTTTTGTGCCGATAGCGACCGGTTAGACATGCTCACATATTGCCGTGCCCGCGCTTGATGGTCTGCCGGATTATCGGTGCGGTGACCTGATCGGAGATCTGGATGTTCCAGATTTCGCTTTCGCCCTGCGCGGCGAAGTCGGCAAACAGCTTTGGGATTATCGACACATCGCGTATCTCGTGGCCGCGCAGCCCGAAGCCACGGGCAATGTTTTCAAGCGCGGGCCGCCCGAACACAGCCAAGCTATCGTCGAGGCCGTCGGCGCGCAGCTTGTGAAACTCCGAGCCGTAGCCGCCGTCGTTCATCGCGCAGATCAAGATGCGAAATCCGCAACGCTTGAGCGTCTCGAGTTCCTGGATGTGGAACAAGAGCCCACCGTCGCCTTCGAACAGCACGATCTTGCCCTCGCTGCCTTGCCGGCGCGCGGCCGCAACCCCGAGCGCATACGACAGGCCGTTGCCGACCGCGCCAAATTCACGGACGGTCGTGTAGCGCTCCGCCGGCCGGCCACGCATCTGGGTGTTGAAATAGGCCTGATGGCCGCTGCCGCCGACAATGTCCCAATCCTTGGGAACGACCGCGTCGATGGCCCGGATCACCTCGCGTGGATCCAGTGTCCCAGGCGCGATGTCGAATGGCATTGAGTCCGCGGGCTCGGTCGCGATGCGATGCGCGAGCTCTTTCGAGCGTATTGCCGCCGCCGTCGGTTTGCCGACGCCCAATTTCTTGTCGAGGCCGGTAAGG
>Ga0182033_10002021_pt1 | contig 10267 bp, 13 predicted proteins | sample tim00Cox0000000H_FD_125968 | JGI IMG/M metagenome (GOLD analysis project Ga0182033, IMG submission 125968) | Lab enrichment of tropical soil microbial communities from Luquillo Experimental Forest, Puerto Rico - timezero.00C.oxic.00.000.00H | ecosystem: Environmental > Terrestrial > Soil >...
GCCGGCACGCGACTATGGCAGGGGGCTGAACTATGGGTGGACCCCGAGATCGATCAGGGCTTCAGTTTGGCGAACGCGCACGGTGCCGCCGGATTTACGACCGGGGAATCCTTTAAGCTCGGCAGCGTTTGGCCCTATGCGCGCGTGCAACGCTATTTCGTGCGGCAGACCATCGATCTCGGCGGCGACGCGGAGAAAGTGGATGCCGACATCAATCAGTTCGCCGGCTCTCAGAACGCGAATCGCCTCGTGTTGACGATCGGTAGGTTTTATATCGTCGACCTTTTTGACACCAACAAATATGCCAACAATCCGAAGAGCGATTTCCTCAACTGGTCGCTCATCAATGCCGGTACGTTTGATTATGCCGGTGAGGGCTGGGGCACTACCTATGGCGCGGCCGCCGAGTGGTACCAGGGCCGCTGGACGCTGCGCGGCGGAATTTTCGACCTGTCGGCAACCCCTGCCGGCGGGATCAGTCCCGCCGGCGGCGAACTCGACTCTAGCTTCGACCAGTTCCAACTGGTGGGCGAAATCGAGGAACGGCACGAACTGTGGAGCCAACCCGGGAAGCTCAAGATCACGGGTTTTCTCAGCCGCGGCCGGGCTGGAGAATTCGCGGACGCGACTGCGCTTGCGGCAGTCACCGGACAGCCCGCCGACATCAATGCTGTGCGCAACTACACGAGCCGGCCTGGTGCAAGTATCAACCTGGAGCAGCAAGTTTCCGAGGACGTTGGCGTGTTTGCCCGCGCGGGCTGGGCCGACGGCGCCGTCGAGCCCTGGGACTACACCGATATTGACGGGACGGTATCGGCAGGCGTCTCTCTAATAGGCAGGAAATGGGGCAGGCCAGATGATACGCTCGGCATCGCCGGTGTCGTCAACGCGATCTCTCCGTGAGAGGTAGGTCCGCCAAGTTTAGCAGAGATCAAACGATACCCGAGTGTTCCGTTACAGCGCTCCATAGCCTGGTCGAGGCGGTTGACGCCTGACGCCCCGCCGCCCATGGTCCGGCAGCCATGAAGCCAGCACCAAGCCAGGTCGTGACAGTCGGCAACGCTCACTTCGGCAACGCTTCGCGGCTTGCCCTGATTGCCGGGCCGTGCGCACTCGAGAGCCGAGCACATGCGCTCGAAACCGCCGAGGCTCTGAAGGAGATCGCCAGGACCGCCGGCATCGGCCTCGTCTACAAGACCTCCTTCGACAAGGCGAACCGCACCAGCGCGAAAAGTGCAAGAGGGCTGGGGCTTGCCGAAGCCTTGCCGATCTTCGCCGAGATCAAGGAGCGCACCGGGCTTCCCGTGCTCACCGATGTGCATGAACCCGAGCAATGCGCCGGCGTCGCCGAAGCGGTGGACGTGCTCCAGATCCCTGCCTTTCTCTGCCGCCAAACCGATCTGCTGATCGCCGCGGCGCGGACTGGCAAGGTCGTCAACGTGAAGAAGGGACAGTTCCTCGCGCCCTGGGACATGACGCATGTGGTGGCGAAGGTGGTCGGCGCCGGCAACCCGCAAGTGCTCGTCACCGAGCGTGGCGTCTCCTTCGGCTACAACACGCTCATCTCCGACATGCGCGCGTTGCCGATCCTCGCCGAGACCGGAGCGCCGGTGATCTTCGACGCCACCCACTCGGTGCAGCAGCCCGGAGGGCAGGGGATACAGAGCGGCGGGGAGCGGAGATTCGTGCGGGTGTTGGCGCGGGCCGCGGTTGCGGTCGGCATCGCCGGCGTCTTCATCGAAACCCACCAAGACCCCGACCGCGCGCCGTCCGACGGGCTAAACATGCTGCCGCTGAAGGCGCTGCCATCGTTGCTCGCCGAGCTGATCGAAATCGACACTCTGGTGAAGCGCATCAGTCATCAAGGCTGATCATTGCATGGCAGCCTGAGGCGGAGTTACCTGGAAGGCTAGCTGAGCCGCCGATATTCGTGTGCTATTGGGTCTCAGTCAGCTCATCCCTCACCGCGGCGTAATAGGCCTCGCCTAGCACCAATGCGGCCCATGAGGCCGAGGCAAATGCCCAAGAGATCGGACGGCGCGAGTTGCGCTAACAAAAACTCCCTGCCGGATCTCTCGCGCTCATCGTCCGCTGACCCCTGGTTCACCCGCGGCTGTGATAGGGGGCGACGCCCTGGTCCGGCAGCCACAACCCTTCCGGCACGGAGCCAAACTGCCAGAACACATCGATGGGAATTCCGCCCCGCGGGAACCAATAACCGCCAATGCGCAAATAGACCGGCTCGACCAGATCGGCGATGCGCTTGCCGATAGAGACGGTCGCGTCCTCGTGGAAGGCGCCGATATTGCGGAAGCTCGCGAGATAAAGCTTGAGCGACTTCGACTCGAGCAGCCAGCGCTTGGGCGCGTAGTCGATGACGAGATGAGCGAAGTCTGGCTGGCCAGTGATCGGGCAGAGGCAAGTGAATTCCGGTGCGGTGAAACGCGCGGCATACCGCGTCTCGGGATGCGGGTTCGGCACGCGCTCGAGCAGCGCCTTGTCCGGCGACACTGGAATTGGCGTCGGCCTGCCGAGCTGCTTCGGCTTGCTGGTTCTCGCCGCCATCGCGCCTATTCCGCAGCACGCAAGCGCTTATGGGACCCGGTATAGATGCAGCCTTCGCGGCAGCTGTCGCGCGAGATCTGAATCTCGGCGAGGCCCGGCAGCCGATTCTGCAGGCGATCCCACAGCCAGATGGCGATGTGCTCGAGCGTCGGCGACTCCAGTCCCCCGACGTCGTTGAGAACGCGATGATCGAGCTTGTCGCGCGCATCCGCCACCGCTTCCTCTATGTCGTCAAAGTGCAGCAACACGCCGGTTGCCGGATCAGGCTCGCCGTCGATGGTGACGCGCGCACGGAATGAGTGGCCGTGCACCCGTGCGTTCGGATGCCCTGGTGACGCGGAGGGAAGCCAATGGGCCGCCTCGAAGAAAAATTCCTTATAGATACGCATGGCCGGTGGTTTAGGTGATTTTGCTCGGCGGGGCCAGGGCTTGCGGCTTGAGCCTTAACGCAGGCCGAGCAGCTTGTGCGCCTGAATGCTGAGGCGCCATTTGGGGTGATCCAGGCAATAGCTGATCGCGGCCCGAAGATTGGTCGCCGTCCTCACCGCGCCTTGATCCATTGGCTGCAACAGGAAATGCATGAAATCGAGACCCTCGAGCGCCGCCGGATCGAATCCGCTTTGCGGATAGACGAGCTTCAGCTCATCGCCCGAGCGCTGCACGAGATCGGCGGCGGCTTTTGGGCTCACGCAGATCCAGTCGATGATGCGCGGCACCGGCAATGTACCGTTGGTCTCGATAGCGATCTCGAAACCCGCTTCATGAAGCGCCGCGATCAAAGGCTCGTCGACCTGCAACATCGGCTCCCCGCCGGTGAGTACCGCGAAGGGCGGCGTACCGCTGTTTCCACGCCAAGCCTTGCGGCAAGCTTTGGCGAGGGCCTGCGCATCGGCGAATTTGCCGCCGCTGCCGCTGGTGCCGACGAAGTCCGTGTCGCAGAAATTGCAGATCGCCCCCACGCGATCAGCCTCACGGCCGGTCCACAGATTGCAACCGGCGAAGCGGCAGAAAACGGCAGACCGCCCGGCCTGCGCGCCTTCGCCTTGCAGGGTGTAGAAGATTTCCTTTACCGAATACATGGCTGGAAACTGGCCCTTCCTGCGCTCCACGACAAGGTCCCGTTTGACAGACGCGCCCTCATTGCCAGCGACGCATTTCCAGCGTCGTTTTTTTCTCCTGCCGCGAAGGGAGGACTGGCGGAGCGCCGAAGGGCGCCGTCCGACTGCAGTTTATCGGGCAGCCAACCCGGCGCCCCGCCTATGCGGGGAAATTGCAGCCCTCAGCACCGCTTACCCGTGCGGTCGTACCGTGGACGACGCAGAACGAAGCCGACGACCCCGGGGGATTCCACCCAAGGCGGTGTGGATCGAGGACCCCCGACGCCGGATCGCTACTCCTGCCCGCGTATCAGGCCAGGGCAAGCCGCATAACCCGTGTTCGTCCCGCAGGCTTGCTCAGGCGTCGCGCTCCTCGCCCGAGACGGTCTGCAGCTCGCATCCTCATGGACGAAGGACGGTATCAGTTTAATTCAGGGCTGAGAGGCGGGGATAACGACGTAATCGTTTTCCGGAAGCATCTCCAATTCCTCGTTATGCCCGGCTTGTGGGGTATCCATGAATTGCAGCCTCAAAGAGAAAAAACGTGGATGGCCGGGCCAAGCCCGGCCAAGACGAGAAATGTCGGTGATTACTGGATGCCCGCTTTCGCGGGTATGAGATGCGGAGCTTGCGCGCGAAACGCTGCCCATTGCTCATAGCCATGGGCGCGAAGCTTGCAGGCAGGGCAGGTGCCGCAGCCATATCCCCAGGCGTGGCGCTGCCCTCGCTCCCCGCAATAACAGGTGTGGGTCTCCTCGATCATTAGCTCAACCAGAGTTCGGCCACCGAGCTTCTGCGCAAGCTCCCAGGTCTCTGCCTTTGACAGCCACATCAGCGGTGTCTCGATGCTGAAGGGAATTTCGGTGCCGAGCCTGATCGCTTGCTCAAGCGCGCGCAGCGTAGCGTCGCGGCAGTCTGGATAACCCGAATAGTCAGTCTCGCACATGCCTCCGACCAGCCCATGCAGCCCGCGCCGATAACCGAGTGCTGCGGCATAGGTGAAGAACACGAGGTTCCGCCCCGGCACGAAGGTGCTTGGCAACCCCGACGCCAGCGTCTCGATCTCGGCTCCGGACGTCAGTGCCGTCTCGCTGATAGCGCCGAAGCTCGCAATGTCGAGCACATGGTCGGGGCCAAGCCGCGTGCCCCAAGCAGCGAAGGCACGCGCGATCCCGTCACGTACATTCTGCCGGCATTGCAGTTCAACCGAGTGCCTCTGACCGTAGTCAAAGCCCACGGTCTCAACGCGAGCGTAGGTCTGGAGTGCGTAGGCGAGGCAGACGGTAGAATCCTGTCCGCCGGAGAACAGAACTAGAGCGCCAGGCTTGTCGCTCACTCGCACCCTCCCATTGGCACCATGCACATGATCCTTTTACTCCCCTCCCGCCTGAGCTAAGGAGGGCGCTCATTCCTGGGCCATTTAGACCCTGCCACTCCTCAAATCACGCCCAAAAAGAGAGACCATGACCGCAATCGCAACCGTCGTTGGCCGCGAAATTCTCGACAGTCGCGGCAACCCTACCGTCGAGGTGGATGTAGTGTTGGCGAACGGCGCCTTCGGCCGCGCCGCGGTGCCCTCCGGCGCCTCGACCGGCGCGCACGAGGCGCATGAACTCAGAGACGGCGGCACGCGCTATGGCGGCAAGGGCGTGCGCAAGGCGGTGGAGGCGGTCAATGGCGAGATCAGGAATGCGCTGACCGGCTTTGATGCGAGCGACCAGCGCGGGATCGACCAGCGTCTCTGTGCACTCGACGGTACAGAGAACAAGAAGCGGCTCGGGGCCAACGCCATTCTCGGCGCGTCGCTCGCCACCGCAAAAGCCGCGGCGCGCGACCGCGAACAACCGCTCTACCGCTATCTCGGTGGCGCGGGCGCGACGCTTCTGCCGGTGCCGATGATGAACATCCTCAATGGCGGGGCGCATGCCGACAATCCGATCGACTTCCAGGAGTTTATGATTGCGCCGGTCGGCGCGCTGAACTTCTCTGAGGCCTTGCGCATGGGCGCCGAAGTGTTCCATGCGCTCAAAGCCTCGCTGAAGGCCGCAGGCCACACCACCGCGGTGGGAGACGAAGGGGGCTTCGCACCGAACCTCGCCTCGACGCGTGAGGCCCTCGACTTGGTCATGGCCGCGATCGGCACGGCAGGGTTCAAGCCAGGCGCCGACATCTACATTTCCCTCGATGTGGCCGCGACCGAACTCTATGCCAACGCTCGCTATGAGCTGAAAGGCGAGGGGCGAACGCTGAACGCCGCTGAGATGGTCGCCATTTACGTGGACCTCGTGGCCAGTTATCCGATCTATTCCATCGAGGACGGCATATCGGAGGATGATTGGGAGGGCTGGCGGGCGCTCACCCAAGCGCTCGGCAACCGCGTACAGCTCGTGGGCGACGATCTATTCGTCACCAATGTCGCGCGGCTCAAGCAGGGTATCGACCAGAGGATTGCCAACGCCATCCTGGTCAAGGTCAACCAGATCGGCACGTTGAGCGAGACGCTCGACGCTGTACGCATGGCGCAAGCTGCGGGCTACGCCGCGGTGATGTCGCACCGCTCTGGCGAGACCGAGGACGCGACCATTGCCGATCTCGCGGTCGCCACCAATTGCGGGCAGATCAAGACAGGGTCGCTCGCGCGCTCAGACCGGGTGGCCAAGTACAATCAGCTTTTGCGAATTGAGAAAGAGCTGGGCAACGCCGCCCGCTATGCCGGACGTTCGGTTCTCGCCCGCGGCCGCTAACCGGCAATTAACCTTCGCTGACTGATTCTCGTCCCGTCATGGCCGGGCTTGTCCCGGCCATCCACGTCTTTGCCGATGAGCCAAGACGTAAATCCCCGGCATAACGCCGGGCATGACGAATAAGGGAGGAAACCATGCGGCTCCAATCTCTCCTTTTCCCGCTGCTGGCCATCGGGGTTGGCGGCTATTTCGTCTATCATCTCCAGACTGGAAATCATGGACTGACGGCCCGCGCCGATCTCGAGAAGCGGAAAGCGGTCCTTGCCGGCGAGCTCGCCGGCCTGAAGGAGGTGAGGGCGCGGCTCGAGCGCGACGTGGCCCTGCTCCGTCCTGAGAGCCTCGACCCCGATATGCTTGATGAGCGCGCCCGCGCCATCCTGAATCTCGCCCATCCCGATGATCTCGTTATGCTGAAGCGCGGGCCGGTGGCCGAGACGGGGGCAATCCCGAAGCGCTGACCCTCGCCAAGCAAAAGACGCTTGCGCTATCCTCTGAGACGAGGTGTGGATGGTTGAACCCCGCATGACCTGGAAGAGCGGCGGCTGCCATTGCGGCGCGGTGCGCTTCGAGGTGCTGGCGCCGGACGAGATCGACGCCAGGGAATGCAACTGCTCGATCTGCCGGAGGACCGGCTACCTGCATCTCATCGTGCCGGCAGAACGCTTTCGCATTACCAAGGGCGCCGATAGGATCACCACCTACACGTTCAACACCGGCACGGCGAAACATCATTTCTGCTCGATCTGCGGCATAAAGAGCTTCTATGTACCTCGCTCGAAGCCTCACGGGTTCAGCGTCAATGTGCGCTGCCTCGATGATGGCGCGGTGCGTGTCATGCGCATCACGCTGTTCGACGGCGAGCATTGGGAAGAGCAGATGGCGAAGCTCGCGCGAGCGCCACTAAGAGAGGGGGGTTGAGTAAAGCGGCGCCAAAGGTCCGGACAGGATCATGGCGCATTGACTGAAAAATCGCCAATTTTTGTCCAGGAGCACCGAATGACGTCCCCCGGAAATGGTGTATGAGTAGTGCGCTCGTCTATCACCCAGCGCCTGCAAAGCCAAGGCTGTCTTCGCCGAGTCGTCGAATCCCAGCAAAGAGAATGAGCTCTGACATGACAATGATCTTCGACATGATTGTCTTTCTCGTCATCGGCCTTGTTGCTGGTGCCATCGCGTCCTTCTACATGGGGCGGCAACAGGAGCTCTTGCCGAACCTCGTCATCGGCATCGTCGGAGCGTTCATCGGCGGCTTCATCGCCAAGCTGCTCGGCCTTACTGCTTATAACGTCATCGGCGAGGTTGTCGTCGCCACTGCCGGCGCCATTCTTGGCCTGCTCATCTGGCAGCGCGTGCGCGGGTCCTGAACGTACCCTGGCGTGTTGCGACTCGAACCAACGCTGGAGGTTCCGAATGGAAAATGAGGCTCATGGACTTCTGTCCATGCTTGGAGTTGGCTTTTTCGCCATGCTGATTATAGGCATCATCACGGTGTGCATCGCCGAGAAGGTGATGGCGAGCGATCAGGGTCTGCTCACCAATCTCTTGGTTGGCATCGCCGGCTCGTTTGTCGGTGGCTCGCTCGCTTCGCTTCTCGACGTCCACTACGAAGGCTGGCTCGGCAATCTCCTCGTCGCTTCGCTAGGCGCTACGCTCCTTTTGTGGGCATGGCGGAGATTTCGGGGACCGGCGTAACGGCGTACGGTATGACGGTGCTCCCACCTCGCGAAGCAACGCGGCCGCGCCATCCGGAGAAGGCGTGGTTGCCCGACACGCATATCCTCCCAAGGCCAGACTGGATCCGCGTGCGGGCGCCAAGTCCTCACGCCTTCAACGAGACTCGGCTGATCCTGCGCAAGCATCGCCTCCACACAGTATGTGAGGAGGCAGCCTGTCCGAATATCGGCGAGTGCTGGGGCAAGCGGCACGCAACCGTGATGATCCTCGGCGACACCTGCACCAGGGCCTGCGCGTTCTGCAATGTGCGCACTGGACGCCCATTAGCAGTCGATCCCTTCGAGCCAGGGCGCGTCGGAGCGGCAATCGCAGAGCTTGGGCTCGCCCATGTCGTGGTGACATCGGTTGATCGCGACGACCTTGAGGATGGTGGCGCCGCGCAGTTTGCCGCGACCATTGCGAGCATCAAAAGACAAGCGTCAGCGGCGACGATCGAGGTGCTCACGCCGGACTTCTTACGGAAGGACCGGGCGCTCGAGGTCGTGATGGCCGCGCGGCCTGATGTGTTCAATCACAATCTCGAAACGGTGCCGTCGCTCTACCGGCGCATTCGCCCTGGTGCGCGCTACGAGCATTCGCTGCATCTGTTGCGGCGGGCGAAGGAGCTCGACAAGAACGTGTTCACCAAGTCTGGCATCATGGTCGGCCTCGGCGAGACGATAGCCGAGGTGCGAGCGCTGATGGATGATTTGCGTACAGCTAACGTCGATTTCCTCACCGTCGGCCAATATCTCCAGCCGACGCGTAAGCATGCTGTAATCGACCGTTTCATTCCGCCAGAGGAATTCGAAGAGTTGCGGTCAGAGGGAGAGGCAAGGGGATTCTTGCTCGTGGCGGCGAGCCCGTTGACTCGCTCCTCCTATCACGCCGCCAACGATTTCGCCCGTCTCAAGGCGGCACGCCAGGCCTGGCCTGGACGCTAACGCGCTTCGTTTTCCATGCACGTCTTCGAAACCAACCACAAAGTGGCACATTCGGCCGACGATATGTTCAGGCTCGTTGCCGATGTGGAGAGCTATCCCAAGTTTTTGCCGCTTTGCGAGGAGCTGACGCTGAGGCGCCGCGAGCGCCGCGACGGTAAAGGGGTGCTTATCGCCACCATGACCATTGGTTACAAGCTCATCCGCGAGAGCTTCACCACCGAGGTCATACTCGACGCCGGCGCCCGGGCGATCGTCGTGCACTATCTCGACGGACCGTTCTCGTTTCTCGAGAACCGCTGGATCTTCCGTCCCCTGACGCCTCAAGCTTGCGAGGTCGACTTCTACATCGCCTATAGCTTCCGCTCGCGGCTGCTCGAGCGGCTGATGGGCGGGCTGTTCGACAAAGCGGTGCGGAAATACACCGACGCGTTTGAAGCGCGTGCCGTCGTGGTTTATGGGACCGGCACCGCCTCGCTCGCCTCACAGCAATGAGGCAATAAGCGCAAGCGCATGAGCGACGCTTTCACGCCTGATCTCAGCGCGTCCAATGTCTCCGAGCATCAGCCGCTCATGATTGACCGGCGCATCACGACGCGCAACTGCCAGGTGCACGAGCCCAACCGGTTTCTCCGCGGTTCCGCCTCCGGGACCGGCAATGCCGGTGATGGCGATAGCGAGGGTGGCTCGAGAATGGGTGAGTGCGCCACCGACCATGGAACGAGCCACATCCTCGCTCACCGCGCCGTGCCGCTCGATGAGCCAGACCGGCACGCCGAGCAGCTCGCTCTTCGCCGTGTTGGAGTAGGGGACGAAGCCGCGCTCGAAAACATCCGAGGAGCCGGGAATTGCGGTGAGCGTCGCCGCGAGCAGTCCACCGGTGCAGGATTCCGCCGTGGCGAGCAAATCTCCATGCTTGCGGCAGGCGCCTAGCAAGGCAGCCGCCTCAGCGATGATGCGCGGATCGATCAGAAGCGAGTCGGTCATCGGTGGTTCGTCACGGCAAACGTACAGTGGCGGTGGCGGTGGCCGCGATGCCCTCCCTTCGCCCTATAAAGCCGAGCCCCTCATTGGTGGTAGCCTTGATGCTCACGCGGCCAATGTCTAGGCCAAGGCACCCGGCAAGCTTCGTGCGCATCGCGTTCCGGTGAGGCCCGATGCGTGGGCCCTCGCAGATGAAGGTGAGGTCGACGTGAACGACGTCCCC
>Ga0182033_10002023_pt1 | contig 10264 bp, 9 predicted proteins | sample tim00Cox0000000H_FD_125968 | JGI IMG/M metagenome (GOLD analysis project Ga0182033, IMG submission 125968) | Lab enrichment of tropical soil microbial communities from Luquillo Experimental Forest, Puerto Rico - timezero.00C.oxic.00.000.00H | ecosystem: Environmental > Terrestrial > Soil >...
CCCGCCGGTTATTCCGGGAACTTCTGGCGGATCATCGGCTCTCCAAACGGTCAATCGACAATCTATATTCATTAAATGGCCGGAACTGAATTCTTGCATGGATGGAGCCGGCGAAGGGAATCGAACCCCCGACCTACGGTTTACGAAACCGTTGCTCTACCGACTGAGCTACGCCGGCGCAGACACAAAAACGCTCACCCAACAGATCAAGCGTTCTTGCCTCTCGATCTGTGGGTGAGCATTTTGAGAGGAGAATAGAATGGCAGACGCGCTCCGCCATCTAGACTCGATTCGGAGCATATTTAAAGGAAAAGGCGATGTCAAGGTATTTTAGAGTATTTTTTTTGCAAAACCAACCTATTTATTATCAGCAGCTTACGGCCTGAGTCGACTCCTCTGCAGCGGCAGCCCCAGCCTGGTCGCCACTTTCAAGCTGGAAAAGCTATTTTCGACATAAATTGCTGATTTAATGTGGCTTATCGTATTTCAGGCTGAGGATGATAATTTGACCATCCTCCCTGTTTGCCCAAGAAGCCTTTGGGAACCACTTTGCAGTCAATCTCTTAAAGACGAAGACCAGGACTCCACCTACAACGGCGAAAATGACCAGGATCAGAACCAGCAGCATGTTCCCCAAGACCAACTTCGCCATTTGGATGACAACAGGTTCCTGGTCGGGGTAGCGTTGGTCCCAGCTCACTTGCTGCGATACCTTGAACTCGCTCAACAGTCCGTTGGCTGCCGCTCTCGAAGGAGAGTTCAACACCACGAGTATGAGCGCTCCTTGTCGTGTTCCGTAGGACGCCTCGCCGGCGTGGTTCTGGTTGAGGCGGAAAGAACTCTCCATGCTCCCAAACCGTTCGCGAGCGATTTGAGGATTAGGGTAACTAAACAGCAGAAGGAACTCGCGTGGGCTTGCTCCCGGTCCGGTCAGATAGCTTGCTGTCTGGACTTCCGCACCTTGCTCGAATCCGATCAGCTCAGCTGGAAATGACGGCAGTACGCGCCGGGCCGCAGCAGGCCCCAAAAGGTATTTCTCGGAGCAAGGTACGCGGCCTACGGCCGGCAACGGAGCGGGCAAGCCGACCGTGGTTTCAGATGCAGAGCGGATACCGCCGATGAAAATGAGTAGGGCTTGGAAGTCGGAATTCGAAAGGGGATACTCGTCGGGGCGAGCCACGCGGATGAAGACCCGCCCTCGCGCCAGTAGCGCACCTCGGGATCCAAGCACCGTGAGCCCCGTCGACTTGTCCGGGGACATCGTCTCGTTTTGATAGAAGGTCAACAGCCCGTAAGCCGAGGAGGCGTCCGGTGTCTCCTCAAGGATGGCCTCCGCCCTGTGGCTGTCCAACTGATAGGTTCTCTCGGTGAGAGATTTGACCCCGTACTCCAGCTCGATAGCTGGGTCACCGCCCCACTTGCTGATGGCGTCCAACTCTACCTTCTGCGAGCCAACCAGTCGCCAGTTGGCCGCAGGTATCAGAGGGACAACAGAACGTTCTTGGGCCACAACAAGAGGTGGTGCAAGCACAAGGGTCAATGCCACCCACAGGCGCCCTCGGTACGCAGCACTCATCACTTAGAGGATATCAGAAATCCGGCGAGTCGGCTGGAGATGAATGAGGGGGCGAGGATCGCTTGCCCGATCGACCCGGATGCGGCACCCCGAGATCCGCTGCTGGGCCCTGGGCGACCTTAACCCCGCGGAGATTGTTAACGTACCCAGCGATGCCACGATACAGCGCTTCCGCGATCTTCTGCCTGTAGGTTGCCTTTTTCAGCAGGCTCTCATCGCGCGGGTTCGTGAGGAATGAAATCTCGCTCAAGACGGAAGGCATATTGGCACCGATGAGAACGACGAACGGCGCCTTTCTCAGACCCCGATCGCGTTCCTGGCCGTTGGATTGTGCGACCTGCGCATAGACGGACCGCTGTATCTGCTGCGCCAGTTCTTTCGACTCTTCAATCTTCTCGGTGAGGGCGATTTTCTCGATCAGTTCTTGGAGCCCGTGGACCGACTCCTGCGAAGTGGCGTTCTCTCGTGCCGCCACTTCCAGGGCGTCGGGATTAGAAGTGAAGTTCAGATAGTAGGTTTCGATACCGCGCGCACTGCGGTCGCGGCTGGCATTAGCGTGGACGGAGATGAAGAGGTCGGCAGCTTTCTCATTGGCAATGGCTGTTCGTTCCTCGAGCGGGATGAAGGTGTCATCGCTACGCGTCATGACGACCTCGCTGCCCATCCCGGTCTCGATCAGTTTTTTTAGACGCAGTGCCACGTCCAGGACCAGGTCTTTCTCGCACAGGCCGCTAGGGCCGATGGTTCCGGTGTCGTGCCCTCCATGGCCGGGGTCGATGACAATGCGGGTGATCTTAAGCCCCAGCGCGCGGGTCAGGGTTCGTGAACCGGCCTCAGTGGGTCCGGAGGGCTTAGCCGGAGACTCCTGTGGGCGCACTACCGCTCTGGTCGTAGTAGGCCGGGAGGTATCGGCGAGCGTGTCGGCCGCGCTCGTAGTCGTTTCTGAAGGAGCGCCGCTGGTTGAGCGCCTATTCCCTTGGGCCTCAGTCGAGGTCGGCGCGGAAGCAGTGCCGGATGTATCGGCCACCGGCGCGGCCACGGCCGCGCTCGCACCGGAGTCGGAGCTATTTGATTCCGAGCCCGCGCTACGCAAATCGAGCCTGTTAGCCATGGTGCGGCGAGACGCCAGGGTTGTCGCGCCCGTTTGCCCAGGGGCGGAGTCCACAGTTTCCGTGGCCGGCACGTTGGCCTTGCCGTGAATGTCTATTACCAAGCGAAACGGATTGGGCAACGTAGAGACGGAATAATCGTCGATCTGCTCGACGTCCAGCACAACGCGTGTGACCGTAGGACTGTACTGTGCAACCCGGATTTGACGCAGAAGACCATCCTGGACCGAAAAGGTCTTACCCACCAGGGCGGGGCTCAACCGCGTATTCGGCAGGTCAAAGACCAGACGGTCAGGATTGGCTACCCGCTGGGCGTTGAACTGAACCTCGTCGTCCACGCCGATGACAATGCGAGTGTAGTTGGCCCCCACCCAGCGGCGGATACCGTTGACCAGCAAGGGCCGACCCGGCCGCGCGACCTGCTCAACCGGCTCACGCGAAGATGCTTCGGCAGCCGTGCGCTTGGCCCGAGCGTCAATCCGCTTCAGGGCTTCGAGAGCGGCCGCTGCTTTGGCTGACTTGGGGTACTGTTCGAGGAATTGCTGGTAGATCTTGCGAGCATCTTCGGGATGCCCCAGGTCCACATCGTAAATCTCACCCATGGTCAGCAGCGCGTCACGCGCCAGACTGCTGTTCGGGTACTGCGTGGTCAGGAAGTGGTAGGCCTTGATTGACGCCTCGTAATCCTTGTCCTCCGAGAACTTGCCTCCCATCTCGCGATACAGCTCGCCCACCGTGGCGAGAGCAGAGGGCGTCCTCGGATAGGCCGGATCAGTGCGGTAAACAGCTTGGAACGCGCGAATAACCTTCTCGTAATCGGCGCGCATGCGGAGCTGCTCCGGTCCGGACTCCAGGGCTTCTCGTAGACCGACAGCGTGGTCGTAAGCCGATTGGGCCTGCTCACGGGTACCGGTAGCTCCGCAGAGCGGAAGAAGGTTGCCGGCCAGCGATACTAGCCCAAGGAGCGCCCACCCCTGCAGCAACCTTTTGGCAAAAGGTCTAGGATGAATCCCGGTCTTGGCCGTCGATATGTTCTCTTTCACGGTGTGGCGACTCACCCTCGCGGTCTCCATCTAAAGCGTCCTTCGAACCTGGCCTTCTACCTCCGACTCCGGATTTCTGGATTACTGCTCGACGTGCAGCACACCTTGGGAGTCGACGTAGGTATAGATTGGAGCGGCGGTCGGCCCTAGAGTTTGCTCAGTGGCTTTGCCGGCTTTTCCCGACCGCTTTCGGCTCCGGGTTCTGACCGCCGAGCTGCCGTCACTTACCGGGCTCTCACTCGGCTCAAGTGCTTGAGAAGGTTGGTAAATGGACCTGACCCTTCGCACGTACTCTTGCGTCTCCGGGAAGGGCGGAATGCCGCCTTCACGCAGCACCGAGTTCTCGCCGGCATTGTAAGCCGCCAGCGAGAGGGCGAGGTTACCGTCGAAGAGGCCAAGTAAGTACTTGAGGTAAGATGTCCCGCCCTCAATGTTCTGTCTCGGGTCAAAGGGGTCCTCGACTCCAAAGCGTCTGGCCGTGGCGGGGACGAGTTGCATCAGGCCCAGGGCTCCTTTTGGCGAGACAGCCCGCGAGTCGTACCCTGATTCCACATGGACGATGGCGTGGATGAGGTCCGGGTCAACCTGGTGCCGGTCAGCCACCTTGCGGATGAGGCTTGCGAGTTCGGGGTCCCGATTCGGCCACAGAAAGGAGTGATTGTTGAAGGCCGAACCTCGATTCCCCCACCCAGAATCTTGCTCTTGTGCGTTGATGTAGATCTTGCGGCCCTCGTCGTCGACGAGTTCAACGATCTGGCCAGCTTCGACTGTTCGAGGTGGAGGCGAAGGCCGCGCCGGGCAGGTTAGGACCATCATCCCCCCCACAAGGAGGACGCAGGCCGGCCCTCTAGAATTGCCACCGACGAGGCAAGTCCTTAAGTGGTTGAACATCGAGCTCCGCGCCTCGCACACAGCGAGACGAGCGAACCCATCCCCACTCCTTTTGTCGGCTGCTGGCCCACGTTCCTCAAGGCCTCAGCCTTGGCACCTCGCGGTAGAAACCTCTGGCGCACCGCAAACCCTGGACGGGCCCGGGACCGGTGTCGTCCCATGACTGTAGACACTATACCACGAAACTCAGGAGGAATCGCAAAAAATCGCGCTCGGTGGCGCAGACATCGGTTTGTGATGTCTGCGATTCCTCTGCGCGGACGCCCGTGGGAATGGGGGATCCGGTTGCAGTATGAATCGCAGACATGCTGAAAAGCGCATGTCTGCGCCACCCCGAAAATAAGCGGGGCACACTTCAATCGTAAATCCTGTAATCGATCTTCAGGATCTTGCTGATCGTTGCCAGTTCATCCGTCCAGTTCCCGTAGCATCCGTGGATGTGGTTGGAGTCGTAGGTGGCAAGAAACTCGTCGGCTGAAACTCTGAAGCGTGCGAAGGCGTGCGGCCATTCTTTCGTGGTATTTTCGGCCTTGGCCCAGTTCTTCGCTTCATCGAACAGGATAAACTCCGCCGGCACGATGGCCATCCAATACTTGCCATTACGGCGAGTCAGGCGGGCAAGGGTCACTTCACCTGGTTGCGCAAAGTGCATGACAGACGCGCCTCCCGCTGGGAAGTAGAAGACCTCGGGCCAGAAGTGTACGTGAGGCAGGTTGTCCTCTGGCCGCTTCGAGCGCCCGGCAAAGAAGGTGGCATGCGCGCCGGAGTTGCACAGATCAAAGAAATTGTCCTCCGGGTCGTAATGGCGAACGTCAGCGAAGAGCACCGGTTCGCCGGTGATGTGTTTGAAGAGTTGCATGGTGAGTGCCCCGTCCATGTCGGCCTCGGTGGCGCACACCACCGGCTCCTTAAGTCCGTCCCAATCGTAGGGATCGTTGGAGAAGGCGTCGATGATGTCTTCGGTAGTGAAGTGGTCCGTCAGCTCCGGCTGCGCCTTGATGCCAAAAAAGTCAATGCCCTTTTCCTGATTGATTTCCTGGCAGGCGATGTAGGTTCGGATTTGCCGCTTTAACAGCTCAGGGGTGAGTCTCTTGCCGTCGTAGTGGATATTTTTCCCTACCAGCTTCTCCAGCCAGGAGAAAGCGTGATCGACCTTCTCGCTGTCCGCCAGGTCCGAACGCCGGATGATCTCGTACTGGTCGATGTGCTCGACATCGATTCCGAATTCACGCTTCCACTGGTCAGCGTCGGCCACGGCGGTATACATGCCCATGGGACGGCCACCGTAGAGTCCGAAGGATTCGCCCCTCAGCCGGCTTACGGCCACGGCCGAGCGCAGGTATTTCTGGACCTGGGCGAAAACGCGGTCGTCACCGATGTCGCCCTGGACGCGAAAATGAGAGCGTCCGACTTGGTCCATCCCTCCCGCTGCTGCCAGCATCCCAACCATTCCCGGGAAGCGCGGGTTGATGTTCGAGAACATGAGATAAGGCCCGGGCGCGAACTCGGTGGCAATCAGCGTGAGGTGGGGAAAGCACCATACGGCGTAATTCAGAATCGTCGCTTCGACGCCCGCCTCTTGCAGGCGCCGCCCTTCGCGCTTGGCGATCCCGGGCTGCCAGATGATCTCCTCACCCGCCACCACTTCGTATTCGCCCGTCGCCTCCAGCCGGGCGCGAAACCGGCTCTGAAAATCCCAGTTCATCTCCTTCTGCATTTCGTGGGCGAATCTTCGCCCGTCCGAAAACGTCAACAGTCCGACCTTTCGTTTTGTCATGATGACCTCCCTTCAATACGACAACCTCACGGCAGCACACCGAAAAGCGCGTAGTGCGGTCGTGTAGTGCTCTTAGCCGCGAATATACCACCTTTGCCTCTTGCTTTCCTCTTCGCAAAAGGTATATCTGCTATGGAAACTGCAGGCATGATTACGAAGCTCGAGAAGGCATGCATTCTCACGCTGGCTCTCCTCGGTGAGTAATGCTCAACTGGCCTCAACTTAACGCCTTCCGTTGAAAACGCGAAAGACCGGCAGCGAGCACTGCCGTGTCGATGAGCAGCAGAACCGGCAGGACGATCATCGTCGAGAGGTGCGGGAACTGGGGCACAAGGGTCGAGCGCAGGCCTTCACAGGCGTAGACAAGAGGATTCACCAGAACGGCTTTTTGCAGAATCGGGAACGACTTCAGTGCGCTCCACGGGTAGTAAGCACACCCGAACATGATCATAGGTGCCAGGACCAGCGAGAACATGAGGCCGACCTGCGTCTGCCCGATGCTGCAGCCGAGTGTCAGCCCGCCGGAAGCAGCAAACAGCGCCACTGTCAGAGCCACACCGGCGAAGGCCAGGGGGCGCGAAAAGTTCAGGTTTACCCCCTGACCTAGCAGTAGCCAGCCCGCCGGAATCACCACCAGGCCGGCGACGAGCGCCTGCGCCATGCCGGCGACAACTTTTTCCACCGCGATCCAGCCGATGCCGATAGGAGCCAGCAGCCGATCCTCGATTTCCCGCGAGAACTGGAACTCCACGATCAGCGGCATAGCCACAGCTTGAATACCGGCGAGCACCATGCTGATGGCCATGATGCCGGGCAGCAGCAGGCTCTTGTAAGCCTGAGGCATGAACCCGCTCGCCGTCATCACTTTGCCGAAGACGAAAACGAAGAGCAGCGGCTGCAGCAGGGTCTGCATCAGCAACGGCACGAAGTTGCGACGCGCCACATGGGCGTCACGTGCGAGCATAGAGGAAAAAGTCTTCCAACTCATTCGCGCAGGCTCCTTCCGGTATGGTGGAGGAAGAGGTTTTCCAGGCTCGGCTCGGCGATGTGCACGTCGTGGAGTTCGGCTCCCTCCGCCGAAGCTGTATTCACAATCTCAGCCACGAGCGATCCGCCCCGGTCGGCGTAGAGGTCGGCTGCCTGGCCGTCCACCGCCTTTACCTCGCGAACCCCCGGCAGCGCCTGTAGCCGGCCGACGAGGTCGGGCGATGTGCGGCTGAAGCGCAGACGCAGAAGGTACCCGCCCGGCAGCGAGGCTTTAAGTTCGGCGGGCGTCCCCAGCGCAATGATATGACCGTGGTCAATGATGGCGAGGCGCTGGCACAGCGCGTCGGCCTCTTCCATGTTGTGTGTCGTCAGCAGGATAGTTTTGCCGGCGCGGTTGTAATTGCGCACGATCTCCCATAGCAGGAGTTTGGTCTGTGGGTCAAGCCCGGCGCTGGGTTCGTCGAGGAAGAGCACTTGCGGATCGTGCATCATGGCGCGGGCGATGGAGAGCCGCTGCATCATGCCGCCGGAGAACCCCCGCACCATCTGATCGGCGCGGTCGGTGAGCTTGAATTGTTCGAGCAGTTCACGCGCCCGCCCGGTGCGCTCGCGCGATGGGAGCCCAAAATACGCGCCATGAAAGAGGAGAATTTCGCGTGCCGTCAGCGCGAAGTCAAGATTGGGGCGCTGTTGTACAACCCCAATCAGGCGCTTTACGGCCACCGGGTCTTTCCAGACGTCGTAGTTCCCTATCCACGCTTGGCCACTGGTGGGCCGCACGCGCGTGGTGAGCACGCCCACAGTGGTCGACTTGCCGGCGCCGTTCGGTCCGAGCAGGCCGAAGACCTGGCCCGGTTGAACGTCCAGTGAGACCCCATCTAAGGCCACGATTTCCGGCTTCTTTTTGTTGCTGTTACGCCCCCCACGGGCCTTTGCTGCGGTGAACATAAAGCCCGCCGCCGCTCCCGCTGCCGCCGGCGGCGGTGACGTGTAGACCTTACGGAGATCCTGAGTGCGAATGCCAAGGCCCATGAGCATCCCTCCTAGCGGCAACGCGAACTTCGTCACCTTCGCTTCGTAAGAATATACGTGTGAGGCGTTATTTCGATTTCGTTGCCAGCTCTCCGAGTTCCCACACCTTAGCAGGCTGAGAATAGCATGAATGCACGCGTCCGGCTCAGGCTTGGCCACGAGGGGTTTCAGCCGGGAACCGTCGAGCAGAGCCTCGGCAGGCGGCGGCTTCCAGAGAGGAGTGACAAAGCCCAAACATTCGGCATTGATTTGCTTTATTTCGCTAATCTTCGGTCATCTAACACAACGTATCTCCAACACCTCTTGTGATCAAGCGCGACCCACTTGGAGGCGCCGGCCGTCTGGGACGTTGCTGAGCAATTGACCGAGTGCCGCGCTCACTTGCACCGAGGCTCGATTCCCAGGGTGGATTCTCAAAGGGGGAGGGTGAACCGGAACCAGCGGATCGTTTCCGAGTGCGAAGTCGACCGACGACTGCGCCGGCGCAACAGAGTTCGGAATTACTTTAACGTAGGTCGGGCTTGCAAGAAACGCGATACCTGTGCACCCCTAGTCACCAGCTCACGGTTAGGAAGTTGCTTGGGTTATCGAATCCCGTTTCGGGACAAGGATCCGCCGAAAGCACTACGCAGAGTCGTCTTCCGACTGCTCGACAATCAACCAAAATCGTGTCGCATTCTGGCACTCGGTCTGACCCACTTCGTCTGGCGCGATATGATGGGCGACGAAGGGCTCATCTGTTTGCCCCTTATGTTATGCGCACCGCCCTTTGTTCCAATCTTGCCCGCATCCGGAACCGTGCCGGGGGCGCTCCAAATTCGCGTTTGAATGCCCGATTGAAGGCCGGCTCGGATTCGTAACCCACGTCTCCGGAGATCCTTGCCACGCTGAAGCTGGTGGAAGTCAACATCCGTGCGCCGAGCTGCAGCCTCCATCGGGAGAGGTATGTTATCGGAGGTTCGCCCAGGTACTGCCGGAACCGCTCGACCAGCACCGATCGCGACACCCCCACCTGCTGGGCGAGACTGGCAATTGTCCAGGGGCATTCCGGAGCGCGATGCATATGCGCCAAGGCCCGCTCCCACCGCAGGATCTCGCGCGCCTGCCAGCCAGCCTGTTTGCTGCGGCGGCAAGTCCGCCATGTAACGGCGGAGAGTTTCCATAACGAGCGCTTCAGACAACCTCGCCAATACCGCATCGCTGCCCGCCCGTTTGCGCTCGCTTCCGCGGCTGAAAATTTGATGGAGTTTTCCAGCCACTGCCCCGCGGGGTCATTCCTGATATTCACTCTGAACACCGGTGGCAATCCACCCAGAAAGGTCTTGCACAGTTCCAAATCACATACCAAATAGCCGCAGTGAAATACTGTGGTCTCGCCTCCGCCGCCATAGCGAGCAAGAACCACTCCTTGCGAGAACAATTCTTTCAAGTGCTTGCCGTAATCGACGATGCATGGCGGGGACCCGTTGCAGAGGATGTGCGCGTCGCCATGGGGAAATACCACGATGTCTCCAGGAGTAGAAATGCGATTCCCTTTTCACAACGCTCCCGATAATACTCCTGTAGACCGACTCGAAGCGAATGGGCATCTCTGGTACCCGACACCGCCGCGGGCTCCGCCCGCAGGTCTCACATCACCCTGAGAATAAGACACTTCAAATAATGGGTCTCGGGAACGGTCAAGAGAATAGGGTGATCGCGCGATTGCGTGCGGCGCTCGACGACGACAACCGTGCGCCGAGCGTCGAGGGCGGCGCTGGCGACCGCTCCCAGCAGGTCGGCCTCGCTGACGTAGAAGGAACAGGAGCAGGTGAGCAGAAATCCGCCCGGGTTGAGGATCTTCAGGGCG